>OOBY01000482.1_pt1 | contig 29815 bp, 27 predicted proteins | sample 1671751 | NCBI WGS metagenome assembly OOBY01 (sample SAMN06348189, study PRJEB24527) | human gut metagenome | biome: human gut; feature: ankylosing spondylitis patient; material: feces | host: Homo sapiens | place: China | collected 2015-10
AAACACTTAACCTAAATTACTCATTAATCGCAAAGGACTCGGCGGTATACGCACTTTGCGCAACTGGAGCGACATTGGTTGTTCCACCTGCCCTATATTTAATCCAGTATTATGTATGGCCAGTGTTGAAGTTTATCGGTTTGAAGATTCGCTACTTCTTCCATGGATACTAAAAGTCTCGCAACTGGCGAAGCGGCACTTATTTTTCCCGTTACAGCGCGGGCTCTTATGAGCCTTCATCCGCTCGTATTTGGCTTTCAAAGCTCCGCTGGAGTCGGCCCCATCGACGAAACTGGCGCAGCCAACACGGCGCGTACAGTCGGTCCGGCTTACCTTTTCTCACACGTCTAGCCACAACTCATTTGACATATTTTTTGTATAGAAGCCATTCCTCCCAAACATCCTCAGGGTCGATGTCAAGGTAACCCCGTTCTTTAATCATTTCTTTTGCAACATCAACTGGCACTCGTATAGCTGTAGCGGAATCAAGGATTGCCTCAACCTCTTGCTGTGTTAACTCTCTTCCGGTTTCTCTTTCTTTACTTAAAAGAACCACTACCAACGCAGGAATAAACACAATAGTCATTTTTTATTAGCATCCGATTTTCGACGAGCTTCGATCATATGAACGTAAAATGCGTGAAACTCTTTATCCTGGCTGACAACAAGCTCGGGCGGTAATGACTTCCTTTCCTCATCCCATTGGGCAAGAACGTCCTGACACTTATCGTATGCCTCATCAACGATCTCTATGGCTGGCCTATCTGTGTTGATGTACGGGGTCGTATATTTATCGAGACATACTGATACTGGAGGGCCATAACTGTATTCTTCAGCTAAAACAGGAGCAGCGAGAACCATTGAAGCCATTGCTATCCATTTCATTTCTGCTTCGCCTTCGCCTTCGCCATCTCCATGTTACGCGGACAGCTACTCTCGGGTAGATCCACAATTTCACCGATAATACTGCAACCTCGAAAGGAAGTAATCTGACACAGGAATAAATTGTTCAAGGTCCACAATCTCACCTGTTCTATAAACATCAAATATACTCATACCCTCCCTCCGGCGTTCAAACGCGCGTATTTAGCTTTTAGAAGGTCAGCTGGCGTCGATCCTTTTGGAGTCACGCTCGTCGAACAGGCGGGTTACTAGAGCCAGCTCAGGAGGCTTTGCGAGCTCAAAAGGAGCTTACGGGGAGTGCCCCTAAGGTTCCAATCACTTTTCACCTCCTGGAGTTCGGAAAAACGGAAACGCAGAAGCTGAACTTTTTATTTATGCCCGACCTCAAAAAGGAAGGCAGGCTGCCTATTATTCAGTCAATTCTATTATGTCACTATGGGATATTACGGTAAGACGGTCGGGCATTCGCCGCAGACGCCCCTATCAGCTGGGTCATACATATGCGTGCTGGATGTTGTCGGCAGGTGCTAATCCTGCTTTTATAGTGAATCAGATGGGTCATGAGAATGCAGAGATGGTCTTCCATGTATACTCTGCGTGGATAAATGCTCTCGATGGCGATCAGGTATCATTTTTGAATCAGCGCTTTGGCGGATATGCAAATGCCCCTATAGTGCCCCTGAAGGTAAAAACAACGTAGTTAATTACTTGATTTTCCGGTGATATTTAATGAAAAAGCTGTTTGTGCAGTTTTATCTTTTGCTGTTTGTCTGCTTCCTGGTGATGACCATGCTGGTCGGGCTGGTCTATAAATTCACCGCCGAACGTGCGGGCAGGCAGTCGCTGGACGATCTGATGAAAAGCTCGCTCTATCTGATGCGTAGCGAGCTGCGGGAAATTCCCCCGCACGACTGGGCGAAAACCCTTAAAGAGCTGGATTTAAATCTGTCGTTCGATCTGCGCATCGAGCCATTGAAAGATTTCGATTTAGATGCCCCCACCCTGCAACGTTTGCGTGACGGGGACATTGTGGCGCTGGATGAGAAGTACACCTTTATCCAGCGTATTCCGCGCAGCCATTACGTACTGGCCGTCGGGCCGGTGCCTTATCTGTATTATCTGCATCAGATGCGCCTGTTAGACCTCGCCCTGCTGGCGTTTATTGCCATTTCACTGGCTTTTCCGGTGTTTATCTGGATGCGCCCACACTGGCAGGACATGCTGAAACTGGAATCTGCCGCGCAGCGTTTTGGTGAGGGTCATCTTACCGAGCGGATTCATTTCGACAGCGGTTCCAGTTTCGATCGCCTCGGCATTGCGTTTAACCAGATGGCCGATAACATTAACGCCTTGATTGCCAGCAAGAAACAGCTGATCGACGGAATTGCTCACGAGTTGCGTACCCCGCTGGTTCGCCTGCGCTATCGGCTGGAGATGAGTGAGAACCTGACCGAGGCGGAGAATCAGGCGCTGAATCGCGACATTGGCCAGCTTGAAGCGCTGATTGAGGAGCTGCTGACCTACGCGCGCCTCGACCGTCCGCAAAACGAGCTTAACCTCAGCACGCCGGATCTGCCCGTCTGGTTACAGGCGCATATTGATGATGTGCAGAGCGTTAATCCCCAACGCACGCTGTTAACGGCGGTGACGCCGGGGGATTACGGCGCGCTGGATATGCGCCTGATGGAGCGCGTGCTGGATAACCTGATGAATAACGCCATGCGCTACAGCGAGAGTATGCTGCGGATTGGCCTGGATTTGCAGGGCAATCAGGCGAGCCTGACCGTAGAGGATGACGGACCGGGAATTTCCCCGGAAGCACGAGAAACCGTGTTTGAACCCTTTGTCCGCCTCGACCCCAGCCGCGATCGCGCCACCGGAGGCTGTGGCCTTGGGCTGGCGATCGTCTACTCTATCGCCCAGGCGATGGGCGGCACGGTACATTGTGAGGAGAGCGAACTTGGCGGCGCGCGCTTCTGCTTTAGCTGGCCGGTGTACCATAACATCGTCCTTCCCGTCCCTGCCTGACCTCAACCGCACGCTGGCCTGACCCGGCGTGTTGTGCTATATGATAAGTATGTTGTAACTAATGAGAGTGTTTATGGCGACCTACGATCTCATCGAAAGGCTGAACAGTACCTTTCGCGAAATAGAACACGAGCTACTTACCCTGACAGAACGCTTGCAAACCTGCCGCCTGCTGGCCGCGCGCGTCTTTACTCTGCCTGATGTAGCCAAAGGGGCGGAACACGACCCGCTGGATACCATCGAAGTTGAACAGCACATCGGCAGCGCCGCATTTGAGCTGGCGATGAAGCACTATCGCCATCTTTTTATCCAGCAGCAGTCAGAACATCGCAGCAGCAAGGCGGCCGTGCGTCTGCCTGGCGTGATCTGCCTGCAAACCGATGCGACAATGCGTGAAACGCTGGAAGGCCAGATTACCCATATCAACACCCTGAAAGCGGCATTTGAAAAGATCGTCACCGAAGAGTCGGGCCTCGCCCCTGCCGCCCGGTTTGAGTGGGTGCATCGTCAGCTTCCGGGGCTGATTACCCTGAATGCCTACCGCACGCTGACGGTACTGCGTCACCCCGCCACGCTGCGCTTCGGCTGGGCGAATAAGCACATCATTAAAAACTTCACCCGGGATGAGATTCTGGCGCAGCTCGAGAAAAGCCTGAAAGCACCGCGTACGGTTGCCCCCTGGTCTCGCGAGCAGTGGATTGAGCGTCTGGAGCAGGAGTATCACAGCATCGCCTCGCTACCGGCGGACACGCGCCTCAAGATAAAGCGCCCGGTAAAGGTGCAGCCTATTGCCCGCGTCTGGTATTCCGGGCAGCAAAAGCAGGTGCAGTATGCCTGCCCAACGCCGCTGATTGCGCTCTTTGATGCCGATCAGGGAGCCATCGTGCCGGATATTGGTGAGCTGTTGAATTACGATGCGGACAATGTCCAGCACCGTTACAGACCTCAGGCGCAGCCGCTACAGCTGATTATTCCACGGCTGCACCTGTATGTGGCTGGATGATTATTTCAGACTGCCGACCATCGCCTCCGGGCGAACCCAGGCGTCAAACTCAGCCTCTGTCAGATAGCCCAGCGCCAGGGCGGAGGCTTTCAGCGTCAGCCCCTCTTTATGCGCTTTTTTAGCGATCTCGGCGGCTTTGTCGTAGCCAATATGGGTATTCAGCGCCGTCACCAGCATCAGGGATTCATTGAGCAGCTGGCTGATACGCTCGCGATTTGGCTCAATCCCTACCGCACAATGCTCGTTAAAGCTCTCCATCCCGTCCGCCAGCAGACGAATCGATTGCAGAACGTTGTGGATCACCATCGGGCGATAGACGTTCAGCTCGAAGTTGCCGGACGCGCCGCCCAGGTTGACGGCCACGTCGTTGCCCAACACCTGACAACAGAGCATGGTCATGGCTTCGCACTGGGTCGGGTTGACTTTACCCGGCATGATGGAGCTGCCCGGCTCGTTTTCCGGGATGCTGATTTCACCGATGCCGCAGCGTGGACCCGAGGCCAGCCAGCGCACGTCGTTGGCGATTTTCATTAATGATGCCGCCAGCCCTTTCAGCGCGCCGTGGGTGTGGACCAGCGCATCGCAGGTTGCAAGCGCTTCAAACTTGTTTGGCGCCGTGACGAACGGCTGTCCGGTGATGCTCGCCAGCTCTTCAGCCACGCGCACCGCATATTCCGGATGAGTATTTAACCCGGTACCCACCGCCGTACCGCCGAGCGCCAGCTCCGCCAGATGCGGCAGGCTATGGTCGATGTGCTTCAGGTTATGTTCCAGCATCGCCACCCAGCCGGAAATCTCCTGCCCGAGCGTCAGGGGCGTGGCGTCCTGCAGGTGCGTACGGCCGATTTTAACGATGTCGCGGAAGGCCTGCGCTTTCTCGTTGAGCGTGGTTTTGAGCACGTTGAGCTGCGGGATAAGCTGCTCGCGGATGGCAATCACCGCCGCCACGTGCATCGCCGTCGGAAAGACGTCGTTAGAACTCTGGCTTTTGTTGACGTCATCGTTCGGGTGAACCTTACGCTCCATGCCGCGCACGCCGCCCAACAGTTCACTCGCCCGGTTCGCCAGCACTTCGTTCATGTTCATATTGCTCTGGGTGCCGGAACCGGTCTGCCAGATGGCGAGGGGGAATTCGTCGGGATGCTTGCCCGCAAGCACTTCATCGGCAGCGTTGATGATGGCCGTCGCTTTATCGGCGGCCAGCAGGCCTAAATCCTGATTCACTTTGGCGGCGGCGCGTTTGGTCAGCGCCAGCGCCTGAATCAGCGAGACGGGCATTTTTTCAGTCGAGATTCGGAAATGCTCCAGCGAACGCTGGGTTTGCGCGCCCCATAGCTTGTCGGCGGGGACGTCGATGGCGCCCATCGAGTCTTTCTCATGGCGTACCGTGGTCATTACTTTCTCCTTGATAACAAAAGAGGGATTGCTCACATGCTTAAGGGATAAGTATTGATGACTTCTGAGAAACGTTATGGCGCTTTGTGCGCTCTTTTTGGTGTCGGGTGGCGGCTTCGCCTTACCCGACCTACGAGAATGTAGGCCGGGTAAGCGTCAGCGCCACCCGGCATTTTCTTCAGACTACTTCACACACGCCGAACACTGAGAAGACTGGATCTGTTTGAAGAAGTCGTTACCTTTGTCATCCACCAGGATAAACGCCGGGAAATCTTCCACTTCAATTTTCCAGATCGCTTCCATACCCAGTTCCGGGTATTCCACGCACTCCAGGCTCTTGATGCTGCCCTGCGCCAGCACCGCTGCCGGGCCGCCGATGCTGCCCAGGTAGAAGCCGCCATGCTTGTGGCAAGCGTCCGTCACCTGCTGGCTACGGTTACCTTTCGCCAACATGATCATGCTGCCGCCGTTGGCCTGAAGCTGGTCAACGTAAGAGTCCATGCGGCCTGCCGTAGTCGGGCCTAACGAGCCGGACGCGTAGCCTTCAGGCGTTTTCGCCGGGCCTGCGTAGTAGATTGGGTGATCTTTAATGTACTGCGGTAGCCCTTCGCCGTTGTCCAGACGCTCTTTCAGCTTCGCGTGCGCAATGTCGCGGCCCACGATAATCGTGCCGTTCAGGGAGAGACGGGTCGAGACCGGATATTGAGAAAGCTGCGCCAGAATCTCTTTCATCGGACGGTTCAGGTCCACGCGAACCGCTTCCCCCTCGCCCGCTTTACGCAGTTCTTCCGGGATGTATTTGCCCGGGTTGTTCTCCAGCTTCTCGATCCAGATGCCGTCGCGGTTGATCTTCGCCTTGATGTTACGATCCGCCGAGCAGGAGACGCCCATGCCCACCGGGCAGGATGCGCCGTGGCGCGGCAAACGGATCACGCGAATGTCGTGCGCGAAGTATTTGCCGCCAAACTGTGCGCCCAGCCCCAGGTTCTGCGCTTCGGTCAGCAGTTCCTGCTCAAGCTGCACGTCGCGGAACGCCTGGCCGTGTTCGTTCCCTTCTGTCGGCAGGCCGTCGTAGTATTTGGTCGACGCCAGCTTGACGGTTTTCAGCGTGCTTTCCGCTGAGGTACCGCCGATCACGAAGGCGATATGGTACGGCGGACACGCTGCGGTGCCGAGGGTACGCATTTTCTCAACCAGGTAGTTTTTCAGCTTGCCCGGGGTGAGCAGCGCTTTGGTTTCCTGGTAGAGGTAGGTTTTGTTAGCCGAACCGCCGCCCTTGGCGATGCAGAGGAATTTGTATTCGTCGCCATCGACGCTGTAGAGGTCAATCTGAGCAGGCAGGTTGGTGCCGGTATTGACCTCTTTGTACATATCCAGCGCCGCGTTTTGCGAGTAGCGCAGGTTATCTTCGATATAGGTGTTGTAGACGCCATGCGCCAGCGCCGCTTCGTCACCGCCGCCGGTCCAGACGCGCTGGGCTTTTTTGCCGGTGATAATTGCGGTACCCGTATCCTGGCAGGTCGGCAGAATGCCCTTCGCCGCGATATCCGAGTTACGCAGGAACTGCAGCGCCACGTACTTATCGTTCTCGCTGGCCTGCGGATCGCTCAGGATATCGGCAACCTGCTGCTGATGCGCCGGTCGGAGCATAAACGAAGCGTCGTGGAAGGCCTGCTGCGCCATCAGCGTCAGCGCCTGCGGGTCAACTTTGAGGATCTCCTGTCCCTCAAACTCAGAGACAGAAACGTAATCGCGGGTTAACAGGTAATACTCGGTCCGATCCTTACTGAGGGGAAAAGGATCCTGATAATGAAAGGGTTTGTTCGACATTGTTCTCTCACTTACTGCTTCGGTCTGATTGTTCAGGGCAGATGTTCCGCTGCCCGGCTTAAAAGCGAGTCAGCTTATCCTACACAATTTTTTAACAAAAACTGAGACTAGTACGACTTTTTACATCCGCAGGTTACTTCCACGCGGTTTATTGCTTTAATACCCGGAGTTAATTCCACATTTGAATCAGGGCTTGATAATGCAAAAACTCATCAACTCAGTGCAAAACTACGCCTGGGGAAGTAAAACTGCGTTAACGGATCTCTACGGTATCGCCAACCCGGACAACCTGCCGATGGCAGAGCTGTGGATGGGCGCGCACCCGAAGAGCAGCTCAAAAATAACAGACGCCAGCGGCCAGGTACGCAGCCTGCGCGACGTGATTGATGCCGATAAAGCCGCACTGCTGGGCGACAAGGTTGCCACGCGTTTTGGCGAGCTGCCGTTCCTGTTTAAGGTACTGTGCGCCGACCAGCCGCTCTCCATTCAGGTTCACCCGAACAAGAAAGCTTCTGAAATCGGCTTTGCGAAAGAGAACGCGGCGGGGATTCCATTAGACGCGGCTGAACGTAACTACAAAGATCCGAACCACAAACCGGAGCTGGTTTTTGCTCTCACCCCTTTCCTGGCGATGAACGCGTTCCGCGCGTTTTCGGAGATCGTTTCTCTGCTGCAACCTGTCGCGGGTGCTAACAAGGCTATCGCCCACTTCCTGGAAAACCCGAACGCGGACGCGCTGAGCCAGCTGTTCGCCAGCCTGCTGAATATGCAGGGCGAAGAAAAATCTCACGCGCTGGCAGTGCTGAAAGCCGCACTGAACAGCCAGCAAGGTGAGCCGTGGGAGACCATCCGTCTGATTTCCGAATTCTACCCGGACGACAGCGGCCTGTTCTCTCCTCTGCTGCTGAACGTGGTGAAGCTGAACCCGGGCGAAGCGATGTTCCTGTTTGCCGAAACCCCGCACGCCTACCTGCAGGGCGTAGCGCTGGAAGTGATGGCCAACTCGGATAACGTGCTGCGCGCGGGCCTGACGCCAAAATACATCGATATCCCTGAGCTGGTCGCCAACGTGAAGTTCGTGGCGAAGCCTGCCGACGAACTGCTGACTCAGCCGGTGAAAAACGGCGCAGAGCTGGACTTCCCGATCCCGGTTGAGGATTTTGCGTTTTCTCTGCACGACCTGAGCCAGGCCGAAACCGCCATCGCACAGGAGAGCGCGGCGATCCTGTTCTGCGTGGAGGGCGAAGCGACGCTGCAGAAAGGCCAACAGCGTCTGGTGCTCAAGCCGGGCGAGTCGGCTTTTGTTGCAGCGAACGAGTCGCCGGTTAGCGTGAGCGGCACCGGCCGTCTGGCGCGTGTTTTTAATAAGCTATAAGCACTTACTGAATTTTTTAACAACTCTTGCTAAGCTAGTTGCAGGCTTAATATCTCCGGGCGGTTTTTACCGCCTGGTTTCATTTTAGGGATAGTCGCAATGAAAAAATCGGTCGTAGCGGTTGGAGTGATTGTAGCGTTAGGCGTAGTCTGGACGGGTGCCTCCTGGTTTACCGGGAAACAGCTAGAGGGCCGTCTGGCTGAGATGGTCGCGCAGGCTAACGGAGAGATTAAGCGCAGCGCGCCGGAGGCTGGCGTTGAGCTTAGCTATCAGAACTATCAGCGCGGCGTGTTTACCAGCCATATGCAGATGGTGGTGAAACCTGTAGCAGGAAACGCCAATGCCTGGCTGAAGCCAGGCCAGAGCGTGGTGCTGGATGAAGTGGTCAGCCACGGTCCGTTCCCGCTGGCACAGTTAAAATCGTTTAATCTGATCCCATCAATGGCGTCCGTTCACACGGTGCTGGTGAATAACGACGTCACCAAACCGCTGTTTGATCTGGCAAAAAATACCTCACCTTTCGAAATCAATACCCGCATCAGCTATGCCGGTGACACGAGTTCCGATATTGCGTTGAAAGCGCTGAACTACGAGAAAGAGAACGAGAAGGTCGCCTTCAGCGGGGGGAACTTCAAACTGGACGCTGACCGCGAAGGAAACGTGTTCTCTCTGACCGGTGAAGCAGAAAGCGGCATGGTGAACGCGGTTAACGAATATAACCAAAAGGTTCAGCTCAGCTTCAACAACCTGAAAGCCGACGGCAACAGCCGTATGACCGACTTTAAAGAGCGTATTGGCGATCAGAAGCTCTCTCTCGATAAGATTGCAATCGCGGTTGAAGGTAAAGAGATGGCCGTGCTGGAAGGCATGGACGTGAACGGCAAATCCGACATTTCCAAAGACGGCAAGAATATCAATACGCAGCTGGATTACGCCCTGAAGAGCCTGAAGGTGCAGAATCAGGATCTGGGGACCGGAAAATTAACGCTGAAGATCGGCAATATCGACGGCCAGGCGTGGCACGAATTTAGCCAAAAATACAGCAAAGAGAGCCAGGCACTGCTGACCGATGCCGCGCTGCAGCAGAATCCGGAAGTGTACCAGCAGCAGGCGATGGCGGTGCTGTTCAACAACCTGCCAATCCTGCTGAAAGGCGAGCCGGTGATCACCGTCGCACCGCTGAGCTGGAAAAACAGCAAAGGAGAAACCAACTTCAACCTGTCTCTGTTCCTGAAAGATCCGGCAACCGCAACGGGTGAACCGCAGACGCTGGCGCAGGAAGTGGATCGCAGCGTGAAGTCGCTCGAGAGCAAGCTGACCATCCCAATGGACATGGCGACCGAGTTTATGACCCAGATTGCGAAGCTGGAAGGTTACGGCGATGAAGACGCTGGCAAACTGGCGAACCAGCAGGTGAAAGGTCTAGCTGCGATGGGCCAGATGTTCCGCATCACTAAAGTGGAAGACAACACAATTTCCACCAGCCTGCAGTATGCCAACGGCCAGGTAACCCTGAACGGCGATAAAATGCCGCTGGAAGATTTTGTCGGCATGTTTGGTATGCCCGCTCTGGGGATGCCGGAACCGGCTGAACCTGCAGCGCCAGCCGAACCGGCGGCACCGCAGCAGTAAACGTCAAAACCCCTCTTATGAGGGGTTTTTTATTGCCGGGTGGCGCTGACGCTTACCCGGCCTACGACTCGGGGCCGTTGTAGGCTCGCGCAAGTGCACGGCGCTATTTCACCGTGACCAGCCGCGCCGCCACAATCTGGTGCCCGGCCTGGACATCCGTATTTTCGATGCGCTGCATGATCCTGTCCGCCAGCGTGTAGCCCATTTCGCGCGCGGGGGTAGTCGCCCAGACGATGGGCAGATCGTCGAGCGCGTTTTCGCCTACATCGGCAAATGCACCCAGCGCTACCTGATGGCCGAAGAAGGTTTCAACGCCCCCTTCACCGCTCTGACGTCCGGCGCGGATCAGACCAAACCACGCTCCCATCGCAATCACGTCGTTGTAGCAAATCACGGCGCTAATGGTCGGGCTGGCGCGCAGCAGCGAACCAATCGCTTCCGCCGCCATCTTTTGGCTGGATCCACATTCCACCACCCACTCACTGTGGAACGGCAGCCCGTATTTGATCAGCGTCGAACAGTAGCCGCCTACCCGCTCGGCGCGCGTGAGCGATGAGCTTTTCCCGCCGAGCCACGCAATACGCTGGTGTCCGCGACGAATAAGATGCTCGGTCAGCATTTGTGCAGCCTGCATGTTATCCGGACGCAGCGTATCGGCTTCGTCGAGATAGCTGGCGCGGGAAGCAAAGACCAGCGGTACGCCCTTCTCTGCGGCGCGCTCGCACAGCTCGCTGCCCACCCCCGACGCCCCCGCCACGATCACGCCATCAACCCCCTGCGTCAACAGCATATCCAGCCGGGACAGCAGCTGCTCGGCGTCGCGACCACCGTGCAGCAAAAACACCATCCGCCCCTGTGCCTCTAGCGCTTCCGTTAATCCGGCTGTGAGCTCCGCATAAAACGGCGAGGTTAAGTCGCGAACGATCAAACCAATCACCCCACTTTGCCCACCGCGAAGTGCGGACGCCTGGCGGTTACGCACAAAGCCCAGTTGCTCAACCGCCTCGTTGACCCGCTGTCCGGTGGCGGGGGAGATACGCCCCTTCCCGCTTAAAACCAGCGACACCGTGCTGACGGAAACGCCAGCCGCGAGGGCAACATCATTGATGGTGATCTTTTTCGCTACAGCCATGGGTTGGCGTGACTCCCTGATAATGAGATCGGTAAAACGTTTTATCAATACGTTATCTTTATACTACCAGTAAAAGCCTGAGAATGTGATTTAGCGCGCACTAAAGTTTGATAAAACGTTTTATCTTCTCGCTGCATTGAAGCAGGTAAACTATTTTTAACCATCAAGGAGTCATTTTATGACGGCGAAAGCAGCACAAAAAATATCGCTGTGGGAGTTTTTCCAGCAACTGGGTAAAACCTTTATGCTGCCCGTGGCACTCCTCTCATTCTGCGGGATCATGCTGGGGATCGGCAGCTCCCTGAGCAGCCATGACGTCATCACGCTGATCCCGTTCCTCGGCAACCCGGTGCTGCAGGCGATCTTCATCTGGATGAGCAAAGTCGGCTCCTTTGCGTTTAGCTTCCTGCCCGTCATGTTCTGCATCGCCATCCCGCTGGGCCTGGCGCGCGAGAATAAGGGCGTAGCCGCCTTTGCGGGCTTCGTGGGATACGCGGTGATGAACCTTGCGGTTAACTTCTGGCTGACCGCAAAAGGCATTCTGCCTACCACCGACGCTGCCGTACTGAAAGCCAATAATATTCAGAGCGTGATTGGTATCCAGTCTATCGACACCGGGATCCTCGGTGCGGTGATCGCGGGTGTGATTATCTGGATGCTGCACGAACGCTTCCACAATATCCGCCTGCCGGATGCCCTGGCCTTCTTCGGCGGTACCCGCTTTGTGCCGATTATCACCCTCGTGGTCATGGGTCTGTTTGGTCTGATCATTCCGCTGATCTGGCCTGTCTTCGCGATGGGTATCACCGGTATTGGTCGCATCATTAACGGCGCGGGTGATTTCGGTCCGATGATCTTCGGTACCGGTGAACGTCTGCTGCTGCCGTTTGGTCTGCAGCACATTCTGGTGGCCCTGATTCGCTTCACCGAAGCGGGCGGGACGATGGATGTGTGCGGTCACGACGTGAGCGGTGCGCTGACGATCTTCCAGGCGCAGCTGAGCTGCCCGACCACCCACGGCTTCTCTGAGAGCGCAACCCGTTTCCTGTCTCAGGGCAAAATGCCTGCCTTCCTGGGCGGCCTGCCGGGCGCGGCGCTGGCGATGTACCACTGTGCTCGTCCGGAAAACCGTCATAAGATTAAAGGCCTGCTGATTTCCGGTGTGATTGCCTGCGTCGTTGGCGGCACAACCGAGCCAATCGAATTCCTGTTCCTGTTCGTCGCGCCGGTGCTGTATCTCATTCACGCCGTGCTGACCGGTCTGGGCTTCACCGTGATGGCGGTGCTGGGCGTCACCATCGGCAACACCGACGGCAACGTGATTGACTTCGTGGTGTTCGGGATCCTGCACGGCTTGTCCACCAAGTGGTATCTGGTGCCGGTCGTGGCGGCAATCTGGTTTGCGGTGTACTACGGCATCTTCCGCTTCGCCATCACCCGCTTTAACCTGAAAACACCGGGCCGTGATGCTGAAACAGCGACCAGCGTTGAACAAGCGGTTGCAGGGACGGTAGGAAAATCGGGTTACAACACCCCTGCCATTCTGGCAGCGCTGGGCGGTGCGGATAACATCACCTCGCTGGATAACTGCATTACCCGCCTGCGTCTGTCGGTGGCGGATATGTCGAAAGTGGATACCAATGCGCTGAAAGCTAACCGCGCCATCGGTGTGGTACAGTTAAATCAGCATAATTTGCAGGTGGTTATCGGCCCGCAGGTGCAGTCGGTAAAAGATGAACTGGCAACCCTGATGCGAACAGTAGAAGCCTGATGCCTCAGCCCCCTCTCATGAGGGGGTTTTACGTTTAAGGATGAGAGTTATGTTTGATTTCTCGACCGTCGTGGATCGTCACGGCACCTGGTGCACCCAGTGGGATTACGTTGCCGACCGCTTTGGCGCGGCCGATCTGCTGCCGTTCACTATCTCGGATATGGATTTCGCCACTGCGCCCTGCATTACCGACGCGCTGCATCAGCGCATCGATCACGGCGTGTTTGGTTACAGCCGCTGGAAAAACGATGAGTTTCTTGCAGCCGTCGCGCACTGGTTCCAGCAGCGCTTTAACAGCCGTATCGATACCGAATCCGTCGTTTATGGCCCTTCCGTCATCTATATGGTGTCAGAGCTTATCCGTCTTTGGTCACAGCCCGGCGACGGCGTGGTGGTTCACACTCCAGCGTACGATGCGTTTTATAACGCCATCGAAGGCAACGCGCGCCACGTCGTGCCGGTTGCGATGGTGAAACAGGCGAGCGGCTGGATGGGTGATATGGCCGCGCTGGAAGCGGCCCTGGCCAAACCAGAAAACAAAATTTTGCTGCTGTGCAGCCCGCAAAATCCAACCGGCAAGGTCTGGACGCGGGAAGAACTGACGCAGATGGCGGAACTGTGCGCACGCTATGACGTGGCGGTTATCAGTGATGAAATACATATGGACATGGTGTGGGGTGAGCATCGTCACACGCCGTGGAACATGGTGGCGCGCGGTAAATGGGTGCTCCTCACCTCCGGCTCGAAAAGCTTTAATATTCCGGCGCTGACCGGAGCTTACGGCCTGATCGGCGACGAAGCGAGTCGCACGGGTTACCTCCGCGCGCTTAAAGGCCGCGACGGGCTCTCTTCCCCTTCCGTGCTGGCGCTGACGGCGCATATCGCCGCCTATCAGCAGGGAGCGCCATGGCTGGATGCCTTGCGGGGTTATCTGGAAGAGAATCTGCTGTATATCGCGCAGGTATTAAACCGCGCTTTTCCGAAACTGAACTGGCAGCCGCCGGAAGCAACCTATCTGGCCTGGATTGACCTGCGCCCGCTGAACATTGACGACAGGGCGCTGCAAAAAGTGCTTATAGAGCAGGAAAAAGTGGCGATCATGCCGGGATATACCTACGGAGAGGCTGGTAATGGCTTCGTGCGCCTGAACGCGGGCTGCCCGCGCAGCAAGCTGGAACAAGGGGTGCAACGCCTCATCGCCGGGATCGCTACCCTGCTGTAATGTTATTGCGCAACGGAATATTCCCTTGCGCAAATAGCTTTTTACCCCGTTTTGTTTTTATAATATGGCGCACTTTAACCAGCAAAGAGTGCGACCATGATTGATACACGCCTGCCTTTAACTGATATTCATCGTCACCTTGACGGTAACATTCGTGCCCAAACCATCCTCGATCTTGGCCGCCAGTTCAATTTAACGCTTCCAGCACAAACGCTTGAAACCCTGATCCCACACGTTCAGGTCACCTCGAATGAGCCGGATCTGGTCAGCTTCCTGAGCAAACTCGACTGGGGCGTAAAGATGCTGGCCTCGCTGGATGCCTGCCGCCGCGTGGCGTTCGAGAACATTGAAGACGCCGCCCGTAACGGCCTGCATTACGTCGAGCTGCGCTTCTCGCCGGGCTATATGGCAATGACCCACAACCTGCCCGTCGCGGGCGTGGTGGAAGCGGTGATTGAGGGCGTTCGCGAAGGGTGTAAAGCTTTCGACGTTCAGGCACGTCTGATTGGCATCATGAGCCGCACCTTCGGTGAAGCGGCTTGCCTTCACGAGCTGGAAGCATTGCTGGCGCATCGTGACCAGATTACCGCTGTCGACCTCGCCGGGGATGAACTGGGCTTCCCGGGTAGCCTGTTCCTCTCTCATTTCAATCGCGCGCGTGACGCGGGCTGGCACATTACCGTTCATGCGGGTGAAGCAGCAGGCCCGGAAAGCATCTGGCAGGCCATTCGCGAGCTGGGCGCTGAGCGTATCGGCCACGGGGTGAAAGCCGTCGAAGATCGTGCCCTGATGGATTTCCTGGCAGAGCAGCGTATCGGGATTGAGTCGTGCCTGACGTCTAACATTCAGACCAGCACCGTGGCAACGCTGGATAAACATCCGCTGAAAACCTTCCTGGAACACGGCGTGCTGGCCTCGCTGAACACCGACGATCCGGCGGTTCAGGGTGTGGATATTATTCACGAATACAACATCGCCGCACCGCAGGCGGGCCTGAGCCGCGAGCAGATCCGCCAGGCGCAGATTAACGGGCTGGAAATAGCGTTCCTGACGCCTGAAGAGAAGCAGGCGCTTACAGATAAAGTGGCTCACGGTTGAGCATTTGCCGGGTGGCGCTGCGCTTGCCCGGCCTACAAAAACATTTAGAACTTATGCCAGACAGAGCGTGGCGCGATGTTTGGCAGATTCAATGCCCAGCTCAATCAGCTCCATGATCTGAATCGCCTGGCTGGCCGGAACCGGATTCTCACCCGTCCCGTTGAGCGCATCACGGATAGCCGCGTAATAAGCCGGATAGTTCCCTGGAATGGTCAGCAGCGTTTCCTGAACCAACTCTTCACCTTCCGCGCGCGTCAGCACGCCATCACGCATGTCGTAGCCCCAGTCCTCTTGCGGCAAACGCTCACCGTTTTTCAGGCGGTCTTCCTGCGGATCCAGACCAAACTTCACGTAGCTACCGCGCGTACCATGAAGGATATAACGCGCCGATTCCGCGGCGGCGAGCATCGTCCCGTGCAGTACGACACGACGCTGCGGATAGCTCAAAACGGCATGGAAGTAATCTGTCGTCTGCGCGCCAGGCCGAAGTTGCGCTAAATCAACCGTCATACTCACCGGCAGACCAAACAGATTGACGGCCTGATCGAGTAAATGCGGCGCTAAGTCATACCAGATACCGCTTCCGGGGCCCGCCTGTTCACGCCAGCGGTTACGCACCTGCGGACGAAAGCGGTCAAAATGAGATTCAAAATAGCCTATTTCACCGAGAGTGCCCTCACTAAGCAGGGCTTTCACCGTCAGGAAATCACTGTCCCAGCGCCGGTTATGGAAGACGGACAACAGCCTGCCAAGACTTCTTGCCAGCGCATCCAGCTCGCGCGCCTGTGACAGTGTCACGGTAAAGGGCTTATCGACCACAACATGCTTACCCGCCTCCAGCGCCGCTTTAGCTAACGGAAAGTGCGTGTCGTTTGGGGTAGGAATGACGATGACATCAATATTCGGATCGTTGAAAAGATGCTTAGGCTCAGAAACAACCGGAACGGTTGGCCAGTCGGCATGTACTTTGGCGGCATCACTGCTCGAAACCGCCCCCAGAGACATTCCCGGCGTCCCGCTAATCAGAGGCGCATGAAAGGTTTTACTCGCGTAACCATAACCAATCAGCCCGACACGGATATTTTCACTCATCGTAGTGCCCTCCTGTCATTATCTTATTTCACACTGGCTTTGCGGGTATTACTACACATTAATAATGTGTCATATGACTTAAAATAGCACCTTGCACCAGATGTTTTTGTTACAAGGATGTAACTCACTAAGATTGATTAAGGGTATCGTTCCCAAACCGCTTGCCGAGGTCAGTGCTGCACGGTAACATTTGCAATCTGTATTTATGGATAAATTACAAACACGAGTCATGTCATCAATAATTAATCGAATCATTGAATTAGCGGGATGGATTGTCCTTGGGGTTTCGGTCATTTTGCTTGGCGTTGCCAGCCACATCGATAACTACCAACCGCCGGAGCCTGTCACCGTCGCACAACCGAAGTAACGCCCTTGTGACACATTCTGTCAGTTGCATATTGCCAGCCGTGTTGAACAGGGTTAACCTTCTCTTCCAGGCATCGTCTGATGCCTGAATCTTTCAGCAAAGAAAACTCCTAATTTCGTCACATTACCTGAGTGGGCTGTTTTACGTCTTTATTTATCCGTTTATTATTCGAACGAATTACCGACACGGGTATTACTCACTTTTATATGGAAACTTATTAACATGACAGTTCAGGACTATTTATTAAAATTTCGCAAGATCAATTCCCTTGAGAGCCTGGAAAAACTGTTTGACCATCTAAACTACACGCTGTTGGATAATCACGAAATTATCAATATGTATCGCGCCGCTGACCACCGCCGGGCTGAACTGGTCTCCGGTGGCCGTTTGTTCAACGTTGGGGAAGTGCCGAAGTCCGTATGGCGTTACGTTTTATAAGAAAGTAGCCATCCGCGCGAAATGTTATATACTCTCCGCCCTGCAAATTTCTGTATAACCTTTCGCGCAGACTATGGGAGAGAGCATGACCGTATCGCCTGGAGAAAGAATTGGAGGCTGGTTAATCGCCCCGCTGGCATGGCTGCTGGTTGCATTATTAAGCGCATCGCTTGCGCTGTTACTCTATACCACCGCGCTGATCACACCTCATGCCATTCAGACCCTGATGTCGCAAAGTGTGCTTAATATTGCGTTGTGGTTTGCCTCGTTCGTCTTCGCCATCGGGATGTGGTACTACACGCTCTGGTTGACCATTGCGTTCTTTAAGCGCCGCAAAAGTGTGCCAAAACATTATATTATCTGGCTGCTGATTTCCGTGCTGCTGGCGGTGAAAGCCTTTGCTTTTTCTCCGGTTTCTGACGCGCTAGCGGTTCGCCAGCTGTTATTCCCGTTACTGGCTGCCGCGCTGCTGGTCCCTTACTTCAAGCGTTCGACGCGGGTAAAGAAAACCTTCGTGAACCCGTAATAACCTTACTGTTAACCTGTTGTCGCCTGTCGTGCTTTGTCCGATAATAGGCGGCTTTTTTATTTCAGGCTGAATAATGACCGATTACTTACTGCTCTTTGTCGGCACTGTGCTGGTTAACAACTTCGTTCTGGTGAAGTTTCTTGGCCTGTGTCCTTTTATGGGGGTTTCCAAAAAACTGGAGACCGCGATGGGCATGGGGCTGGCGACAACCTTCGTCATGACGCTGGCGTCCATCTGCGCATGGTTGATTGATACCTGGATCCTGATCCCGCTGGACATGATCTATTTGCGCACTTTGTCCTTTATTCTGGTCATTGCGGTCGTCGTGCAATTTACCGAAATGGTGGTGCGCAAAACCAGCCCGGCGCTCTATCGCCTGCTGGGTATCTTCCTGCCGCTGATCACCACCAACTGCGCCGTACTCGGGGTGGCGTTGCTGAACATCAACCTCGGGCATAACTTCATGCAATCGGCGCTGTACGGCTTTTCTGCCGCCGTCGGTTTCTCATTTGTTATGGTGCTGTTTGCCTCTATTCGTGAACGTCTGGCAGCAGCAGATATCCCTGCGCCCTTCCGCGGCAACGCCATTGCACTGGTGACGGCAGGTTTAATGTCTCTGGCCTTTATGGGCTTTAGTGGTCTGGTGAAGTTGTAATGAGTGCTATCTGGATTGCCATCGCCTCCATCAGCGTGCTGGGGTTGGTGTTTGGCCTGATTCTGGGTTACGCCTCCCGCCGTTTCGCGGTTGAGGACGATCCCGTTGTCGAAAAAATTGACGAGCTGTTGCCGCAAAGCCAGTGCGGGCAATGTGGCTACCCCGGCTGTCGGCCTTATGCCGAAGCGGTTGGCGTACAGGGTGAAAAAATCAACCGCTGTGCGCCCGGTGGCGAAGCGGTGATGCTCAAAATTGCCGCCCTGCTTAACGTTGACCCGCAGCCTGTTGACGGCGATGCCGAGGTGCAGGAACCGGTTCGCGCCCTCGCGGTGATTGACGAAGCGAACTGCATCGGCTGCACCAAATGTATTCAGGCCTGCCCTGTTGATGCCATTGTGGGCGCAACCCGCGCCATGCACACCGTTGTGGCCGATCTGTGCACCGGCTGTAACCTTTGCGTGGCCCCCTGCCCAACGCAGTGCATAGAACTGCGCCCGGTTGAAACAACTACCGAAAGCTGGAAATGGGATCTTCAGACCATTCCGGTTCGCAATATTCCTGTGGAACAACATGCTTAAGTTATTTTCTGCTTTCAGAAAAGAGAAGATTTGGGACTTCGACGGCGGTATCCATCCCCCGGAGATGAAAACCCAGTCAAACGGCACGCCGCTGCGACAAATTCCGCTGGCGACGCGTTACGTCATGCCGCTCAAACAGCATATCGGCGCGGAAGGCGAACTCTGCGTTAAAGAAGGCGATACCGTTCTTCGCGGCCAGCCGCTGACCTTTGGTCGGGGACGAATGCTGCCGGTACACGCCCCCACCTCCGGTAAAGTGGTGTCGATCGCCCCACATACCGTCGCGCACCCTTCAGCGCTGTCTGAACTGAGCGTGATTATTGAAGCCGACGGCGAAGACCGCTGGATCGACCGTGACGGCTGGAGCGATTACCGTTCCCGCAGCCGCGAAGAGCTGATTGAACGCGTCCATCAGTTCGGCGTGGCCGGTCTTGGCGGCGCAGGTTTCCCGACGGGTACCAAACTGCGCGGCGGTGGCGACAAAATTAACACGCTAATCATCAACGCTGCGGAATGCGAACCTTATATCACCGCCGATGACCGTCTGATGCAGGACTGTGCCGCCCAGGTAGTGGAAGGTATTCGCATTCTCTCCCATATTCTGCAGCCACGAGAAGTGCTGATCGGCATTGAAGACAATAAGCCGCAGGCCATTTCCATGCTGCGGGCCGTGCTGGCGGGTTGCCATGATATTAGCCTGCGCGTAATCCCGACCAAATACCCGTCTGGCGGCGCAAAGCAGCTGACCCAGATCCTCACCGGTAAACAAGTACCGCACGGTGGCCGCTCCTCTGACATCGGCGTGCTGATGCAAAACGTCGGTACGGCGTATGCGGTAAAACGTGCGGTGATTGACGGCGAGCCGCTAACCGAGCGCGTGGTGACGTTGACCGGTGAGTCGGTGTCCCGTCCAGGCAACGTCTGGGCGCGTCTGGGTACGCCGGTGCGTCATCTGCTGGAGCAGGCCGAGTTTTGCCCTGGTAGCGACCAGATGGTGATCATGGGCGGCCCGCTGATGGGCTTTACCCTGCCGTGGCTGGATGTCCCGGTCGTCAAAATTACTAACTGTCTGCTCGCCCCCTCTCCGACCGAGATGGGTGAAGAACAGGAAGAAAAAGGCTGCATCCGCTGCAGCGCCTGTGCTGATGCCTGCCCGGCGGATCTGCTCCCGCAGCAGCTGTACTGGTACAGCAAAGGCCAACTGCACGACAAAGCGCAAGCCCACAATCTTGCCGACTGCATTGAATGCGGTGCCTGCGCCTGGGTCTGCCCAAGCAATATTCCGCTGGTGCAATACTTCCGTCAGGAGAAGGCCGAGATTTATGCCATCTCAATGGAAGAGAAGCGCGCAGCCGAAGCCAAAGCGCGCTTTGAAGCCCGCCAGGCGCGTCTCGAACGCGAGAAAATCGCCCGCCAGGAGCGCCATAAACAGGCTGCCGTTCAGCCTGGTGAGAAAGATCAGGACGCCATCAACGCTGCACTGGCGCGCGTGCGAGAGAAAAAAGCCACTGCAGCGCAAACCCTGGTGATCCCGGCAGGCGAAAAACCGGATAACAGCGAAGCGATTGCGGCACGCGAAGCGCGCAAGGCCCAGGCTCGCGCCCGTCAGGCAGAGAAAGCAGAAACTGCCCAGCCGGAAACGGGCGTCGATCCGCGTAAAGCGGCGGTTGAAGCGGCAATTGCCCGTGCCAAAGCCCGTAAAGCGGGTCAGAAGAACGTGGTTGTTGAGAAAGACGCTGAGGATCCGCGTAAGGCTGCCGTCGAAGCGGCCATTGCACGCGCGAAAGCGCGCAAAGCAGCGCAGCAGGCGCAAACTGCGGAGCCCGAAGTGCCGGTAGATCCACGCAAAGCCGCTGTCGAAGCCGCTATCGCTCGGGCCAAAGCGCGCAAAGCCGCCCTGCAGGAAGAGCAGCCGCAGGCCGCAAACGACGATCCACGCAAAGCCGCCGTCGCCGCCGCGATTGCGCGCGTTCAGGCGAAGAAAGCCGCACAACAAGCAGTTAACGAGGATTAAATGGTTTTCAGAATCGCAAGTTCCCCTTACACCCATAACCAGCGCCAGACATCGCGCATCATGATGCTGGTCTGCCTGGCGGCGTTGCCAGGCATTGCCGTTCAGTTCTGGTTTTTCGGCTGGGGAACCCTTTTCCAGTTGGTCCTTGGCTGCGCCAGTGCGTTAGCGGCGGAAGCGCTCGTATTGAAGCTGCGAAAAATGGCGGTCTCCCGCATTCTCGCTGACAACTCCGCGTTACTGACCGGCCTGCTGCTGGCGATCAGTATTCCACCGTTTGCCCCGTGGTGGATGGTGGTGCTGGGTACCGTATTTGCGGTGATTATCGCCAAACAGCTGTACGGCGGGCTCGGGCATAACCCGTTTAACCCGGCTATGATCGGCTATGTTGTTCTGCTGATCTCCTTCCCGGTGCAGATGACCAGCTGGTTACCACCCCATGAAATTGCCGCCACGGTTCCTGGCTTTATGGATGCCCTGCACGTTATCTTTACCGGCCATACGGCCCTCGGCGCGGATATGAACGCGCTGCGTATGGGCGTGGACGGTATCAGCCAGGCGACGCCTCTCGATACCTTTAAAACGTCCTTGCATGCCGGGCATAGCGTAGAGCAGATCATGAAATCCGCCATCTACAGCGGCGTGCTGGCCGGTGCAGGCTGGCAGTGGGTCAACCTGGCGTATCTGCTGGGTGGCCTGTTCTTGCTGCAGCAGAAAGCGATCCGCTGGCATATTCCGGTCAGCTTCCTCGTGACGCTGGCGGTTTGCGCTACGCTGGGCTGGGTCTTCTCTCCTGAGTCACTGGCCAGCCCGCAGATGCATCTGCTCTCCGGCGCGACCATGCTGGGTGCATTCTTTATTCTTACCGACCCGGTTACGGCGTCCACCACCAATCGTGGCCGTTTGATCTTCGGCGCGCTGGCGGGTCTGCTGGTGTGGCTGATTCGCAGCTTTGGCGGTTATCCGGATGGGGTAGCGTTCGCCGTCCTGCTCGCCAACATTACCGTTCCGCTCATCGACTACTACACGCGTCCGCGCGTGTACGGTCATCGCTAAGGGTTTCGCCATGTTAAAGACCATGCAAAAACACGGCGTCACGCTGGCTATTTTCGCTGCGGTACTGACCGGCCTGACGGCGCTGGTGAACGAGCTGACCAAATCGACGATTGATGAGCAGGCGGCAAAGCAGCAAAAAGCGCTGTTTGATCAGGTGATCCCGTCTGACTTCTACGATAATGACCTGCAGAAAAGCTGCTTTGTTGTAGAAGCGCCGCAGCTTGGGAAAGGCTCGCACCGCGTCTTTATCGCCCGCAAAGGGGATCGGCCGGTGGGTGCAGTCATGGAAACCACGGCCCCCGACGGTTATTCCGGAGCCATTCAACTGCTCGTCGGCAGCGATTTTTCCGGTACCGTACTGGGTACCCGTGTGACGGAGCATCACGAAACGCCGGGCCTTGGCGATAAAATTGAAACGCGCTTAAGCGACTGGATTTTGCACTTTGCCGGTAAAGTGATCCACGGCGAAAATGACGCAGCGTTTGCGGTGAAGAAAGATGGCGGTGAGTTCGACCAGTTCACGGGTGCGACCATCACGCCGCGCGCCGTGATTAACGCTGTAAAACGCGCCGGGCTGTATGCTGAAACGCTGCCTGCGCAGATTAACAATCTTCCTGCCTGTGAGGAGTAGCCATGAGCCAGGTTAAAGAGGTTATTGTTCAGGGGCTGTGGAAGAACAACTCCGCGCTGGTGCAGCTTCTGGGGATGTGTCCACTGCTGGCCGTCACCTCGACTGCGACCAACGCACTCGGTCTGGGGCTGGCGACCACGCTGGTGCTGACACTGACTAACCTGTCCATTTCCGCACTGCGCCGCTGGACGCCTTCGGAGATCCGTATTCCGATTTACGTCATGATCATCGCGTCGGTGGTGAGTATCGTTCAGATGCTGATTAACGCTTACGCGTTTGGCCTGTATCAGTCGCTTGGGATCTTCATTCCGCTGATCGTGACCAACTGTATTGTGGTCGGGCGTGCCGAGGCGTTTGCCGTGAAGAACAGCCCGGCGATGTCTGCGCTTGACGGTTTCGCCATCGGTATGGGGGCGACAGGTGCCATGTTTGTCCTCGGCTCGCTTCGTGAGATCCTCGGCAACGGTACGCTGTTTGACGGTGCAGATGCGCTGCTGGGCGGCTGGGCAAAAGCGTTGCGTATTGAAGTGTTCCACACCGATACGCCATTCCTGCTGGCCATGCTGCCGCCGGGTGCTTTCATTGGCCTTGGCATGATGCTGGCGATAAAATACCTGATTGATGAAAAACGTAAGCGCCGCGCGGCTGAGCGTAGCGTTCTGGAAGGGACACCCGAGAAGGCTTCATGAATAAAGAAAAGCGCATTGCGATCCTGACCCGTCTGCGGGACGAGAACCCGCACCCGACGACGGAGCTGAATTTTACCTCCCCGTTTGAGCTGCTGATCGCCGTGTTGCTCTCTGCGCAGGCTACCGATGTCAGCGTCAATAAAGCCACCGCCCTGCTCTATCCGGTGGCTAACACGCCGAAGGCGATGCTTGAGTTAGGCGTCGAAGGCGTGAAGTCGTATATCAAAACCATCGGCCTGTTTAACAGCAAGGCCGAGAACGTGATCAAAACCTGCCGGATTTTACTGGAACAGCACGGAGGCGAAGTGCCGGAGGATCGCGCCGCGCTGGAGGCACTGCCCGGCGTTGGACGCAAAACGGCGAACGTGGTGCTGAATACGGCCTTCGGCTGGCCCACTATCGCCGTCGATACGCACATTTTCCGCGTCTCTAACCGCACCAACTTTGCACCTGGCAAAAACGTTGAACAGGTTGAGGAGAAGTTATTAAAAGTCGTTCCGGCGGAATTTAAGGTCGACTGTCATCACTGGCTGATTTTGCATGGCCGCTATACCTGCATCGCACGCAAGCCTCGCTGCGGCTCCTGCATCATCGAAGATCTTTGCGAATATAAAGAAAAAGTCTACTCTTGATCGCTTTAGTGTTTTTACTCCTGAATCAAAACCCTACAAAAGGAAGGTTATCTGTATACCTTCCTTTTGACCGTAATTTGTCCGCTTTTGCGCTATCCCACCTTATGGATTGTTCGGCCGTTTAACACTCAAACAGGTTAATAGTTTTTTCATCACCAAAAATTTCTATACATCTGTGATCAAGATCACTCTGATAACGTCATGTTGGATTTTTGTTGTCAAACCCCTCGCAAAACCTTTGCCTGACAAGAATTAACCGTTCATTTACCGCATATAAGACCAGTCATTTTTCAGATTATGGGCTATATCACTACCTTAAAGGTCAAATAGCAGAACATATCGCCATATCGGGCTGAAAAGGGGTTTTTGGTAGTGAAAAAAACCAACAAAACTCAACGGATGAAATTTAACGCTGAATAACATTTGTGTGACCCGTGGATTATACCACTCCAGTTAAATGTAACAGAGTATTTCAAACATATTGCCAGATGGGTCAGGATAGTGAACATTACCCGCCGTTTCCCCTCCCAATATAACTATAAAGCGGATGGACTACGGTCATCACGCTATGAACACCCCCGTTAATATGGGATGTAAAAAAAGAGGTATATGTGTCTACTGCAAACAATAAACCAACAAATGAAAGCGTGAGTCTCAACGCTTTTAAACAGCCGAAAGCGTTCTATCTCATCTTCTCTATCGAGTTATGGGAGCGTTTTGGTTATTACGGCCTGCAAGGGATCATGGCGGTTTACCTGGTTAAACAACTGGGTATGTCCGAAGCGGATTCCATCACGCTGTTCTCCTCCTTCAGTGCTCTGGTGTACGGTCTGGTTGCTATCGGCGGCTGGCTGGGTGACAAAGTCCTCGGCACCAAACGCGTCATTATGCTGGGCGCCATTGTCCTGGCGATTGGCTATGGTCTGGTTGCATGGTCTGGACACGATGCGGCTGTGGTCTATATGGGTATGGCAACGATTGCCGTCGGTAACGGTCTGTTCAAAGCGAACCCGTCCTCCCTGCTCTCTACCTGCTACAACAAAGATGACCCACGTTTGGACGGTGCATTTACCATGTACTACATGTCCATCAACATCGGCTCATTCTTCTCCATGCTGGCAACACCATGGCTGGCAGCGAAATTCGGCTGGAGCGTGGCCTTTGCGCTGAGCTTCGTGGGTATGCTGATCACCGTTGTGAACTTCCTGTTCTGCCGCAGCTGGGTTAAAGACTACGGTTCTAAGCCAGACTTCGAACCGGTTCACATGGGTAAACTGCTGGCCACCATCGTGGGCGTTGTCGTTCTCGCTGCGATCGCCACCTGGCTGCTGCACAACCAGGGCGTTGCACGTGCGGTTCTGGGCGTGGTTGCGCTGGGCATCGTCTGCATCTTTGCGAAAGAAGCCTTCGCCATGCAGGGCGCTGCACGTCGTAAGATGATTGTTGCGTTCATCCTGATGCTGGAAGCGATTATCTTCTTCGTGCTGTACAGCCAGATGCCAACTTCCCTGAACTTCTTCGCTATCCGTAACGTTGAACATTCAATCCTCGGTATCGCGTTCGAACCTGAGCAGTTCCAGGCACTGAACCCGTTCTGGATCATGATTGGTTCCCCGATTCTGGCCGCTATCTATAACAAGATGGGCGACCGTCTGCCAATGCCGCACAAGTTCGCCGTGGGCATGGTGCTGTGCTCTTGCGCCTTCCTGGTGCTGCCGCTGGGTACCAAATTTGCCACCGACGCAGGTATCGTCTCCGTTAACTGGCTGATCCTGAGCTACGCCCTGCAGTCTATCGGTGAGCTGATGATCTCCGGTCTGGGCCTGGCGATGGTTGCACAGCTGGTGCCGCAGCGTCTGATGGGCTTCATCATGGGTAGCTGGTTCCTGACCACTGCGGGTGCGGCAATCATTGCAGGTAAGATTGCTAACCTGATGGCGGTTCCGGAAAACGTGACTGACCCACTGCTTTCCCTGAACGTGTACGGCACCGTGTTCATGCAGATTGGTATTGCCACGGCGGTTATCGCTGTGCTGATGCTGTTGACCGCGCCTAAGCTGAATCGCATGACTCAGGACGACGACAAAACGTCTAAAGCGACCGAAACCGCTACCGCGTAATGTCATCGGGAAACGACTGAATGGAAAGAAGCCGCTAAAGCATTAGCGGCTTTTTTTTTATCCGAACGCGCACTAACATAGCTGAAACCTCAGCAAAAAGGAGTTACCGATGAAACTGTTCTACAAACCGGGCGCCTGCTCTCTTGCTTCCCATATCACTCTTCGCGAGAGCGGCAAAGATTTCACGCTGGACGGCGTTGACCTGATGAAAAAGCGCCTCGAAAACGGCGATGATTTTTTTGCGATCAACCCGAAAGGACAAGTTCCGGCTCTGCTGCTGGATGACGGTACGCTGCTGACCGAAGGCGTGGCGATTATGCAGTACCTTGCCGACAACGTGCCGGATCGTCAGCTGCTGGCACCAACAGGCAGTATCTCTCGCTATAAAACCCTTGAGTGGCTTAACTATATCGCGACCGAGCTGCACAAAGGCTTTACGCCGCTGTTCCGCCCGGACACGCCGGAAGAGTACAAACCGACCGTACGTGCGTTACTTGAGAAAAAGATGCAGTACATTAATGAATCACTGAAAGACGATCAGTGGATCTGCGGCGCGCGTTTCACCATTGCTGATGCGTATCTGTTTACCGTTCTGCGCTGGGCGCGCGCGGTGAAGCTGAACCTGGAAGGGTTAGATCATATTGCGTCGTATATGGAACGCGTCGCGGCACGCCCTGCGGTTGCAGCGGCGCTGAAGGCGGAAGGGTTGAATTAATCCGAGCGCTCTGTATTGCCGGGTGGCGCTGCGCTTACCCGGCCTACACTATCCCTGCTCTTACAATTGGGTTGCGCTGAAATAATGCTCGGGCTTCGCGATACGATCCTGCGCTGCCACCACCTGCAGCTCATATTCCTGCATGTTTTTCGTCGCCATCATAATTTCATAAACGGCTGCGGTCACATGCTCAAGCGCATCCCGCAGAGCCGTCCCCTGGAGCAACTTCACCAGCAGCAGGCCGCTGGTCACATCGCCCACCCCTACCGGCTGACGCGTACCAAAATCCACCAGCGGACGGCTGATGTGCCATGCCTCGTCTTTCGTCACCAGCAGCATCTCAAAACGGTCCTGGCTTAACCCTGCGCGCGCAAGATGCTTCACCAGTACAATCTCAGGCCCCTGAGCAATTAGCTCGCGAGAGGCGCTTACAGCCTCTTCTACGCTGTTGACCGGATGCTCGCAGAGGATTTCAAGCTCGATCAGATTTGGCGCAATAATATCGCTGGCCGGCAGCGCGTGGCGGACGTGGAATTCCGCCACGCCTGGCGCGACAATACAGCCCTTTTCTGGGTGGCCCATGACCGGATCGCAAAAATACTTTGCCGCCGGATTCGCCGCTTTCACCTGACGCACGATCCCCAGGATGTGTTCACCCTGCTCTGCTGAGCCAAGATAGCCGCTCAGTACGGCGTCACAACGTTTGAGCTGGTCGATTTCGGCAATACCCTGCACAACCTCCGTCAGATGCGATGGCGGCATCACGCAGCCGGTCCATTTGCCGTATTGCGTGTGGTTTGAAAACTGTACGGTATTGAGGGGCCAGACGTTGGCACCGAGGCGGCGCATCGGGAATTCCGCTGCGCTGTTGCCAGCATGCCCAAAAACAACGTGGGACTGGATGGCGAGGATGTTCTTCATTTTTTCTTACCAAACCCTGTAAAAACAAAAGGGGCGTGGTTTCCCACGCCCCTGTGTACTTTTAATTACTTCCAGCAGACCAGACAGTAATTTTTCTTACCGCGACGCAGCAGCGTGTAACGTCCGTACAGACGATCGCCGTCAACGAAGGTGTATTCCGGGTCAGCCTGCTTCTCACCGTTGATGGTGATGGCGTTAGACGCGATGGTTTTACGCGCCTGACCGCGAGACGGCTGCAGCTCAGAATCCACCAGCGCCTGCATCAGGTCAGCCCCTTTTTCCATCTCAACCATTGGCACGCCGTCCTGCGCCAGCTGTTCGAAGTCCGCTTCGCTCAGATCGCTCAGGGTACCGTTGAACAGGCTTGCGGTAATGCGTTTTGCCGCGGCCAGACCTTCTTCACCGTGAACCAATTTGGTCACTTCGTCCGCCAGCACGTACTGCGCGCGCGGCGCTTTACCGCTGTTTTTGTCTTCTTCTTCCAGCGCATTGATTTCTTCAATGTCCATAAAGGTGAAGAACTTCAGGAAGCGATAAACATCGGCATCCGCCGTGTTGATCCAGAACTGGTAGAATTTGTACGGGCTGGTTTTCTTCGGATCGAGCCACACCGCGCCGCCTTCAGTTTTACCGAATTTGGTGCCGTCGGCTTTGGTGATCAGCGGAACGGTCAGGCCGAAGACTTGATTCTGATGCAGACGGCGGGTCAGATCGATACCGGAGGTGATGTTACCCCACTGGTCAGAACCGCCAATCTGCAGGGAAACGCCGTGCAGTTTGTTCAGGCAGGCAAAGTCATAGCCCTGCAGCAGGTTGTAGGAGAACTCGGTAAAGGAGATGCCCTGGTCGTCACGGTTCAGACGCTGTTTCACGGCTTCTTTGTTAATCATCTGGTTAACAGAGAAGTGTTTGCCGATATCACGCAGGAAGGTCAGCACGTTCATGCCACCAAACCAGTCGTAGTTGTTAGCAGCAATTGCGGAGTTGTCGCCACAGTTGAAGTCGAGGAACGGTGCCACCTGTTTGCGGATTTTATCCACCCACTCCTGCACAGTGTCTTCTGTGTTCAGTTTACGCTCAGCGGCTTTGAAGCTTGGGTCACCAATCAGACCGGTCGCGCCGCCCACCAGGGCAACAGGCTTATGGCCCGCCATCTGGAAGCGTTTCAGGCATAACAATGGAACAAGATGCCCCAAATGCAAGCTGTCAGCGGTGGGATCGAAGCCGCAATAGAGCGCGATCGGGCCTTGCGCCAGTCGCTCTGCTAACGCTTCCTCGTCCGTCACCTGGGCCACGAGGCCCCGCTCTTGCAATTGTTTAATCAAGTTACTGCTTGCCATCAAATTCTCCATGTATAAACGACTGCACCTTTGCCGGTACACGACTTTTCGCCTGATGCGAAAGGACCATAGAATAAAGCGCAAGCGCGGTGCGCGCTAGCGCTTAAATCAACAAATTTCGGGGATTACGGTGCCAGTCTGTCGATTTTCCAGCCGCCATTGTCGCGCTGGTATAAAAAGCGGTCGTGCAGGCGGTGTTCGCCCCCCTGCCAGAATTCCATCTGCTCAATGGGGATGCGGAAACCACCCCAGAAGCTTGGCAGCGGCACTTCGCCCTGCTGGAACTTCTGTTTGAGCTCAAGGAATTTGCTTTCCAGCACACCGCGGGCAGAAATACGGCTGGACTGTTTTGAAACCCAGGCGCCAATCTGGCTGTCGCGCGGGCGGCTGTGGAAATACTTCACCACTTCCAGCGTCGAAAGACGTTCCGCTTTGCCTGTCACCATCACCTGACGCTCCAGCATGTGCCACGGAAACAGCAGGCTGATGCGAGGATTGTTTTCCAGGTGGTGCGCTTTGCGGCTGCCCAGGTTGGTATAAAACACCAGCCCTTTCTCGTCATAATGCTTGAGCAATACGATGCGCTGATACGGTTGACCGTTTTCATCAACCGTCGCGACAACCATGGCGGTGGGGTCGGCAAGTTTCGCTT
>OOBY01000494.1_pt1 | contig 28821 bp, 29 predicted proteins | sample 1671751 | NCBI WGS metagenome assembly OOBY01 (sample SAMN06348189, study PRJEB24527) | human gut metagenome | biome: human gut; feature: ankylosing spondylitis patient; material: feces | host: Homo sapiens | place: China | collected 2015-10
ACGAGTATTCGGTGCATTTGAACGTCTTTCAAATGCCGCCGCAAAAGACGGCTTCGGATTAGGATTGTCCATCGTGCAGCGTATTGTGGCGATGCTCGGTGGAACTATACGCTTGGAAAGCGAGAAAGGCAAAGGGAGCCGCTTCACGGTGGAAATTCCCATGCAGACAGCCGAGGAACTGCCGGAACAGACAATTCAAGCGCAAATGCGCCATAATCATATCTGCCATGATGTGATTGCCATCGACAATGACGAGGTACTTCTCCTTATGTTGAAAGAAATGTATGCCCATGAAGGGATGCACTGCGATACCTGTACCAATGTTTCGGTACTGATGGAGCTGATACGAAAAAAGGAATACAGCCTGCTTCTGACGGATCTGAATATGCCTGAGATAAGCGGTTTTGAACTGCTGGAACTGTTGCGCTCATCCAATGTAGGCAACTCGAAGAGTATTCCCATAGTCGTGACAACCGCTTCGGGCAGTTGCAGCAAGGAGGAACTTATAGGGCGTGGATTTGCCGGATGCCTGTTCAAGCCGTTCTCCATATCCGAACTGATGGAGATTACGGATAAATGCGCATTAAGCAGCATATTGGATGAAAAGCCGGATTTTTCCACTCTGCTATCTTATGGCAATGAATCCGTCATGCTGGACAAACTGATAGCGGAAACCGAAAAGGAAATGCAGGCGGTCAAGGATGCAGAACAGCGTAAAGACCTCCAAGAACTGGACACACTTACACACCATCTGCGAAGTTCATGGCAGATTCTCCGTGCCGACCAGCCATTGAGGGAACTTTACGCCCAACTTCATGGAAGTGCCACTCCAGATGACGAAGCGATATGCAAAGCGGTGACCGGCTGTGCTGGATAAAGGTGCTGAAATTATCCGGCAGGCAAAAGAAGAAAGGAAAAATACGAAAATGGATAAAACAAGAATCATCGTGGTGGAGGACAATATCGTGTATTGCGAGTTTGTCTGCAACCTGCTGGCACGGGAAGGATTCCGTACCGTGCAGGCTTACCACCTCTCGACCGCGAAGAAACTTCTGCAACAAGCCTCAGACGGGGACATCGTGGTTTCTGACCTACGACTACCCGACGGTGACGGCATCGACCTATTACGATGGATGCGCAAGGAAGGCATGACACAACCGTTAATCATCATGACCAACTATGCCGAAGTGCATACGGCAGTCGAAAGTATGAAACTCGGCTCGCTGGACTATATCCCCAAGCAGCTTGTGGAGGATAAACTTATGCCTCTGCTTCATACCATCCTGAAAGAACGGAGTATCGGACGAAATCGTATACCCGTTTTTGCCCGTGACAGTTCCGCCTTTCAGAAAATCATGCAACAGATAAGATTAGTTGCCCCTACTGATATGAGCGTGCTGATATTCGGAGAGAACGGCACGGGCAAGGAGCATATCGCCCACCATCTGCATGATAAGAGCAAAAGGGCAGGGAAACCGTTTGTGCCTGTGGACTGCGGTTCACTCTCCAAAGACCTTGCGCCCTCGGCATTCTTCGGACATGTCAAAGGCGCGTTTACGGGTGCGGACAGCACAAAGAAAGGATACTTCAATGAGGCAGAGGGTGGCACATTGTTCTTGGATGAGGTAGGCAATCTCGCATTGGAAACCCAGCAGATGTTACTCCGTGCCATACAGGAACGGAGATACCGCCCTATAGGTGACAAGACGGACAAGAGCTTCAATGTCCGCATCATCGCCGCCACCAACGAGGATCTGGAGAAAGCGGTCATTGAAAAACGTTTCCGACAGGATTTGCTGTACCGTTTGCACGACTTCGAGATAACTGTTCCGCCCTTGCGTGACTGTCAGGAGGACATCATGCCGTTGGCGGAGTTCTTCCGTGAGATTGCCAACAATGAATTGGAATGTAGCGTGACTGGGTTCGATGCGGAAGCCCGTAAGACATTGCTGACCCATCCGTGGCCGGGTAATGTCCGTGAGCTTCGGCAGAAGATAATGGGCGCGGTGTTGCAGGCACAGACGGGAGTTGTCATGAAAGAGCATCTGGAACTTGCCGTAACGAAACCGACCTCACCTGTCAGCTTCGCCTTGCGAAACGATGCGGAGGACAAGGAACGCATCTTACGCGCGTTGAAGCAGGCAAACGGAAACCGCAAGGTTGCCGCCGAATTGCTCGTAATCGGACGTACAACGCTGTATAGCAAGTTGGAAGAGTATGGATTAAAGTATAAATTTCAGCAATCATAGCCCGCAACTTGCCGAAAATAGAAGTAACGGTTAAACCGGATTATTCAGCGAAGATAAAAAACGTCCTGTGATAAAAATCATGGGACATTTTGATGTGTATCCGATTTTTATTGCTACTTTTGTACCAAGACGAGAGACATTGACAGCAACTCACAGCAGAACGTAGAAATAGACAGGGTTGCCAAATCATTACCTCATTTTTACCTTATCCTCAGAACTGCTTGCTAATAAAGTGGTTATAAAAATCTTCCAGAATTACGGAAAATACTTGAATATGTAACAGAATCAAGTTATAAAAAACTTAAATTTGTAACGTATTCAAGTACTGTATTTTAAAGGGAAACCATTGTCAGAATCTTGGGAGTCTCCTGATGCGATTTTATTCCCTTTTATTTTTTGTTAAATTCTTGAATTTCAGCAATCATGTCTTTGACCTCTTTGTTGATTTTCAAGAAGTTTCCATATAGGATTCTTTCGCGTGCTTCAGGAGATTCAAAGTGATAAAACTTAGGGATTGGATAATTGGCATAGTCTTTTTCTTCTTTGCTAATGTTATCCATATCGAAATTTGTTTTGCAGTAGAATTTACTGGTCTGAAATTCTTCAGACTCTTGAATATCCATACTATCACCACGTCCTGTTTTGGTCTTCACAAAATCTCGGGCGGTTTGACCACAAATCCAACCGGTTGGCATATCTGCAATTTTGGAGCCGGGGACCAAAGAATCGAGGTTTTCATTCAAGTTGATAGAGGTTTTGTCTCTGTCAATCGTTATACCTTTTTTCAGTTGGACGACCTTTCCAAATATGTCATTGGATAACCATTCCAAGGTTTCTTTGGCTCGTGCAGAACCACTAACTACATTACCAACGGTTGTGATGATTTTCTGCATACCGGTCTTGCCATAGTCTGCTTCCAATTGCGGTAGTTCTTGAAAACCGAGAGCTACACTCACTTTATTGCTTCGTGCTGTGCCGATAAGACGGTCAATCTTGTGGAAGTATAATGTAGGTAACTCATCCACAATGATGCTTACTGGAATGTTTTTTCCTTGTCCTGTGTTGACACGAGTAACAAGACGGTTTAAGATTAGTGCATTCAAAGCTCCAATGATGCTTTCCATTTCAGGGTCATTGGCAATCAGAAGATAGGATGGATTCTTGGGGTCACTGACTTTGAGGTCAAAATCGTCACCGTCTTTGCTAAAAATCCAATATGATTCTTTGGTTGCCAGACGTGAAGTAAATACGCGAAGCGTACCAATCATACCTTCCAACTGTTCCATTGCTTTGTTTTCAAAAGCTGTTTGGAATGGACCTAAAAGTGGGGCTACTTCTGTATCGGTTTTCAAGACTTCAAAGATCGTATCGTAGCTTTCATTTAAGAAAGAAAGGATATGGGGCATATCAGAGTATTTCCCTAACCAATAGGCAGGTTGTGCTATGTTGCCATTGGTATCACGCACAACTCCGGTTGGCTTTATCATACCGGTCTCGGGGTCAATGGTCTTGTCGAAGTTCATTTCATTACCATTCGCATCATAAGGTCTCTTTTCGTAATTGCAGAAAAAGTAGATGCAAGCAGCTAAGAAGTTGACAGCAGAGGTCTGAAAGAACTGATCACTACCGCCACCACCTTCTTTTTTACCTTTTTGCAAGGATTCAAGAAGTGTTTCAGCTGTTTCACTCGCTGCTGCAAGATTGGATATGTATTTTAGCTGAATAGGATTTACGCGCCTACTGTATTCTACATTAACAAAGTTGATAATGTTGAACTGACAATTTTTGGGTGTCCTTCCTGCTTTCTTGTTAATTCTATAATGGTAGTATAGTTTCTGAGCCAATGTCGGGAACTTGTAGTCATAAACTACCATTGAAAAACCTTTTGCGGAGTGCTGCCGGATAAACGGTTCTATGATAGAGAATGTCTTACCGGAACCGGGAGTTCCGACAACCCATGTTCCTCGGAATGGATTGATTATATTTACCCATCCTTTGCGAAATTTTCCTTTGTAGTAGTAACGCATAGGAATATTGACAGAGTATTTGTTTTCTACCTTCTCTTCCATTTGCGAAAAACTCTCATTCTCAAAGTTGAATCGGTCTTTTAATAATCCATCTTTCAAGAACTTGGAAATATTGTCTAACGCAACTTGGCAAAGAATGGCCCCTACAATACTCATAAGAAAATATATCCATGTGCTTAGGGGTAATGAAAAGAACGAGGGAGACCACCGTTGTTTAAAAACCCATACGGACAAGAACATCAGAATTAAGCCGAAGGAGATGGGGTAAATCACCATCTTCTTGGCATTAAATTCCAGATGTTTTTTGTTTTTAGTTCCGATGCAAGTTACACAGATTATCAATAAGGTCATTACCTTACTGTAAATCATGTGACCATCTTGATATACTCCCCAGGTTTTAATTCGACTATATATATCGAACAAAAAACCATTCCAAAAATTTAATGAAGCCGGATTAATAGCGTATTCAAAAAATTCAATAAAAATGGCTACATAGATGAGTATTCTAAATATTTTGTATAGTGATTGTAAATCCTTACTTTCATCCATTTTTTATTCTTCTTCATGGTTTAACCTAATTGTCAGGATAGGGCGTGAGGCAAAAGATTGATGTTTGTCTGCACTTTCAAACCGGCCAGCACTTAAACTGTAACGCCAAGCTCTATCTGAATTTGCTCCTGCACATTCTGTACTGGTCCAATACCAACAGTCTTCCTTGTCTATGGGGATTGGATCTCCCTCACAATTGATAATGATAGGATTGACAATATCTCTTGCTAAATATAATTGATACATTTCAGCAACTGAGGGGATAAAATACTTTGGATTCAGAGATTCTGCAAGTGGAGAACTTATGTCCTTACTTCTCATTGCAGTGGTATTTTTCTCACCATCAAATGTAGATATATCAGCGGATGTGCCTTGCTCAACATAGGTCGTGTCCGGGTCAGAAAAAGCCCAAGGGTTATGTTCTTTTATACAAACGGCGTAGGCTGTACCATCTATTTTGTCATCATGATCTACATAGAAGATTACAGCTTCAGGAGTATTCCCTTTGCTGAGTACTTCTTCATAGGTATTTATTTCTCCATTTGTACAGTAAATCATGCCGGGTCTCCAACGATGCCACGTTTCATCTTCAAAGACGTGATTATCACAAGAGGAGAGGAGCGTTATTACCATACAAAGTATGCCTGTAATTGATAATCTAAAATTCTTCATATTGCTTAGTTTGAAGTGGGTATTTTAAAGCCAAGTACTATTCCTGTCCGGAATAAATCCTTGCCATTGATACAAAGGTCAGTTTTTACTTGCCAATAGATTTGCCATCCTTTTCGAAGAGAATAATTGTGTTCATAACCGGCATGAACCCAGCCTAAAAATTCGTTGGTGTCGCTACCGATACTTCCTCCAAACCGAATGTTTCCATAATGGTTTTTACCGCGTACAACACAAGGTTTATAGGCGGCACCGACTCCCCAAGTCCGGTAGTGTTTCCAAAAGGAATCTTTGGTAATATGTCCTACACGAGGGTCTTTTGCATATTTAATATAGCCGTTGGCAAAATACTCCCAGGCATTGTGATGCTTTGTTTCATGTTCAACTCCAATTGTAAAATCAAAACCTCTTTCGTATAATGCTCCTATGCCTAATGATATTCGATTACTGTTGGCCTGAGCATTCATTTCCGTAGAAATGAATGAGAGACACAGTAATAAGAATAAGATTTTAATATTCTTCATATACTTATTATTTAGTTTTCATATAATAATAATTTGCTGAACGAATCTGCTCCCAATACATCTTCATAGTCAATGTTAAGACTGATTGTTCGTCCACTGATTTGTTTCTCACTCATTTCAATAGTCAGTACCTTATCATTGGGGAAAGTCAGTTTTTTTACAACAATTACATTGCGATACCCTTTCAGAAAAGACTCCGTGTTGTCTAAAACAAGGGAAGGAGTTAATTCTATGGTCTGAACATTCGTGGCTTTAGATGTTTTTTTATCATTCAATTTCAGTCGGAGCTGGTCTATGTCGAAACGGATGTTTGTCTTGTTCTCTATCGAGAAATCCAAGAAGAAATATTCTCCAACACTATAGACGTTGTTTAAGCGCATGACCATTTTGTTATTTTTGGTGGCCACATTTCTGTAACGTGCCGGTGAAGTCCAAATTTGTCGGGCATAGCGAACCATATCTTCAGTAGACATACTTACTGCCGGGTTGTTATAAGCTGTACGTTCATTAACTTCTATGGTTTTATCAGCTACAGCTTCTTCAACTTTGGATGTATAAATCAAGCCATATTGAGTCCGATAGCGTTCGGTAACAATGGTAACAATGGCAAGGATGTCACCATCCCGATTTACTTCTACCCCTTCTTTAGGTTTTAAACGAACGGTGTTATTGATAGGCTGATCACCTACTACCTTGTGTGTGCTGATGTCGACAAAGCGAACAGGTTCCGAGGCGGTTATTACAGTCGTCACGTTTTCATTAACCGTAATAAGAGGCATCTCGTTCAAACATTTTTGAGCAAAAGCCTGGAGTGAAAAAAGAATGCAAGCTACGGCAGCTAAGAATACTTTATGTAGTTTCATAATGTTCTATTATTTATTAGTTTTTGATATTTTTTGAATTAATGAGATATACTTGGGTTCCATATTTAATTTTCACCTTGTTCTTTCGAATATTCTTCGAGAGCGCACTGGTTGTTTTCTGATACGCATTCTGAAGGGCTTGCATTCCCCATTGTGAAAAAGTATTATCACTTGTGGTACTATTGAAATTCATGCTTTGATCTAAAGCTCCACCACTGATGTCTTTGGTGGTCTCTCTGAATGAACTTCTGGGTACATACAAACCTTCAAGACCGTCCATATCATAGATACTCAGGTTGATTTTTACCAATTCATCATTGAAGAGTACACTGGTAACATTGCCCTTGACACGCTGTTGGCCAAATCCACTCATGGTACAGTAAAGGTAGCTTCCTTTGCGGATAGTACGCTCACCTATATCAATGTCATCAAGCAAGCGAAGTCTGACTCTGCTTCCATCAACCGCTTTTATATCTTCATCAACGATGGCCTTGATCAATTTGTGGTCAGGTTCGTTGTTATTGATGGTATTGAAATAATCTGAAGCTTCATCATGCTTCTTTACGACTTCTTCCGTTTTGTCATTTTCATCCAAGCTTTTGACCGCATTGACATTGGTTTCTATGACTTCATCTTCTTTGTCCTTAGATTGGTTTCTTTGCATAGAGGACTTGATTTTTCGTGCAGCCTCAGAAAGTTCGTCATCATTTACTTCCTCTGAGGAAGTGTTTTCTTCTTCTTTTTGGGCTTCTTCCAAGGCTTTACGAAGTTCAAGGAGCTTCCGCTCATCTTCGCTTAAATCCGAAGAATTAAGGGATTCATCTTTCTTTTGCTGATTATGAATCCTATTCTTGATTTCCTCAATCTGTTCGGTCGTGTTTTTGGATGATTCACTGGTAGAATCCATTGCTGCCAGTTCCGCGTCACTATATTGAGATTCGTATTTTTCTTTTTCCTTTTCAGTTCTTCCTTCAATATTTTCAACAGCTGAACCATCTTTGATTTTACCAAAGTTTTCGACCATATTCTGATATTTCTGACCGATACCATCTCCTTTGATATTAGCAGATGGAAGTTTGTCATTATAATAATTTGTCGTTTCCATCTTACTTGTTTCAACTGGTTTTAAATTGAAAAAATCACAGACGAAATATCCGGTAAACAGAAGGGGTAAATACACAATGGCCGGCAGTACATATTTAGGTTGCCGGAAGTTTATTTTATCTGTTATATTCATATTCTACTGAGGTTGTTATTCTAAAACAGGGTCCTGAGATTCCGAAACGGCATCCGAACTGTTTTGAGGGTTATGGTGACGTTTTAACTTCAAATACTGTTCTTGCGTTTGAATGACACTGGAACGAGTTTTAGGCATATTTACAGCGGTTGATAATCTATAAAGGTTTAATCCTATACAAAACAGTACAATGCTGAAAATAATCCCTAAGAATATTTTAGGATACGAACTTGCAAAGGTTTGAACTTTTAAAGCAAAGACATCCAGTTTCGTTTTTCTTGCAAAATTGGCTCCTGCATTAAAACTCTGTTCATGTAGTTCCTTGTATTTCGGGTCATTCTTATCAGGCATATCTTCGCCCAATAGCATTTTTTTTATTTTCATAATTTAATAGTTGGATTTTGTACGTTGTTCAATATCTTTGTTTAGGGTTGTGCGCCAGTTGACGATAAGCAGTCCGTGAGGATTATTTTCAGTTCTTGGTACACGTTTAAGATAACCTTCTGTAACAAGTTCACGCATCAGGATTGAAGTTCGCCTTTCAATGCGCTGTCTTCCGTAATAAGTGAAAGACATATCTTTTTTGTTGAACTTCACGCTGTCACAATAGATACTGAATACTGCACTTGAAGCCATTACATTTCCATAGAAACCTTTTTCTTTCAGAGCATTGTATTGTGCCAATCCGGATTCATCAATCAAGTACATGGCTTTTTCCATGGTATATTTGATATACTTGTCATCAGGAGCCAGGGTGAAAAAGAGGTGATGAAACATTTCCACATGGCTCTTGGCTTCCACATCCAAAGTTTCTTCCATTGTGGAGCGATTTACTAAGATAGGAACCGTACCATCCAATACATAGATTTTCTTCTGCGCATCATTGACCATTGTCTTTGCAGTCCAAATACTTCCTAATGATATAATAGTACAGCCAACTAAGAAAAGGCTGCATATTATAAGTACAAGCTTAATCTTATTTTCTAAATTTTTGATTACCATAAATTATATATTTTGAGATTTATACACCAATTATTCTTCCGGCATGAATGCGCATGGTTGAACTTACACCTTCGCCAAATGAGCGTGCGGAGAATGCAGTTTCTCCTTCCGGTACCATCCATGCTGCAAGATCCGGCACCAAGCTAAGACATTTAAGTGATACGACAGATGCTGCCATCAGATAACCGGCTGTAAAAAATGAGTTTTGGAGATAGGCCGTAGCAGTTTCCTGATTTGCCGTAACAGCTGCCAAATCGTTGTATTGGATATTGATAACTATATCGAACAGGAGAAGTACATAGAAGCCTACGAAGTACAGCATGGCTCCGTAGAAATGCACTGTTAAATACCTGATAATCCATTTAGCCCAAGCTCCTTCCCATTTGGGTAGAATAGAAAAAGCCCATTGGATTGGACCGAATATAGTTAATACACCCAAGAGAATCTGTTGGCAGTATATAGTTCCCCACCATCCTATTCGGTAAGTAATCAGTGCTATAAGCATAATGACTTTATCGAGCAGCATCACAGTTCCGGCTGAAGTCGAAACAAGACTGGCCTTGTAAACATTCTTTTCATCTTGTGTCGCAGCATCTATATCCGTGGTCTCTTGTACTGCTGATTGAGTCAATAACTGTCCTAACTTTTCCCGAGCTTGCGCGATTGTAGCTATCGGGTCGGAAGTTTTTTCTCCCAGTTGAAACATAAGCTGTTGCACATCTTCCATTCTATCTTCAACCTGGGCTGCTTCAGCTTCATATAAATCATGGGTATAAGATCCAATAGCGTTGGGAACATAAGCTAAAAAATCCAGTACACACCAATTTGTACTTTTGTTACCTATTCCGGTTATTTGCGGTGGGTACCACCAACAAAGTATAATGCTGATTGCTAGTGGCTTGAATAGTTTCATGATGTCTAAAGGTTCTTTTTTGATCATCATTTTGTACGCCATATTTGCACACATGATAATGGCAAAGAGTCCGCCTAAACCCATTGAAATCTGAAGGATGTACCAAAACGGGCCTTGTGAACCAATCAGTGTTTCACTCGTGAGAAACTCGTTTGTGCGAAAGATTACATCGTCAATTTCACTTTCAAGAAGGTTAATGCCGAAATCTACGGCTGTGCTGTCATTCGTCATATTTTTCTATTTTTGAGTTGTCGTTTTAGTTTGAATTTTATCAGTCACTCCAATCCATCTGTTGTAACCGGCAAGTGATTCTTCCTTGACTCTGTGAGAGATATTGGAAGACATCACATTCAAGACTCTATTGGCTGCTTTTTTCAAAGTCAGAGTTTTTACTCGATCCACGAGCAGTTCATTGGTTTTGCAGATTTCATCATAAATGGTCATATATTGTTTTTGGCGTTGAGAATTTGCCAAATATGCCTTTTTGATGGTTTTAATAGCAAAATCATACTGATCTGCAAGAGATTTCCATTCTTCTATTTCATCATTCTTTGTCTTTCCACTGAGACTGTTGATGTTATTTCTATACTTTCTTAATGTATTATCCAGTTTATTACCGATTGAAGTCCATGCCAAATCAACTTCTCTATCAGCCAAATTCAACGCTTCTATCTTTGCCCTTGACTTTAAATCTGCTTCTATGCTATCAGCAAATTCTACCTGTGGTTTCGAACTTAAATAGGTCGTCATACGCAATGAGTTCTTAGGAGAAGTTGGAAGGTATGCTGTCTTCTTGTAATTTTTATGAAACATATTATAGTAAAAGTCAGGAGTCAAAACGCCTGCCCCTAACTCCATCACTTGAATTTGATTTCGTTTTGCTACATCAGGCAAGTACGTCATACTCTGAGCTGTTACCTTCGTACCTATAATAGGCAAAAGGAATAATAGGGAACAAATAACTCTTTTCATTTTTTTTGCTGTTTAATAACCGATTATATTCCCATTCTCCATCCATTTTTCAATAGCATCTGTAGCTATCTGTTTTATGGTTTTTGAACGGTATAGAGCTGATTTCCAATAGCAGGTTCTCACTTGAATGAACTGCCATGTACGAAAGTAGGCATTGTTTACTATATCTTGGATTTTTTGCAGAGAGTTTGCAATAGACTCTACAATGAATGTCAATGTAGCAGTCGTGCAATTCACTTGTCCGCTTGCATAACCTCCTATAATCACAAAATCTTGCCAAATGTTCTTGACCTCAGTTTGTATATTTTTTATAGCCCTTGCATTAACAGTTAGCAGCAAAGTGTCTGCAGATTCTATTTTACCTCGAAGTAAAACCTTATCTTTGTATTCCTTGATAAGTTTTTCATATTTGCCAAGCTTATCCTTTACTACATCGCAAGTTTTATATACTCCGAAGCCTGTCTGTACAGAACTTAGCACTAAGTCAAGGACATCAAAAGCTCTTTCGTATTTGTCTAATTCTACATTTATGTCTTTGTAGTTCCTATTTGTTGCAGCACTGGTTTTGTGAAGTAATTTATTGCTTTCTTCCAAAACACTGCGTGCATAAAGAATAGCGCGTTGCTTTTTGTGGTCACGGATGTATGCTTCAATGGTAGCAACATCTGGTACCAACTGGGCTTTTATAGTATTAGAGGAGACAAAATAAAGCAATAGCATAAGAATAACCTTGAAAGGCAAAAGATGCTTCTTGTTTTTTATTCCCTTTGATTCTTTTAGTTTCATATTGTGGTTTTAATTTTGAATTTGTGTAGTGGCTGCATCGGGTTTTACACCGCCAGTAATCATCCATCTTTTATGGCATTGTTCTGCAATATTCAATTTTCTGTCCTTGTCAGCATTGAGCTTGGGGATAAAACTCAAAAACCAATCTTTGACCGTGTATTTGTAATGCAGGAATTTTTCAATGAGTACCAACTGCGTATGTATATCTGAAAGACGTGCTTCAATATCTCTTGCTATATCCAAACGGTCACTTGCCCATAAAAGGTGTTTCACATCTGGAGTATCGTCTTTTTCAACTTCAGGTGTTTTGTATAGTTCAACCGTTACTTCGCAATTTGGATGTTGCTGAGCCAATTGACTGAGTTTGTCATTTACCAGCTTGCTGTTTTCTGCTTCTGGACGGTTGGGGTCAAGATCCATTTCTTCCGCAATGGTAGTTTCGCTCCAACTACTTGTTAATTCCCAGTCTATTTGGACGATGGCACGGTGAATTTTGATACCTAAAAAGTATTTGGGCTTTCGGGCTATCTTCACGGTAGCTTTGAACGTGACATCGCTGAAATCCTTGCCACCCATTGTTCCTTTCCGGATAAAGCTATCACCTTCCCAATGGCCTTCTTCAGACCAAGCTATTTCATAAGCACTTTTCATGCTTTTCATAATTTGTGGAATACGATTGTAGTCGTCAGTTTGTACTTGTTCACCTTCTTCTGCTTCTATTATGGCTTGTTCTACACTGGTAATGGAATGTCGTAGTCCATCATATTTCAATTGTTTTTCTTTGATGGTTTCCTGTATTTTGTTTAGCTGCTCGCGGTATTTGTCACGTTCTTCAGTCGTTGTGGCTGAATTGAGTTTTCTTCGAATCTGGTCATATTCTTTATTTAACTCATCCAATTCTTTTTGAAGTACATTCGCTTCACTTCTCATACTCTCGGCTTGTTTTTTTAACTCGGCAATATTCTCGGTAATTTCGGTTTCGTTACCTAAAGTGGTTTTCATTGCACATTGTCTGGTATGATCATTTACGGTTTTTCCACAGCTACGGCATTTGTAGGAAGTACTACCTTTGCCTAATACACCACCGTCACTACAGGTTACAAGGAAAGTTGCAGAACTGGCTCCTTGGATGTCCCGGTCAGTTGTAGCTTCATAATATTTTCTTTCATCGTAACCTATTTTGTAGGTGTAATTTTTTTCCGGTTCAGGATTGTTCAAATCATCGGGATTACTTATATCTGTATGATCGCCATTCAGATTGTATTGCTCTAACCGAGCATTCATCATAGCCATAAAGGTATTCCTGTCCATTTTATAACTGTCGAAGATTTCTTCATAAACAACTTCTTTAATGTCAGTATATTTATAGACTTGTATGTCATAAGCATACGCTTTTATGATAAAAACGCGGCTAATAATAGGATCTTTTATTTCTATGATTTTCTCATTGAGATTCTTGAAAAATTCATATCTATATCCTTTTCCTATATTTTCTTGATTCAATTGCTCCACTTTTTTTCGGCTCCATCCGGCTTGATTTTCAGAATTACGGAGAATATCTTCCTGCTGACTTTCATTGGGAAAGAAGTTTTCGCTCTTTTTAGGGAAAAATCTATACCAGTGATCGCTTTTAAGGACACTACTTTGATCTGTTGGTGCTTTATAATCACATATCAAATCCGTACTCTTTTCTTCACGATAGATATAAACTCTTTGAGTGTAGAATTGACCATTGGCAGCAGATGTAAAATCATCAGCCCATTGAGTTGTGTTATAGTCACTCAAATCGAAAAGATCCTCAATATTATCCTTTCCGGCAAATTGATTGACAATTTCTAAGGCTGATTTGTCTTTCATGTTTGAAAACATATCGTTTGCATTTCCTGCCAGTGTAATAATATCACCTATCTTGTCTTGGAATGTACCACCAAAACTTGTTCCTTGAAGTAGTTTATTCAAGTTGCTATTGAAACCTGATGCAGCTAAAGCAGCTCCTTTAACAACAAGGTTCTCAATATCAGCCATGAAGTTCTCTTTAGTAAAACTGTTTTGAATATCATCAGAGATGGCTTCAAAAGTAGTTTTCCAATCAACTTCTCCTAATTTGGTAATATCAAATACTTGTTTGAACTGGTCGGCAATTTCTAAGAATGGAAGGTCCTTAAAAGATAGTTTACCATTGGTAACTACACTCTCAAATTGTTGACATAAGGATTTTACATCTTGCGTTGTTTTTACAAGATAACTTCCCCAATAGATAGCCGTTGATGGATCCTTTACCATCAACTTGGCTACATCTATTGTTTTGGGAATAATACCTCTACTCACTATATTATAAATTCGTTTATAATAATAGTTTTCATCGGAACTCCATATATTAACATTGGTCAAAGCCTTTCTGTCGAGATGTTTTACAAAATAAATTCCGGCAGCTGCAACTTCTGCTCCCTTATAGCTTTGACGAATCTTTAGAAGGTTTTGATTATGCTGTGATTCTATCAAAGAATTGGTTTGAAAAGCGATTTCCATTGCAGCTAAAGTCTCCTTGTCAACATTGATATTTTGAGCTTGAAAAGGAAAACAATAGGCGATTGCCAGAATTGTAATTAGTATAAAACGTCTCATATTGCTTTTATTTTTGTTTTAAATTCAGTACATGCCCAGTTTGATTTACCTTTTGAGCAAAAGCCAAAGATTTGCTGATACCGGATAGATTCCAGTCGCGGCAATACATTTCAATAGCTTCCTGGTGGCTGCATTTAAGCTCTGATTTATAGAGTTTCAATGCTTCTTTCTCGGCTCGTTCGGTAGTGTAGGTCATATAACATTCTCTGGGTTCTTCGACTCCATAGACATCACTTGCCAGTCCGCGCCGTATGAATACCTCACGGAAGAAACTTCTTCCATCTTTATTATCCAATCGGTTGATTGTAAATATCTTCTTGCATTCTATATCAGTCAGACCTAAAACGGATTGAATTTGATCAAATCGTTCCTTGAATTTACCTTGATCCAATAAAATTGTCACGTCTGAATTATTGATGATAGCTTCTTTTACAATAGGACTACCGATAATATCCTGCAACTCCTGAGTAACGACACCAACCATTGCCCAAAATTTTCGGGCTGTTTTGTACAAATATTTGATGTATTCTGCCATCATGGGAGATGCTACTGCTTTCCATGCCTCTTCAATCACAAGGACTTTGCGATTTTTTTTGATTCGCATTTTCTGGATGAATACGTCCATGATAATGAGCGTTACAAGAGGGAACAGAGTCTTATTATCTTTAATCGTATCAATTTCAAAGACTATGAAGGTTTCATCAAACAAACTGCTGTCTAAGTTTTCATTCAGCGTGCGTTCGTATGAACCACCACGATAAAATTCAGAAAGTGAATAATTGTAAGACGATATATCAATACCTGTAATCTTATTTTCGTTGCAGATGTAGGGTATGCGTTCGGTACTGTATTCGAAGAAACTGTTGAATGAGAGTTCTTTCACGATAAGAGCTTTTCTACGGGCTTCCATTTCATGAATTTTATCCCATATACGCTTTTCCACGTCTTCATTTGTGTCTGAAATGCGTCTCTCAGTGGCCGTATCTATCAATAGTTTTTTATGGAGGGCTTCAATTTGAGTCTTGTTATAGCCGTTGAATCCTACGAAATAAGCTTCATAATATTCTTTGATAACTTGTTCTATCAGCAACTCTTCAATTTTGGTGGGTATAGCAGAGTTACCCTTCCAAATGAGCATAATCAGATTTTTCAAGAAGTCAACTTTCTCAACATTCAATTCCTCTTTATTGATTTGGAATGGATTCATTGTGATAGGATGCTCTTCTGTATAGCTGATATATTTGCCACCTACATATTCGCATAAACCTTCATAGGAGTTACCTGTATCTACCATAACTACGTCTGTTCCTTGTTCCCAAAGTTGACGAACAACGGAGTTCATGTGGAAGGATTTACCGGAACCGGAGGGACCAAGACAGAAAAAGTTCGAGTTGTCGGTTAATTTAATTTTACCCTCTTTTCCGGAAATGTCAATAGCTACTGGCACGCCCTGGCGGTCTGTATAGTAAACCTTTAATGGGGTGTCTTCACTCTTTGGAAGTTTTTCCTTGTACATTAAGCAGGATGCTGCATCGCTTAATGTAAGAAAACGGTCATATTCTTTATTCATAGAGTAACAGTTTCCCGGGAAACTGCCTACGAATAGTTCAAGTTGATTGTAAGAGTGCTGAGAAATCTGAATACCAATACGGCTAAAAGTATTCTCTAAGTTATTCGTTACTTTTTGCAAATCGGTATTATTATCAACGGTAATCACTATATTGTAGTGACAATAAACCAGTTGCTTGTTCTCACGAGCAGTAAGTTCTTCTACCTTCTTTATATCTTCCACTGCAATTTCATTGCTTGGATTTGGCAAGGAACTATGACGGTTCTTTTTCTTTGCCAGTTTTGATAATTCCTGTCTTTGATTAGGTAGAAAAATGATTTGATTGAAAACTACATTTACAGAATCAGGAATGCTGTCTAACATAGACATCAAATCTACCGGCATAGTGACATTGTTGACATCTATATTTGTATAAGGCTTGATTAGTTCCGGAACGACTATGCAGTCAACATCTACTAAGCTGTAAATCTTGAATTTTTTGGAACCAATACCAATATATTCGTCCGTCACTTTGTAGTTGTTGTGACTCAGATTCTTTTGTGTGTAGTTTTGGGTATAATATTGATTGATGAATCGCTTGGCTTCTTTTTTATTAAGATAATGAGCGTCAATGCCTCTGTCCCGGAGTTGATCTTGTACTTTGCCGAGTTTTACTTGAAAATCTTGCCATTTTTTATTGTCATAACTCATCAAACGGCTTTTCTTATTCTCCTGAGTTATGGTGAGGTAAGTAATGCAATCGGTATATTCTCGACCACCAAAATAGCGGAAATAACTTTCACTTAAAAACTCTTTGTTTCCACCTTCGGCCTCGAAACCTTTACGGACGAATACATCTTGTTTGTGAATCGCATATCCTTCGCCTAATGTAGACATCAAAGAGGTGAGCAAACTGGAGAAGGAATAATACTCGTTAATGTCAGCACAGTATTTCTGTACAGGATTTACGATTTTTACAGTTGCAGAAAATTCTCCGGTTTTTGTATAGTACACACCGATACCGTCTACTTCCTCTATCGAAAAGTAGATTTCCTTAAAGATTTTAGCTTTTTTGCTGCCGGTGCCAAATGCTCGCACTGAAATAGCCATACCTATACAGATGGCAGCAAAACACAACAATACATATACTAACATTATCTATTTCTTTAGTTGTAGTACTTTAAAAAAAAAGTAGGCTCAACCTTAAAGCTAAGCCTACCTAAGTCGTTTTCATTTTCGTAACTTGGAAAAGGTTTTAAAGTCGCTCACTGTAGGCATAAATAAAAACACCTTTTGGATTCTTTTTCGAATATAAACCCTTTCGCTGTTTAATCATGATGATTCCAACACCAGTACTCACTGCTATTACTAATACAATCAGTCCGACCATAAAGCCTAAGAGGGTGTATGTTATAATAAATCCGAGAAGACTTATTCCTGCTGTAATAGCGGCCCAGACAATATAACGTCCTTGAAGACCCAAAAATTCCAAAGGGCGTTGAAGCCCTTTGAACATTTGAAATTCTGGATTGTTTGGTTCAGCCATTAGATGATAGAATTATCCACCTACACCGAAGAATGCAGGTAAAGCCTTAGCAGCTGCGATGAGGAAGATGCAAGATCCTACGGTCATCATGATCTTCTTCTTGACATCCTGCTCCTCGTTATTCATGGCAATGTACACGGAAATGGCACCGATGATGGCCACAATACCGGCAAGTGCGTAGCACAGGTTTGTTACAATAGGGATATATTTTTTAAGTTCGTTGGTAACATCTCCTAATGCTGTTGTTCCTGATGCGTAGTCTTGCGCGAAGGCAGTAGCAGGAGTAAGAATTTTGATACACGCAGTTAAAACTGCAACTTTTACAGTAAAAGCAGCATTCGAATTTTTTGCTTTCGCTGTACTCCAGATTTTTTTGAAGTTCATTGTGTTTAAAAAGTTATTTAGGGTGAATAAAATTTTATCAGTTTATTAGATTCCAAAACTCAAATTCTCGTAACCAAAAAATGCTGGCATCACAGTTGCCGCACCAATTAGAAAAAGCAGTGAACCTATCAACATGACCACACTCTTTGTTATATCGCCTTCGTGATAATTCATCTTTATTGCAATTTGCAAAGCTGAAATTATGGAAAGGATAGCAGCTACGGCATTTAGCAATTCTACGGCATACTTTGTCATTGTTCCTACAAAAACAGCTGCATTATGAAGTTGCTGGGCACCCAATGAGTAATTAACAGCACCACACCTTGCTGAAACTGTCAGGGGAATGAATATGGCCATGAAAAAAAACAGGCAGAGTAACTTTGTATTATAACATTGTAATTTCATCATGTCTCTCAATATTACAATTTTCCTTATTTTCTCTCACCATTTTAGTCAATTCCTCTGGAGTCATCAATCCATTTTGGAATAGTTGAACATTTTCTAATGAGTTGTTGATAGTATCAAGAATTTCAGTCACATTTTTGGAAGGCTTTGGGGCAAATGTTTTATTAACTGTATACTTGGTAGTTCTTAGATTCTCATCGAATAATTCAGAATTACTCAAATCTTTTCGAGGAGTTTCTTTGCCAAAAACGGAGCTAATATCTTCAGCTTGAAACATTGAGTTTTCTTCCTCTGAATTTGCCGATTCTTCTTCAGAAGATTTTTCAGCATCCTTAGCTTCACTATCTATATCTGATTCTTGCGGTTGTGTTGTCTCTTGCTGATCGGTTGCTTTATCCTCTTCTTGATTTTGTACTTCTGATTCTGAATCTTGATTTTCCGAGTCTTTATGTTCCTCTTTTAACTCATCTTTTCCAGATTCTTTCTGATATGTGATTTCTTCAGGTGCTTCCTGAATCTCTTCATTTTCTTTCGTGTCTTCTGTATTATTTACAAAACTAAAGCTGCCTGAAGACGTTTCAACAACACTTTGCGGAGTGTATTCTTCATCATCTTCTTCAGTGTCGTCGCCCGAAGCTATGGTTAGTTCATTCTTATTATCCTTCTTATTCTTTGCATTCAAATCCATTGTAATGAGCGAGATGTAGTAAAGAATAAGTGCAATGGTTAGAACTATTGCATAAATCGAAAATGGACTCATTTTTTATTATTTTGTAGTTATTCACAATTGATTTTCATGACAAAATTACATAGTTATTTTTGTTCCAAAGGAATTAAGACTACGGAAAAAACATTTTTGAAGCAATAATTTTTTTTTGGTTCTATTTTAACTATATAATGAAACCAAAATGCTGCTAATCAAGTATATAGATTCTGGTTAGATGAAGGGTTGACTAAGAGAATATATGGTATTTTACAGGGTGGAAGACTTAACTTCGTTTTATCCCAAATTCTTCGCGTAACATTTTCATAAGGGCATTTTGAGCATGGTCTCTGGTTTTATCACCGGTGAATATTTGGTCATCATAGAAGCAGCAGCGGTCATAAACTTCCTTTAGCTTGCCGGTTTCAACAATCTTATCAACGGCTAATTGGGCCGCATTGTCTACCGGATAGCCCATTGCATTAAACACCCATCTGTACACATAGGTATATTGCGAGAATTGGTCTCCTTTTTCCTGTCGTGGATGAAGGGTGTTGATGGTAAAAACAATTGTATCAGCTTTCGGTTTTCTGCCTTTTATGGGATTCTTGCAAATGAGTTTGTAGTCAAACCATATTTCGGATTCGCTTTCTTTAATTCTCTGCTGACTGGGACGAAGAATTTTTTGGTCTATCTGAGAGTTCGAATAGACTTCTGAAATACCCAAGTCTGTTCTAAACTGTTCAATAGGATAATAATATTCTCTTCGATCATGTTGGCTGCAAATAATTTTATATATCCTCTTGGTGTAATTGCCTCTTAAACTCAATGCTATGGATTTTGAAAACCGCGTGCCGCCTACACCGACTCCATAATAAATCAAAAATGGTATGGCCCAGGGATTGATGTTGATAGTTATTTTATTCGTGTTCTTTATATCATGTATGGTTGTAATGACAACGCCTGTTGTCTCTATTGTCTGATGAATGCGAGGATGAAGCCATCTGAATGAAAATAGTTTCTTGGTTAAGTCCAGAGCTTCTTTATATACTTTCTTTTTATTGTTTTTACCTCCTGCTTCATCACAAGATATAGTAACATAGGGTTGATTAAACAAATCTCGCGGCAATTCTTGCTCACGGCTCATGTGCTTTTGGATATTGTCGCCAATCAAAGTTAGAAGATTTTCTTGCCAGTCTGTCACATTGTATTGCCCAAAAGTTACATTATTGGGCTGTATCAGCATGATTTCTTCTTTGGAAGGAGGATTGAAGTTTAGGGAATCGTGATTTGTCATGATTGAAAAAGATTTAGTGATGTGATTTCAATGAACTAAGAATGGGATTCAGCAAAGTTTTAGGGAAGGTGGAAATGAGTGCAGACTTGATAAGTCTATGTTTTAGATATAAGTGATTGATATGCAAATATATATATTAAAAATACCAATAAAAAATAATAATCATTTTTTATTGGTATGATTAGTATTTTGGGTTCTTTAGGTAAGGCTGAATTTAGTATTTTGGGTATCTTTTGGTCTTGGATTTTAGTATTTTGGGTATTTTCCCTCGTATTTTTTTGACTTGAAATGCTTGATAATCAGTCGATATTTTGTTAATAAATCTAATCTTACAAGAATCTCTACAAAGACTATCTCTACAAGAAAGGCAAAAGTGGTTTTTATTTAATGATTTATGAGGGAATAAATAAAAAAGGGAAATAAAAAATGCTACGCATTAGCCTTCCTTCGTCAATGCTTTAGCTTAGATATAAATATAAGAACCTACCTACATAAATGTGGGTAGGTAGGTTCTTGTGAATTACCGCTAAACTAAAGATTTAGTGGCTTCGGAGATTTTTCCTGCTTCTTCCTGCCACGGCTTTTTAGGACACAAGGTCGGTCATCCACAAGAGGATAGTCCAATGATTTTGATGTCGTATGTACTATTGAAGTCATGCTACGGAGTTCGTTTCCGTACCACGACTCAATGCGCCCTGTTGCGTCACGTTGAACGCAATCGCGTTCTCGGGGAGAGTGTTGGTGCCGTCCAACAACTCGTCACTTGAACAGTTGCTAAAGCTGCCACTCATTGTTGCTGCAGCTAACATAGCCATGCAGCTCAGGCGAAATTTACTTTTCATTTTGTTGTAATTTTAATTGTTGATGTTTGATTGAATTTAAATAAATCTTCCTTGCCGAAGAAGACATCCTTGTCTTCTGTTTCGGCGGAAATGACAATACCGATAAAGGGGTTGTCCTCAACCTCTATGACTGTTCCTGTTATCCAGCCTTCCATCCGGGTCAGGTCTGGAGAAATCAAAACCTTGTCTCCTATTTTCATGATTGGTGTATTTTATTCGACCTTTTTCAAGTCTATTGTTACAATATATTTTTCGTTTGCGCTATTTAGGTGTTGTTTAAAATTAAAGGTCCTGAAAAAGTATGTGGTGGAAAAATTCCACCACATAGGAGACCTTATAATTCTTTATTGCTTATAAGTACAAATTGAAGATTTAATCTTGAAATTTTTGCCAAACAGAAGGCATATTTGCATAGTCCGTCAGACCGGTGCAATATTCGAATACCCCGAAATGCAATCCGGGTTCTTCAAAGAGTTCAGGATAGAGTTCTCGTTCGTACAGATGTACTTTTTTCCCCTCTACTACCGTATAAGGTGATTCTCCTTTCAATGATGTACAGTTGGAAAAAAGGCCTGAAAATACTTCTATCTTACGGTTGTTGTCAAAGAGACTGGCCGGAATAGAGGTTATGAAACTGCAATCGGAAAAGGCATAACTGAAATCGGTGACGTTCGGGTTGTGAGCAAAAAGAGCAGAGGGTATTGAAACTAACCTTTTGCATGCAGCAAAGCTACTTGAAAAATCAGTAACTGCCGGGCAGTTTGCAAACAATTTCTCTGGGATGGACTCTAATTTACGGCAATTGTAAAACAGCCATGCAAAGTTCTCTGCTGCTTGATTGTTTGCAAACAAATCTTCCGGAATGGCAGTCAGAGCTGTACAACGAAGGAAGGCTCCTGAAAAACTAGTGGCATTGGGATGGTTTGCAAAGAGATTGGCAGGAACACTCGTTAACTTGATACAGCCTAAGAATACATCCGAGAAATTCGTAATACCTTCTTTGAAGGTGATGTAAACCTTGGGGTCTTTGAGTTCCGGCACAGTGATTACTCCACTTTCATTACCGGTAATAAGTTCCTTTCCATCGGCAATGATGGATTTGCAGTACTCGGCCTTGTTAATCAGTTGCACATTGGCTCCTGGCATATAGGAAAGATTGTCGTAGTGGGGAACTTCCGGCTTTTCTTCTGGGGGATATTCACTCATAATGTCATCATCTTCACTTGAACAGCTGCTAAAGCTCAAAACGAATGTCATCAGCGTAAAAATGGCCATAAAGCCAACATTGATATATTTTTTCATAATTGTTTTTTTAAAGGTGCCCACCTCAAAGGTTTTTGTATTGCATGTCTTTAAAAGTGGACACCAAGTTTGTTTTTGTTAAAATAATTCTTTTGCGTTCTTCTTTTGATTTTCAAAAACCTCACCATGCTTTTGCTCATAGAGGTCTATGGCCTTCTCGAAAGCTGCTGATACAATGTCTTTAATAGGCAAGCCTTCTCTCTTGGCGATGATTCTTATTTTTTTTAACAACTCGGAAGAAACGATGGTGCAAAAGCGTTCTTCACTCTTTGCACGCTCTTTTTCTTTTTGCTTCTCTCTGGCTGTGCCTTGTTCAACAGATTTTTTTATTACAGGAGGTTCCGGTTGCGGAGGTGTCTCTTGTTTTTCTGTAGGTTCATTTTTCGTCAAGCCTGAGAATAAAGCATCTAAGCTTGTATTGTTCATGCTTTTTTCTTATTAGGGTTATTGTATGTGAGCTAAAAACTCGTCCGTAAAAGCTGCATAGTCTTTAGCTCCATTGCTATTCTTATCATAGTCAAGAATGTCTTGTCGTTCCAATGGGGCTTCGGCCAAGCGTACATTCTTGCGAATTTTTGTTTGGAATACAGTATCACCAACTGCTTCGCGTAATTTGGCTTCAATACCGCGTGAAAGATTGCTTGTTTCCCAACGAGTAATGAGAATGCCGGAAATGTGAGCCTTCGGGTTCAGCCTTGTACTAACCATATTGATGAAATCATTAATCATCGTTAAACCTTTAAAGGGTAACACTTCTGAGATAAGAGGAATAACAATATCTGTTGATGCGGTAAACGCATTCAGTGTCATAAGCCCTAAAGATGGGGGGCAGTCGAGGAATACGAAGTCGTATTTTTCCTCTACCTTTGCTTTTTGTAGGACATCTGATAGGATTCTTTCTCTTGCTATCGCTGTGGAAAGTTCCACATCAACCATTGCCAAGGTCAAAGAAGCAGGAACCAAGTGCAGATTTTCATTGAGCGAAACGATAGGAAGTTCTTCTACTTTACCGGTAAGTGCATCATAGATAGTAGGACCTTCCGTAGGTGCAGATAAGGACGTAGTGAGGTTAGACTGAGCATCAAGGTCGATGAGTAGGACTTTATATCCTTTTTTGCTGAGAATGCTTCCAAGACTGGCTACTGTTGTTGTTTTACCTACACCGCCTTTGTGATTTGCAACTGCAATAATTTTGGTATTCATACAAATATTGATTTTTGAGGTTGAAAAAATGAGGATTTTGCTTGATATTTTGATACGAGAAAGTTCCTTAATGTAGTGGGGAAAACTCCTCTTTATAATTTGTTGCTGTGGTACCATTGGAGTAACTCCTGATGGGTAAATGCAACAAGTTTGACTCGCTGAATACATTGTGCCAAGGATTTCTGTCCTTCCTTGGTCGTGGGGAATGATATTGACGCAATATCATTCTTGTAAGCTAAAGGCAGCTCGTGTTTTAATGCAACTTCTTTTGCGTTTTCTCCGAAGATTTCATTGAGGTTGTCATCTTTGTCTTGTAAAACCAATGTGCTGCCATCTTTAATGTCCTGACTTAGGTTATTATAAAAACAGACCTTTGCTGTAAAAAGTTCATCCATTTGTTCGAAATTGGCAGGATCGTTTGATGATACTATGTGGTCTGCTGCAGTGGCTTCTACATGGAATTTTGCGATTCGGCCTTTAGTCAAAGTTTCCAATGAAAGCAATTCGCCAATGCGAGTGTTGATATTGGATTCCAGAACCACTTCTTTCGTGATTTCCATGGAATCATTGTTTTTAAAAGTGAGAACATAGCCTTTATTGACACGTTCTACAATGAAGAAGAGGGGAAAAATTTTCTTGTTCATAATTACTTTAGTTTATTATCTTTTCTCAGTTAGAAGTTGAAGGCTTAAATCGTAGTTCTTGGCAATGCTGCAATAGTCAAATGCCAGTACTCGTTCCTGATCATAGACTAATTCACTTTCGCCACTATCTTTGTATCTTTTTGTAGGGTTCCCATTTTCGTCCAATATATAGAATTTTAAGGGTGATTTGGTTTTGCCTAAGTAATCCGGTGTAGATATGAGGTAGGATAGGAGACTTTCGTCTGGAATCATTATCTTTCCCTCTCTCTTGGCTTGGATATTGGCTTTGGCCAAACAAATCTTTTCCCGGACAAATAAAATGTAGGTTGGTTCATTAAACTCATAGGTTTTTTGGGGATCACTTTTAATGCTTACCTTCAAACTGCTTATCTGTGAAATCTTATAGTCTTGTCCTTCACGAATTTCACCCAATTGACGAGCCTTTGAAAACATAGACCAGAATACTGCAATTTCGTCAGTGCTGCTGCAAAGAGAATGCTGATAGAGAAGTCCATCAATGCAAATGTCATGAACTTGTTGTTCTGTAAATGGCAAGCCGGGGGCAAAAGATTTCAGACAATAATATGAGGCAAGCATCATAGCCCAATTATTGATGAATCTTTCTCCGATTACATTGTAATCTACTTCACTTTTAATTTCTCTCAGTGATCTTTTCCAAGCGTCATACCACCCTGCATTGAAATTTTCCCGATAGCGCATTAATCCAACAGTTATGTTTGTAGGACACATATTTCTGAGCTTCAAGAACTTTTGATACTTGTCTGTTTCCTCCTTTGATCTTTCACTCTTTTGTGATTCCAAGAAAATCACACGCGAAAATAATGCAATATCAGCAGTTGGCATTTCTTGTCCTGTAATGAGGACACCGCAGTTAATCTTAGTTGCTTCACGATGTTCACCGTCAGAAGAACGCTTTGAACGACCGGCATTGTCATATACACCTTTGAGAAAGTCTATGTGTTTGTTGCTCAGCGAATTTTTGTATTCATCGAAGTGAACTAACATATTGCTGACTTCAGCACATTTCTCACCCATTGCGTAATATGTTGTACTTTCAAGGTTGCTGACCTCTGGATTGTTTTGGAACAAAGCCATCAAGAAAAGAGCAAACTCAGTCTTTCCGGTTCCTTTTTTTCCGTAGATGTTCAGAATAGGGAAAGAGCGTGTGCTATCAGTAATGATGTCCCGGAAGAGGGTTGCAATGTAGAAACAAAATGCAACGATTCCGTTATCACCATACAGCTCATGAAGCATATTGAAATATAACTCCGGAGCTATATCCATTTTGGGGTCATGGATAAATCTTCGTTCATTGACAAATGCGGTTTTATTTGTCTTGTGGAACTTTGACATGGCCGGAAGGTAGAAATTCTCGTTTTCAAGCCGGATTATGCCATATTCATCTATGGGTTTCCATTTTCCCTCATAAATAATTCCATTGCAAAACGCATAAAATCCTTTTTCGCCTAAATTATTCCAACCCATCTGTACTACACGCTGTGCTTCCTCGGTCTTCTCATAGATATAGGCTTTAAACAATTCATATTTGTCCTGACGTTCAAAGAAGAGAAAGTTTCCTTTTCCCTCAATTTTTTCTTTGAATCTATCTAACTTGGTTACATCTGCTTGCTGCAATTCTATGGTTTTTTTTACTCTGTTTTCATTTTCCAATTCAAAGATTCTGGTAGGTTTCTTATCATCAGCAATTAAAAACAAGGGGCGAATAATGAAATTAGTCCAATCTCGCTCACGGCCTTGTGCATCAATATCATAGTAGTGGTAGCCTTTTCTGAAGAAATGAAACCCTTTCAACTCATCATCCTTTTTCAAGGCTTGCTGACGGCGAAGTTCCTGTCTTTTGCGAGCTGCATCAGCTAAGGCTGCTTTCCATACAGAAGCTTTCTTGTACTTATCCTTCAATTCCGTTAGGATTGATGTTTGTTGAACATCGGAGGTGACAAGAACTAACAGACTACATACGTCATTGATTATGCTTATTTTGTCTTCATTGGAAGGGTTTGTTTCAAAGTGCTTTTGTGCATACCAAAGGATGAAGTCTTTTTCTTCCAATGTTTCCCATTTTGAAAGGTCAGTCAGATAGGAATCTGGATCCTGTTTGTGTTCAGCGGTTGGCAATTCACGAACAGAAACATTGAAGCCCATTTCCAAAGCAGTTTTCCCATTTTTGAAAACGAACTGATCTCCGACACCAAATTTAGAACCGTCTTTGGGTACGTCATTGTCTGGAATAAAGCAAATGCTGCATCCAAATTTACTAAATTCATTAAGCTGAGTTTCTGACCAAGTACCTCCTAATGTCGCTATTGCATTTCCTATCCCAATGGATTGCAAACGCATTACATCCGGTGCGCCTTCTACGAGATAAACTTTTCCGGCTTGACGTGCAGCCTTTAAAGCTACGTCTATACCAAAAATAGTTTGGTTTTTCTTGTAAATCAGGCAATCTTTACCATTTAGATATTTGATATAGGATTGAGAATCAATACTTCTTGCTGTGAAGGTTAGGATTCTGCCATATCTGTCTCTTTGAGGAATCATCAAACGCCCACGGTAAAAATCGTAATATTTACCTGGTTGTTTTTCATCTTCGGCAATAAGACCAAGTTGCAGGAGAATGTCTGTTTTTAATCCCTTTGATATGGCAAACGAAAGGAATTGATTTCCTTTTAGCGGACTATATCCTAAACCTATAGTTTGGCAGTATGCTTCATCCCAGCGACCACCTTTGTCTCGTTCAGCATATTGTCGGCAAGCTAAGGCTTCAGAAGTGTTTGCTTGATATTGTCCGCGAAAAAACTCATACGCATACTCGTTGTACGCATAAAAGGTTTCTTTTTGTTTTTGTAACGCAATATCTTCAGAAATATTTTTTTCATATATTGAGGGAATGTCAACATCAGGACAGTACATTTTCAGCAGAAAGCAGATAGCTCCATTGAAGTCAAGCCCATTGCTCTCTTCCACAAGTGAAATTATGTCACCACTCTTTCCGCAACCAAAGCACTTGTATCTGTTGATTGTGCTGTCAAGTAGCAGGGAAGGTGTTTTTTCACTATGAAAAAAGCAGCAACACTTCTTGCGGTGGGGGCCGGCAGTTCTGAGAGTTGTCTCAGGATGCAAGTCTACAGCCAATTGGCATATATCCACTCGGGATTTTACCAAGTCTATGTATTTGTCCTTAATCATTATTGATAGTTTTGGTTGTTGATAGAAATGGTTATTTCCACTTACCGCCCTCAATGATTAAAGAAAGAGCCGTAGCTATGGCAGGTGGGATGATTTTTTCTTCATTGAACCATTTGAGGAACTTTTGCTGCCAAGAATGAGGAGAACCCCCAAGTTCCAAACTGATATGAGCAGTAAATCTGCCTTTTTCTCCGTTAGGAAGGTTTTTGTAATAGAAGGCAATCTCTTTTGTGGTCATGTCTTTAAAGGTTTAAATGGTTATATATTGTATTTATCCAAAATATGGATTATTTTTGTATGCAAATATAGCTCAATTTATTGTACATGTTGTGATTTTGCTCAATAAATTGAGGGATTTAGTATTAATTAGCGCATTATTAACGTAATTTTTATGCTTAACACGGAACTAATAGAAAATCTCTATGCTGGACTATCTAAAGAACAGCAGCAGGAGTTACTCACTCTTTTATTTAAGAGGAGTAAGCAGACTTTGAGCTATTTCAAGCGGACGAAAGATATTACGCTTTCAAAACTTGAAGTATTGGCAGACTTCTTTCATATGCCCTTGGATTACTTCCGAGTTGGAAATACATTCAAGGGGAATAATGTGTCCGGGAACAATAACCAAGTCGGGAATGTTTCTGTCAATACGAACCTTATGCTTGAAAACGAAGCATTGAGAAGAGAAATCAAAGCTCTTGAAGACATAGTAAAGGCCAAGAATGATGCCTTAGCAACCAAAGATTTGCTGATTCAGACTTTGATGGGCAAGAAAGAGGAATAGGAGTTATAAAAAGGTGTTAAGAATCAATTACTATAGATTTATAATATATAGTATAGATACCTTCGCTACATTCCGCTACACTCCGCTACAACTTCGCTACATCTATATATACCCATGATGATACAAAAAGTGCTGATAATCAGTTCCGCTACATCCGCTACATAATAAATTCCGTAAAAGGTGTATGTTGGAAAAATATTTTTTTATTGCATTGTTTGGCTGATTTGAAGGGAGTATATAGATACTATTGTTAAATAATCTTAATTGAATAACCAAAATCCGTTGGTTTTCAGAGGTTATAGAAGTTTTGTCGAGCGACATATCTGCGACAAAAATGAGCAAAAATGCGTTTTTATAGCGAATTAACTTATTGGAATACAGCTTGTTGCAAAAAGCGTAAAAACGCTTTTGTTTCCCTGTCTCTCCGCTGGAAAGAATTGCAAAACAAAAATAAGCATATCAAGGGTCAACGTAACAATCTGAGGGATTCTATATTTAAGCATATAATTTAGCAAGTC
>OOBY01000497.1_pt1 | contig 28581 bp, 27 predicted proteins | sample 1671751 | NCBI WGS metagenome assembly OOBY01 (sample SAMN06348189, study PRJEB24527) | human gut metagenome | biome: human gut; feature: ankylosing spondylitis patient; material: feces | host: Homo sapiens | place: China | collected 2015-10
AATGGTGTTGCCCTTAACATCCCTTATCTTATAAAGGAGATTAAGAGTATTACAGACAGAAATGTTCCAATGCCTAAAATTCTTGTATCAGACAGAGCGCAGATTATGATGCCTTATCATATTGATTTTGATACATACGAAGAAGCAAGACTTGCAGGTAAGTCATTTGGTTCTACTAAGTCAGGAATTGCTCCATTCTATTCAGATAAATACGCAAAGATTGGTTTTCAGGTTAGTGAGTTATTCGGAGATGAAGAAGCGCTTAAGGAAAAGATTGCGAATGTATGTACATTAAAGAATGTTATGCTTGAACATCTCTATCATAAGCCACTTCTTAAGGAAGAGGATATATTCAACACACTTATGGAATACAAGGAAATGGTTAAGCCGTTTGTATGTGATACTTCAGCATTTCTTCATCAGGCTCTTAAGGACGGAAAGAAGATACTTCTTGAAGGCCAGTTAGGTTCACTTAAGGACCCAGACCACGGAATATATCCAATGGTTACATCATCTTCAACACTTGCTCCTTACGGTGCTATCGGTGCTGGTATTCCAGCAGCATCTATTCAGGATGTAGTTACAGTAGTTAAGGCTTACTCATCAGCAGTAGGAGCTGGCGCATTTGTAAGTGAGATATTCGGTGATGAAGCAGATGAATTAAGAAAGCGCGGCGGTGACGGTGGCGAGTTCGGTGCTACAACAGGCCGTCCAAGAAGAATGGGCTGGTTCGATGCAGTTGCAACACGTTATGGTGTGCGTATGCAGGGAACAACAGAAGTTGCCCTCACAGTAGTAGATGTATTAGGTTATCTTGATGAGATACCTATCTGCGTAGGTTATGAGATAGATGGAAAGGTTACTAAGGACTTCCCAACAACTTCAGAACTTGAGAAGGCTAAGCCAGTACTTAAGGTACTTCCAGGCTGGAAGTGTGATATAAGGGGAATCAAGAACTATGAAGACCTTCCAGAAGCATGCCGTAACTATGTAGAAACTATAGAAAAAGAGATAGAAGCACCTATTACTATGGTATCTAACGGACCGGGAAGACATGAGATTATCCACAGAGTAAGCTCATACGGAAAGTAAGATGTTTTATTAATAACTGTATAAAATAAAGATTAGCGATGATTAAAAAGCTTGTACAACAGGCTTTTTAATCATCGCTATAATAATAATTAAGCACATTAAGATATTATGAGCGGTCTGAACGGCCTGATAAGTACTTGTATACAAGCATCATGGCGTAGGCTACAACAGGAAGCACTATATCAGTGAATATAAGACCCTTGAATAATGTATGAGCAGTTTCATTATCAATAAATGCGGTTATGAGAGTGACGATAATAAGGGCAGCCCACAGTATGACAATAGTGAGTGCAGCTATTCTTTTGAAATTTTTCATAGTTATATAATCCTCATTTCTGTTATTGTTTTATGAAGTGCCATATATGAAGAAATAACTTTTTAAGATTTGACACTTACATCATATAGATTTTTAATAATAAAAATGGTATCATATTTTAGCTATATAGAAAAGATTTTTTGTGCATAAATAAGCTTTGATAAAGAAAGGTAGTAGAGATGATAAAGAATGTATTGGATTACTTGTACAATTCCAAAGAGAAGTATCCACTAAAAACAGCGGTAGCAGATGATAAGTTAGCTATGACATACACAGAGCTTGTGGATAATGCCACAGCAATCGCAGCAGGTCTGCTTGAATATACAGGCTTAAGAAAGGCAGTTCCTGTATATATGGATAAGAGCTGCGTGGCACTTGCTGCATTTATGGGGGTGGTTATGACAGATAACTTCTATGTACTGTTAGAACCGGGACATCCGGCAGAAAGATTACACGGCATACTTAATACACTTGAGGCGGATATAATCGTTACAAGCAGAAAATATGAGAAAAAGGCTGCAAAGCTTGAGTTTGATGGAACAATCATATATGTTGAGGACCTTCTTTTAACAGAGGTTACAGAAGATACAGTTAAGAAGCTTGATAACATAAAGAAAAATACACTTGATATTGACCCTTTATATGCGATATTTACATCAGGTTCAACAGGTGTTCCAAAGGGGGTTGTTGTCAATCACCGTTCGGTTATCGACTTTATTGACTGCTTTACAGATACATTTGGAATATCAGAAAATGATGTTATAGGTAATCAGGCACCATTCGACTTTGACGTATCGGTTAAAGATATATATTCAAGTCTTAAATGTGGTGCTACATTACAGATTATCCCTAAGTCTATGTTTTCATTCCCTACAAGACTTCTGGATTATCTTGATGATAATAAGGTTACAACGCTTATATGGGCAGTTTCGGCGCTGTGCATAGTTACAACACTTAAGGGCTTTGAATATAAGGTTCCGGGAAGTATTAACAAGGTTATATTCTCAGGAGAGGTTATGCCAATAAAGCACCTTAATAAGTGGAGAGAAAAATATCCGGATGCTATGTTTGTCAATGTATATGGTCCTACAGAGATTACATGTAACTGCACTTATTATATAGTTGACAGGGAATTTGAGCTTGATGATGTGCTTCCAATGGGCAGCGCATTTCCTAATGAGAGAGTGTTCCTGTTAGATGATAAGAACAGAATAATTGATGAGGATGAACCTAAAAAGACTGGTGAGATATGTGTATCAGGAACAGCCGTAACTATGGGATATTTTAATAACAGGGAAAAGACTGACAGCGCATTTGTGCAAAATCCGCTCAACCCATATTATAACGAGATAATATACAGGACAGGCGACCTTGGTTACTACAATGAGAGAGGCGAAATGTGCTTCTCTTCAAGAAAAGATTTCCAGATAAAGCACAACGGACACAGGATAGAGCTTGGCGAGATAGAAATGGCTATCAATTCAATGGATGGCATACAGAGAGCGTGCTGCATATATCAGCAGGAGGAGAATAAGATATATGCCTTCTATGAAGGTGAGGCAGATAACAAGTCACTTACACACTATCTTGTATCAAAGCTTCCAAAGTTTATGATACCAGAGGCGCTTGTTAATGTTGAAGCTATGCCGCTTACAAAGAATGGAAAGATAGACAGAAAAGCTTTAATGGAGGAACATAATGCTTAGTACAGAAAAGATTGTTGAGATTGCAGGCCAGTATGGAACACCGCTTTATATACTTGACAAAGAACATCTTACAGACAGAATAGGAAGTATAAAGAATATATTAGGAGATGGGATAACCTTATGTTATGCGATGAAGGCCAATCCATTTTTAGTAGATGCTTTCAAGTCGCTTGATACAAAATATGAGGTATGCTCACCGGGAGAGTTTGCCATATGCGAAAGAGAAAAAGTTGATATGAAGGACATAGTGCTTTCAGGTGTCAACAAGGAAAAAGCAGATATATGCCATGTTATGGATGAATGTGGCGGAGTGGGCGTGTATACAGTGGAATCGCTTGAACAGTATGAGCTGTTATCTGACTGTGCCGCCGAAAGAGAGCTTAAGATAAATGTACTGTTAAGAGTGACAAGTGGGAACCAGTTCGGACTAGATGAAGAAGATATTAAGCTTATTATAAAGCATAGAGAGTCACATCCATATATACATATACTTGGACTTCAGTGTTATACAGGAACACAGAAGAAAAAGTTTGATATAATAAAGGGTGAGATAGAATGGCTTGACGGACTGTGTGATATATTATACAGCGAATATGGCTTTAAGGCAGAGGAGCTTGAGTATGGCCCAGGACTTCCTGTAGCATACTTTGGTGATGCAGCCTATGAGAATAACTTTGATATGCTTTATGAGCTTGCAGAACTTCTTAAGGGCTACAAGGACAAGTATCACATAACACTTGAGATGGGAAGATACTTAGCGGCAGACTGTGGAGTGTATGTCACAGGAATAGCTGATATAAAGACTAATAAGGGACAGCAGTATGTAATAGTCGATGGTGGTATCAACCATGTGAATTATTATGGACAGACTATGGCGATGAAGGTTCCTGCATATTCTTATGTAAAGTCAGATGGAATAGTTGTAAAGGACAGAAATGTATCAGACACACTCACAGGTGCGGATGAAGAAAAATGGACTATATGCGGTTCACTTTGTACAGTGGCAGACCTTATAGTAAAAAATCTTCCTATAGGAAGGCCACAGAAGGGCGATAAGATTATATTCTATAATATAGGAGCATATTCAATAACAGAGGGCATATATCTGTTCTTAAGCAGAAAAATGCCTGTAATAACGGCGTATAATAAGGATGGCAGCGTGGAATTATACAGGGATGTGGTTGCCTCAGATGAGATTAATTCAAGAATTAACGTAAGGTAATAAAGTCTTTGAGCATAATTATATAAAATATGCTTGACTAACATTAATATATGTTATATTTTTTATCTGACAGAATCTTATATCTGTTGAGAGGTCTTAATATGAAATATATAAACATATATGTATGGCTGCTTTAACCGGGTGGCTGTTTTAGCAGACCTTAGATATAAGAAAAGCCGGAATAGATATAAACAATTAGGCTATTCATGACGATATTTTTATAAGAAAGGTTAGGTTATTAATAATGGATCAGTTAATGGATATTTTGACAGAGGTTAATTCAGATGTAGACTACGAAACATGTGATACACTTGTAGATGATGGAATTTTAGATTCTTTCGATATTGTATCAATCGTTGGTGAGCTCAATGATACATTTGATATAGATATTACTCCTGTAGACATAGTACCAGAGAACTTCAATTCTGCTGAGGCTATGTGGGATATGATTCAGCGTCTTTCTGATAACTAATCTTAAAGGCACAGGCTATATATGTATCTGGATGAATTCTGGATACAGCGTTTAGTTTAGCGGGCTAATTATTTTGTAACAGAGGAATATATAAGGAGGAATGGTTATGGCAACAATTTCAGGTTATAATTCAAGTAGTATATCTGCTTTGTTTTCAAGCTTTAATTCAGGCAGTAATTCATCTTCTGGCTTTGGAAGCATTGATCTTGGCACATATAATTCCATAAGGACAGGTTCTTATAAGCAGCTTCTTAAGTCTTATTATGCGAAAAATCCTGTCAGCAATTCTTCTAAGACAGATAGCAGCAGTAATACGACAACAATATCATCACAGAAGATTAATGCAACAAAGACAAAGGATGCAGCTTCAGCTGTTGTAAGTGATGCACAGGATTTAAAGAAGACATCACTCTGGAATAAGAAGTCCGTAAAGAATGAAGATGGAACAACAAGCGGGCAGTATGATACAGATGCTATATATAAGGCTGTATCAGCATTTGTCAATGACTATAATTCAATGATAGATGCAGCCGGTGATTCTGATGATAATTCAGTATTAAGAACAACTTCTAATGTTGTTAATAATACTAAGCAGAATTCAGCACTTTTAAAGAAGCTTGGTATCACTATTGACAGTAAGAACAAGTTATCTATTGATAAGGATACTTTCAAGAATTCAGATATGGCAGTAGCTAAGTCTGTATTTGGAAGTTCAGCATCATATGGACAGTCAGTTGCTGCAAGTGCTTCATCAATATACAGCAGTTCAGCAGCACAGCTTTCTAAGTTACAGACACAGAATCTGTACAATTCGGGTGGTTCATACAATTATTATTCAGCTGGATCACTCTACAATCAGTTTACTTAAAAAGAGAGGTTAATTATAATGGCATTATTAGATACATGGAGAAATCTTGCATACCAGACAGAGATGGACCAGAAGACAGCAAACGAGTTCTGGGGCAGTTATTTTACACAGGAGAAGGCAATCTATGAGCAGATTCTTTCAGATCCTGATACAGTAGTTAAGGGCAGCGTTAAGGAACTTGCAGATAAGTATGGTGTAGAAGTTCTTCTTATGACAGGATTTCTTGATGGAATTAATGACAGCCTGAAGACACCAAACCCAATAGAAACTATGGAAGAGGATACAGAAGTAAGCCTTGACTTCGATAAGGAAAAGCTTTACTACAACATGGTTGGCTGCAAGGCTGACTGGTTATATGAGCTTCCACAGTGGGACAACCTTCTTGACGAAGAGACAAGAAAGGCATTATACAAGAAACAGAAGTTATCAGGTACAGTTGTAAAGGGCAAGAAGATTGGACGTAATGACCCATGTCCTTGCGGAAGTGGAAAGAAGTATAAGCAGTGCTGCGGTAAGAATGCTTAATCTTAAGCTTCACTATTGTATGTAATTGATAGAATGTTGAGTAAAACCTGCAGGTAGTCGTTTAATCAGACTGCCCGCAGGTCTTTTGTCTAATAAAGGAGAGGTGTATTATGGAGGCTTATACAGGCTTTGCATATGTATATGATGAGTATATGGATAATATTCCATATGAAGAGTGGGAAAAGTATCTTTATGGGCTTTTAAAGGAGAATAATATAGGTACAGACTGCACGATAGCAGACCTTGGATGTGGTACCGGTACGGTTACAAGAATGCTTGATAAAGAGGGGTATGATATTCTTGGCATAGACCTTTCAGAGGATATGCTTTCAATCGCAAGTGAGAAGACTTATGAAGCAGAACAGCAGATTATATACAGTTGTCAGGATATGAGGGATTTTACGCTTCCATATATGGTTGACGCATTTGTCAGTATAGGCGACTCAATGAATTATATAACGACTAATGATGACCTGTGTGATGTGTTTAAGTGTGTTAAAAACGGACTTGAAGATGGTGGAGTGTTCATATTTGACCTTAAGACAGTGCATTTTTTCAGGGATATACTTGCAGATAATACCTATGCTGAAAATAGAGAGGAGTCAGCATTTATATGGGACAACTACTATGATGATGAGAGTGCAAACAATGAGTATGAGCTTGCAGTATTTGTAAAAAATGAAGATGGAACATTTGAAAGATTTGAGGAGCAGCATTATCAGCACGGCTTCACAGAGGATGAAGTAAGGGAGGCTGTTAAAAAGGCGGGGCTTAAGATTCGTAATGTATATGATGCATTTACACATAATCCGCCAGATGCTGCTTCTGAGAGATTGTATTATATATTAGAAAAATAATTATGCGCAAAAAATGTGCATAGGAAATGGAGGATATTGATATTATGAAAGATTATATAGTCAGGGCAACAGCGGCAAACGGACAGGTACGTGCATTTGCAGCAACAACTAAGGATGTGGTTGAAACAGCGAGAAAAGCCCATAATATGAGCCCTATAGCAACTGTGGCGCTTGGAAGACTTCTTACAGGCGGCGCCATGATGGGAACTATGATGAAGAATGATACAGATGTGCTTACTATACAGATTAAGGGAAATGGACCATTAGGTGCGATGACAGTTACAGCAGAGACTGATGGACATGTAAAGGGCTGTGTGGCTAATCCACAGGCAATGCTTCCTTTAAAGGACGGACATATGGATATCGCCGGTGCTGTTGGTATCGGTGTGCTCAGTGTTATCAAGGATATCGGATTAAGAGAGCCATATGTTGGAGATACTATTCTTATAACAAGTGAGATTGCAGATGACCTTACTTATTATTTTGCTACAAGTGAGCAGGTACCATCTTCTGTAGGACTTGGTGTTCTTATGAATAAGGACAATACAGTAAGAGAGGCAGGCGGCTTTATTATACAGCTTATGCCAAATGCATCTGATGAATTTATCGACCAGCTTGAAAACAGAATTAAAGAGATTAAGTCTGTTACAGAAATGCTTGAGCATGGTATGACACCAGAGGAGATACTTGAGCATATATTTGAGGGAATGGACCTTCAGATATTAGACACAATTCCTACAGAGTTTTACTGCAACTGCTCTAAGGAGCGTGTAAGTGCCGCTGTTATCAGTGTTGGAAAGCAGGAGCTCCAGAAGATGATAGATGATGGTGAGCCTATTGAGGTCAACTGCCACTTCTGCAACAGCCATTATAAGTTTAGTATTGATGAGCTTAAAGATATGTTAGAAAAAGCAAAGTAGTTACAGTATTGAATTTACACTGAATATGCTGTATTATTGATATATTGACTTGTTTAGGAGGAATATACTGATGGATAACGAGACTGTTTCAAAGAATTTTATTGAGCAGATTATTGATAAAGATATTAAGGAAGGACACTGTGAAAAAGTAATCACAAGATTTCCACCAGAACCTAACGGATATCTTCATATTGGACATGCCAAGTCCATATTACTTAACTATGGACTTGCCAAGGAATATAATGGACAGTTCAATATGAGATTTGATGATACTAACCCAACAAAGGAAAAGGTTGAATTCGTAGACTCTATTAAGAAGGACGTTGAGTGGCTTGGTGCCAAGTGGAACGGAGAGGTGCTTTTTGCCTCAGATTATTTTCCACAGATGTATGAAGCAGCTATCAGACTTATCAAGAAGGGAAAGGCTTACGTAGATGACCTTTCAGCAGATGAGATAAGACAGTATAGAGGAACTCTTACAGAGCCGGGAAAGGAAAGCCCTTACAGAGAGCGTTCTGTTGAGGAAAATCTCAAGCTTTTTGAAGAGATGAAGGAAGGTAAGTATGCAGATGGCGAGAAGGTATTAAGAGCAAAGATAGATATGGCTTCTCCTAATATCAATATGAGAGACCCTATTATATACAGGGTTGCACATATGACACACCACAGAACAGGTGATGAATGGTGCATTTACCCTATGTATGACTTTGCACATCCTATCGAGGATGCAGTCGAGGGAATAACACACTCTATCTGTACACTTGAGTTTGAAGACCACAGACCATTATACGACTGGGTTGTTATTGAAACCGGATATAAGACATCACCAGAAGAAAATCCTAAGCAGATAGAATTCGCAAAGTTATATCTTACTAATGTTGTAACAGGTAAGAGATATATCAAGAAGCTTGTTGAGGATGGCATAGTTGATGGTTGGGATGACCCAAGACTTGTATCTATAGCAGCTCTTAGAAGAAGAGGCTTCACACCAGAGGCTATTAAGATGTTTGTTGAGCTTGTAGGTGTCACAAAGGCACAGGGCTCAGTAGAATATCCTATGCTTGAATACTGCATAAGAGAAGACCTTAAGCTTAAGGTTAAGCGTATGATGGCAATACTTGACCCTGTCAAGCTTGTGATAGATAACTATCCGGAAGGTCAGACAGAGTATATGGAAGTATCTAATAATCAGGAAAATCCTGAGATGGGAACAAGAAAAGTTCCATTTACAAAAGAATTATATATTGAGAGAGAAGACTTCATGGAGGAACCACCTAAGAAGTACTTCAGATTATTCCCAGGTAATGAAGTGCGTCTTATGAATGCATACTTTGTAACATGCACAAGCTTTGAAAAGGATGAAAACGGCAAAGTGACATGTATACACTGTACTTATGACCCAGCAACGAGAGGTGGCAATTTTACTGAGCGTAAGGTTAAGGGAACTATACACTGGGTATCAGCAGCAGAAGGAATTAACGCAGAAGTAAGACTCTATGAGAATATCGTGGATGAAGAAAAGGGAGTATACAATGAAGAAGACGGTTCGATGAATATTAACCCTCATTCTCTTACAGTTCTTAAGAACTGTGTATTAGAGCCAGAGCTTGCTAATGCCAAGCCAGAAGACAGATTCCAGTTTGTAAGAAATGGTTATTTCTGTGTTGATAATAAGGACTCTAAAGATGGTGAATTAGTATTTAACAGAATCGTATCATTAAAGAGCTCATTTAAGCTTCAGAAGTAGTAAGATTGTATAATATCTTTTTATGTGGGTAATGATATGAATGAAAAACAGGAAAGTGAATATCTGTATGATAAAAGATTTATCTGCGATGTGTGTAACAGGGAGTTTACGGCAAAGCAGGTAAGGACAGGCAAGGCCAGATTCGAAGGTACAGATGATATTCTAAAACCTCAGTATACAGGGATTGATTGTACCAAGTATGACGTAATTATGTGCCCACATTGTGGTTATGCGGCAATACCAAGGAAGTATGGAAAGCTGACGACAAAGCAGCGCGCTATGCTAAGGGAGTCAGTTGCAGAAAAGTTCCAGAGTACATTCAGTCAGCCTATAATGGTTTTAAAGAGGCTGTTTCCACAGAATATCTTCCGATATGCGGTATGAATGAAATTACGTTATGTTATCTTTTGGCAAGTCTTGCATATAGATGTAAGGATTATGATAATGCTAGAAAAAATATCAGTTTAATAGTAGTTTCAAAAGCAGCTTCGGATACTATTAAGAAAAAGGCCAGAATATTACTAGAACATGTTATAGAAGAGGAGCAGAATAAAACGGTTGATTAATAAAATATGGAGTTACGGGCTAACTCATATGGTCATATATTTCATATATGGGTAATAATATGATAGAAAAACAGGAAAGCGAATATCTGTACGATAAAAAGTTTACATGCATTGTGTGTAATAAAGAATTTACATCAAAGCAGGTAAGGATAGGTAAAGCGAGATTCAAAGGTACAGATGAAATTTTAAAGCCTTTATATACGGGAATTGATTGTACCAAGTATGATGTAATAATGTGTCCACATTGTGGTTATGCAGCAGTTCCAAGAATATATGGAAAGCTTACGCCAAAGCAGCGAGCAGCACTTAAAGAGTCGGTTGAAGGAAAGTTTCAGGTCACATGGAAGACTGAGGATTACTATTCATATGATGTGGCGATAAGACGCTGCAAGATGGCACTTCTTAGTGAAATGCTTGTAGGTACCAGGATAAGTGAAAGTGCATATTTGTGTTTAAGGCTTGCATGGCTTTATGAGGGACGTGTTACAGAGCTTATAAGGCAGAAAGCAGATAATAATATAGCAAAGCAGCATCTTAAGTCTCAGCTTGAGTATATTGAGGATGCTTATAATGGTTTCAAGGAGGCTGTTTCTACAGAGTACCCTCCTATATGCGGTATGGATGAGAATACAGTGAATTATCTTTTAGCAAGTCTTGGACTTAAGTGTCAGGATTATGATAATGCTAAAAAGTATGCTGGTTCAATTATAACATCAAGAACCGCACCTTTCAGTATTAAGGAAAAGGCAAGGGTATTATTGGAACAGATAAAAAAAGATGGACAGAATAAAGTCGGCAATTAATAAAATATGGAGTTACGAACTGAGTCATATGTTCGTATATTCAGTAATTATCAATATTGTGATGGAATGTCTTAATAAAAGAGGGGTAACAGGACTTTTGAGTATATTCACAAGTCCTGTTATCTTTCTTATGAATACAATGATTATAATGACTACTATGTCAGTTGCATATTTTTTTAGGAAAAGGATATTTGTATATTCAGTAGTTTCAGTTATATGGATGATAATAGCAATAGTGAACTTTATGGTGCTGTGTTCAAGAAAGACTCCTTTTACGGCGATGGATATATACCTTATAAGTGATGCAATTAAGGTTATACCATTGTATATTAACGTATTTGAAATGATACTTATAGCGGCAGGCGTTATACTTGTTATAGTAGGACTTGTTGCTTTATGGAGAAAAGCAAAGGAATATAAGCCATCGGTTACTGGAAGAAAATTTTATATAGCTGCGATATTTAAGTGTGGAATAGTATTTTTACTTACATATTCATATACAGCAGCTCTTATTATTAATGGACGTGTGGATACACATTTTGGAAATCTTGCACATGCGTATCAGAATTATGGCGTAGCGTACTGTTTTACAAGCAGTATAAAGGACAGGGGCATAAGTAAGTCTAAGGAGTATTCACAAGAGTACATGGACAGCTTGAAGCAGGATTTGGATGAAACAGACTTAGATACATCAGATGAAGTGTCAGTTAAGACACCTAATATTATATTTGTGCAGCTTGAGTCATTTTTTGACCCTAAGCTTGTAAAGGGTGTGGAGTTTTCATCTAATCCGACACCGAACTTTGACAGGATAAGGAGTGAATATTCGTCAGGGTATTTGTCAGTTCCGTGCTTTGGAGCAGGTACTGCCAATACAGAGTTTGAAGTGCAGACAGGAGTTAATCTTGATGACTTCGGACCGGGAGAATATCCTTACAGGACAGTAATGCAGTCAAAAACTTGTGAGTCGGCGGCATATGACCTTAAAAAGATAGGATATGCAACGCACGCCATACACAATAATGATGCAACATTTTATGACAGATACAAGGTATTCTCACATCTGGGATATGATACATTTACATCAATAGAATATATGGACAGCGACTATCAGAAAACACCGCTTGGCTGGGCTAAGGATAAAATGCTTGTTCCGCAGATAAAGAAAACTCTTGATTCTACAGATGGCAGGGATTATATATTTACTATATCAGTGCAGGGACATGGCGATTATCCGGAGGTTATGCCGGAGGGGTATAATACATCGATAAAAGTATCCAATTTTTTTAATCCGGAGGAACAGACACAGTTTGAATACTATGTCAATCAGGTGCATGAGATGGACTCATTTATCGGTGAACTTGTAGATATGCTTAAGAGAAGAAAAGAGGAAACGGTGCTTGTTATGTATGGCGACCATCTTCCAACCTTCAGCTTCACAAATGATACTATGGAAAATGGCGACATATATCAGACAGAGTATTTTATATGGTCTAATATAGGTATTGAAAAGAAGGATATGGACTTACAGGCGTATCAGCTATCATCAGCAGTGTTTGAGAAGCTTGGCATATCTGAGGGCTATATTATGAAGTTCCATCAGACAAAGCATAATGATGCGGATTATTTAAAGCAGCTTAAGATACTTGAATATGATATACTCTATGGCGACAAGCAGATATATAATGGTGATATACCATATGTGGCGACAGACCTTAAGATGGGAATAGAAGATATAACTATCGATGAGGTATACAATTACAAGGATTATGTGTGCGTGGCAGGGAAGAACTTCAACGACTTCAGTAAGGTGCTCATCAACGATAAAGAGGTTGAGTCAGAGCTTATAAGCAGCACTATGATAAAGATACCTAAGAAAAATGTGGTTTCTAAGGATGAAGTAGCCGTGATACAGAGCGGTGAGGATAAAATAGAGCTTGGAAGAACAACATATAAAGTCCCATAGAGCGGTTACAGGTATAATGTTCTGACAGATATCCCAATCTGTGACAAAAGCTATAAGTACGCCATTTTTATGAGAAATAAATTGACACTAACACTTTAAAATGTTAATATGAAAAAGGTGTAATCACCATATATTTTATTTGGAGGTACTTGAAATGAAGGGTACAGTAAAGTGGTTCAATAACCAGAAGGGTTACGGCTTTATCAGTGATGAGTCAGGAAAGGACGTTTTCGTTCATTATTCAGGACTTAATATGGAAGGTTTCAAGTCTTTAGAGGAAGGCGCAGAAGTAGAGTTCGATGTAACAGAAGGCGCTAAGGGACCTCAGGCTGTTAACGTAACAAAATTATAATCCGAATGGTTTGCAGTGTGCCTTTTCCAGATTTTTATATAGATTTTTGAAAAGATATATTGTTATACAATTAAGATTATGAGGGAGCAGCTACATAGTGGCTGCTCTTTTTCTCTAAATGAACTCTTATAATTAATTATTACAGATATAAGATTTATATTAAGTCCAGGAATACATTTCAGGTATAATGGGCTTGCATAGAACTTATATCTTGAATCTTACTATAGATAAATAACATAGTTTTAATATAGGATTAAATGGAGGATATATACTAATTATGGAACAGTATGGAATTAATCTTGATGCAGGTATACCGGCAGGAGCTGAAAGTATGCTTTCAGCGGGTGGAATACTTATGCTCTCAGCATTTATTGTGCTTATTATAGTTGTTATTAAGAGATGGAACGGAAGATTTATCAATGTGGTTGCAGGTATATTTGCATATTCAATATTTGTGTTTATATTTGCTAATCTCTGTATGTCGGTACTTTCACTTATACCATCTATAGACCAGATATTTTCGTATAACACAACAGCATATACGATTATATATTCAATACTTTCAGCATGTGGAATTACATTTGCGAGATATATGCTGGCAAGATTTATGAATGGCAGATTTGAAAGAAAAGGTGATATATACCTTTCAGGTATAGGTCTTGCTGTTGGTGATGGCTTTTTATACGGACTTACGGTATTATCATCAATATCAATAGCAACTGCGTATAATAATATGGGACTTGACAGCATGATAGCAGGTCTTACAGAAAATGATACAGAAACATTTTATAATACACTTTCTAATCTTTTTACAGCGCCAGGATATCTCTGGCTGTTAATGGGTGTGGCTTTCACTGTTGATATCATATTATCAATGGCTTTAAGTGCGGCTATGCATGCTTATGTAAAAGGAAAGATATCACACATGTGGGCAAGCTATATATGTATAATACAGTTTGCAAGTACTATATCATTTCAGGTATTTGATTATGCTTCACAGGCATCTATTATTATATGTTTTATAATAAAGATGATATTGGATGTGGCAGCGATAGCATATATATTCAAGGTTATTGTCGGGGAGATGACATACGCTAATGACTGATATTCATGATGGATTATCAAGCAGTAAAGTTGAAGAGCTTAAGCTAAGGGGACTGAGTAATATACCGGTTGGTAACCAGTCCAAGACAATAGGGCAGATTGTGGCAGGTAATGTATTCACATATTTTAACTTTGTGTTTGCAATATTTGCCGGTCTTCTGATATTTGTAAGGTCATATAATAATATGACCTTTTTGCCTATTATACTTCTTAATACTATAATAGGTATAGCACAGGAAATAAGAGCAAAGATTACGATTGACAGGCTTACTGTTATAAATGCGCCTAAAACCAAGGTTGTAAGGGATAGTTATATAAGTGAGATAGACTCAACAGAGCTTGTAAAAGGTGATGTATGTATATTTGAGGCGGGTAACCAGCTCAGTGCCGATGCAATTCTGGCAGAGGGGTGTGTAAGAGTGAATGAATCGCTCATAACAGGTGAGTCAGATGAAGTAATAAAGAATAAGGGCGATATACTTCTTTCGGGAAGCTTTGTTGTGTCTGGTGAGTGCAAGGCAATACTTACCAATGTGGGGCACTCTTCATATGCGGCAAAGCTTGCACTTGAGGCAAAGGCAGGAAGAAAGAAGCAGCAGACAACTATGATGAAGTCGCTTGATAATCTTGTTAAGATTATTGGAATAGTCATAGTGCCTCTTGGAATTATTATGTATGTGCAGAGCCATTTTTTCCTTGGACATTCTATTAAAAACAGTGTGGTATCTATGGTTGCATCACTTGTCGGTATGATACCTGAAGGCTTATATCTTCTTGCCAGTGTTGCACTTGTTGTGAGCGTAAGAAGACTTGCAGGAAGAAAAGTTCTTGTGCATGAGATGAACTGTGTTGAAACACTTGCAAGAGTTAATGTGCTGTGTGTTGATAAGACAGGAACTATAACAAAGCCGGAAATGTCAGTAAGTGATGTTGTTTTCTGCAAGGATAATGTTACTGATACGATATCAATGGTAGCTGGCAATATGAATGGTGATAATGAAACTATGAAAGCCATCAAGGAATATTTCTTTGAACATAAGGATAAAAAGGCTGAAAGAGTGTATTCATTTTCATCACAGAATAAGTACAGTGGTGCTGTTATAGATGGACACTGTTATGTATTCGGAGCACCGGAGTATGTGCTTCTTAACAGGTACGATGATTATACTGACATATATGACAGATATTCGGACAGAGGTGAAAGAATAATTGTGTTTGGTGAATGTCAGACTGACCCATGTGGCAATGCAATAGAAGAGCCGGTCATTCCATATGCATTTATTATTCTTGAAAATGAAATACGTGATACAGCCAAGGAAACTTTCGGCTACTTTGAAAAGCAGGGGGTTGATGTTGTTGTAATATCAGGAGATAATCCAGTTACAGCCTCAAAAGTTGCCATAAGGGCAGGAATAAGAAATGCAGAGAATTATGTGGATGCAACTACACTTAAAAGTGAGGATGATATAAAAGCTGCCATACAAAGGTATACTGTATTCGGAAGGGTTATACCGGAACAGAAAAAACAGATTATACAGGCTTTCAAGCAGGCTGGCAGGGTTGTTGCAATGACGGGTGATGGTGTTAATGATGTTCTAGCACTTAAATGTGCCGACTGCAGTGTAGCTATGGCATCGGGAAGTGATGCGGCAAGCAATGCAGCACAGATAGTTCTTCTTGACTCCGACTTTTCAAAGATGCCAGAGGTGGTTCTTGAAGGAAGAAGGGTTGTGAATAATATACAGACATCGGCATCACTTTTTCTTGTCAAGAATATATTTTCTATTCTTACAACTGTATTCACGCTTATAGCGGCTAATCTGTATCCGTTGTATCCGACACAGTTATCGTTGTTAGGAGCATTTACGATAGGAACACCGGCGTTCTTTCTTGCGTTACAGCCTAATAAGGAGCTTATAAGAGGTGATTTTCTTGTAAATGTCATATTAAAGGCGCTGCCAGCAGGCCTTGCGGACTTTATCATGCTTGCCGCCATATCTATTCATGGCAATGTGCTTGGTATGAGTAATGAACAGATATCTACTATGGCTATTGTTATTCTTTTGTTTATTGGTTTAGAGGCGCTTGTAAGGATATGCAGACCATTTGATGGAATAAGGATTGCGTTATGTATTGCCATGGCAGCAGGTATAGTTGTATGTGTGCTTAATTTTAAGAGTATATTTGCAATAGCGACTGTCAATATGGTTATGTTGAGAATGATAATTATGTATGGGGTGATTGCGGCTGTGCTGTTTGGGGTTATGTGCAAGTCGGTCGGCAGCTGGATTGATTATATGGAGAGGCATAGTAAGAGGTTCAGGAGGCTGCTTAAGGGGTGAGGATGGATGGCACTTTCTAAAAAATAGACAAACGGACGACATAATATAAGCGGTCGCCTATAGTACAGACTGTGTTCGATGCCAGAAGCTTCAATTGGATATTTCTAAGACTTTTCGGATATGTAGTAGCTATGACCGCTACCGTTCGATACGGGACATCCTTGTCCCATATCTCACTTCAACAGACATCCGTGTCTGTTGATAGCTGGTGTATTGAGGAAAAGTCTAAGAACTATCGCAATTGAACTTCAAGTGCATCTCACACTGTCTGTACTACAGGCAGCCGCTTATATTATGTCTGATAGTGGCTTTGGAAGTTTTGTGTGGATTAGGTCAAAGACAGCCATAAGGGATGAGGAGGCTGTTATACATATTGCGTAGGACACACTTGAAAGCCAATTGTGCTAATTCTTATACTTTCCTTTAATTATCAGATATGCGGGTACAAGGATGTACCCGCAAGTGAGACCGTGCCAAGGAGGGCACGTTCGAACGGTGTCGTCCGTTGTAACACACTTACAATCTTACAAGCAGCATTTTATCTGGCAGCCGCCTTCTTAGAATACTCCGTTGTCACCAGTTTTTCATAAGGCACATCTTTGCCAAGCTCTCCAGCCTGTTTTAATATATCCTTAAGAAGCTCAAAGCTCTTCTGCTCAAATATAGTGTCACCTTTCCATGTGTCCTGTGACTTGTAGCGGTCAACTATAGTTGTTATGGTTGCAAGGTCTGTTTCAGGGAACTGTGGTGCTATGACTTCGGCGATTTCCTTGCTTGAGTGAGAGTTCACATAATCAAGACCCTTCTGTATGGCATTGGTAAAGCCCTGAATTATATCGGGATGTTTTTCGATGTAGCTTTTATTGGCACAGTAGGCAGTATATGGAACATAGCCGCTGTCAGTACCAAGAGAGGCGACAACATAGCCTTCCTTCTGCTGTTCAAGAAGAGTTGCAGATGGTTCAAATTCGACAGTATAATCAGCTATTCCCGATGTAAAGGCTGCGGCAGTTGAACCAAAATCGACATTTTGTAAGATATTGAGGTCATCTACAGGAGAGATGCCGTTTTTCTTAAGAATATACTCAAAAAGCATTTCCGGCATACCACCAGCTCTTCCGCCAAGTACTGTTTTTCCCTTAAGGTCATCCCATTTGAAGTTACTTTCATCATTTCTTGATACAAGGAAGTTGCCGGCACGCTGTGTAAGCTGGGCAAAATTGATGGCATAGTCGTTTGAGCCTTCCTGATATACATAGATGGAACTTTCAGAGCCCATAAAACCTATATCAGCATCCCCTGATACAAGTGCGGTCATAACTTTGTCGGCGCCAAAGCCAGTTACGAGATTAAGATTGATATTTTCATCCTTGAAGTAACCAAGTTCGATGGCTGCATACTGCGGTGCGTAGAATATAGAGTGTGCCACTTCATTAAGAGTTATATCCACGACAGCATTACTTTCTTCTTTCTGGCATGCTGTCATAGGAATGAGCATTATTGCGCACATTAAAAGTGCAATTATGTGACGTAAACGTTTCAAAAAAACTCCATTTCTGCATATATGATTAGAGGGATAATCATATAATGCAATACAACATATATTCATTTTTATTTTATTCATTATTAACAGGATATGTTACCAGATAAAGGGCAGTTAGTTGCATTTAATTATATATAAAATGTTTCTAAAAATGTGTTCAAAACTGTTAAAAATGTTGACAAAATGGTTGGATATAAATGTTAATTATGTTAAAATAAGTTATCAAAAATATATTGTTTCAGCTATCCTATTTGGCTGGAACATTTATTGTATAGCAGGGAGGTTTGTTTATTATGTTTGGCAGAAAAACAACACAGGATGTTAATAGGGATAAAGAATTATTATTACAGGCTATGGATAAGATGATAGCGGGTGATTTTAGCGAGGTATCATCTGAAGGTTTCAGTGATCCTATATATTCAGAAAAGCTTAATCAGATAGTCGCGGCATACAAGAGAGCGAATAATAACTACATTATGCGACTCAACGAGGCTATGGAGTCTATAGGTGATAATTCATATGTAAAGAATATGCTTGACCAGGTATCACTTCAGCAGGAATCAATCACAAATATGAATGATTCAAGTAAGGTACTTAAGGACTCTATTAACAATATATCACAGGCAATGGGGGATATAAGGGACAATACACACGATATGCTCCATACATCACAGAGCAGTTCAGTTAATATGAGTGACAGTATAAGAGTTGTCAATGAATCATCACAGAAGATAGCTGATATCAATGGTCAGGTTCAGGCATTTCATGAAAAGATTAACAAAATTGGTGAAATTGTTGATATTGTCAAGAAAGTCGCAAGCCAGAGTAATCTTTTAGCGCTGAATGCATCTATTGAGGCGGCAAGAGCAGGTGAGGCTGGAAAGGGATTTGCAGTTGTTGCAGACCAGGTAAGACAGCTTTCAAGCAATACAGCAGAGTCAGCAGAAGATATTGTTAAGTATGTCAATGAACTTAAGGGAGATATAGAAGTTCTTGCTACATCAATGGAAGAAACAACAAGTAAGCTTTCAGAAGGTAATGAGAAGGTAGAGATATCATTAAGAGATATTGAGCATATGAATGAGCAGATGACAGCTATTAATGATGCGGTGGAAAGAATATTTGATGATATTGACAGACAGTCAGAAACAACAAAAGAGTTCAATGATCAGGTTAGTAACATAGCGGATACATATGGTATGCTTACAAAGGAATGTACAGAAACAGGTACTCATATCTTTAAGATTGGAAGATATATAGATACATGCCGAAGCGATATGTTCAGGGAAGCTGGTGCTGTCACAACACAGGATATGCTAAGAATATTTGAGATTGACCACTTTATTCTTATGTGGAGAGTATACAATAACATAGTTGACTTCGAGAGATTAAAGATAACACAGCTCAATAATCCGGATACATGTAAGATAGGTAAGTGGATGCACTCACAGACAGATACAAGAATTACAACAAGCAGTCAGTTTAAGAAGCTTGATGCAGCACACAGACTTATCCATAAGTATGCATGTGAGTCATGGTATGCCAAGGATGAGGGAGATATCAATAAAGCACTTGAAGCTTTCCAGAAGTGTTATGATGCATATTATGAATATAAGAAGGCAATCGCTGATATGAAGAGCTATATGAGAACAATCGGTTATACAGATGAAACAAAGATAGTTATATTTAGGAACTAACAGAATATTAAAACAAAACCTGATGTATATTTAAGGCGCATCAGGTTTTTTATTTAGATAGCGGATAAATTACATTTATATATGCGGCTGGAACTACTAAGGTTGATAATAGTAAATGTATGTGCTATTATAAAATAATGGTTTGGTTTGGTGTTACATAATAATAAAATGTATAAACAGATTAATAACAATAGAAAGGTGAGTTAGTCATATAAAACATAGTAAGTGAGGATTGTGTATGAAAGAAGTATATGTTATTGGGCATAAAAATCCGGATACGGATTCAATATGTTCAGCAATCTGTTATGCCAGATTTAAAAATAGTGTTACAGGAACTAATGATTATGTTTCTAAAAGGGCAGGACATCTGAATGAGGAAACACAGTTTGTACTATCTAAGTGCGGCGTTAAGGCACCTATGTACATAAAGGACGTAAGACCTCAGGTTAAGGATATAGATATCAGAAAGATAGACGGAATAGATGAGAATTATTCTGTAAGAAATGCATGGAAGCTTATGAAGGAGCTGGATGTTGTCACACTGCCTATACTTGAAGAAAACAGGCTTAAGGGACTTGTTACAATCGGTGATGTGGCTAAGTCTTACTTTGAAATGTATGACAGTGATATTCTATCAGTAGCGCATACAAGCCTTCGTAATATTGTGGATACATTGAGTGGTGAGATAGTTACAGGCGACCCTGACAAGATATTTGAAAAGGGGAAAATGCTCATTGCGGCAGCCAATCCTGATATGATGGAGAGTATGATAGATGAGGGCGACCTTGTCATACTTGGTAACAGATATGAGTCGCAGCTGTGTGCTATTGAGATGGAGGCAGGCTGCCTTATAATATGTGAAGGCGCAAAGGTTTCAAGTACAATAATAAAGATGGCAAAGCAGCATAATTGTATAATAATAACAACAGCATTTGATACATATACAGTGGCAAGGCTTCTTAATCAGGCGATACCTGTAAGCTTTTTTATGAAGCAGACAGCGCTTGTAAAGTTTAAGCTAAATGATTTTGTTGAAGATATTCAGGATGTTATGGCAAATAAGCGTTTCAGGGACTTCCCTATCGAGGATGAGGAAGGCAGATACATCGGTATGATATCAAGACGTAATATCATCAAGGCAGGCAAGAAAAAGATTATACTTGTTGACCATAATGAGAAGTCACAGGCTGTATTTGGTGTTGAGGATGCGGATATACTAGAGATTATAGACCACCACAGACTTGGCTGTATACAGACTATAACACCTGTATTTTTCAGGAACCAGCCGCTTGGCTGTACAGCGACTATTATATATCAGATGTATGGAGAACATAATCTTAGTATAAACAGCCAGACAGCAGCACTGTTATGTTCAGCTATCATATCAGACACGCTCATACTTAAGTCACCAACATGTACTGAGTATGATGTAGAAGCCTGCAATGCACTTGCAAAGATAGCCGGAATTGATATAGAGGAGTACGGAAGAGAGATGTTCCGTGCGGGAAGTAATCTTTCATCCAAGACAGAGGAAGAGATATTCTTCAGGGATTACAAGAAGTTTTCTATAGGCGAGCTGTCTGTCGGTGTAGGACAGGTCAACTGTATGAGCTTTGAGGAAATTCAGGCTATCATAGAGAAAGAAAAGTCTTATATGGAGCATGTGACAGAGCACAACAGTGAGATTAATATAGCATATCTGCTTATAACAGATGTTATGAAGGAAACTTCATATGTTATGTATGCTGGTAAAAATGCAGCAGTAGTATTAAAAAATGCATTTACTGTTGAAAATGTAGGTGAATGTTATATAGTTCTTCCGGGAGTTGTATCAAGAAAGAAGCAGTTTCTGCCTGCTATAGTAGAAGCGCTTCAACAGTGATAAGATATATTTATATAGGAAATATATAGAATGGAGTGTAATAATTAAAATGAAGAAGTTAATGAGAAATGACCCATGCTGGTGTGGAAGCAAGAAGCCTTATTGTGAGTGCCATATGAACTTTGATAAGAAGATAGAGATGTTCAGAAAGAAGTTCCACAAGGTTCCACCAAGAAGCATAATAAAGAATGAAGAGCAGCTTCAGGGTATGAGAGAGAGCAGCAAGATTAATATAGCTGTTCTTGACTATGTTGCCGAGAATATCAAGGCTGGTATGACAACTCAGGAAATAGATGAGATGGTATATGAAAAGACTACAGCTATGGGCGGAATTCCAGCTCCTCTTAATTATGAGGGCTTCCCTAAGAGTGTGTGTACATCTATTAATAACGAAGTGTGCCACGGAATTCCATCTTCCAACATCATCTTAGCAGATGGTGACATTGTAAATGTAGACTGCTCAACTATACTCAATGGTTATTTTTCAGACTCTTCAAGAATGTTCTGCATAGGAAATGTTTCACCGGAACACAAGAAGCTTGTTGATGTTGCAAAGGAATGTGTTGAGCTTGGACTTGAACAGGTTAAGCCTTGGGGACATCTTGGCGATGTTGCAGATGCAATAAGTAAGCATGCAAAGGAGAATGGCTATTCAGTAGTGCGTGAAGTCGGCGGACACGGAATAGGACTTGAATTCCACGAAACACCTTTTGTAAGCTATGTTATAAAGAAGGGAACAGGCATGGTTATGGCTCCGGGTATGGTATTTACAATAGAACCTATGATTAATGCAGGCTATCCGGATGTATACGTTGATGATGACAATGGCTGGACTATCTACACAGAAGACGACTCATATTCAGCGCAGTGGGAAATAATGGTTCACGTTACAGAGGATGGATATGAGGTTATGACATATTAATGTTTTAACTTTTTGGACGGCTTAATGAAAGAATAGTCATGCAAGGCAGGACGAAAAGCGTAATAGCGCGGGTTTGTGATTGCAAGGATGAATAAAAAAGTAATTTAATATTAGACACAGAAAAACTAAGCGGCTGCGAAGCATATTTAATGCTTTATGCAGCCGCTTTTTATATTTATGAAAGCTTACATCCCGTATCTTTTAACGTTGCGCGTACAAGTGAGTCCTTAGCATTTTTCCAAGGTGCATCTGCATATTTATGGTCAAACTTATTAATAAACCATTCAACATCATCGCGCACCCTTTTCATATTATCAAGGTATAATGATGTAATAAGTTCTGTAAATTCAGTATAATCACCACCGCCAAGCTTTTCGCTTGCCTTTTTCATAAGCAGTCCGTAGTGGTTTGTACAGAAGCCTTTGCAGCCAGAAAGAGTTTTTTTGAATTCGTTATCGTGCTTGTACATATAAAAAATAGTGTCGACATAACGTTCAATAGTATCTGCAATCTTATCGCATACAAAGCATGAGCTGTCGAGTTCTTCTATGTAACTGCACACAGAGGACTCCTTACCTTTTTTAAGAAGGCTTTTGCCAGTGCCCCTATCCTGATTATAAGACTCGATTGTTTTTATGACATAATCCATATGGGTTTTCATAACAAGTGCGTAGCCAAGTCGGTTGTTTTGTTCGTATATTTTTTTGATATGCTTCTGGCAGAACCCCTTTTTATCAGTTACGGCACGGATATCATCCTCCATATAGCTAGGTCCCATAGTGTATTCTATGGCATCATTTTCAAGCTGCTCAAACATAGCGCATACAGGACATTCGCTGTCTGCTGCAAATGCATCATTAACGGGTACAGTATAGATTTTCTCTTTCATTTTGTTAAAACTCCAATCTTAAATGTTTAGTCAAATTATAAGCAATAGTTCTGTTAGAATTATTGCTAAAAAGTGAAGAAAAGTCAAATTAATATATTGAAAAAATCGGACAAATACGTTAAAAAAGAGAAAACTTCGGATGAAATTTTCTCTTAAATCTTAGCTTATATAAATTGTATTTCACATAATTACAAAAAGACGTTATTAATCTGCATTTTATTATTTGCCATTATTCTTGCAGCCACAGTTCTTATCAAACTCAGGGTTATAGAAGTAATAATTATTAGAGTCAAGCTTGCTCTGTATGACAGAAAGAGCTTCACCAAATCTCTGGAAATGCACAATCTCACGTTCTCTTAAGAACTTCAATGGGTCAAGTACGTCAGGGTCATCCTTTGCAAGACGTATAAGGTTATCATAGGTCGTTCGTGCTTTCTGTTCAGCAGCCATATCTTCTGTTATATCTGTGATGGCATCGCCTTTTGACTGGAATTCACATGCATTAAATGGAATTCCGCCTGCTGCCTGAGGCCAGACTGCGGCTGTATGGTCTACATAATATGCCTCAAATGGAGTACCTTTAATCTGTTCAATAGTTAAGTTTCTTGTAAGCTGGTGAACCATTGTACTTATCATCTCAAAGTGGCCAAGCTCCTCAGTACCAATATCTGTAAGAAGTCCGGAAACCTCTCTGTAAGGCATAGAATATCTCTGGGAAATATATCGCATAGATGCGCCAAGCTCGCCATCGGGTCCACCATACTGGCTTATTATCATAGCCGCAAGTGTAGGATTAGTCTGTTTTATTTTTATAGGATACTCAAGTCTTTTTTCATAATTCCACATATCAGCAGCCCTCCATTTCCCAAGGCATTGGAGTTGCTACCCACATCCAGTAGTTATCATTGGATATGTGTAACTTATCAAGTGGTCCATAATAGTCTGCATACTTTGTCATATAATCGCGGTATTTATCTTTAATTTGTGCATAGTATTCGATAGCCTCCATATCATCCGGATGAGTGTCAAGATACAGGTTCATAAGAACAAAACCTAATTCATATATATTTTTCATAAGAATATGTTTATCGGCTATCTGATTGCAGGAACAACCACGCTGTTCCTGTAAAGAGGAATTATTCATACGTGATGTCTGACATGGTGGATTATTGGAATTATTTCTTGGATTTATCATATTGCAGGGATTATTCATTCCGTTATTGCCATTGCTGTTATTAGGACAACTCATATTATTAATGTAATTTCTGCCAGTCATATTGTTTGCAGAGTTCATGCAATTCCCATTACAATTATTCTGGTTATTCATACAGTTTCCATTATTTGAGTTGCCTGCATTATTCTGGCAGCTCATACTATTTATATTATTCATGTTCTCACACCTCCGAATGGTTTGTTAAGAACAGGAAATAATGTACCACATTTCAATGCCTTGCAAGGGTCATATAATTCTCCCCATTTCTGCCACGGAACATAGCACATAGCAAGAGAAAATGTATTATGCATTTTCATAAACATACATACTCCGGTTATTAAGAATTCAATACATTATATGTCATAATTTCAAATGTGACACACAGGAATATATGTACAATTTCTACTGGCAGTTCTTATCACTATATGCTATTATTAATTGAAATTTTACCAAAGTGAGGATTAATTATGTGGGAGAGAATTAAGGCTTTTTTAAAGCGTAAAGATGTTGAAGTGTCGGTGAAACGATACGGAATTGATGCACTTGGAGCGATGGCACAGGGATTATTTTGTTCTTTGCTTATAGGAACAATACTTAATACACTTGGTACACAGCTTCATATAGGTTTTCTTACAAATAAAGTTGCAACTGTGAGTGGAGTAAGTTATACAGTTGGTGGACTTGCATCGGCTATGAGTGGTCCTGCTATGGCAGTGGCTATCGGATATGCGTTAAAGTGTCCGCCACTTGTACTTTTTTCACTTATAACAGTAGGTTTTGCATCTAATGCCCTTGGAGGCGCAGGTGGTCCGCTTGCTGTGTATTTTGTGGCAATTATTGCGGCAGAGGCAGGAAAGCTAATATCAAAGGAAACAAAGATAGATATACTTGTCACACCACTTGTAACAATAGGTGCAGGAACAGGCGTGGCAGCGCTTATAGCACCGGCACTTGGAAAAGCAGCAATGAAGATAGGCGAAGTAATAATGCTTGCAACTAATCTCCAGCCATTTCTTATGGGAATAGCAGTGTCAGTACTTGTGGGTATTGCGCTTACATTACCTATATCATCAGCAGCTATATGTGCGGCATTTGGACTTACCGGACTTGCAGGCGGTGCAGCGGTAGCAGGCTGCTGCGCGCAGATGGTTGGCTTTGCAGTTATGTCATTTAAGGAAAACCGCTGGGGCGGACTTGTTTCTCAGGGAATAGGTACATCAATGCTTCAGATGGGAAATATAATAAAGAACCCTAGAATATGGATAGCGCCAATAGTTACATCGGCGATAACAGGTCCGCTTGCAACATGTCTTTTCAAGCTTGAGATGAATGGAACAGCAGTATCGTCAGGTATGGGAACATGCGGTCTTGTAGGACAGATAGGTGTGTATTCAGGCTGGGTAAATGATGTGGCAGCAGGCGTAAAGAGCGCTATAACACCTATGGACTGGATAGGTCTTATACTTATATCATTTGTTCTTCCAGCGGTTATATGTCCTATTATAAATATGTTTTTAAAAAGGGCTGGCTGGGTCAAGGACGGCGATATGAAATTGCAATAATGCTAGTTTTAAATCTGAAACCTGTATAATTTTAAGAGTGTTACAAAGATATAAGTGTTATGCTATAAATGAGCAAATTTAAAATATTGCACAAGTATGTCCTTGTTATAAAAACAGATTTTTCATATTCTATTCAAATATATCTGTGGTACAAACAAAAACAAATTATTTTTGTGCATTTTTCTGTATTTGTTCATTTATATTTATAAAATAAGGAATGGGCGGCAGTATATGTCAGACAGGAATAAAAAACAATCATCCGGCATAAATGATATTTTAAATGACGATAATATACAGATAATAAAGTCAAAAAGGCGTTCACTGGGTCTTGAGGTGCGCCCTGACGGCAGTGTTGTTGTAAGAATTCCAAACAGGTTAAGCAAAAAGCAGCTTATGGAATTCCTTGTTAAACATAAGGCATGGATAGATGAAAAGCGTCATTATATGATGAATAGGCAGGATATCAGAATATCCACAAATGCAGTGAAGTATGATGAGCTGACCGCAGAAGAAAGGCTTCGTATTAAAGATACATTTGTAAAGAAGGCAGCATATTACAGCCAGATAATGGGAGTATCGGTTGGAAACATAACTATAAGAAACCAGAAAACGCGCTGGGGCAGCTGTAGTTCCAAAGGCAATCTTAACTTTAATTACCAGTTGTACTATATGCCGGAGGAGCTTATGGATTATGTAGTCATACACGAGCTGGCACACAGAAGATATATGAACCATTCAGAACAGTTCTGGGCAGAGGTTGAAAAGTACTGTCCGGATTACAGAAGCAGACGTAACAGCCTCAGACTATACAGATTAGAAGTGTAGTCTGAGGCTGAAATTTATTTTAATAAAATACCTGTTAGTAGGTAAAAGTTACTGTATACAAAGTATAATTAGTTCTTGGCACATTTTTGTAGGTATATGATAAAGCCTCACCGGTCTTTGAAACAGCGGTTTTTAAGTCAGTTGTAAATGTGCATGCAAACTCAAGATGAGTTTCTTTGTTTTTGACAGTGTTGCGGATAAGGCGGTTTAGCTGCGAAGTGTTGCTTATCATAGTAATATTGGCATATTTTATATAAGAATACTTTGTGCCGCAGTCCTCATATTCAGCGTACTTATCCATGTCCCATGTGTGGTCGAGTGCCATATCTTTTGCAGATATATTAAAGTAAGCATGGTCAGTATATTCAAAGGAGGAACCGATTGGGTCATCCCATGTAACATCAACATGATACCACTGCCCATCGAGCATAACAGTATTCCATATGTGCTGTTCGTTGCCAGCTTCACCCGAAACAGTTCCGTTTTCTATTCCAAGCATATCCATAAATGTCTTAAAACATTCAGTATATCCGCTGCATACGGCAATTCCGTTTATAAGTGCACTGTAGGCGTTGTAGGATGAGTCACCAGTGTCGACATAGGAAACATTTTCTACAAGATAATCGTGTATGGCAAGTTCATTTTCTATATCTGTATTGGAGGGTGAGGTAACACTGTCAAGCACCTGTATATATTTGTTATAAAGTGTAAGCTGACGCTCATTAAGCCCGCTTAAAGAGTCGCTTCTGTAAGCCTTTATTATCGCAAAACTGTCCCAGCAGTCATAAGTTATACGGACATTGAAGCCGTTTTTGACACGCTTATATTCGCACTTTAGCTGCTCAATACCATCTATAGAGGAAAGCCATAGATTGGCATCGATAAGTGCCTCATCTTCCACGAATATCTCACAGACATTATCGTTATTGTGGACAGCATCACTTATATACTGTATTATATCCTCGGTTGAGGCGGCTGACTGTGGATAAGCTTTATTGGATATCTGGTTATCAGAGCTTTCCGGCCAGATAGTGTCAAATGGCAGCTCACATCCTGTAAATGTAATGCACATAATAGCAGTCAGAGCCAGAGAAAATATGACTTTCTTAATTCGTTTTTTAATTCCCATAATAATTAATCTTTCTATTTTTAATTCCCATAATAATTAATCTTTCTATAAAATGTTTTAA
>OOBY01000520.1_pt1 | contig 26584 bp, 33 predicted proteins | sample 1671751 | NCBI WGS metagenome assembly OOBY01 (sample SAMN06348189, study PRJEB24527) | human gut metagenome | biome: human gut; feature: ankylosing spondylitis patient; material: feces | host: Homo sapiens | place: China | collected 2015-10
GTCATGGGCCTGAGCTGGGAACAGCGGGTGCTCTGGCTGCAGCAGTGGGAATGCAGCATGATCCACGCCCTCTACTGCGGCCTGCCCGCCCAGCTGGGTGCGCTGGGTCAGGTACTGCAGCAGCCGGAGGATGCCCTCAAGATGAAAGAGGGCAAGGCGCTGATCACCTACTTCTGCAAACCCTGCAAGCCCACAAAGCGCAATGGCGGGCGCACCCGCAACCTGCCTCAGCACGACCCCGACAAGTGGCGGCTGTTCTGCAAGTACAACGGCATGGACGTGATCGCAGAGCGGGCCAACGACCGGAAGCTGGCCCCCTGGCCGGTTCCCGAGAGCATCATGCAGCAGTGGCGGGAGGATGTGGAGATGAACGCCCGGGGCGTGGCAGTGGATATGGCCCTGGTAGAGGGAGCCCTCGCCTGCTCTGCGCTGATCACGGAGGAGCAGACCGCTGAGAGCAAGACGCTGACCGGGCTGACCAACCCCGGCAGCCGTGCCCAGCTCCTCGGCTGGCTCCACAACCGGGGCATAGAGCTGCCGGGGCTGACAAAAGAGGATGTGACCCACGCGCTGGCCGGAGAGCTGCCCAGCGACGTGCGCAGGGTGCTGGAACTCCGGCAGCAGCTGGGCAAGACCAGTAACACCAAGTACGAGACCATCGCAGCCAGCGCAGGCCCTGACCACCGGGTACGGGGAACCCTGCAGTTCTACGGGGCCAACCGGACAGGGCGCTGGGCCGGGCGATTGCTTCAGGTGCAGAACCTGCCCCGCACTTACCTCGACCATCAAGCTGAGTGGCGCAGCGTTGTAAAGCTACACGACCCCGAGGCGTTAGCTTTGCTGACCGACAATGTGTCCGACACTCTGAGCCAGCTGATCCGCACAGCGCTGGTGCCCGGCAAAGGGTGCACCTTCGTAGATGCCGACTTCTCGGCCATCGAGGCCCGGCTGATCGCATGGCTGGCCGGTGAGGAGTGGGTGCTGGACGTTTTCCGCACCACCGGCAAGATCTACGAGGCCACCGCAGCCCGCATCTTCGGTGTGCCATTCGACAGCATCGTCAAGGGCAACCCCAACTACAAGTACCGCCAGCGCGGTAAAGTGGCAACGCTGGCTCTGGGCTACCAGGGCGGTGTGGGCGCTATGAAACGGATGGGCGGCGATCAGCTGGGCCTGGACGACGACGGCCTGATGGACATCGTCCGGCGCTGGCGCAGGCAGAACCCCAGCATCTGCAAGCTCTGGGATACGATGCAGAAAGCCGCCGTGCGCACCATCCGCACCGGCAGGACTACCGTACCCCGAGTAGGGGTGACGCTCCGCAAGGAGCTGGCCCTCGGGTTCCCCTTCCCGTTTCTGACCATGCAGCTGCCCAGCGGGCGCAAGCTCTTCTACGCCGACCCCGGCACCACGCCGGATGACCGCATTACTTATAAGGAGTGGGACACGGGCAGCTGGCGGGAAGCCGAGACCTACGGTGGCAAGTTGACCGAGAACCTCACCCAAGCTGTAGGCCGAGATTGCCTGGCTTTCGCGCTGGACAACCTCCGACGGGCTGGGTACCAGGTGGTGTTCCACGTCCACGACGAGGTCATCATCGAGCTGCCGACCACGCAGGACGCAGAGGCCGCGTTGGACAACGTGGTACGCATTATGAGCATTGTGCCGCCCTGGGCCGAGGGGCTGCCCCTGAACGCGGCAGGCTGGCACGGTGACTTCTTTACAAAGGACTGAGGACGATGAACGCAACGACATTTGAAAAGGCGGCGGTGTACGCCGTCGCCCAGGACACTGCGCTGACCCGGCTCCAATCAGAGCGTGATGCCCTTCAGGACGCACATCGAATCAAGGAGGCGCATGGCGTGACACTGGCGATGCAGATTCTGCGCCGGATGGAAGTACATATAATCCCGCAGGCCGAATGGAAGGAAAGCAGACGATGAGCAAGACTTATCCACCCGACAACTCAGATGTGTGCCCCTGCACCTGCGGGGCCCTGCCCCACGGTGTCGGGGTGAGGACTGACAGGACGGTCGGGCTGACCAAGTACCGCAAGAGCAGCAGGTACGCCAGCGACGGCGGCTGGTCGGTGGTCTGCACCCGCTGCGGCAGGGTCGGCGAGCGCGGCAGCACGCAGATCGAAGCAAAGGCCAGATGGAACGCAAAGCGGTACAAGTATGGCCCGCTGAAAGAGGAGGACAAATGAGCGCTACACCAATTGAGATCAGCGTGGGCGGCAGCCGATGGGCATCCAGCTGGGCGCAGGATCTTATGACCTGGGAGGACTTCACCGAAAGCCTGTCGGCCCGGATGTACAACAACGCCGGCACTGAGACCCACGCCGAGTACATGGCCCTGCCCAAAGCCGAGCAGGACAAGCGGAAAGACGTGGGCGGCTTTGTGGGCGGCAGCCTGCGGGACGGCCTGCGCCTCCGCGGCTGCTGCACCGGGCGCAGCCTGATCACGCTGGACATGGACAGCTGCGCCCCCGGCAGCACACAGCAGTGGGTGGCCGTCATCAAGGCCCTGGGCACAGCAGTGGTCTATTCCACCCGGAAGCACGACCCGGAGCACCCGCGCCTGCGGGCCATCTTCCCCACCGACCGCGTGATGCAGCCGGAAGAGTACCAGCCCTGCGCCCGGATGGTGGCCCAGATGCTCGACCCCACCATGCAGGTGTTCGACAAGACCACCTTTGAAGCCGAGCGCCTGATGTACTGGCCCAGCCGCAGCAGCGACAGCCAGTGGGTCTGCGAGGCCACCGAGGACGGTGACCGGATCAGCGTGGACGACACCCTCTGGCTTTACGAGGACTGGCACGACGTGCGCCAATGGCCCGCCTGCTCCGCTGAGACGGTCAAGCTGCCCGGCGGCAAGCAGGCCGATCCCACCGCCAAACAGGGCGTGGTGGGCGCTTTCTGCCGGACTTACGACGTGCCCGCAGCGATTGAGAAGTTTCTCCCCGGTGTGTACGTGGATGCAGGCGCAGGCCGCCTGACCTACGCCGCAGGCAGCACCACGGCGGGCGCGGTGCTTTACGACAAAGGCAACTTCATCTACAGCCACCACAGCACCGACCCCGCAGGCGGCAAGCTGCTGAATGCCTGGGATTTGGTGCGAATCCACCTCTTCGGTCAGCTGGATGCCGATGCCGCGCCGGGCACACCCGCAGCGTCCCTCCCCAGCTGGCAGCAGATGCGGGCCCTGGCCGAGAGCGACGGCCCCACAGCGGCCCTGCTGCGGCAGGAGACCGTAGACCACGCGATGGAGGGCTTCGAGCCGCTGCCCGAGGAGGACACCGACCCGGACAAGTGGCAGGAGAAGCTCGACCGCACCCAGAAGGGCGCGATTGCCTGCACCATCCAGAACGCGTGGCTCATCCTCGAGCATGACCCGGTGCTCAAAGGCCGGATCTGGTCGGACACCTTCTCGGAACGGCTGCGGTGCAAGGGCCCCTTCCCCTGGAGCGACAAGACCCAGGAGCGGGACTGGAGCGACGAGGACGACGCTGGCGTGCGCTGGTATCTGGAGACAGCCTACCACTTCAGCGGGGTCAACAAGGCTGCCGACGCGGTGGCGCTGACCGGAGGCCGCCACGCCAAAGACCCGGTGCGGGAGTACCTGAGCGGGCTTACATGGGACGGCACCGAGCGGCTGGACACTCTGTTCATCGACTACTTAGGCGCGGAGGACAGCAGCTACACTCGCGCGGTCACCCGGAAGATGTTCGTTGCTGCGGTGGCCCGGTGTTTCCGCCCAGGCTGCAAGTTCGACCAGATCTGCATCCTCAGCGGCAAGCAGGGCATCGGCAAGAGCCTGCTCCTCAGCCGGATGGGCAAGGAGTGGTTCAACGACAGCATCACCAGCTTCGACGGCAAGGAGGCCCGGGAGAACCTGCGGGGTGTCTGGATCGTAGAGCTGGGCGAAATGACGGCTTTCAGCAGGAGCGAATCCGAAGCAGCCAAGCAGTTCCTGAGCCAGACCGAGGACAGATACCGGGCCGCTTATGGCCGGAGAACGGTGCAGTACCCCCGCAGGTGCGTGTTCTTCGGTACCTCTAACAGCTCCGATTTTCTCCGCGATGCCACCGGCAACCGCCGATACTGGCCCATAGATTGCAGCTACGGGCGGCGAACGCGGGTCGTTCATGACGACCTGACCCCCGCAGAAGTGGATCAGCTGTGGGCCGAAGCGGTGGCCCGATTCAACGCGGGAGAGGAGCTGATCCTCCGGGATGAGCTGCAAAAGGCCGCTCTGGCAGAGCAGCAGGCGCACACCGAGCGCGATCCCTGGGAGGGCAGCATTCTCGATTTTCTGGACAAGACGGTTCCCCTGGACTGGGCCAAGCGCAGCATCGACGAGCGGATCTGCTGGTGGGAAAACGGCCCCACGGACCTGGAGGCCCCCACCCAGAGACGCACCACCGTGTGCGCCAACGAGCTCTGGAGAGAGTGCATCGACCGCACCGGCAGAGACCCTGACCGGGTGCAGGCCAAGCGGATCAATGCCGTGCTGAATAGCCTCCCGGGGTGGGCTCCGGGCAAGTATCCCCAGCGCTGCGGGCCCTACGGAATGCAGCGTATCTGGCGCAGAAAATCGGAGTAATTACCCGCCCAAAAACGAGCATACAGAACCCGCCGAAACCGCTTTGAGAAACATACAGAGCATACAGAGCAGGTCGGCGGAACCGAGCATACAGAGAACTTGGCAAACATTAAGAGAACCGAAGAAAACAAGAGCCGCAGCAGCGGTCAAAACATACACAACATACAGCCAACATACAAAGGCCAAAAAGTTTGTATGCACGAAAAAGTGAGCATCCATGCGGATTTTCAGGCCAAAACATACTCAACATACACACTTTTCCTCCTTAAAGGGAAAAATCAAAGGAAATAAGAGCGCACGCGCATACACGTAAGAGCTTTATATTCTTCGCGTGAGGGTTTTATAGGATTTGAGTATGTTTTTGTATGTTTGTATGTTCAGCCCAAGCACGAAAGGAGAAACTAAAATGCCGACAAATAAGCCCCTCGAGAAGAGCATCGAAAACGTCCTGCGCAAAGCCGTGGAGGACGAGGGCGGGGTGTGCCTGAAGTGGGTGTGCCCGGGGCACAGAGGTGTGCCTGACCGGATGATCCTCTTCCCCGGCGGCATCATCGCTTTTGTGGAGCTCAAGCGCCCCGGGGCAAAGGTCAAGGCGGGAGGATTGCAGGAGTGGTGGCGGGAGAAGATCCAGAGCTTCGGCTTCCCCTGCCACGAGGTTAACGACAAATACCAAGCGCAGCAGTTGGCCGCAGACCTCAGCGCCGAGAGCCTCCGGCGGCAGACGGAAGATGAAGAGGCTATGAAAGCATGGCACTTCATCGGAGACCACAGCGAAGGGCCTGACGATGAGGAGAGCGACGACTGACACGCTGCCCTAAAAGAAACGGAGGTCAAAGCAATGCAGCAGTTTCACCCGCACCTATATCAGCAGGCGGGCATCGAAGCGATCCTCGAGAAGCCCGGGGTGGCGCTCTGGATGGAGATGGGCCTGGGCAAGACGGTGGTCACGTTGACCGCCATCGACCAGCTGATCTACGACCGGCTGGAGATCAGCAGAGCGCTCATCATCGCCCCGAAGAAGGTCGCAGAGGCGACGTGGCAGGATGAGGCAGAGAAATGGGAGCACCTGCAGCACCTGCGCATTTCCACTGTGCTGGGCACAGAGAAGCAGCGCAAAGCCGCACTGGAAGCCCCAGCGGATATTTACATCATCAACCGCGAGAACGTCCCCTGGCTGGTTCACACACTGGGCCGGAGCTGGAACTTTGACATGGTGGTTCTGGACGAGGCATCCAGCTTCAAGAATTACGCCGCCCAGCGGTTCAAAGCCCTCAAGGCGGTGCGCCCCCGCATCCACAAAGTGGTCGAGTTGACCGGCACGCCAAGACCCAACAGCCTGCTCGACCTCTGGGCCCAGATCTACCTGCTCGACCAGGGGGAGCGGCTGGGGCGGTACATCACCCACTATCGCAAGAACTACTTCTGGCCCACCGAGTACAGCTACGAGCCCCGGGACGGTGCCGCTGAAGCGGTGGAGAGCCGCATCAAGGACATCGTCCTGAGCTTCAAAGCCGCCGACCACCTGACCCTGCCGGAGAAGATCACCGACGACATCCCCGTGGTGCTGGACAAGCCCGCCAAGGCGGCCTACAAGAAGCTGGAGAAGAACTACCTGCTGGAGGTGGACGGCGAGACCATCACCGCCCAGCAGGCGGCCACCCTGACCGGCAAGCTGCTTCAGCTGTGCAACGGCAGCCTGTACGATGAGGACGGCACGGTGCACCAGATCCACCGGTGCAAGCTGGATGCTTTCGACGAGCTCATCGACGCGCTGGACGGCCAGAGAGCCCTCGTGTTTTACGGTTTCCGCTTCGACGAGGAACAGCTCACCGAGACCCTGAGAGCCCGCCACAAGGGCCTCAGATTCGCCGTGCTGCGCTCCGGGCAGGATGCCGCAGACTGGAACACAGGAAAGCTGGACGTTCTGCTGGCCCAGCCTGCCAGCTGCGCCTACGGGCTGAACCTGCAGCAGGGCGGTCACCACCTGATCTGGTACAGCCTGCCCTGGAGCCTGGAGCTTTACGCCCAGGGCGAAGCACGGCTCTACCGCCAGGGCCAGACCCAGAGCGTCATCGTTCACCGGCTGATCGTCAAGGGCGGTGCCGACGAGATGGTGGTCAAGGCACTGAACCGCAAGGACACCGACCAGAACAGCCTGATGCAGGCCGTCAAGACCCACATCAAGGCGGCGCAGAGAGGAGACAGCAAGTGAGTATTCGGGCATTCCGCAGACTTCCCCGCACCCAGCGGCGGGGCTTCATTGACACGATCACCGACCCACTGACCCGCCGGGCCTTCGAGATCGTTTTTCTCGGGCCGGGCAAGGTCAGCTGGCAAAAAGCGGCACTGCTCTACGGTGGCGGCATATCCCCTGAGACCTTGCGGGTCTGGACCTGGAAGGAGCTGCAGCGCCTCTGAGAGCCGCGCAGCACCCAAGGCGGCAAAACTTCCCGCAACGCACTCAAGAGCCCCGCACAGAAGCCCGCAGGGGCCGCTGTGCGCAAGTCATAACGTTTTCACAGCAAAACCCATGCTATGCTCTTCTGGATAACACACAGGAGGACAGAGCATGGGTTTTTCTAACGAGAGGATGAGGACAGGGCAGCTGGTGAACTGGTTCCTGCTGGACGGCCTCGAGCTGACCCCGGCGGGATACCCTGTCACCCAGGCCCTGTCACTGCCCTTCGGGGTTGACCACCTGATCGGCTTCAACGAGCTTCTGACCTGCAAGCACCCGGAGAACGCAGGCGTGCACTTCTTCCTCGACGACTACCAGTTCGAGCGATTCTGGAGGATGCCGGAGCGGTACCTCTACGCCCTGGAGAAGTGCCAGCTGGTCATCGGCCCGGACTTCTCGCTTTACACCGACTTCCCCGCGCCCATCCAGCACTGGAACCACTACCGGAACCAGCTGCTGACCGCATGGCTTCAGCACAACGGTGTCTGCACCATCCCCACCGCAAGCTGGTCGGACGAGGACAGCTTCCGCTGGTGCTTCGACGGCATCAGCAAGGGCGGCGCAGTGGCTGTGAGCACGGTGGGATGCCTGGTGCACAAGGACGCACTGCAAGGGCTCCTGCGCGGCGTGGCGGAGCTGATCCGGCAGACCGAGCCGGAGGAGCTGCTGGTCTACGGCAAAGTGCCGCAGGAGATGGCAGCGATGCTCCGGGAGCACAACGTAGCCTGGCAGGCATTCCCGCACAGCATGGCGGCCCGCGTCAGGGCCAGAGAGGAGGCGCAGTAATGGGCGGCAGAGGCAGCAGCATGAAAGGTTCCCAGGGCATGGGAGGCGGCGCAGGAGCGCCCGCAGCAGCCGCACAGGCAATGCCCACGATTCAGGCGGCACCTGCTGTTCAGGCAGCACCGGCAGTTCAAGCAGCGCCCCAGCAGGCAGGCCCGCCCACCGGTGCAAACGGCTTCGACCACCTGACACCGCAGCAGGTCTCCGCGATGGAGAGCGCCGCACAGCGGCAGATGATGCGTGACCCGGCACTGGCAGCAGGCGTGACCGACTACATCAACCCGGTCATGCAGAGCAACGGCAAGGCGTTGAGCCAGAACGCCAACTGGGCAGCAGCCAACGGGCTGCCCCTGACCAAGCGGCAGCAGGCCATGATGGACGCAGTGGACAAGCTGGCAAAGCCCATCGGGCAGGAAACCACCCTGTACCGCGCCGACCACGACGATTTCCTGAAGCGCCTGAAGATCAACAACTACCAGAGCATGAGCGACAGCCAGCTGCGCAAGGCGCTGGTGGGCAAGACATGGACGAACGACTGTCTGGAGTCCACGGCCTACGACAGCCGGGACAACCCCTTCTGGCCGCAACCCGGCGGCCCTGATGCAGATGAGTGATCAGGATGCGCTGGATACGGTCAAGGCGATTGCTGCGCAGCCCATCGCAACGGATGGCACCCAGAATGACACCTTCTGTCAGCGCTGGCTGAACGCTATCGGGCTGGCAGACGAGATGCCTGAAGTTCTGGATGACGTAGCTTTCGGCAAGGCCCGCCGCAAAGCAGGCGCGAACAAACTGTACCACAGCGATATGCCCTATGACGGTAAGGCTGCGACAGCAGTAAAAACCCTGCAGCAGCTGCAGACCGGTGCAACCGCATACGCATCCTGCGGCACCCACGGAAGCGGCACCTACCTCGATCCTGACGCAGCAAGCAACGTCCGAAATTATGCAGGCTACAACGGCTCTCAGGTCAAGATGTTCCTGAACAAGAACGCAAAGATTGCAACCTCTTCGGATTTGTTCCAGGCGCGGGCCAATTTCCAGGCAAAACACCCTAAAACCCACAAATACCTTATCAGCAACCACACCGGCACCGGATGGGGCGCTAGTGAGTTAAAAACTATCTGGCTGACCAGCTCCGGGTATAACGCCTACGACGCAGGCCACTACAAAGTGGCGTATAGCCGTAAAGCCCTGACGATCTGTAAGACGATCAAGGGCAAACAGCAGGTCACCTCGAACTGGTAAAGGAGTTTACACATGAGCGAAAAAGAGACGTTGCAGCGCCGTTCTTCGGATGAAGCTCTGGCGCGGATTGACCGCCGCGAGGCCGAGCTTCGCAAGAAAGCCAAGACCCCCGGCGAGCTCCGGGAATGCCGCTCCAGGGCAGCCATGGAGTGGGATGCTCACATCGGGCTTATTGAAAAGCGCGACCTTCCCAAGGGCTGGAAAGACCCCTACGCCAAGCTGGACAAGGCCGCAAAGGCCAAGCCCAAGACCGCCAAGGCGAAAGCCAAAAAGTAAGTCGTAACGTTTTGCCATAGGTTCTCTGGTACAATTGCCAGAGAGCCTATTTTTATTTGTCCGGAGGGATTGCATGGAGAGCGTGAAACACCAAATCGAGTACAAACGGCTGGACGAAATCCGCCCCTATGACAATAACCCCCGGCGCAATGACGAGGCCACAAAAGCCGTCGCCAACAGCATCAAAGAGTTTGGCTTTCAGTCCCCCATCATCGTGGACAGGGACGGCGTGATCATCGCAGGGCACACCCGGTACAAGGCCGCCCGGCGGCTGAAGCTGCAGGAGGTGCCGGTCATTGTTGCGGCAGAGCTCGACCCGGAAAAGGTCAAGGCTCTGCGCATCGCAGACAACTCCACCGGCGAGGTCGCCGAGTGGGATTTGCAGCTTCTGGTGCAGGAGCTGACCGGCATCGACTACAACATGGCCGACTTTGGCCTGAACCTCCAGATCAAGATCGATGAGGAAGTCAAAGAGGATGACTTCACCGCAGAGCCCCCGGAGCAGCCGGTCACCCAGCGGGGTGACATCTGGCTGCTGGGCGACCACCGGGTCATGTGCGGCGACAGCACCAGCCCGCAGGACGTGGAGCAGCTCATGGACGGTCAGCTGGCTGATCTGCTGCTCACCGACCCGCCCTACAACGTGAACTATCAGGGCTCGAACGGCAAGAAGATCGAGAACGACAACATGGCAGAAAGCCAGTTCCGGCAGTTCCTGCTTCAGGCATATAGTCGGGCCTTTGAGGCCTGCCGCACCGGTGCCAGCGCGTACATATTCCACGCAGACACGGAGGGCGAGGCCTTCCGGGCCATGTTCCGGGAGGCAGGCTGGGGCCTGCACGGGTGTCTGGTCTGGGTCAAGAACAGCCTCGTTCTCGGCCACAGCGACTACCAGTGGCAGCACGAGCCCTGCCTGTATGGCTGGAAGCCCGGCGCAAACCACTACTTTGTCAACGACCGCAGCCAGACCACTGTCATCGACGACGCAAAGCCGGACGACCTGCGGCACATGAAGAAAGACCAGTTGCTGGAGTGGGCCATCAAAGCCCAGGAGCTGCTGACCCAGAAGCCCAGCAGCGTGATCCGCTGCGACAAGCCGCCCCGCAATGCAGAGCACCCCACCATGAAGCCGGTGGTGCTCTGCGGCAGGTTGATCAAAAACAGCTCCCTGCCTGGGCAGACCGTGCTCGATCTGTTCGGCGGCAGCGGTTCTACGCTGATCGCTTGTGAGCAGCTGAGCCGGAAGTGCTACACCATGGAGTACGACCCGCGCTATGTGGACGTGATCGTCCAGCGCTGGGAGGACTTCACCGGTGAAAAGGCCGTCCGTCTGAAATAACCATTCCCCTGCCGGGGCCGGTTTTCTACTCCTTTCCCGCCCCGGCATTTTTCATAGCCAAAACGGTGCACACTCGGGTCATCCTCCGCCCGTAGGGTTCCTCCAGAGTGGAACCAGTGTGCGCCGTTTTCTCATACGGAGGTGAAACCATGGCACGAGAATCCCAAATCGGAAAATGGAACAGCCCCAGCGGGCTGCTGCGCCTGCAGCGGCTGGCAATGCACGGCCTGACGCAGGCGGAGATCTGCGAGCAGATCGGCGTGCCGGTGCGCACTTTCCGGCGCTGGTGCACCCAAGACCAGCGCATCAAGCAGGCGATCAGCATAGGCGCAGAGGCCGCGCTGGCCAGCGTGGAGAACGCTCTTTTCAAGAAAGCCCAGAGCGGAGACCTGGGCGCAATGTGTTTCTTTTTGAAAAACCGTGACCCCGAGCACTGGAGCGAGCACCCAGAGCTGCGCGGCTACGATGGAAAGGTGGTGTTCGTGGATGACATACCAAAGACGGCAGCCCCCAAACCTGCTCAAGCAGCAGCTGAAACTCAGCAGCCTGATCATCCCTGAATACTACGCCGCCCACACCGCCATCTGGTCAGGTGAGTATAACGAGTATCTGGGCGATGGTGGGCGCGGCAGCTTGAAGTCCACCTTTGCAGCCACCGAAGTGGTGCTGCTCGTCATGCGGGTGCCGAACATCCACGCGGTCGTCCTGCGCAAGGTCGGCAACACCATTGCCACCAGCGTCTGGCCGGAGTACAACCGCGTGATCGACCGGATGGGCATCCGGCATCTCTGGAAGCAGACCAAGAAGCCATACACTCTGACCTATGTTCCCACCGGGCAGACCATCCAGTTCTACGGTCTGGACGACCCCGGCAAGTTGAAATCCATCGCTGTTCCGTTTGGCTATTTCGGTGTGATGCACTTTGAGGAGTTCGACCAGTACGATGGCCCCGAAGAAATACGAAATGTAGAGCAGTCGGTGTTCCGTGGCGGCCCCTTCAGCTTTTCCTTCAAGACCTTCAACTCCCCCGCCATGGCGCGGCATTGGGTCAACCGGTACAAACGGGAGGCAAAGCCGAAGCAGTTCCGGCATCACACCACCTACCTGACCACCCCGCCTGAGTGGTTGGGCCCCCGCTTCTATGATGACGCAGAGACCCTGAAGCAGCGCGACCCGGTGGCCTACGCCCACGAGTATCTGGGCGAGGTGGTGGGCTGCGGCACTGCCGTGTTTGAGAATTTGGAGCTGCGGCCCATCACCAGTGAGGAGATCGCGGGCTTCGACCGCCGCTACTACGGCCTGGACTTCGGCTGGTATCCCGACCCAAACCACTTCGGCGGCATGGCCTATCAGCACGCCCAGCAGACCCTGTACATCTTCGAGGAGCACAGGGCACAGAAGGAGACCGATGCCCAGCTGGCCGAGGCCCTGCGCCGACACCTGCACGACGAGATCATCGGCGACAGTGCAGCCAATCGCTCAATCGCTACACTGCGCGATCTGGGCTTTGACCGGCTGCGGGGCTGCCGGAAGTACGCAGCACACGGCGGCACGTCCGTCACCGACGGCATGAAGTGGCTGCAAAGCCGCGCAAAGATCGTCATTGACCCCCAGCGCTGTCCGTGGACGGCCCGGGAGTTTTCCGAGTATGAGTATGCCATCGACAAAAAGACCGGCGACGTGATGCCGGGGTATGTTGATGCAGCGAACCACAGCATCGATATGACACGCTACGCCATGGAGCCCGTCTGGCAAAAGAGAGGTGTTCAAAACGCATGATAAACCACGCAGATATTGAGAATATCATCGGTTGCAAGACCCTTGTCACTGACCGGATGCAGCGTGCTATCGAGGATTGGTACGATGCAGCCATCAACGGCCTGCCGCTGGACAAAAACCCGGAGACCCTGACCCTCGACCTGCCCGCGCTGATCTGCGCCGAGCTGGCCCGGCTGACGACCCTCGAGCTGGAAGCCACAGTGGAGGGCAGTGACCGCGCGGATTGGATCAACACCCGGCTGCAGCGGGTGCTCACGCCCCGCAAACGGCGCATTTTTACGGTGGCGCTGGCCCTGGGCAGCGGCATCTGGAAACCCTACCAGAGCGGCAACAAGCTGGGCATCTCTTTTGCAAACGCAACCCGGTACTTCCCGGTCGCCCACGATGTCGAGGGCAGTTTGACCGAGGGCGTGTTCATCGACACCATCCAGGAGGACGACAGCTACTACCACCGTTTGGAGTGGATGCACGTTCTGGAGCGCCGACAGGATCTGCGAGATGCCGAGCTGGCGCAACTGGAGGACTATGACCTCGCAGCACCTACACAGTTTCCCTGCATCAAGGTGGTAAACCTTGCCTTCCGCAGTGCGACCCAGGACAGCCTCGGCAGCCCGGAGGATCTGAGCATCCGCCCGGAGTGGGACGAGATCGAGCCCGTAGCCTATCTGACCGGGCAGGAGACGCTGCCCGTGGGCTATTTCGTGACCCCTATCGTCAACAGCGTTGATCCCGATAGTGAGCTGGGGGCTGCCGTGTTCGAGCCCGCCCGCAGGCAGATCATTGATGCCGACGAGCAGTACACCCGGCTGGACTGGGAGTACGAGGGCGGAGAACTGGCCGTGGACACCGACGAGAAGTTCCTCAAGCCCAGCGCCACCGGGCAGCAGCTCTCCAAGGCGCAGGCGCTGAAGGAATACGGCGTACCGCCGGAAGCCATTGACCACACTGCCCCGCACCACAGAGAGCGGCTGTTCCACGGCATCAACGTCAACACCGGCATCACCGACAGCACCCCTTTCTATCAGGTGTTCTCCCCCGCCCTGCGGGACGGAAGCTACCTGACCGGTCTGAACCAGTATCTGCGCAACGTGGAAAGCCATGCGGGCCTGAGCTTTGGTGTGATCTCGCAGGTAGCGGACGTAGAAAAGACCGCCACCGAGATTGTCAACAGCAAGCAGAAGCTGTACGCCACGGTGTCCGACCTTCAGGCAGCACTGGAGGACGCGCTGCGAGGGCTGATCAGTGCCTTAGACTATTGGGCCGACCACATCCCCGGAGCGCCGGGCAAGGGCAAGCTGAACATTGCCTTCAAGTGGGATGACAGCATCATCCTCGACCGGCTCACCGAGATGGCCCAGTGGCAGCAGGAGGTCAGCATGGGTCTCCGCAGCAAGGCAGAGTACCGGATGCACTTCTTTGGTGAAGATGAGGAGACCGCTACACAGGCAGTGCGGGCCATTCAGCAGGAGGCCGGGGCTGCGGATATCTTGAAGGGAGTGCTGGACAATGGCGACGGCTAAAACCAATAGGGCCCTGCAGGCCGAGCGGATGGCGCAGGCAGCTGACCGGCTGGATTTTCTGGCAGCCAACGCCCGCATTTTGCGAGACCCCGCTGTGTGGGGCCAGTATCACGAGGCAGTACACACCGCCGAGCTTCTGGGCTTCACGGTGACCCAGACAGGCGGCAAGCATGAGGTGCACCCATGCTGACACCGGACGAGGTCAACGGCTATGCCGGGCTCATGGCAGCACCGTGGGACGAGCTGAGCGAGCGCATCCTGCGTGACATGGTGCGCCGGATCGTCAAGACCGGCAGCGTTACGGCAACCGCACAATGGCAAAGCTACCGCGCCCAGGCGCTGGGAGCCAGCCGTGCATACCTCCTCCAGCAGATGCAGGCCATCGTGCAGCAGCTGGGGCCTCAGGAGGCCGCTGTGTTTGCCCAGGCAATGAAACAGGCCTACGGCATCGACGCGCAGGATGCAGCCGCAGCGGGCCGCTCTCTGGCCCCTCTTGGCGAGAGTGAAGAGGCCCAGCAGATCATCCAGAGCGGCTATCGGCGCACCATGAACACCCTGTACAATCTGACCCAGACCCGGGCCGTGATGGGCAACCAGAACATGGTGGAGACCACCCAGCGGCAGCTGGCGTATTACCTCGACATGGCCCACGCCGATGCCGTCAGCGGAGCGTTCAGCTCGGACGATTCTGCCAGGCGGGCGCTCAACGAGCTGGCGGCCAAGGGCGTGGGGGCCATCACCTATCCCAGCGGCCACATGGACAGTCTGGATGTGGTGGTTCTTCGGGCCACCCGCACCGGTATCAACCAAACCGCCGGAGAGATCACCCGCTTTAACGCGGATCAGTTGGAGTGCGACCTGATGGAGCTGGATGCCCACGTTGGTGCGCGCACCGGGGACGGCGGGCAGAACCTGACAAACCACAGCTGGTGGCAGGGCCAGATCGTCAGCCGGAGCGGCAAGCACGGCTACCTCTCACTGGACGACATCGGCTACGGAGACGTGCGCGGCTTTATGGGGGCCAACTGCGCTCACAACTGGAGCATGTACTGGGAGGGCGCAAGTGTGCGAAGCTACACGCCCGAGAGGCTGGCCGCAATCAACGCAGCTACTGTAACCTACAACGGCAAGGAGATCGGACGGTACAAGGCAACCCAGATGCAGCGTGCCCAGGAGCGCCAGATCAGGGCCGAGAAACGAGCCTTTCTCGTAGCCAAGGAAAGCGGCCAGAAGGACACAGAAAAGGCCGCAGCGGCAAAGCTGGCGGCCTCTCGCGCAAAGTTAAAAGACTTCCTCAGTCAGACAGGGCTGCACCAGTACCAGCTGCGAGAGAGCGTGCCCGGCTTTGGCCGCAGCGAGGCCTCCAGCGCAGCAGCCCAGGCGAGAAAATGAGCCGTGCTGGACTTTCTGAAAAGGCCGTGTTATACTTCAGGCCAGAATAAAGGAGGTCTCACCCTATGAAAATCAAGAACCGTATCCGGGCAGGCATCGTCCTGCTCGCGCTGGCCGTCAGCTTGACCGCCTGTGGCAGCAGCGTGGCATCCAGCGTCCCGGCCAGTTCCGTGGCCGAGAGCACCGCACCAGAGGCAGAACCCGCCAGCACAGAATCCTCGCCGCTGGATGGCATCAGCTTTAGAGCGGATAAAGTCCGGAATGATACCACCGGGAAATGGCGTATTTCGCTGATCGCAGAGAACATCGACATGAGCGAGTATGCCCTGGACTACTACAAGCAATATTTCACGGACGACAGCGAGATTCACTTCATCGTCAACTTCAACTACAACACGACCACCAAAATCATGGTGATGGGCGGCGACCTGGACGTAACCGTACAGGAGTACGTTGCCAAGGAAGAGCACGACGCAAAGATGCTGGGCAGCGGAACTGTGCTGGCCGAATATTTTGTGAACATCGAAACCGGCGAGCTCGAGAAAGTCCGATAAATAAAACAGCGAAAACGCCCTGAAGGAATGCACCTCCATAACGCGCACATACGAACTCAATGTGCGGCTCATCAAGATGTGTTTCGTGATGACAGTAGAAAGGCCCGTAGGTTAAACGCCTACGGGCCTTTTCTGTTACTTATTTACCGGCTCTGCGTAACCCATCAGCCCTATAATACACCATCCGCTGAATATACGCAGAATCATCAGCAATGGCTCGCACAGAAGTATTATTGGACTGAATCTGAAATGCGCCAAGTATAAATTTTTGCAAGCTATCCACGCTATACTTCTGCACATTCACGCCGAAAAAATTAACCAGTATATCAATGACGGTTTCTTCGTGCTGTGAAAACTGACACGGATAAACCTTATGCTCTGGAATGAAGTACACCCAGAAAGTAAACCGCATCTTGTCGTATCCCGCTTTCAAGTCGAGGCAAACCGTATCTGTTTTCAAAAACCGAATCGCCTGATCCGTCAGCCGATTCAGCTCCCGTTCTCCGATGGTACATCCATCCGGGAATAGTTCTTCCATGAACTGCTGAAAACGCTGATCCCCAGATTTCCCGTCAAACACATCATGCCAAACTGAGCCGTACTCCTTCACCAGTTCTTCTTTTCGCTCAAAAAGAATTGTACAGGCCAGCTTAACAAAGTTTGCAGGCGAATCGACCTTAAAATGTAAAGATTCCATCATTTCACCCCTTATACATCCCTACCGATTGAATGGTATGCGAACCAGTGACCGCGCCGCTCAGCCTGACCCTCGTGCCAGAACTGACCGCCCATCTCCGCACGGAATCCACGCATCACTGATCGCCTCCCTTATAGTCCACCACGTAGCCGTTATACACGAAGTGCTCTGCCGCCATGGCAGCATCCAGAATCCGGTCTGCATACTCGGCAGCCTCCTCCGGGCTCTTGGTTCCGAGGGAGGCCCACTGGACACCCATCTTCACCGGGGTACCCTGCCGAGCAAAGTTGCAGTTGTGGATCTGGATGCCGTCCTCCGCAGAGAACTGCGCCTGAAGTGCATCCAGCGCTTCGCCGTACACCTTCCAGTTGACTTTCTTCATAGATCAGCCCTCCTCAATTTGCCTTAATCAGAATGCCGTTGTCCAATGCGAACCACACACCATCGTCCTTCTGCACGGTCTTGCAACCCTGTGCCCGGAGCAGCTCCCGCATCTTCGACAGCTGGTGCTCGGTGCACTGCATCCAGAAGAATCCGGCGAAGTTGAACCACTCGCTGCTCTGGATATTGACGTGCTGGGCTTCCGCATAAATGCGGTTGAATGCGCTTGTTTTCATAGATCAGCCCTCCTTTACCAGTTCATAGTGTTTGATGCTGCCGTCCACGAATCTCCGGCCCTGCAGGATCTCCACGCTCTGGAGCAGGAACTCGAGGTGGGCCATATCGATGGCCCCGCAGGAGCCGGGGTCACGGAGCAGCTGCTCGGCCAGCGCGTCCTGCATTGTGACGGTGTAGCAGGTCTCCCCGACGATCTTCTCACCGTTCTCGATCTCTGCGGTGTCGTAAGTGATGTTCAGCTTCTTCATGGTTACCATTCTCCTTTCGCAGCTGCCTGGGCGATTGCCCGTTCTTCCTTCTCTTCGTCGAATGCCGCAGCGAACATCTGCAGCGCCTGGGTCTTGGTGATGGGCCCGAACTCCTTCACGAAGTAGGTGAAGGTGCGGTCATCCCAGCACTCGACGTAGCCATCGCCGCCCTTGGTATAGTTTGCCTTGGCCAGTGCGATGAACTCCTCGTAGGTCAATGCACGCTCTTTCATGGTTCAGTCCTCCTTGCTGTTGTACTCGTCGGTGTCCCGGCTGGATTCGCCCATCAGGAACACCCGATGCTTGTTGTTGTCATCCCGCAGCCAGTCACCGCCCAGAGCAGCGATGGTGAAGAGCATCCCCTGATACTGCCCAGCGGCAGCCACCCGAGTGCTGTCACCCAAGTCCTGCCGGTGCATGAGGCCCCACTGAGTATCCAGCCCAAGGGTTACGGTGCCCAGGTGGCGGCGCAGTTCATCTTTCTTCATGGCTCAACCCTCCTTCTCATCCATCCTGCGGAGATCCTCGCAGATTGCGTCTGCCTCTTCTTCGGAGAGGTCGTACTCCGCTACAAGCTCGTCCCGGTCTTCTGCCCGCCAGCCGCCGTCATACAGCGCCGCTGCGGATGCCCAATCATCACATCTCATTTTTCGTTTTCCTCCGTTATTTTTATTTCAAAACCCTTTCGGTGGCTGTATGTTACCTCTGCATGGAAACAAAGTCAAGTTGTTTTTGATTTATTTTTTAATTTCTTTTTGTTGTTGACTTTTGCCCCGGCAAGTCATATCCTTGTGGCAGAAAGGAGTGACCCAAGATGACCACATCAAGCCGAGTAAAGGCTCTTCTGGAGCTGACCGAGACCGACCAAAGCACTTTTGCCGTGGCTTTCGGGATGACCACCCCGCAGGCCATGAACAACAAGCTGAGACGGGACAGCTGGTCGGCCAGAGACCTCGCCAAGGCCGCCGCCCTCTGCGGCGCAAAGCTGGCGTTCATCCTCCCGGACGGCTCCCAGCTTATCCTCGCACCGGACGAGGAGTGACCGCTACACCACAAAACGCCCCGCGCTGAAGAGGACAAACCTCCCGGCGCGGGGCATTTTGCCTGCACACGGTTGCAACAAAATTCTAGTTTGTCGCAACATTCAGTGCAATACAAACTCTGTAGTCACGAAAAAGTGAGTGTTCATGCGGGTTTTCAGGCCAAAACATACAATGTCTACTCAAACTCTTATCCTGACCCTGAATAGAAGAAAATAAGAATACATACACGCGAGGGCACGCTTGATGCCCGCCCGCGTAGGGTTTATAGGAATTTCTGTATGCTTTGTTTCAGGTACGCAGCGCTCAAGTCGTAACGTTTTGGGCCCCTGGTTTGTGATACGATAATCCCAGATTACACCACGCGCCCGGTGTATAAGCGGCGCAGAGGGCACCGCGACCGGCAGCGCGAAACATCTGCTGTACGCCCTCCGGGAGGTAAAACCATGAAACGTGAGGATTTGAGAGCCATCGAGGGTCTGACCGAGGAGCAGATCAACGAGATCATGCGCCTGCACGGGCAGGACGCAGCCACCTACCAGGCCACTGTACAGGGCCTGCAGGCGCAGCTGGCCACCGCCCAGCAGGGACTGGCCGCCTTTGAGGGCGTGGATGTCAACGACCTGCGCAGTCAGATCACCAACCTGACGAACCAGCTGAACACCCAGGCTGCCGAGTACGCATTCAACAACGTGCTGCGCAGCGCTGCCCGGGAGGCAGGCGCTCTGGATGAGGCGGACGTGATCCAGCTGCTGCCGGACAGAGCTACACTGCGTGAGAGCAAGAATCAGGCGGAGGATGTCAAACAGGCATTCGCTGATCTCAAATCCCGCAAGCCGTACCTCTTCCAGCAGGGTTCCCCCGCCCCGCAGGATGGCGGCTCCGAACCGCAGCCGGGCAACGAGCCCCAGGGCAACCCGATCATCGTCCCGAAGCCCCGCAGCCAGGGTGGCAGTGCACAGCCCACCCTGCAGGAGTTTCTCCAGATGACCGGTGCCGAGCGCATGGCCCTGCGCACCCGCAACCCGGCGCTTTTCCAGCAGCTCTCCACACTGGTGAGAGCTGCACGACACTAACGAGGTAATGAGATATGCCTATCACCGGCACTTTTGGCGGCTTCCCGTTTGACCCCGAGGTCTATCAGGGCTTCGTAGATCAGGAAGCCACCTTCTCCGATTCCATCCTTGCATCCGGCATTCTGGCCAACGACCAGAGCATGGCCTCCGCCCTGGACAACGGCGGCGTGCAGGGTACCATCCGCTTTTACAACCCCCTCGACCCCGATCAGGACGCTCCTCTGGTGCGCGACGGCGTGGCCGACAACGTGCCCACCGAGATCTCCGGCGGCAAGCAGAGCTGGATTCGTATCGACCGCATGAAGGCCTGGAAAGCCACCGAGCTGACCCGTGAGCTGACCGCGGCTGATCCTATGGCTGCTGTGGCCCGCAACACTGGCCGCTACTGGCGCATGTACAAGCAGGGCCTGCTGGTCAAGCTGGTCAACGCCGCTCTGGGCGTTACCGGCCTGGAGAACCACTCTCTGACCGTCAAGACCGGCGGCGTGACCGCAAACCAGCTGATCGACGTGCAGCAGAGCGCCCTGGGCGATTTCTCCGGCAAGTTCGGCCTGCTGGTGGTGCACTCCAAGATCATGGCCGAGTATAAGAAGCTGGGCCTGCTGAACTACAACAAGTACACCATCACCAATGTGCTCCAGAAGGAAGTCAGCCTGCCCACCATCAACGGCCTGGTCGTCATCGAGAACGACCGCGGCACCGATGACGGCACCAACTACAACACCTTCCTGCTGGGTCAGGGTTCCGTTCTGACCGCAAACCCCAAGGTCATCTCCCCGGACACCACCGAGTACGATGCAGCCAAGGCAGGCGGTACGGACATCCTGTACAACAACCGCGCCTTCATCCTGCACCCCAACGGTCTGAGCTTCGACGCGGATAAGATTGCTAAGGAGACCCCCACCGACGCAGAGTTCACCACTTCCACCAACTGGAAGCTGAAGTTTGACCACAAGAACGTCCGCATGGGTAAGATCACCATTCCCAAGGCGAACTTTGCCGAGGCGTAACCTATGGACAGCTGGCTGACCTACTCCGATTTCAAGGAGAAGTACCCAGACAGCAGTCTGACTGAGCCGCAGTTCACGCCAATGGCCATCGACGCGGCGCTCTTCATCGAGAACGCTACACGTTGGTGCGCCAGCATCGCAGCTGAGCCGGAGCAGACAGAGCTTCTGGCCCTGTGCCAGGCCCGGCTGGTGGCCCTCTCAGAAGAGGTCAGCGCCAGCTGGGACGGTGTGACCAGCGTCAGCAACCACGGGTACACTGAGAGCTATGCATCCGGGCTGGATATGCAATCCTACCTCGGCGCACGGCAGCAGCAGATCGTGGAGCAGACCCTGAGCGCCCCGGTTACCCGCTGGATGCTGTACCAGGGCGGCGTGTACCACCCGCCCCGCAGACGCTGAAGGGAGGTCAACCGATGCGAAAGCCTCTCGGCGCAGACCAGACTGTCACCATCACTCACATCATCCGCAAGGGCACTGTGAGCAAGAGCTACACCACAGTACTGTCCGGTGTCAGCTGTCGTGAAGTCAGCAGCGCTCACGTAGAGACCCCCGGCTTTGCCCGGCAGGAGCAGACTTCGTTCTGCATCTTTCCCGGCCACACCACAGCAGCCCCGGAGGGGGCTGCTGAGAGCCCCAATCCGGCTGGCAGCACGTTCCTCACCCCCGAGGCATTCAAGGCCGCAGAGGCCGCGCTCCGGGGCCGTCAGTGGACAGTAGCGCTGGAGGACAAGGTGCTTCTGCCAAGCGGGCGCACCGGGACGGTAACGTGCGTCCAGGACAACCGCAGCGGACGTTGCCCTCACTGGTATGTGGAGGTGAGCTGATGGCCAACCCTCTGCTGAAGATCAACCAGCCCGCAGATGTCAAGCTGGGGCAGAAGGGCAACCTGAACCTCGGCATCTGCTGGAAAGCAGACCTCGCCGGGCAGTACACAGAAGCCTTTGAACGCATCCAGAAAGAGGCTGATGGCGAGTTTGTCCGGCTGGTAAAACCATACATTTCTCTGCGCACCGGCGCTCTGGCAGGCAGCACGAACGATCACACCGTTCTCGGCAGTGGGCAGATCGTGCAGGCCACGCCCTACGCCGCCGCCCAGTACTACCGGCTGCCCTGTGGCCGGGGCGTGCGGGAGGACGGACGAGGCCCCCACTGGGGCGAACGTTGTGTCAATGACCACGGGCAGGAGTTCATCTCCTTTGTCAAGGCCAGGGCGCAGAAGGAGCTGAAATGAACGAAACCAAGACCCCCGACATTCAGGCCATGCTGGAATGGCTGGCCTCCTGCCCGCTTGCCGCTTCTCTGAACAACGGCGATGTGGCGTTCTCCATCGACTATCTGGGCGCAGAGCCCTGTCAATTCTCCCTGGAGAGCACCCCGACCGCGCCGATTCTGGAGCAGTACATCAGGGGCAGCTTGAGGGCCAAGAACTACGTCTTGGCTTCTCGGATGAGCTACACCCAGAACGTGGTGGAGCAGGCCGCGAACAGCTCCTTCTGGGACGACTTCGCCGACTGGGTGGAGACGCAGACCTCCGCGCAGAACCTGCCCAAGCTGGCAGGTGATAAAAAGGCTGAAGCCGTGGTGTGCCTTTCCCCGGGGTACATCCTGAACCAGGATGCCAACACCTGCCGATTCCAAATTCAGCTTCAACTTCAATACTATCAGGAAGGGAGATAACCCTATGACTGTTTCCGAAACCCTGACCGCGCTCAAGACCAAGAAGGGCATCGTGCCCAGCGCGGACTACTCCGGCACCGAAAAGGCCGACGATTTCATCTTTGCAATCCAGACCGATGCCTCCACCCAGACCAAGGAGAGCGACTGGATCGTGTTTGCAGAGCGTGTCAAGGAGCACTCCGGTGCCCTGAACGCTTCCACCGAGGACGTGGCCTATATCCGTGCAGGCACTGTCACCGAGAAGGGCGAGACCCAGCGCACCTTCTCCCTGAACGGTAACCGCTGCGTGGGCGATCCTGCGCAGGATTTCCTGCTCTCCCACAAGGTCAAGTTCGGCTCCGGCACTGAGGTGGTTTTCCCCTACATCTACTTCAGCGCAAAGACCGGCAAGGGCGAGAAGGGCGAAGCCGCCTTCATCGTCAATGCTGATGCCAGCGGCTCCGCCAGCAACTCTGCAGGTTTTGCCTGCGACGTGAAGGGTGTTGGCGTTCCGGCTGAGTTCAACTACCTGACCCTGACTCAGGCCGACACGCAGTCCACCAAGGCTGCCAAGGTCTGATAACAACACCACACAGCCCTCGTTCCCCGGTGAACGGGGGCCCTTTTTGTAACAGGAGGATTTTCCATGATCATCAACGGCATTGAATTTGATTTTTCCACCCTGAACGCCAACGACGTGGATCGGATGCTGGCTGCACAGACCCGGCAGCAGGAACGTGCCCGGACGGAGGGCAGCCGCTACACTCCCGAGAGCGATTACCCTGCCTGGCTGCGCTTCCAGTGCCGCATCTTTATGGACTACCTGGACGAAGTTCTGGGCGAGGGTGCTTCTGAGAAACTGGGGTTGGACGGCAGCAACTTCAACGCCTGCCTGACGGTCAGCAAGGCCTTTGCCAAGGCCATGGCCGCAGAAAAGGCCAGTGCCAGCGCGCTGATCCACCCCGCCGAGGAGCGGGCGCAGGTTTCGGCAGCACAGGTTTCGGCAGCACAGGCCATCCCTGCCCCCATGAACCGTGAGCAGCGCCGGGCCGCAGTCAAGGCACATCCCGCCGTGGTGGATTTCCGGGCACAGGAAGCGGCAAAGGCCGCCCGTCGTGCCCAGCTGATGGCAGAGCTTGAGGCACTGGACAATGCATGACCTGCTGACGGACACCCTGCCCACCGAGTGGGAGGGCCGCGCCATCGACCCTGACTTCCGGCCCATGATTTGGCTGCTGATCCGCACCCGCCGCGCCAAGACTGACGAGGACAGCGCCCGGATGATTTGTGAAGCCGTTCAGCGGTTCTTTGTAGAGCCGGTGCCCGGAGTGCAGTACCAGGAAGCTTTTGAGTCTCTGGTGCGCTTCTGCCAGGGCGGCGGCCCCGAGGACGAGGAGCGCACCGGGGCTGGCAGCGGCGACCCACAGGACGAGCCCGTGCTGGACTACCGGTGTGATGCCGACTACATCGTGGGGGCCTTTCAGCAGGCCTACGGCATCGACCTGACCACCGACAAGGTGCACTGGTGGCGCTTCAAAGCGCTGCTGCACGCCCTGCCGCCGGAAACGCCGCTGGGCAAGATCGTGGAGATCAGGGGCAAGGATACCTCCGGTATGGACAGGGCCGACCGGGACTACTACGAGACCCTGAAAGAGCGTTTTGCCCTGCCGGATGGGCTGAAGGGGGTGAAGCGGCGCGAAACCCTGCAAGAGCACGAGGACGCTTTCCTCGACCGCTTCGGTTGATTCCCGCGCCCCGGTGCCCTGCCCCTTCTGCGGCAGGGCGCTGCCCGTGTGGGCTGCTCCCGAAGCCCGCGCCCACGGTTTGTGGGTAAAATGCAAAAACCCCGCATGTAAGCGTGAGGTAGAAATCAAGTTATAGCAGCCTGTGCCCCTGTGCCCGCGCTCCGAATGAGAGGTGGACACAGTGGCAGATTACAGTATTACCGGCGATACCCGGCTGGACGCAAGCGGCTTCAATAAGGGCCTGAGCGCGATGTCGGTAGCCGCAGGCAATTTGATCTCCGGGCTGACGCAAGCTGCCACCGGAAAACTGACAGAGCTGGCAAAAACTTCTGTCGGTGTCGGCATGAGCTTCCAGTCCTCCATGTCCCAGGTGGCTGCCACCATGGGCGTGGGTGTGGATCAGATCCAGAACCTGACGGACAAGGCCAAGGAGATGGGCAGCACTACGGCGTTCACTGCTACACAGGCAGCGGACGCTCTGAACTATCTGGCGCTTGCTGGCTACGATGCCAACAAGGCTGCTGAGGTGCTGCCCAGCGTCCTGAACCTGGCCGCAGCGGGTGGCATGGATCTAGCCTATGCGTCCGATCTGGTCACCGATGCTATGGCCTCGCTGAACCTCGAGGCCAACAAGCAGAATGTGGACGAGTTCGGCAACAAACTGGCTAAGGCGGCCAGCAGGGCGAATGCAAATGTCAGTCAGCTGGGCGAAGCTATCCTGACGGTTGGCGGCACCGCCGCCAACCTGAAGGGCGGCACCACGGAGCTGACCACCGCACTGGGCCTGCTGGCAAACGTCGGCATCAAGGGCGCAGAGGGCGGCACCCACCTGCGCAACATCATCCTGTCCCTGCAGTCCCCCACCGATGATGCCACCAAGCTCATGGAGCAGCTGGGCCTGCAGGTGTACGACACGCAGGGCAATATGCGCGGTCTGGACGACATCCTGACCGACCTGAGCGGCTCTCTGGCTGGATTGACACAGGGGCAGAAGGACAGCGTCATCAACGCGCTGTTCAACAAGACCGACCTCGCAGCCGTCAACGGCCTGTTGGCGGCGCAGGGTGAGCAGTGGGAGTCACTGGCCCAGCAGATCGACGCAGCGGGCGAGGCAGCCGGTGACTCCGGCGCTATGGCCCAGATGGCAGAGACACAGCTGGACAACCTGCAGGGCTCCGTCACCATCATGCAGAGCGCCCTGGAGGGCCTGCAGCTGGGTATTTACGACTATCTGGAGCCCAGCCTGAACGAGGCCGCCAAGTGGGGCTCCGAATGCTTCTCTACCCTGACAAAGGCCCTGTCTGAGGGCGGCCCGGAAGCGATGCTTCAGGCAGCGGGCCAGATCATCTCCGATCTGTCCGCCAGCGTGACCGCACAGCTGCCGGGGCTGGTAACCTCCGGTACAGAGATCATCGTTCAGCTTGCAGAGGATATCGTAGCAGCTACACCTGCAATGCTTGATGCTGCTGCCGGTGTGATGGATGCTCTGGTACAGGGCATCGTTGATAACCTTCCCTCGTTGATTGACAGTGCCACAAAGGTCATCGTTCAGTTCACCCACTATCTGTCAGACCATGCAGGAGACCTGATGGACGCGGGCATCCGGCTGCTGGAACAGCTCATCATCGGCATCACCGACAACCTGCCCCAGCTGATCACAGCAGCAGCGGAATTGATTGCAAAGTTCTCTGCCGCGCTGGTCTCCCATCTGCCAGATCTGCTGAACTGTGGCGCGGCCCTGCTGACCACTCTGGTAGACGGCATTCTCCGCAGCATCGAGAACCTGGGCGAAGCCGCCCTCGCCTGCATCGCAAAGCTCACCGGCGTGTGGGACGGCAGTATGGATGAGTGGGGCCACATCGGCGAGAACATCGTCACCGGCCTGCTGAACGGCATCACCGGGATGTGGGACACGCTGGTGTCCACAGTCAAGGGCAAAGTCAACGGCATGGTAAGCACCGTCAAGAACGTGCTGGGCATCCACTCGCCCTCGAAGGTGTTCACCGAGATCGGCGAAAACGTCACGCAGGGCCTTGTCAACGGCATCAATACCGGTGCACCGGCGGCAGAGCAGGCCATCCAGAACATTGCCCAGACCCTCTCCACCAACGGGCCGGATTTTGCTACCGTAGGAGCTACCATCACGGAGCAGTTCCGCACCAAGCTCACCGAGGGCTGGGCGCAGATCCAGGCCGACATCCAGACGGATGCGCTGGGGGCCATCGAGACGCTGGCAACGGCCCTCAAGGATGGCGACCTCGAGAGCCTGGGCCTGTGGGCCGCTTCCTACTTCTGGCAGGCCTGCACCAAGGAGCAGCAGACCCAGATCAACAGCATCGCTCTGGGGGCGCTCAACCAGCTGGGCAGCGCTTTGAGCGGCGTGTTCGGGAATCTCTCTCAGCTGGCCATGGGGCTGGTGGCGCAGTTCGTGCCCGCTGCGGCCAGCGCAACCACGAGCCAGATTGCCCTGAACACCGCCATGGATGCAAACCCCATCCTCTTCGTCATCTCCCTCATCGGGATGCTGGTGGGTGCCCTGC
>OOBY01000536.1_pt1 | contig 25943 bp, 20 predicted proteins | sample 1671751 | NCBI WGS metagenome assembly OOBY01 (sample SAMN06348189, study PRJEB24527) | human gut metagenome | biome: human gut; feature: ankylosing spondylitis patient; material: feces | host: Homo sapiens | place: China | collected 2015-10
CTTTGTTTTTACTTATTAATTCCCGAAATTAAAACAAAACGACAGTCGAAAAATTTCATGATTGAAAAAAGAAAAGCCGGGCGCTCGGGCCCGGCTTGATAGAACTAAATACAACGCTAACTGGCGATAGCCATACCAACGGTCATATGCAACCCGTAGAACACACCGCGGCCAATCAGTTCACCCGCCAGTACCAGCACAAAGGCTAGTGACAGCAGCGGCAGTGCGGGCTGATAACCTTTAAGCTGAGGGGCGATCCAGAATACCAGCGCCGCGACCAGCAGAACGATGCGCCAGGCCATCAGAGAACCGTAGTCCGGGACCAGGGCAGATGCCTGCTGAATCGAACTGTGAATCGTTGCCAGCTCCGCCCCTTGCATCAGAGCAACCACAGCACTCACGACCAAAGCCAGTAGCGAAACGGCAGGCAGCAAACGCATTGCCCAGCCATCCACACCCGCCACGCGCAGCAGCAAGTAGCCCAGCAGCGGCCCGCCAATAAACATCGTCAGGAAGAAGCTCATCGGCGTCCAGACGCTGTACCAGGTTGGGACAGTATCAATGGTGTTATAAACACGCACCATCATCCACACGAACACCACGCCCAGCACCATCGTCACAATCAGCCACAGGCTGCGCAGCGCCGCAGGCAATTTATTCAGCGCGGCCAGCAGCCAGCCCAGCCCGCCAACAGCAAAGAAAATTGCCCCACTGGCAATCTCGTTACTGAGGGACGATGCGCCCACGCGGTTCAGAGAGTTGAACGCGCGCATTGGTGAACCGAGGTGCAGCGTAGAAGCAATAAAGCCAAGCCCCATCAGTACCCAAAGGCAAAACATGCTCAGCACCAGACGCTGCTGCTTTTCAGCGTTGAGATTACCCTTCAACAGCGCCAGCGCGAGCACAATAAAGCCACCCGCAACACACTGCCCAAAGACCGTAAAGATCATCAGCGGCCATTCATGCCATCCACTTCCCATCTCACACCTCCTTCGGGTTTGCCAGATAGCCGGTGGTATCACCTGTAGGACGGCTGTTGGCGTTAGGTTTAATGACAATACTCGGCTTGGTGAAGTGCGCGGACGGCAGCGGCGCAACGGCAGCAAGCTGGCCATGTTTTTTACGCAGCTCTTCAATTGGGCCAAAGTCCAGCGCGCGCAGCGGGCAGGATTCCACGCAGATCGGTTTTTTACCGTCGGCCACGCGGGAGTGGCAGCCGTCGCACTTGGTCATATGACCTTTGGCTTCGTTGTACTGCGGCGCACCGTACGGACACGCCATGTGGCAATAGCGGCAGCCGATGCAGACATCTTCGTCCACCACCACAAAGCCGTCTTCACGCTTGTGCATCGCACCGCTCGGACAGACTTTGGTACAAGCCGGATCTTCGCAGTGGTTGCACGCAATTGACAGGTAGTAGGCAAAGACGTTCTGATGCCAGACGCCGTTATCTTCCTGCCAGTCGCCACCGGCGTATTCGTAAATACGGCGGAAGCTCACATCCGGCGTCAGGTCTTTGTAATCTTTGCAGGCCAGCTCGCAGGTTTTACACCCTGTGCAGCGGCTGGAATCAATAAAAAATCCATACTGGGTTGTCATCGGTTACTCCTTACACCTTTTCAACCTGAACAAGGTTCGTGTGGGACGGGTTGCCCTTCGCCAATGGCGACGGCCGCTGTGTGGTCAGTACGTTAATACTGCCCGCCTGGTCAATGCGGTTTGCATCCGGGTTATACCAGGCCCCTTCCCCCAGCGCGACAACGCCAGGCATCATGCGCGGAGTGACTTTGGCTTCGATATGTACCTCGCCACGACCATTGAAGATGCGTACGCGGTCACCATTGTTGATTCCACGTGCTTTGGCATCCATCGGGTTGATCCACATCTCCTGGCGGCACGCGGCTTTCAGTACGTCGACGTTGCCGTAGGTTGAGTGGACACGGGCCTTGTAATGGAAACCGGTCAGCTGCAGCGGGAATTTCGCGGTAAGCGGATCGTTGTAGTTTTCGAAACCCGGCGTGTAGATTGGCAGTGGATCGATAACATCCCCTTCCGGCAGCTCCCAGGTGGCGGCAATTTTTGCCAGCTCTTCGGAGTAAATTTCGATTTTGCCCGACGGTGTGGTCAGCGGGTTAGCCTGCGGGTCTTCGCGGAAGGCTTTGTACGCGACGTGATGCCCTTCCGGGTCACGCTGTTTGTACATCCCCTGCTTGCGGAAGGTGTCGAAGTCCGGCAGGTCAGGGATAGCGTTACGAGAGAGCTCGTGCAGATGGCGCATCCACCCTTCCTGCGTCCTCCCCTCGGTAAACTGCTGCTCTACGCCAAGACGCTTCGCCAGCTCAGAGGTCATCTCATAGATGGTTTTGCACTCGAAGCGCGGTTTAATCGCCTGGTCGGTAAAGATCACGTAGGACATGTTGCCGCAGGAGGCATCCAGGGCGAAATCCATCTGCTCTGACGCGGTACAGTCCGGCAGCAGGATATCGGCATATTTCGCCGACGATGTCATGTGGCAGTCAATCACCACAATCATTTCGCACTTCTTGTCATCCTGCAGGATTTCATGGGTACGGTTGATTTCGGAGTGCTGGTTGATAAGACAGTTCCCGGCATAGTTCCAGATCATCTTGATCGGCACATCCAGCTTGTCTTTGCCGCGCACGCCGTCGCGCAGGGCGGTCATTTCCGGGCCACGTTCAATCGCATCCGTCCACATAAACATGGAGATACTGGTCTGCACGGGGTTGTCCAGCGTCGGCATACGTTCAAACGGGACTTCATACGAGCCTTCGCGTGCGCCGGTGTTACCGCCGTGAATGCCGACATTGCCGGTCAGAATGGAGAGCATGGAGATCGCGCGGGTCGCAATTTCACCGTTTGCATGACGCTGCGGTCCCCAACCCTGGCTGATGTAGGCTGGTTTAGCTGAACCAATCTCACGCGCCAGCTGGACAATACGCTCCACCGGGATCCCGGTGATGGTGGACGCCCACTCTGGCGTTTTCGCTACGCCGTCGCTGCCCTGTCCGAGAATATAGGCTTTGTAGTGACCGTTAGCAGGCGCGCTGGCTGGCAGGGTTTTCTCGTCATAGCCGACGCAGTATTTATCGAGGAAAGACTGATCGACAAGGTTTTCAGTGATCATCACCCACGCCAGCGCTGAAACCAGCGCCGCATCTGTACCCGGACGGATTGGGATCCACTCGTCTTCACGTCCGGCACCGGTGTCGGTGTAGCGCGGATCGATGATGATCATGCGGGCATTGGATTTAGCACGGGCCTGTTCGAGGTAGTAGGTCACCCCGCCGCCGCTCATGCGGGTTTCGCCCGGGTTGTTACCGAACAGGACGACCAGTTTACTGTTTTCGATATCAGACGGGCTGTTGCCGTCGGCCCAGCCGCCGTAAGTGTAGTTCAGGCCAGCCGCAATCTGCGCGGAAGAGTAGTCGCCGTAGTGATTGAGATAACCGCCGCAGCAGTTCATCAGACGTGCTACCAGCGTTTTTCCCGGCGGCCAGGAGCGAGTCAGCGTGCCGCCGAGCGTTCCGGTACCGTAGTTCAGGTAGATGGACTCGTTGCCATACTCTTTGATCAGACGCTGCATGTTGGTGGCGATAATATCGTAGGCTTCGTCCCAGCTAATGCGCTCGAACTTCCCTTCCCCACGCTTACCGACACGCTTCATCGGGTATTTAAGACGATCCGGGTTATAGACGCGGCGACGCATGGAGCGCCCGCGCAGGCAGGCGCGAACCTGATGTAACCCTTCATAGTTATCGTCCCCGGTGTTGTCGGTTTCGACATATTTAATTTCACCATCCACCACATGCATGCGCAGTGGACAACGGCTACCGCAGTTAACGGTACAGGCACTCCACACCACTTTTTCCGGGGCTGAGGCTGGGGATAATGCATCCGCCGCCGATGCTAGTCGGGTAAAAGGGAGCGTGAAGGCGCTGCTGGCTACAGCCAGGCCGCCAATTGCCGTGGTTTTCATCAACCCACGGCGAGTGACCTCGGCAGCCATTAACGCTTCAGGCGCTTTGATTTTCATAAAGACTCACTTTGGTTGCTCACAAAGAAAAGAGAGGCGGCACAGACCGCTATATAGTTTTATATAGAACGAATTTCTTCGTTATCAGCTTTTTATGCTGACTTTCATTCGGAGGAGTATTACTACTTTAGAGGGAGAGATTATTGAGTCGTATCAATTAGCAGGCATAAAAAAAGCGCCCTGAGGCGCTTTATTGTTTTATTAGCCGATGAACTGCTGGCCCTTCATGTAGGGACGCAGCACTTCCGGGATCTCAATACGTCCGTCTGCCTGCTGATAGTTTTCCAGCACGGCAACCAGCGTACGACCCACGGCCAGACCAGAACCGTTCAGGGTGTGCACCAGACGGGTTTTCTTGTCGGACTTGCTGCGGCAGCGAGCCTGCATGCGGCGCGCCTGGAAATCCCAGACGTTAGAGCAAGAGGAGATTTCACGGTAGGTGTTCTGCGCAGGTACCCAAACTTCCAGGTCGAAGGTTTTGCAGGCACCAAAGCCCATGTCGCCGGTGCACAGCGCCATACGGCGGTACGGTAGACCCAGCAGCTCCAGCACTTTCTCAGCGTGGCCGGTCATCTCTTCCAGCGCGTCCATAGACTCTTCCGGACGGACGATCTGCACCATCTCAACTTTGTCGAACTGGTGCATACGGATCAGACCGCGCGTATCGCGACCGTAAGATCCTGCTTCAGAACGGAAGCACGGAGAGTGTGCAGTCAGTTTGATTGGCAGGTCGTCTTCGTCGATGATCTCATCACGCACGAGGTTAGTCAGCGGCACTTCCGCGGTTGGGATCAGCGCATAGTTGCTGCTGTCTGCTTCCTCGTCCAGCGGACGGGTGTGGAACAGATCGCCGGCAAATTTCGGCAGCTGACCCGTACCGTACAGCGTATCGTGGTTAACCAGATACGGTACGTAGGTTTCGCTGTAACCGTGCTGCTCGGTGTGCAGATCAAGCATGAACTGTGCCAGCGCGCGGTGCAGATGGGCAATCTGGCCTTTCATGACCACGAAGCGAGAACCGGTCAGCTTAACCGCCGCTGCAAAGTCCAGGCCTGCGTGCATTTCGCCCAGGGTCACGTGATCGCGAACCTCGAAGTCGAACTCGCGAGGCGTGCCCCAGCGTTTCACTTCAACGTTGTCGTTTTCATCTTTACCGACAGGCACGCTGTCGTCAGGAATGTTCGGGATAGCCAGGGCGATATCACGAATTTCGGTCTGAAGAACGTCCAGTTCAGCTTTCGCCTGATCCAGCTCTTCACCCAGTTTGTTCACTTCCAGGCGTAATGGCTCAATATCTTCCCCGCGCGCTTTCGCCTGGCCGATGGATTTCGATCGAGAATTACGCTCTGCCTGCAGATTTTCAGTTTGTACCTGCAGAACTTTACGACGCTCTTCAAGAGCGCGCAGCTTATCTACATCCAGCTTAAAGCCCCGGCGTGCCAGTTTTTCAGCGACTGCGTCTGGCTCATTACGCAGCAGATTGGGATCGAGCATGCTTATCCTGTGCTTATCGAATTAAAATAGGAAAAGTGACCACAGCCTGCGGTCACAGGGATACAACGCCAACATTACCGCAACGATAGCGCTAACGGTAGCGTTTTATAGGGCTATTTTGATCCTGTCCGGCAAGCCAGGCGAGCTTTTCGCCAATCTTACCCTCAAGACCTCTGTTTGTGGGGTGATAATAGCGGGTTTGTGCCATCTCCTGCGGGAAATAGTCCTCTCCGGCGGCGTAGGCATTGGGTTCGTCGTGGGCGTACCGATACTCCTGCCCGTACCCCATCTCTTTCATCAACTTTGTTGGTGCGTTACGCAGATGAACCGGCACATCATAGTCCGGCCGCTCGCGCGCATCAGACATTGCTGCTTTGAAGGCGATATAAACCGCATTGCTTTTCGGCGCGCAGGCCAGATAGACAATCGCCTGGGCAATCGCACGCTCGCCTTCCGCAGGCCCAACGCGGGTAAAACAATCCCAGGCGGAGATAGCCACCTGCATGGCGCGCGGGTCGGCATTACCGACGTCTTCTGATGCAATCGCCAGACAGCGACGTGCGACATACAGCGGATCGCCACCTGCGGTGATAATGCGCGCGTACCAGTAGAGCGCCGCATCGGGAGCGCTGCCGCGCACAGACTTATGCAGCGCCGAGATCAGGTCGTAAAAACGATCGCCTTTATTATCAAAACGCGCGCTGCGTTCACCGGCTATTTCAGTGAGCAATTCAGGCTTCAGCACCCGCTTGCCGGAATCATCCATTTCGGCCATATCGGCCATCATTTCCAGCGTGTTCAATGCCCGACGCGCATCACCGTTAACCAGCTGAGCAATCGCGAGGCGCGTCTCATCCGGTAGAACGATGTCTTGTCCGCCGTAACCCCGCGCTTTGTCCTCCATCGCCTGGGTGAGCACCTTTTCGATATCGTCTGTAGTCAGCGATTTAAGCAGGTAAACGCGCGCACGGGAAAGAAGTGCTGAGTTAAGTTCAAAGGATGGGTTTTCCGTGGTGGCACCGATGAAGAAGATCGTGCCGTCTTCAATATGCGGCAGGAAGGCATCCTGCTGGCTCTTGTTGAAGCGGTGAACTTCGTCCACGAAGAGGATGGTGCGCCGCCCGGCATTGCGGTTCTGCCGCGCACGCTCGATCGCTTCGCGGATCTCCTTCACGCCGGAGGTCACGGCAGAAATCCGCTCAACGTCCGCGTTTGCATATCGGGCGATCACTTCAGCGAGGGTCGTTTTACCGGTGCCTGGTGGCCCCCAGAGGATCATCGAGTGCAGATGCCCGGCCTCAATGGCGCGTGGCAACGGTTTCCCGGCAGCCAGCAGATGCTGCTGGCCGATGTACTGCGCTAAATTTTCTGGCCGCATACGAGCGGCCAGAGGTTGAAACGCATTATCTGAAAAATCGAGCGACAGATTGCCCACTCATGCCTCTTACTTATTACGTTGGTCATCCACCGTTACGCCCTGCGGCGGGGTAAAGGTGAATTTCGATGCATCAACAGCGCCGTTTTGCTGCGTTTTCAGCTGGTAGCTGCTGCGCTGGTCATCTTGCTCAACCGCACCGAACTGATTGATCGTGCCGTTGCTGCTCACGTTAATGGTGAACTGCTTCAGGTTGCCATTGCTGCCTTTCGGCGTCAGGACAAACTCATCACCGTTTTGTTTGATGTTGTACTGCTGCCAGTCGCTGGACTGGTTGCGGGCAATCAGCATAAACGGCGTATTGCTGGTCGCATCTTTCAGCCAGGTCGCCGTGGCTTGTTCAACAAACGGGTTGAAGAACCACAGGGTTTTACCGTCAGACACCAGGATACTCTCATCCGGCTGGGTCATGTGCCAGTTGAAGAGATTTGGGCGTTTTACCCACAAATCTCCCTGACCTTCCTGCACCGCGTTGCCGCTGCCGTCAGTTACTTTTTGCGTGAAGCTGGCGTGGAAGCTGCTTACTTTATCCAGTCGGCTTTTAAGGTCGCTGGCTGCATCAGCCCAGACGCTGCTGGCGACAAAACTGGTGAGTAATGCACAGGCGATGGCGATTTTTTTCATTGTTATTCCTTAAAATACGTCGTCCCAAAATGGGGTTTCCGTCTTCTATTCTGGCCCTGCCCGAAGGCAGGCGACAGAAGAAAATGCTTAATTTTGGCTGATTTACCCTTCTTTGCAATCGCTGAAGGTTAATCAAACGGCGGCGGAGCCAGCACCTCGCGGTTACCGTTATGCCCCTGCTCGCTCACAATCCCCTGCGCTTCCATCTGCTCGATGATACGCGCCGCGCGGTTGTAGCCGATGCGGAACTGACGCTGCACGCCAGAGATAGACGCTTTGCGTTTTTCGGTCACGAAGTTAACCGCCTGATCGAATAACGGATCCAGCTCTTCACCGCCGTCAAAGCCACCGCCGCCGCCTTCGCTCTCGCTGTCAGAGGTGATCCCGTCCACGTATTGTGGACGACCGCGCGCTTTCCAGTCCTGCACGACAGCGTGAACTTCCTCATCGCGGACAAACGCACCGTGGACACGCACCGGCGAGGTCGAGTTCGGGCCTGAGTAAAGCATATCACCCATACCCAGCAGCGACTCTGCGCCGCCCTGGTCAAGAATGGTACGGGAGTCAATTTTACTTGATACGGTAAACGCAATACGCGTCGGAATGTTCGCTTTGATAAGCCCAGTAATAACGTCCACGGAAGGACGCTGCGTCGCCAGCACAAGGTGAATACCCGCCGCACGCGCTTTCTGCGCCAGACGAGCAATCAGCTCTTCCACTTTCTTACCGACGGTCATCATCAGGTCAGCGAACTCATCAACCAGCACGACGATATAAGGCAGTTTTTCCAGCACCGGATGCTGGGCATCCATGCTGTCACCCGGCTTCCAGTAAGGGTCCGGAATAGGACGTCCCATGCGCACCGCCTGGGCGATTTTTTCGTTATAGCCGGCCAGGTTACGCACGCCCAGCGCAGACATCAGCTTGTAGCGGCGTTCCATCTCATTGACGCTCCAGCGCAGGGCGTTGGCGGCGTCTTTCATGTCCGTCACCACTTCCGTGAGCAGATGCGGAATACCTTCGTAGACCGACAGTTCGAGCATTTTCGGGTCGATCATGATGAAACGCACATCTTCCGGCTGCGCTTTGTACAGCATGCTGAGGATCATGGCGTTCACGCCAACTGACTTACCGGAACCGGTGGTACCGGCAACCAGTAGGTGAGGCATTTTCGCGAGATCTGCCACCACCGGATCGCCTGCGATATCTTTACCCAGCACCACGGTCAGCGGGGACGGGTTATCGCGGAACTTGGTGTTATCCAGCACTTCTCGCAGGTAAACGGTCTGACGTTTCTTGTTCGGCAGCTCAAGGCCAACGTACGGCTTGCCTGGGATCACTTCCACCACACGTACCGCAACGGTCGACAGGGAACGCGCCAGGTCTCGTGACAGGTTAGAAATACGCGCTGCTTTTACGCCTGGCGCCAAATTCAGTTCGAATCGCGTGATCACCGGACCCGGTGAGTAGTTCACCACATCCGCCTTGATGCGGAAATCAGCCAGACGGGCTTCGACCAGACGCGCCATTTGTTCGAGCGCAAAGGTATCAACCGGCTCCACTTCTGACGGTGGCGGCGTTAACAGATCCAGCGACGGCAGCGGCGTGCTTGGACGCTGCAGCGGACGGCTATCGCCGTTACGCATCAGCAGCGGGTGAATAAGGCTTTCCTGCGGCTGAGGCGCAGGCTGCTGGAACTGCGGCGGCTGTGGTGGCTGCTGCGGTTGCGCATACGGCTGCTGAGCAGGTTGTTGCGGCTGCGCGTAGGCCTGAGGCGCAGGCTGCTGGCGCACGGGTTCAGCGTCCGGCATTACGCTCGGCGTAAACAATGGTTCGCTTGGGCCATCATCCACCAGATCTTTCATCGGTGAGAATTCAAAATCCGTCAGCGAGAACGGGTTCGCGCCCGAAGGCTGTTCACCAGAATAACGCTGCTGCTGCGTAGCGGCGAACTGACGGGCTAATTCCGCTTCTGCCGCATCGTCTTCATCTTCCTGGATTTGCTCGTCGTGCTGATATTCTTCACCGTAACGCTGATTCTGCTGCGCGGCGAACTGACGCGCCAGCTCATCCTGATGAAGTTCATCGGCGTCGTCTTCATAGTCCGATTCACGCGCTTTTTCCTCAGCCATACGCTGGGAAGGCAGCTTGATACCGTAGGAAGCCAGCTCGCGGCGCGTGGGCACACGTACGCGATTAGGACGAGGCAATTGCGGGCCAATGCCCTCTTTCACCTGAGGACGAGGCGCGCCGCCGGTCGCCAGGCTAAAGACTGGTGCCGCAGCGGCGGCCGCGACAGAGGCTTGCTTCACGCTCTCTGCCACAGGCGTTGGATCGACTGGCGGTACGGAAACGGAAGGCGCTTTTGCGACAGGCTCTTGCACCGGCTCCGGCACAGGTTGATACCAGGCTGCCAGCTGCTCGCGCTCACGGGCGCGGCGCTCTTCCACTTCTTCAAAGTAGTACAGTGGTGGACGAGATGGTTTCGCCTCCTCCGCCACGTCAGGCTCAGGTTGTGCGTATGGCTGCGCAGGTTCAACCGGTTCCGGTACATACGGCTGTGCGACCGGCTGCTCATATTCCGGGTATCCCTGTGGTTCATACACGGGCTCCGGCTGATAAGGCTGCTGCCATTGTTCCTGCTGCACAGGAACATAGCTTTCTGGTTCAGGCGCAATAACAGGTTCCGGGGTGTGAACACCCGGCGCAGTCTGCCAGTCAACCTGAGGTTGCTGGATAACCGACTCCGGTGCCGGAACGGGCGCGGATGGCATTACGGCTTCCGCTGGCGCAGCAAAAGCCTGCGCTGCCGTGGTAGCGGCAGCAGCGGCTGCGACCGGCTCTGTCACTGAATGACCATTCAGCAGCGGATCGTATTCGTCAAAATCGCCCGGCATCGCACGGTTGCCGGAGAACAGAACATCATCAGGATCGACGGCGGCGCCCGCCGCACGGTACTCAACCTGCTCGTCTTCATCCATGCGTTTGCCGGAGAAGAGCGCCGCATCTGTTTTACGCCCAAGCGGATTGGCAAATTTTTCAGCGACGCGCTGACGACGCGCGAGCGCGCCACGAAGAATACGGGCCCGACGAGATTCACGACGCTGTACCGGCGCCTCGTCTTCCTCTTCGTACTCATCTTCATATTCGTCTTCATCGACCCACGTATCGTCACGACGGGTACGGTTACTGGCGAAAGTGAGGATAGTGAGAATAAAGCTGCCGATCTTCTCGGCGATGCTGACCCACGACCAGCCAGTAAACAGGGTCAACCCTGCGGCCCAGATGCAAAGCAGCGTCAGGGTACCTCCGCTGCTGTGAAGCATCGGCTGCAGGGCGGAACTCAGCAGGCTGCCGATGACGCCACCGGAGGCGAAGTACCAGATATCGTCTGCGTTTATCGCCGCCAGCCCGCACGATGTGAGGATCAATGCCAGCGCGCCAATCAGGCGCAGCGATACCGCGAAGTAATCGATGTAGTCGTCATTCTGACGATGACGCCAGGCAAACCAGCATCCGCCAATGATAATGACGGGAATGGTATAGGCCATCACACCGAAAATGAAAAAGAGCGTGTCCGCAAGCCAGGCACCCGGTACACCGCCTAAATTATGGATAGGCTCATGCCATGCGGTTTGCGACCAGCTGGGATCGGAGGGGTTGAAACTGAGTAAGGCTGCCATCAGCCAGACGGCGAAAAGGGCAATCACCAACAGCAAAGCCTCGAGGAGACGACGTCCGCTGCTTAGCTTCGATAGTGTGACTTCTTTGTCTTCAGTGTATTCCTGGCTCAAGAAAGGCTCTCCAGGTATCAGGCATATCCTGCCTGTTTGCTAAAACGGACAACAGCGCCGGGGACTCCCCGGCACTGTTGCTGTATGGATTAACAGGAGTGTAATCAAACTACGCTGATTTTGCACCTGTTCCGTGTTAGCGCGTCTTAATTACCAGACGATTGCTCTGTTTAACCTCTTCCATCACCACATACGTACGGGTGTCGTTCACGCCCGGCAGACGCAGCAAGGTTTCACCCAGCAGCTTACGGTAGGCGGACATATCAGGCACGCGGGTTTTCAACAGGTAGTCGAAATCACCGGAAACCAGATGACACTCTTGAATTTCTTCAAGTTTTTGTACAGCGGAGTTGAATTGTTCAAACACATCCGGCGCACCACGATTCAGAGTAATCTCAACAAATACCAGAAGTGAGGCATCCAGATAATGCGGGTTAAGCAGAGCCGTATAGCCCTGAATAAAACCCTGTCTTTCCAGTCGGCGCACACGCTCAAGGCACGGCGTCGGGGAAAGTCCCACACGTTTTGAAAGCTCGACGTTGGAAATACGCCCATCCTTTTGCAATTCATTAAGAATGTTACGATCGATACGGTCGAGATCTTTGCCAGGGCGCTTCTTGCTATCTACCATTATTATTGTCTCTCTGTATTCCTTCCCTACTCCTGCCTGGACCCTGTGCACATCACTGTTCAGAGCCTGTACCCGTTAGTCATCACATCGCCTGGTTATGTATTATATCCGTCATACTTCAAGTTGCCTGTGCGTTGGCTTTCCTCGCTCCCCCCAGTCACGTACTGATGTACGCTCCCGGGGATTCGCTGCGTCGCCGCCTTCATGCAACTCGAATTATTAGGCTATAGACGCGATGCGGATTCGGGTTCTGTTGGTAAGAAGACCGTTGCCCGAAGGCAGTCACCGACATCACGTATGGCGTCTGTCCACGCCATGCGTAGATTTCACTGACACGGTAAAAATGGCATTTACGTGCATGCCTATGCGGCACACGGTTAACGCGGTTTTTTTTCTTCCTTGAATGTTTTCGCAAAAGCGCAGGTGATTGTCAAAGCAAAACATCGATTTTTAGTACAACATGCCGGATATTCATTACGGCAGGGTATTAATCGTCATTTTATTGCCTTATAAACGACCGGATTTCAGGCGAAATAGTGATGTTATAGCGCCTCATTCATCGTCCGTGGCTATTACACAGATTGATATCAAAATTGCTGCGCTCTTTTTTTACGACAACAAATTCCCTACAATCCAGCCAAATGTCTGCCAACAACAATGGGGATCTCATGGGCACGGCCAAACACAGTAAGCTGCTAATCCTTGGTTCTGGACCTGCGGGATATACCGCAGCGGTCTATGCTGCACGCGCTAACCTGCACCCGGTACTCATCACCGGCATGGAAAAAGGCGGTCAGCTGACCACCACCACCGAAGTGGAAAACTGGCCAGGGGACCCGAACGACCTGACCGGGCCGCTGCTGATGGAACGTATGCACGAGCATGCCGCTAAATTCGAAACTGAAATTCTGTTCGACCACATCAATAAGGTCGATCTGCAGAACCGTCCGTTCCGCCTGACCGGCGACAGCGGCGAATACACCTGTGACGCGCTGATCATCGCCACCGGCGCCTCTGCCCGTTACCTTGGTCTGCCGTCTGAAGAAGCGTTCAAGGGCCGCGGCGTATCTGCCTGCGCGACCTGCGACGGTTTCTTCTATCGCAATCAGAAAGTCGCCGTGATCGGCGGCGGTAACACCGCAGTGGAAGAAGCGCTCTACCTGGCAAACATCGCCTCTGAAGTGCACCTGATCCACCGTCGCGACACCTTCCGCGCTGAGAAGATCCTGATCAAACGCCTGATGGATAAAGTGGCAAGCGGCAACATCGTGCTTCACACTCACCGTACCCTGGAAGAGGTCACGGGCGACCAGATGGGCGTTGCCGGTCTGCGTCTGCGCGATACCCAGAACACCGATAACATCGAGTCGCTGGAAGTGGCGGGTCTGTTTGTGGCGATCGGTCACAGCCCGAACACCGCGATCTTCGACGGTCAGCTGGAGCTGGAAAACGGCTACATCAAAGTGCAGTCCGGCATTCACGGTAACGCGACCCAGACCAGCATCCCGGGCGTGTTCGCGGCTGGCGACGTGATGGACCATATTTATCGTCAGGCGATTACCTCTGCAGGCACCGGCTGTATGGCCGCGCTGGATGCTGAACGCTACCTCGACGGACTGGCTGAACAAGGTAAATAATCTTTACAAGTCAGTAACAAACGTAAATAAAGGCGGCCACAGGTCGCCTTTATTTTTCCCCACGTGTAACATGCAGTGGTCTAATTTCTTATAACGTCACCTGCAAAGTACGCAATGGAAAAAACCCGTCAACAAGAGTTAACACGCTGGCTTAAACAGCAAAGCGTTCTTTCCCGCCGCTGGCTCATGATTTCCCGTCTTCTGGGACTCGTCAGTGGTTTGTTGATTGTTGCCCAGGCATGGCTGCTGGCCCGCATTCTTAATCATATGATCATGGAGAACATTCCGCGTGAAGCGCTCCTGTTGCCCTTTATTGTCCTGATTCTGGTTTTTATCCTTCGTGCGTGGGTCGTCTGGCTGCGTGAACGCGTTGGTTTTCATGCCGGACAGCATATCCGCTACGAGATCCGCCGTAAGGTCCTGGATCGTCTTCAGGAGGCCGGGCCGGCCTGGATCCAGGGTAAACCAGCAGGAAGCTGGGCGACGCTGATCCTTGAACAGATCGACGATATGCACGACTACTACGCCCGCTACCTGCCGCAGATGGCGCTGGCCGTTTGCGTCCCGCTGCTGATTCTGATTGCGATTTTCCCGACCAACTGGGTAGCGGCGCTGATCCTGCTGGGTACCGCCCCGCTTATCCCGCTGTTTATGGCGATGGTCGGGATGGGTGCGGCGGATGCTAACCGTCGTAACTTCCTCGCGCTGGGCCGCCTGAGCGGTCATTTCCTTGACCGGCTGCGCGGAATGGAAACCCTGCGTATTTTTGGCCGGGGTGAAGCGGAAACGGAAAATATTCGCCTGGCGTCTCAGGATTTCCGTCAGCGCACCATGGAGGTGCTGCGTCTCGCATTCCTCTCCTCTGGCGTGCTTGAATTTTTCACTTCGCTGTCGATTGCCCTTGTGGCGGTCTACTTCGGATTTTCTTACCTCGGCGCGCTGGATTTCGGCCACTACGGCACAGCCGTAACGCTTTCAGCAGGTTTCCTGGCATTGATCCTGGCTCCGGAGTTTTTCCAGCCGCTGCGCGATCTTGGCACCTTTTACCATGCCAAAGCACAGGCGGTTGGCGCGGCCGACAGCCTGAAAACCTTCCTTGAAACACCGCTGGCGCATCCCGAGCGTGGTGACATCGTTCTGAACGCCAAAGAGCCCGTGACGATTGAGGCGAAGGATTTTTCTGTTCTGTCACCTGAAGGCAAAGTGCTGGCAGGACCGCTCAACTTTACCCTGCCTGCCGGGCAGCGCGTGGTACTGGTCGGAACCAGTGGCTCCGGGAAAAGCTCGCTGTTAAATGCACTCTCCGGCTTTATGGCTTACACCGGTTCGCTGTGCATTAATAAAACTGAGTTGTGCGATTTGGAGCCTGATGCCTGGCGCAAGCAGCTGAGCTGGGTAGGACAAAACCCGCAGCTTCCGGCTTCCACACTACGCGAAAACGTGCTTCTGGCTCGCCCGGACGCACGGGAAGATGAGTTGCAATCGGTCCTCGATCGCGCCTGGGTTAGCGAGTTTCTGCCGCTGCTCCCGCAGGGCGTGGATACGGTCGTTGGCGACCAGTCTGCCGGGCTGTCCGTGGGGCAAGCGCAGCGTGTGGCCGTTGCCCGCGCGTTGTTGAATCCTTGCCAACTGATGTTGCTGGATGAGCCTGCCGCCAGCCTGGACGCGCACAGCGAACAACGTGTGATGGAAGCGCTTAATGCCGCATCACAGCAGCAAACCACGCTGATGGTCACCCACCAGCTTGAAGGCATCGCCGACTGGGACCAGATTTGGGTGATGGAAAACGGTCAACTCGTTGAGCAAGGCGATTATGCCTCACTCGTTGCCGCGCAGGGGCCTTTTGCGGCCCTTCTCGCGAATCGCCAGGAGGACATCTGATGCGTGCCCTGCTCCCTTATCTTGCCCTGTATAAGCGCCACAAATGGATGCTGACGCTGGGGATCGTGCTGGCAATTATTACCCTGCTCGCCAGCATCGGCCTGCTCACCCTTTCTGGCTGGTTCCTGTCTGCCTCTGCCGTTGCAGGTTTCGCCGGGCTCTACAGCTTTAACTACATGCTCCCGGCAGCCGGGGTACGTGGCACCGCCATTACCCGTACCGCCGGGCGTTACTTCGAGCGTCTGGTCAGCCATGACGCCACATTCCGCGTGCTCCAGCACCTGCGCATTTACACGTTCAGCAAGCTGCTCCCGCTCTCCCCTGCCGGGCTGGCGCGTTTTCGTCAGGGCGAATTGCTCAACCGCGTGGTTGCGGATGTCGATACGCTGGATCACCTCTATCTGCGCGTGATTTCACCGATAGTCGGCGCGTTTGTGGTGATTGTTGTCGTCACGCTGGGGCTGTGTGTTCTGGACGTCCCTATCGCGCTGACGCTCGGCGGCATTATGCTGCTGACGTTGATTATCCTGCCGCCGCTGTTCTATCGCGCCGGTAAATCCACCGGCAAAAGCCTGACGCGCCTGCGGGGAGAATATCGTCAGCAGCTGACCTCCTGGCTGCAGGGACAGGCAGAACTGACCATTTTCGGTGCCAGCAAGCGTTACCGCGCGCGTATGGAAAGTACGGAGTTGAACTGGCATGAAGCCCAGCGTCGACAGTCTGAACTCACGGCCTTCTCCCAGGCGCTGATGATGCTCATCGGCGGCGTGGCTGTTATCGCGATGCTGTGGATGGCCTCCAGCGGCGTGGGTGGAAATCTGCAGCCAGGCCCTCTGATTGCACTCTTTGTTTTCTGTGCACTGGCAGCCTTCGAAGCGCTGGCACCAGTGACGGGGGCCTTCCAGCATCTTGGACAGGTTATCGCCTCTGCCCTGCGCATCACCGAGATTGCCGAGCAGGAGCCAGAGGTGAAATTCACTGCTGAACAGAGTGCGGTTCCTGCGCAGGTTGCGCTGACGCTGAATAACGTCACCTTCGCCTATAACACACAGACGCAGAATGCACTTGAAGGTATCAATCTCTCCGTTAACCCGGGCCAGCGCATTGCAATCCTTGGACGGACCGGATGCGGTAAGTCAACGCTTCTGCAGCTGTTGACGCGCGCCTGGGATCCACAGCACGGTCAGATTCTCTTTAACGAAGTGCCGCTGGTTGATTTCAGCGAGCAGACCTTACGCAAGACCGTCAGCGTTGTCCCACAGCGCGTGCATCTGTTTAGCGCCACGCTGCGCGACAACCTGCTGCTGGCAGCGCCGGACGCATCTGACGATGCACTTCGTACCACGCTAGAACAGGTCGGGCTGCATAAGCTGCTTGAGGACGAAGGTCTAAATAGCTGGCTGGGTGAAGGGGGTCGTCTCCTCTCCGGTGGCGAACTGCGTCGTCTGGCGATTGCCCGTGCGCTGCTGCACGATGCGCCGCTGATGCTGCTCGACGAGCCCACCGAAGGGCTGGACGCCACCACCGAAAGCCAAATCCTTGATTTACTGGCGAATGTTATGGCCGGTAAAACGGTGCTGATGGTGACGCATCGCCTGCGCGGACTGGCGAGTTTCGATCGGATAATTGTGATGGACAACGGACACATTATTGAGCAAGGTAGTCACGCAGAACTGTTGGCAAAACAGGGTCGCTACTACCAGTTTAAACAACGTCTGTAGACTATATTTGTACCGATCCTCACTCGCGTATTGGAGTTCTGCTGTCATGCGCCTGGTCCAGCTGTCTCGTCATAATATTGCGTTCCCTTCACCTGAGGGGGCGCTACGTGAACCTAACGGGTTGCTGGCACTGGGCGGCGATCTCAGCCCTGCTCGTCTGTTGATGGCTTATCAGCGCGGGATTTTTCCGTGGTATTCTCCAGGCGACCCGATTTTATGGTGGTCACCCGATCCACGAGCCGTATTGTGGCCAGCGCAGTTTCACATTAGCCGCAGCATGAAGCGCTTTCACGCGAAGTCGCCGTATCGCGTAACCCTGAATCACGCTTTTGGTCAGGTCATTGAAGGCTGTGCTGAAGATCGGCACGAAGGTACATGGATCACTCGCGATATCATCACCGCCTATCACCAATTGCATGAGCTGGGTTACGCGCATTCTATTGAAGTATGGGATGGCGGTGACCTGGTGGGCGGCATGTACGGCGTGGCTCAGGGAACGCTGTTTTGTGGGGAGTCGATGTTCTCGCGTGCGGTTAATGCCTCAAAAACGGCACTGCTGGTGTTCAGCGAGGAATTTGCCCAGCGTGGCGGACGACTGATGGATTGCCAGGTGCTTAACGAGCACACCGCCTCGCTCGGCGCCGTCGAAATCTCCCGCCGCCACTACATTGAACATCTTGATAATTGTCGTCTGGAGAAGCTCCCGCGCGACTTCTGGGTACCGCGTACACTCTTTCTGCCCAATGCCTAAATGTTTTCCGCATATTTTTTATGAGGGTGTTATAATTATGCCGCAGAGTAGCTTCTGCCTGTTGCCCCGCCGCCGTTTGGGACCCTCGCTTCAGATAACGTCCTGACGTTTATCCTGTCGTTTCCCCTTTACGAATGCGCTTTCCGTTCGGTTGTACCGTGACGCTTGGGCAATGCGCTGAAACTGTTTTGCTGCGTTTTAAACGCGCAATTCTTTACTTAATTGATGAATTTCGGCATTATCTTGCCGGTTCAAAACTTGGTAGTGATACCCCAGAGGATTAGATGGCCAAAGAAGACAATATTGAAATGCAGGGTACCGTACTTGATACGTTGCCTAATACCATGTTTCGCGTAGAGCTGGAAAACGGTCACGTGGTAACTGCGCACATCTCCGGTAAAATGCGCAAAAACTACATCCGCATTTTAACGGGCGACAAAGTGACTGTTGAACTGACCCCGTACGACCTGAGCAAAGGCCGCATTGTCTTCCGTAGTCGCTAATTGTTTTCGCCTGTAATGGCAGATGAATATTAAATAAGGCCGGGATTTTCCCGGCCTTATTTTTTTGTGGTGCAGTCGATTATTTGAACAATTATTTGGGTTTCGTTTCTGTTTGCTGTCTGTTCGACAGTGCGGGGAGTTAGGGGGAGACCTTATTTTCTATTTTGCTAAGCTGCGTGTGCGGCAGTGCACTTCATATCTACCAGGGCAAACATCACATCACCTATCTAAGCTGCCTGTACGGCAGTGCACAGTTCAACAATCATGTCGTCAAACTCGTCGTCTTTCTAAGCTGCCTGTACGGCAGTGCACGGCCACAGTTCGGATCCGTTCAGCCCGTCCTGTTTCTAAGCTGCCTGTACGGCAGTGCACAAATGAGCCCGCTAAAAATTCGGTCGCCACCATTTCTAAGCTGCCTGTACGGCAGTGCACATTCAAGAAGCTGCGCAAGACGCGTGGGGCTATTTCTAAGCTGCCTGTACGGCAGTGCACCCATGCAGACCACCGTTGAGGTGGAACGATGATTTCTAAGCTGCCTGCACGGCAGTGCACTACTGGTGTTTAAGTTCTTCATAACCTGCATATTTCTAAGCTGCCTGTACGGCAGTGCACATCGAGTTCTGGACAATCGTTGTCATTTGAATTTTCTAAGCTGCCTGTACGGCAGTGCACATGAAGCTGTCTGGACTTTTGGAGCAGGTTGATTTCTAAGCTGCCTGTACGGCAGTGCACCAACTCCTCTACCACCCTTTATAACAAATACATTTCTAAGCTGCCTGTACGGCAGTGCACGGTTGCCGCCCAGCAGCATCAGATCCCCATTCTTTCTAAGCTGCCTGTACGGCAGTGCACAGGCAAGGTTTGTGCTATCAGCGGTCGCCAGCTTTCTAAGCTGCCTGTACGGCAGTGCACAGCAACCAGACTCCTGCAGTTAAACAAAATAGTTTCTAAGCTGCCTGTACGGCAGTGCACAACCCACTGATAGAGGCGTAGCTCTTTCATCATTTCTAAGCTGCCTGTACGGCAGTGCACAGAAAGAGCCATTTAATTTGCGGGCGGGTTTCTTTCTAAGCTGCCTGTACGGCAGTGCACTCAGGAAACCCCTGTAAACGCTCATTCTCCACCGTTTCTAAGCTGCCTGTACGGCAGTGCACTTGCAGGTCTACCCATTCCTTCTGCTCCTCTCCTTTCTAAGCTGCCTGTACGGCAGTGCACAAAGAAGTCACCGAGCATGATCCCCGCTTTCTTTTCTAAGCTGCCTGTACGGCAGTGCACACAATCCGGTGATGTGATGCGATGTTTGCCCTTTTCTAAGCTGCCTGTACGGCAGTGCACGCTGGCTCAACTGCTGGATAGTAGGGTTCGTTTTTCTAAGCTGCCTGTACGGCAGTGCACAATACCCCGTGACAATGCAGCAATAATTCTGCTTTCTAAGCTGCCTGTACGGCAGTGCACATGCGTGCTGTCGCGCTACCGCCTCGCCGGACTTTTCTAAGCTGCCTGTACGGCAGTGCACATTACGTTCGCTCAGTCCTGCACATGGATGTATTTCTAAGCTGCCTGTACGGCAGTGCACAAACTCACGTATTAACGTGGCAGGGCGTAGAGTTTCTAAGCTGCCTGTACGGCAGTGCACAAACTCACGTATTAACGTGGCAGGGCGTAGAGTTTCTAAGCTGCCTGTACGGCAGTGCACACGGCGTTGTATTCCCTGGGCTACTCGTTGACTTTCTAAGCTGCCTGTACGGCAGTGCACTGCGCATCGCGGCTATTCGCGTGCGTGATGACTTTCTAAGCTGCCTGTACGGCAGTGCACTTAATAAAACAATGGCTGTTGGTGGTGATTTATTTCTAAGCTGCCTGTACGGCAGTGCACCTTTATCTGGCGCTGATGATGGGCTGATGAATTTTTCTAAGCTGCCTGTACGGCAGTGCACGTAGATATCACCCGCGCAAGCGGCGCGAAAGATTTCTAAGCTGCCTGTACGGCAGTGCACGCAAACAGTTGCAGCACAGCGTTGTAAAAAGTTTTCTAAGCTGCCTGTACGGCAGTGCACCAGGACTACTAAAGCGGCGTTTTCTGAATATTTTTCTAAGCTGCCTGTACGGCAGTGCACTGAAATAATATCCCCACACCATTATGATTTTCATACAAAAAAAGCTAAAAACCCTTCTCTTACCCTCTTTTTTACCTTCCAAAATATACATTTAAAATCAACGCATTATAAACACGCTAAAAATTAGGGTAGAAAACCCTTCTTCTCATACCCCGAGCATGAAAAACACTCATTCCCCTCCCCCTGACAAATGGCTATACTTAATCATGACAAATGACATGAATCAGGAGGTAACATGAGAACATGGATCCCCGCGCAGAGACCTGCTGATAACGCGCTTTGGCGGTACGCCGGATTACCAGCAAACAGAGGAATGCGGCTGATTGAATTTCTCAATCAGGGCTTACCCGTCAGCGTCCTCGACAATATTCATGAATGGACGGCGATGTCTAAAGCGGACATTTTGCGCGTCACCGGGATTAATGAACGTAACGTGGCCCGCCGTAAAAGCGCGGGACGGACACTGACGCCGGATGAAAGCGAACGCGTGGCCCGTTTCGTTCGGGTGCTGGATGCTGCCGTCGACTATTTTGGCAGCAAAGAAGAGGCATGGAACTGGCTGCAGGCACCGGTGCGCGGGCTGGGAAATGTTGCCCCTGTCGACCTGATCGCTACGGAAACCGGTGCACTGGAAGTCACCGACCTGATTGGTCGACTCGAACATGGCGTGTTCGCATGATTTTTTATCGACTGGTAACGGGACGCTATGCCAGCGAAGCGTGGAGTGGAAGTGGTGCAAACCAGTATGGCGGCCGCTGGAACCATAAAGGGCATCCAGCTGTTTATGTATCCACCTCCATTTCACTGGCCTCACTGGAGATTTTGGTGCACGTTCGAAAGGATACAGTGTTGAATCAGTACCAGCTTTACAGCATTGATATCCCGGATGACCAGATTGATTATCTGGATAAAACGTGGCTCCCCGAGGACTGGCAGGAAAATCCAGCCCCAGTATCAACGATGGATCTGGGAACCGGATGGTTGCAGGCTAACAGCGCCCTCGCGCTTATTTTACCTTCCTGTATCATCCCTTATGAAAACAATGCCATCCTTAACCCCTTACATCCGGCATTCCACACGGCGCTTAATTCAGTTCAGCAGTTGCCCTTTATTTTTGATACCCGACTGGCTGAAAAAACCGCACCCTGAACGCGGGTGCGGTTATGCGTCTCAGAACCAGGGAACCGTCGCCGTCGCGCTGAGTCCGTAGGTCGTAAACATCCCGGAGACAGGCGCAGAGAGCAAATCACCATGGCGAATAAAGAGCTTAAAAGACTGGCCCGTAGAGAGACTGCGCAGATTAAGCCAGGGTAAATCCGTCCGCGCCTCCTGCATCGTCAGAAGACGTTGTTGCGCCTCCTCCTCTGTTAACCATCCTTTTTTCACCGAACGTCGCATGAGCCTCTGCGCGCTGCTTTTCACCTGGACGCGGCTCACGCAGCGCCACTGGTTGACGACCGGCACGGGCTGGATGCCTGAGGACATGCAGTAGTCGCTCAACCCTTTTCGCCATATGAGTGATTCGAGTTCGCTTAACACCGTTTGAGTACCGTGCAGGCGTAACACCGCGCCGGGCTTAATGCCATGTGCAGGGAAGCTGATACCAATGTCTCCCTGCCCCCGCTGGCCCAGCGCACGATGCAGTTTAGCCATCAGCGCGGCCATCAGCATCTCCTCGCTGAACTCCGGGTCAGGCAGGACGCGGATCTCAAGATAGTGATCCATAACCACTCCTTACTCGCCCTTCTCACCGAAGACACCGCCGCGGATCAGGACGGCCATCACGTAATGCTGCTGTTCAACGCCAGGCTTTTGGCCTTTCATCACCCAGTTATCCAGCAAGGTGTAGAAATCCATTTTCTCTTTCGGCTGACGACAGGCCACTCCGCGGCTGGTGACTGAGCCGTACGGCTCAACGGCGATAGCGCCCAGCGCGTCTACCTGAGGGTGCCATGTATCGATAGTACGAATGGCATTCCCGATTTTCTGCGAGTGCATGCCCGCAACGCTGTCTACCTGATACAACAGGCGGCTCTTGCTGCTGTTGCTGTCCAGGACCAGCTCCTGCGACGGGAAGATCTCCTGCCCGGCACCGAGCAGCACCTGTGCTTCGACGTTCAGAAGAACAAATCCTTCACCGCTAAGCCCTTTTTCGATTTCCTGCGCCAGCGTATTGAGTTGCTCATCGCTGGCGGAAAAATCTCGCAGCGCATAATTGTACGCATCAAACGTCCAGGACTGACTGCCCGTCACGGTCACGATAATTTTTTCTGCACCGACGCGGTTGCGCCATAAAAAACGACCGTTCGCCAGATTGGTTGCATATCGACGAGCCAGTTCGGCAAAACCGTGGTCACTGATATAGCCGTCGATAACCTGCTGAAGTTCATCCTGATAGGCGCGGTCATTACACACTGAAGGCGTCGACAGGTTACCCAGCACACGCAGGGTAAATTTTACCTTCAGGGTATCTGCATCGGCAGGCAGCGCCGCAACATCTACACGCTGAAGGTTCGGTTTCTGGATTTCAGCATCCAGCTTTGTCGTATCGTTGGTGATCGCATTTTTCAGACGGTTAGAAATAGTGCCGCGCACCGCTTTTTCCTGGATGCGGATCGGTTGCCACTGGTTGCCCTGCCAGCATCCGGAATACATCACCGCATCCGAGGTTGCCAGTTTACGTTCAAATGCCAGTACGGATGCCGTTTTAACGGCAGTTGGAGCCTTTGCCATAGATAAGTCCTTTTTAATTAAGATGTTCAGATGTCACCGGCGCGCCCGCACCCTGACAGTAGTAGCCTGTTTCTGTCGTGCGATACCGCCAGAAAATCTCTTCCAGTGACCGAATCCGGTGCAGGCCGCACCATTCGCCTACGCCATACACGGCTTCCGTAAACGCGAAGGGCGTTTCCGCATCGCGCGCGTTTGCTACGACGCCGGGAGCGTAGAGTTCAGAGATGCGCTGGTAGCCGGTCATTAATGGCACCAGATAACCGGGATTGGGTTTGGGAACAACGTGCCAGTTGGCCGGTTCGCCTTCGCGAATGTTGCCGTCTTCTGGCGTTTCGGCCTGTATTTTTAGAGCAGCAAAATCCAGCCAGGCGTCAAGCAGCGTGGCGTTAGGGTCGTTTTCAAGAAGCGTTTGATGATGTTCGCCCAGCCAGCTACTGCGATCGCGTAAAGCAAAGCCCGGCATCAGCTGCCACTGTAATCGGCCCATTTCCTGAACGCTGGCAGGCATAGCCATGACCGAAATATCCTGGATATCAACGATGATTCCCCCCGCCAGTCGGAGCGTCGGGCACACCTGAGACAGAAACTCGGCCAGGTCGCGCTGCCCGTATTCACCGTTGGGGATTTCCCCGTGACACTCGAGCAGCAGCGAAACCGCCATATGCATGCGCCCCTCTTCATTAAAGGAGGCGGTTTTCGCGTCCCGAGTAAGCGGATTGCGGGTCAGGGCAAATTGATAATCACGGCCAGAGCTATGCGCGTGGCTCTGATGTTCTTGGCTCACGACAGCACAGCCATCAATGCGTAACCCGTGCGTTTCCGTCAACCTGCGCGACAGCGTATGGGAAAAACCCAGGAAATGGGTGATGGCGGGAAAACCCCAGGTCAAGCCAGCAATCGCGTTGGCGTTTTCGACTCTGATACGGCGAAGTACGATCAGTGAACTCATTTCAGCGCCCCCTGGATAATTTTTTCCATTTCGCGGAGGTTGGTGCGTAAATGTTCACGGGTTTGCCACTCACGCTCTTCCACCTTTCCAATATCCTTCAACCCTTTTCGCAACCTTGTATTCAGCCACAAGGCAAAATCCTCTGCGACTCCAGCCTGCCAGTCGTCTTTATCCCGTTCCAGACGAAAGACTTCATCGTTTTTTGTGCGCCAGGGATCGAGCCAGAGTTGTTGATGACTGGCTAATCGAGGGCACGAGATTGTCCAGTTTTGCCACGTATCACGCTGTAGTTCCGACGCCACAACAAACAGCAGGTCAATAAGCGCATCAATGTATTCATCACGTGCTTCGCGAATACGGACGTTGGTGTAATCACCGGTTCTGGTCAATAAAGACACAAGCAGTTGAACAGTGCTGTTTGCACGTCGATCAAACTGACCACCTGAAGTGAAAATAGAACGTAACGTCGTCGGCGGCTTTTCCGCTTTTTTCCACTGCGGCGGCTGACAGGAAAGCAGCCAGACACGCCCACCGCGCACGCTGTTGAGATAGGAAATGTTCTGCGGTTTGGTGCCACCAAAGTGCGTTTCCGCTGAATCTGGGAAAAGCGTTAGCGTACCGGGGTGCCAGTATTTCTCGCGCCGCGCTTTCCAGATGTTTTTCATCTCTTCCCCAAACCTCAGGGCAACCATTTTTTGGTGTGCCGCGTGAACGAGCGAAGTGGCAAACAGCGGACTTAAAAGATGGTAACTATCGCCAACAGGAAAATAGCCTTGCTTCGCAAGCTTATGCGATGCAGGTTTTCCGGGAGCGAAGGCTCTCGAGAATCCTGCAACCCACTCCCTTACCTGATTCTCATCGTCGGTAAATGCCGACAGCGCAGCGTGGTCACCCCGTTTCAGGCTCGCCAGAAGGGAATCGCCATCTGCAGTACGCGTTTGCATGAGCTTAGCCACATCCAGTGCAGCTGCATTGCCCACGGCGTCCGGTTCCAGACCTGACAACGCTGTACTGCCGAGATACCCTTCTCTGGCCACTGCCTCGCTGTAAATACTGCTACTTTTTGAATCCCCGTGGGTGAACTTCGCCGCATGGGTCACGAGGTTAATTTGTCCGGCTCGCTTCGCGGCATCCGTCAGCCATGCTTTCGGCTCATAGCGAAGTTCTATATCCCGGCGTCTGCCGCAAGCGTCGCGCTATCTGTATCGCTGCGCTTTGCGGCCTCTTTATCAAATGCTTCCAGCTTTGTTTGCCGTCGTCCGGCAATGAAAGCTGTAATAAATGAGAATAGTGTTCCTTCCTTCATATACCACCTTAACTCTTGCACTTATAATCAATAAAAATATAAATCGCGAAATTATATTTAATATAAATAGCTCGAATAAAAACAAAACAGAATCATAACCAAGACAAATAAAAACCTGATAAAAATCATCGCAGTGAAACATTCCTTTATTTGAGTAAAAATAAAGTACTCTATTTCAAAACGTTCATCCACACCTATATTATGCTTTTATCTTTAAGTGACATACTCTTGCCTAAAAACCTTAAATAAATATAATGCTTATCTACTGTCGCCTAGACAGCTTAGAAATATATGAGGCTCTTATCATTTATTT
>OOBY01000539.1_pt1 | contig 25825 bp, 3 predicted proteins | sample 1671751 | NCBI WGS metagenome assembly OOBY01 (sample SAMN06348189, study PRJEB24527) | human gut metagenome | biome: human gut; feature: ankylosing spondylitis patient; material: feces | host: Homo sapiens | place: China | collected 2015-10
GCTCTTCAGCTGAGTAAAAGGCAACACTCATTCCTAGCTTGATTGCCTCCCGTCCCAATGCGATAGCCAAATGAGTCTTTCCGACTCCAGGAGGTCCGAGAAAAAGAAGGTTCTTAGCTTGTTCAATCCATTCAAGCTGTGCCAATTCTTTTATTTGCTTCGCGTCAATTGATGGCTGAGCCTCAAAATCAAAATCTTCCAGCGTTCGTACTGCAGGAAAATGAGCCCCCATAATGCCTTGTCGGATGCGATTTTCTTCTCGACGCCGAATTTCTTGACGGAAGAAAAATTCCAGAGTTTCTCTTGGAGACAGCTTCTTGTCCACTGCCATCGTCAACATTTCTTCCATTCGGTCGCGGATTAGTGTCAAGCGCAGTCTATTGGCTAAAGCAGCAAGTTCTTGATTGGAAATCGCCTTAACAACGGCCATGGCTGTTCTCCTCAATAAAACGGTCGTATTCCTTCAAAGATCGATCCAGACCACTGCTTTGGACATTGCTTGGTTCCCAAATTTCTTTCTGTCGATGCTTAAATGTGCTAGCTTGATAGGCGTCAGCGGTTCGGTTCAGTTTCGCTATACATTGGCCATGAAGAAACACCGCAATTGCTTCTTCTTCAATGAAAACATCGACGACAGTACCGGCATCTGTTCCAGGGATTAAGTACTGCACGCCGTCAATTTGAATTCGACCGCTGATGTCTACCTTTCTCGTTTCGAGTCTTAGTTGGCTCAAGGTCGGCCCCATATAAGGCTTTAATGCCATAACCTCAGCTTGGTATCGATCAATAGGGCGACCTTCCAAGCCATCTATGCGGCGCACATCCGCAACCATGCGCATCCAAGCATCAACTTGTTTCTGAGCATCTTGCAGATCAGTAGCTTCGAGTCCGGACAAACAGCTCGTTTTAACGTAGCCAACCATGCGTTCTACCTTGCCCTTGGTCTTGGCTCTGTATGGCTTGCAATTGACCGGAACAAATTGCCAATACCTTGATAGCTGCAGATAGCGACGGTTGAAGATGGTTTTGCCTTGTTCTGCTCTTCCGTCAACGAGACAACGTGTGTTGTCGGATACAACAGCAACGGGAACGCCGTTGAAATACTGAAAGGCGGATTCGATGCCATTTAACCAGGCAGCCTGGTTCTCCATCGGATACAGCTTGGCAAAGACTCTTCTGGAATAACTCAGCACCGCAACAAACACGCACACACGAGTTTTGGTTCCGGCGATTAAGACTTCGTCAAAGCCGAAGTCAATTTGCATTTCGTCTCCGGGAGGCACCTCGTAGAGCTCCGTCATTTCTTTGGCGTGTAGCTCTTTGGTGCGCCATGGCTGGCAGTACTTTTGTAGCTGCCGCAGGCTAATCGATACACCGAGCTCACTCTGAATCTTGCGCAGTACAACTGGACAATGTCCTCGGCAAGCTAGGAACCACTCGTGGATCTGATCTCGGAAAGCATCGAGTCGACTTGGGCGTTGCACCTCTGAAGAAATGGGCGTTAGTGTCTGAAAGTGAGACAGGTACTTACGAACGGTATTTCTCGAGATCCCCGTTGATTTAGCTATCGCTTTGGATCCCATGCCCCGTTCTGAGAGCACCCGAATTCTGTTGATTGCTTCTGTTGGAAGCATGTCGGGTCTCCTTTTGAAAGGGAAACCCTCATTATGTGTTTGGTCTCTTGATATCCCCATTTTTTTGACTCCCGAGGGGGTCAAATTAAAGTTCGTTTTGGGGGTACTTTAAGAGTTCGCCCAACAATCCGAGAAAGCAAGCGAAACCAGAAGTCCGGTATCCGAGAGATAACACCTGAACACGGGATCGGCCACGGCAAAATCATCGGTCCCGTCGATATTCTCGAGCGCACAAACCCGATCGATCATCATCGAAGCCTCCAGCCAGTGAATGAGCTTCTCATATTCTCGCCAACGCGCGTTCGGTGTGGCATGCGAAATCACGTACCTCTTATTGCGGCGCATCAGTTCTGACGGAATGTGCGCGAAGAACGCCTGCAAGTAGTCGCAGTTTTCCTTACTCTGCTCGCGCATTCCATCTTGCCAGAACGACAAGATCCGTTGCTTTTCAGAATCCGCCGCGCCGTAGTCCTTGCCGTTGATAAAGGCCTGCACGACCTGCGGCATACCACCCACCAGCATGTACTCTCGAAACGACCGCATCATGCCCTGATGCAGCGCTCCCATCGGCTTTTTGCTGTCAAAGTGTTCTCGCATGAGCGGCATCGTGAATGTGTCTGCTCTCGCCCAAAGGAACTCTTCGAAATCAAGAGGATGAACCTCAAGCGTGTACTCCTCGGACGGAATCAGGATGTCTTTGCTTCGTTTCGTCATACCGGCAAGCGATCCGGTTTCCAAGTAGTCGTAGCGTCCGTCTTCCAAAAGCGTTTTGAGGGCTTGCCGAGCTTGAGGAAAGAATTGAATTTCGTCCAGGATGATGAGCGACTTTCGACGATACAACTGCGTCTTGTACTCGAACTGAAGCTGTGCGAAAAAAACATCCAAATCGCGCAAACCGGTGACAAACAAATCTTTGACAACTTGGTCAGCTTGATCGAAACGAATCAAGATGTAGCTCTCGTAGGCTTCGCGTCCCAACTTCTCCGCTAGCGTTGTCTTGCCTACACGTCTGGCACCTTTGAGGAACAAGGCGTAGTGCGGCGCGTGCTGCTCTTTCCACTTGAGCATTTCTTGGAAAATTTTTCGCTCGAACATCATCGCAAGCCCTCTTTTCACAAATGCGCACCTACTTATAGGCTCATTTTTCACAATTGCGCCATCTGGCTTACAAAAAAAGCCTGCGGCGACCTCAAAACGCTTCGTCTCGAAGTTTCCGCAGGCTGTTGACACAGGTTCGGCGCTTTCACGCCGAACCTGATCCTACCGTTACCACATGTACTTGAAGCCGAACATCGCACCGGTCGACTCGTAGTCATCCGAACCCGTCTGATGGTGGCCTTCCAGCCACACGTTCACGTTGGTTGTGAACTGTGCTTCGAGACCCAAGCGGAATTCGGCAAACTCAGCACCGTTTTGCGTGCTTGTGACATCGCCGTACTGCGTCGACATCGTGGTGGAGTAATCTCCGTTGTTGTAGACCCAGTTGGCTTCGGCATAGGCCTGCCAGGCAGGCCCCGTTCCCAATGTCGTCTGGATCTTCGTGCGGGCACCCACACGCACCAGCAAGCCGTTGTCAAAGTCGGACGAGTAGGTTTCGCCCAACCTCGATGTCCAATTGCCCGGATCGCTGAAGTTCGTCCAGTAGGCACGGACATGCGGTTCCAAACGCCATTCATAATGGCGTCCGCCATCAGTAAGACCCTTGGACAGGAGCTGATCCCAACTGGCTTCCGCCGTGAGGCTCAAACCGTTGACATCGTAGTCATCCGGACCGACTTCATTATCGAAGCGGTTCCAACGCAACTGCAATCCGAGGAACGGACCGCTTTCGGCTTTGCTCTCAGCCGTCATATACAGACCGGCCGAGTAGCCGCGGAACGAACCCTTCGAGCTCTTGCCGTCAACATTCGACGAGACGTCAAAGTCACCGTCGGCAAAGCCGGCAAGCACACCCCAACGGAACGTTGCGCCGTCGGTTTCACGCTTAAAGAGGTCTGTACCCAAATGCGTGGTGTAGAGGTTGCCGTCGGCATTCATCTGTCCGCTTGCATTCGAGAACTTCGTCCAATCGCCGCGCTGAACCATCCAGAACGAAGACTTACGCTGTTCTCCGGTCACCGGATCCACGTAGAGCGTTTCACCGAGATGTCCGCGCAGACTCAAGTCAAAGGCTTGAGCCTGCATGAAGGCCAGTGCGGAACGTGTACCTGCGTGGATGTTTTCCACATCCTCTGTGTTCCAGGGATCATCACCCGGGTCGGTGACAGACGACTGCAGGTAGTACTCGTTTTGTTCGGACGACCACATGAGTCGGTAGTAGAGATCGCCGATCTTGATCGAGTCCTTGAGCTTGAGGCTGTCGCCCGATTCGCCCTCGGCAACGCTGACAAGACCCAGGTATTCGAGTTCGCCGCCAGTACTCACCGAACTGTCGTAATTGACGTCAATGAAGCCCGTACCGTCGATCTCGCCCTTGATCGTCACGTGGTCGGACTTGGAATTGTCCTTGCCTGCGATGATCGCGTTGAGGTCAAGGGTGCCTCCGTCGGTGATGTAGTCGCCTTCAATCACGAGTTCGTTGCCGATGTAGTTCGAATCCGCAGGCGTGTCACCCGAAGAATTCTTGTTGCCGACATAGATCGTGCCGTTGTTGGTGACATTGCCCGAAACCGTGAACTGGACGGTGCTCGAACCTTCGGAGGACGTCCAGCCGCTCGAAACAATCGAGTTGTAGCCGTCAACGCCGCCGAGATAGAAGGCGCCGTCGGACGCAACACTGAGGGAGCCCACGCCGCCGAAGCCGGCAGCCCAGGCGCCGCCCTCGACCGTGAGAGCCGTGCCATAGACCGTGCTGTCGCCGGCAGCGCCGAATATGATGCCGCCTTCGGACGACTTGACCGCACCCGCACCGAGCGATTCGGCGGAGAGTTCAACAACGCCATCGCCCGTCTTCACGAACGTGATGCCCGAGGTCATCGTCTGCGTGACGTCGCCCACCGTCTCGCGGTCGGCGTAGTCGAGGATAACCGTAGCATTGTCGTCGGCCTGCGAAGCAGTGCCGCCGGCCTCGGCGTAATCGCCCGCCGTCGTGATCGTGGCATCGGCCGCGCCGAGCGAAGCGATCGAATTCGTACGGATCACCGTGCCATCCGAGAGGACGAACGCACCGTGATAAGCGGTGTTCTTTGCTTCAAGCGAGAAGTCGCCGGTCATGCCCACAACCGCGTCGTCACCCGAGTCGGATTCGAAGCGACTCGCGACGGTCACCGTGTCGGTGACGTTCGAAAGCAGGTTGTAGACGGCACCGCTGCCGACCGAAACGATACCCGTGAAGTTCTGCGCCTTGTCGGCCGCAACGTCAATGTCGACGTTGTCGTTCAAGTGAAGCGCACCGCTGCCCGTGAGGGTACCCGCGATGTTGGATTCGTTGGCAACATCGGTCACGGTGAAGACGCTGCCGTCCTCGAGCGTGACGGTGCCGCCCGACGCAACCTGGATGCTGCCCGCATCGGTCAGGTCGGAGCGATTCACCAGCGTGGCGTTGTCGGAGACATTGACGGTAGACGTATCGCCGAGGCTGCTGCCGCGGTCGACCGTGAGCGTCGTCTCGGACGTACCGTCGCCGACGAGCGTCGAACCCGTGTAGGTGTTCTTGCCCGTGAGCGTAAGCTCGCCGTTCGCAAGCGCGAAATTGCCATTGCCGGTGATATCGGCATCAAACGAGGAGGCGTTTTCGTAGTCAACGTCGGCTGCATGGGCGCCGTTCAAAACCAGCGTCTTGCCGTCCTTCACGTTGACTTCCATGAGCCGATAGCCGACGCCGAGGATGTCGCGACCGCCCGACTCGCTCGACGTAAGGCCGAAGTCGTAGTAGCCCGTGGCAATCTCTTCCTCGCCGTCAACGATCGAAACGCCCAGCCGATCTTCCGGATTATTGATCGGATTGCCGTCCGGTCCGAGTACGACAAGGTCGTTGCCCGAAAGGACGATGTTGTCCGCTTCGGCGATGACGAGCGCAAGTTCGTCGCTGCGGTCGGCGGAAGTCACATCCTGAACATTGAGCGAAGCAGTGTCCGGATCACCCGGATCGAGTTCGCCACCGACGTTGATCGTGACATTGCTTTCGGTGATCGTGAGGTCACCCGCCACGACAAGCTGAGCGTCGCCGATCGTACCCGGGGTGACGTCGCCTTCAAAGACGATGGAAGCGCCCGACTCAACGGAGAGGTCGTCGCCGAGGATCACCGTGCCCTGGTCGGCCACGACGACGGTCGTGTCCTCACCCGTGGCATGGAGGTTGGAGCCGTCGACGTTTTCAACATTGCCGTTGCCGGAAGCGAGCTCAAAGCGGCCGCCACCGATCGTGATGTCGCCGTTGAAGTAGTCAAGACCGCCCGAAATCGTCACGTCGCTGTCCTTGCCGGCGGAGAGAACGAGGTCGCCCTCGCCGATCACGGCAGACGTCCAGTCGAGGTTGCCTTCCGTCTGCGTGAAGCTGCCCGTCGCGCCGTTGCTGAGGACAAGGTTGCCCGATCCGATGAGGTCGGCGGTCGTTTCGCCCTTGCCCATCGAAGCTTCGAGCGTCCAGTCGCTTTCGACGCGCACGTTGCCCGTGAACCCGGCGTTTTTGCCGCCGAGTTCAATCGTGCCCGTCGCGTCGTCGCGACCGATCACCACCGTACCGGAGCCCGTGATGTTGTTGCCGACGCGGTTTCCGTCGGACTCGTTTTCGTCGGCGATAACAAGCGTGTAGTCTTTGCCGATCGAAATGTCGCCCGTACCGAGACCGCCGACATCGCTGACAGTGCCCGTGCCGGAGAACTCGAGCCTCACCTGCGAGTGGAAGTCGTCGTTCTTGCCGGTGACGATCATGTCGTCGGTAATCGTGACGACGGAGTCGGCCGTACCGGCGAGCGCATCGTCCCCGCGGGCTTCAAGGATGCCGAGGGTCTGATCGAATTCGCCGAAGTCAACCTTGGCGCCGGATTCGACATTGAGACGATACGTATTGCCGAACGCGTTGTCCTCGGCCGCCTTCACGGTGACGGAGCCCGTGACCGTGGTGCGTCCCGTGTAGTCGTTCTGCGTAGCGGCTGAACCGTCGCCAAGCGCGATCGTCGTGCCGGAAACGCCGGAAAGCGTCAGATTGCCCGAGCCCGTGACAAGAGCGGTCAGATCCGAATAGGAACCGGCCTCGTCATTCGTGATGAGCAGACCCTGCGTGTTTTCCGAATCGATCAGTTCGATCTTCGAGACGTGGTAGTTGAGATAAAGATCCCAAGTCGAAGAATCGTTCTGTTCAACGCCGAAGACTTCGTTATGACCGCTGCTGCCGAAGCCGCGCGTAACGATCGCCACATCGCGGCCGTCCTGCGTCAGCGTTTGTTCGGCATCGGAATTGACCGTGTTGAGCTTCAGGTAGTCGTTGAGCAGATCCGTGAAATCGGCTTCGTCGCTCGAGTAGGCCCAGATCGTGTCCGCGTCGGAACCAAGTACGATATCGGCCGCATTCTGGATGAGGTCGATCTTCGCGCCCTCGTCGGCGATGAGCAGCTCGGAGCCGTCGGTGAGCGTGTTGGTCGCGCCCGCATCAAGGTTCACGAGCGACTCGGACTTGATCTCGAGCGTTGCGCTCTTGTCAGTGTCGCCCGCAAGCTGCAACTGACCGCCGAGGCTTTCGTCCATCGAGGTCATGTCGTAGCGCAAGCCGCCGAAGTAGATGTTGCCGCCGTCAAGCGTGAGCGCACGGACGTGCTTGTCGATGTAGCGGTTGATCTGGTGATCAACTGTGCTCACGTAGAGATGGCCGTTTTCTTCAACCGAGATTCGCGAATTCATCGCCGCAAGCTGATTGGCCGTGTAGTCAGTCTCTGCGTCGCCGTCGTTGGCATAGGCAAGCGAGTAGCCACCGTTCTCAAGCACGATGTTGCCCGAGAACCCGGAAGTCTGATCGTCAGCGAAGCGGAACATCTTCTGGTTCGCCTGTGCCGTACCCGAAAGATTGATCACCACGTCGCCCGCTCCCGTCACCGAATTGGTGATCTGCGATACAACGCGGCTCGCGCCGCTCGTTGCGTCAACCGCAGCGACAACTTCGAGCGTGCCGCCGGCGGCAATCTCGGTGTTCCCCGTGCCGAGCGAAGCGGTGTTGCCGGCAGAAAGGACGGCTCCCGACTCGACGCTCGATATACCGGTGAACCGGCTGTTGGCGCCTTCGACTGTGAGCTTTGTTCCGTCGCCAGAAACGGCAAGTTTGCCGCCGCCCTGGCCGAGCGCATCGTTGCCGGCAATGACGTTGTCATCCTCGCCGCCCACAACCGTGAGAACCGCGCCGGCGCCTTCACCGGAACCGGCAACGAGGTTGAGGGTCGCACCCGATTGAACGTTGAGGCCGTAGACCGTCTCTTCGCCGAGGATCGTTGCCGAAGCACCACTCACGACGCCGGTGGCGCCTTCGAGGCGCAGTTCGGACGTTTCGCCGAGCGTATGTCCGGCAGAACCGGCAACAAGCGCCGCACCCGCAGCCACGGACGTGCTGCCCGTGTAGTCGCTGTCCTTATCGACGAGCGTGACTTCGCCTTCGGTGATGCGCAGATTGCCCGTGCCCTTCACTGCGGCCGTGAGCTCATTGTCGTCTTCGTCGGCGCTCGTGCCCGTAAGCTCAAGCGTCTTGCCGTCGTGGATCGTGACCTCGGTGAGACCGTAGGAGAGCTTCAGACCGGAACCGGCGCCGTCCTTGTCGAGGACAAGCTTGTAGTCGTAGGTGCCGGTGGCAACTTCTTCGCCGTTGGCGGCGTTGCGAATGGCAATGTTGAGCTTGTTGCTATCAACATCCTTGCCGTCGGTCTTGAGATTGAGGTCGGCCGTGTCGCTCGCAACCTGACCCGCAATGAGCGTCGCGAGTACCGCGCCGCCGTCCTCACCAGTCAGATCCTGTGCGGTGAGCGGACGATTGATGAGATCGCCCTGCGCATCTTCGACATCCGAAGCGTCGGCGTAATCGTTGATATCGAGGTCAACGGTCACATCGCCCTCAAGCGTCAGCGTGCCGCTGCTGCCAAGATTGATGCTCGCGACTTCGCCTTCGCCCGCTGCGCCCGGCGTGCCGTTGTCAAAGGCCACCGTGCTGCCGCTGTTGAGCGTGATGTTAGAGACGGCGCCCGAAACGGCGTCGGAGACATCGATCCGCGTGCCGGCGTTGGCAACAAGGCTCGAGCCGCGATTGAAGGCGTCGCCGTGCGCGTCAAGGTCGAACGTGACGTTGTTGAGTTCGAGCGTGCCGTAAATGTTGGCGTCTTCAAAGGCGAGCGTGCCGCCCGAAGTCGATTCGAAGCTGACCTTGCCGATGCTGCCGATGGTAAGACCGTTGCTGACCGTGGCGCCGCTTTCGATCGCGAAGCCGGCAGACGCACCGCTCCAAACGGCAATATTGCCCGTGAAGTTGGGTCCGGACAGAATATCGGCGTTCGCAAAGGAGACATTGGCGCCCGAAGTCACGTAGATGTTGGTGAGTTCGCCGCCCGTGATCGCATTGCCGATCGTACCGTACGCTTCGCTCCCTGAAATCGTGAGCGTCGTCATACCGGCGAGTTCGACGGCACCGTAGCCGAGAGAGAGCTTGTCGCCGATCGTCACGTCGCCGTTGAACGTCCAGTGAGCGTTCAGGCTAGCGTTGGCGCCGTTGATGATCGCCGTACCGTTCACAGCAAGATTGGCCCCGTCGGTGCTCTTGAGCGCATCGTCGCCGAGCGCAAAGAGCGCGTCCATCGACTGGTCGTGCCCCGCAAAGTCAACTGAACTGCCAGCGTCTACGCGAAGCGCTGCGGTATTGCCGAAGCCCGAGTCGGTCTCGAAGACGACCTGAGCATTCTTAGTGAGCCACGTCTTGCCCGTGTAGGTATTTTCATCCCCTGCAAGCGTTATCGTGCCCTTGCCGTCGGCGCCCTTGAAGACAATGTTGCCGGCCGCGTTGCCGTTCTCACCGTTCTTGATGAGTGCGTCAAAGACGGACGTCCCGTCCGCTGCCGCATTGGCCGTGATGGTAAGACCCTGCCAGCGAGAATCATCAGCGTAGTTGCTGCTGCTGACATTGCCGGTTTCGTAGAGCAGACCAAGATCGGAGACCTTGTAGCCGATCGAAAGCGTGCCGGACTCGCTGTTGTACGTGAAGTTCTCGTCGTACTCGCGAACGGTTTCGGCAACACTCGCGTAACCGGAACTGCCGTCCGCATTGACGACGTTCTGCTCAATTTCCTGCGCGGTCCCGTTCGCCGGACGTTCGGCGTGGAGATAGTCGCTGCCGATCACCGTCGAACCGCTCACGGTTTCGGATTTATCGCCGTTCACAAGAACGAGATCGCCGATGCCGGAGATGACAGTGACTTTCGCGCCGACAGAGCCGGCGTTGAGAATTTCGGAGCCGCTGTCGGAAATCTGGATGGCATCGTCCGTCGTGCCGAGGACAACGGTGGACTGCCGGTCATCAGCAGCTCCCGTGGCGTGCTCAAGCGTCAATGTGCCCGAACCGAGATTGATCGTCGAGTTGAAAGCACCCTTGCCGGCAATATAGCCGATAGAGCCGGCTTCGATCGTGCCGCCCGCCATGGTGAGGCCGCCGAGATTGCGTTCGTTCGAAGCACTCGTTCCGGATCCGTCGCCCACGAGGTCGACCACACCGCCGTCGTCAAGGACGAGCGTCGCCTTTGCAAGCGGATCGCCGCTTGCTTCGGTTGACGTGAAGAGATGGGTAAAGTCAATTGTGCCGCGATTGAGTACGAAAGTACCCGTGAAGTCGGTATCCGCCTGTGCAGCCGCAAAGCGGAAGTCATCGGAAGTACTCGAAAGAGTGATTTCAACCGTACCGCCGCCAGTAGCGTCTCCGTCTTCAAAAACGCCGTAGAACGAGGCTATGCCCGCCTGATCGGACTCGATTGTCAGGAGCGAATCTTTATAGACCTTCACCTTGTTGCCGGCCGAGCTGTTGCCGAAGAGACTGCTGTCCGTCGCGGCAATGTCAACCCAGGCGCCATTCGTGAGCACAAGGTCGCCGTAGAAGCTCGTCTGCGAACCGTGAATCGTAAGGTCCGCGGCCACGCCTTCGTCGACCTGACCGTTGCCGACAACCTTCAAATCACCATGCCCGTGCAGCTCGCCGTAGAGGTGATTGATCTGGTCAGCAGACGTTTTCTCGTCGGTCGACGAAACGATGGTGAGCGTCACATCGCTCGTGCCGCCCATCGTGTCGGCGGAACCGATGGCAAGCTGACCGCCCGAAGCCAACGTGATGCCGCGAACGGTGTTGTCGCCTTCGATATGGGTTTGCGCACCGGACTCGGTGGTAAGACGCGCAGTTTCGCCAAGCGTTCCTTCTTCCGCGTAGAGCGTTGCGCCGCTCGTAACGGTCGTCGTGCCCTTGAAGTCGGAGGCCTGCTTGGTGTCGTCGCTCAGACGTACTGTGTTGCCGGCAATGCGCAGATTGCCCTCACCCGTCAGGTAGACGCTGAGGACACTGCCGTTGCCCGCTGTATCGTCCGCGTCGCCCGTGAGCACGAGCGTCTTGCCGCTGGCGATATCGATGCCTTCGAGCGAATACGTGATCTGAAGATCCTGTTGACCGCCGGCGTTGCCGTTTGTCCCGATACCGTAGCCGTAGATGGCTTTGGCCACCGTACCGCTTTCCGCACCGCTGCCGGACTGTTCGACATCAAAGCGAATCGTCTGGCCGGTGCTGCTTTCACCGTTAACGGTCACAGTACCTTTCGCGAGATCACCGTCAATGCCGTTCATCGCGGTCGCCACATCGATCGTCGTGCCGCTGCCCGAATCCTGCAGGAGGAGATTGGACGATTCGACGGAGGCATCCTTGATGCCGAGGTCGATATTGAAGCCGTCCTCGAGATGCAGTTCTTTAACGGTGATATGCGCGCTCCCCGTACCCGTCGATCCCGGAGCACCGACGCCGTTCAAAGTGAGACGGCCGCTGTCGCCAAGTGTAAGGATCTTGGTTTCAAGACCAACTTCGCCCGTAACAAGCGCCTGCGCACCGTTCATGAGCGTGAGATCCGTGAGAGCCGAACCATAGATCTCGCCGAGCGTTGCGCTCTTGTCGTTGCCCGTTTGGGAAAGATCGATCGTCCAGTTGTCGAGCGTCAGCGTGCCGCTAAAGCCCGAAAGCGAATCTTCCTTAAAGAACAGATCGCGAGAGCCGGAGCCGTCGCGCGCGAGCGTGAGGTCGCCCGAGCCCGTCACGGCGTTGTTCCACGTCCAATCGGCGGTGTCCTGCGATTCAAGCGTGAAGTCGGCTTCGCCGGTCAGCGCAATATCGATGTCTCCCGAACCGATGTGGTCGTAGATGTTGCCGCCGGCACTCACCTTGCCGGAGGCGTCGACCGCAAGGCCGCCCGCGAGGTCGTTCTCACCCGTGAGCGTCACGTCCGAACCGGCACCGATTCTGAGCGAACCGGCACCCGAAAGATCGTTGCTGAACGATCCGCCGGCACCGGCCAGAACGAGTTCTGCCTGTTCATTGGCAATCGTTACGAGATTGTCGGTGCCGAGCGATGCAACATCCGTGAGCGTGAGATCGTCGGTGCCCGTCAGGTCGACATCCAAGTGGAAGTCCGCGTTGGCACCTGAAACCTCGCCGCCCGACGTAATCGTGAGCTTGCCCGAAGCGCCCTTGTCCGAGACGAGCGCACCCGAAGCGTGGATTGCACCAATCGTCTGATTCGTGTCGCCGAAGGCAACCGACGTGCCCGTCTCGGTATTAAGTGCGCTGGTGTTGCCGAGCGCATTGTCTGCAGCAAGTATGAGCTTCGCACCGCTCGAGACAGAAGTTTCTCCGTGATACGAGTTGGTTTTCAAAAGCTGAACGCTTGCACCGCCGGAAATGGACAAGCTTCCGGCCGCATCTGCACCGTTGTCGGTTATGACGAGCCCGATATCACCGTCCTCGGAAACCGTAAAGGTACGGTCCTTATTGATTCGAAGCGTCGTGAAGCTGAGGTTGAGATTCAGATCCCAAAGCCCGTCATCTTCACCCTGAACCGCACCGAAACCCTGCGCCGTGCCTTCGAGACGAGCAGTTTCGACGTTGTTTTGAAAAACCGCCTGCTCAATCGCCGTGCCGGCGGACGCAGCACCGTCAAGCTCAAGCTTCAGCTTAGAAAGATCGCCGCTGAAATCGTTTGAAGCGTCGCGGATCAGCGTCAAGGAGCCGCCCTGCATGAAGGCAGCCGAGCCGGTGTCGCTCTCAACACTCTGGAATTCGCTGTCCAGGCGAACAGTCGTCGAGCCCGAAGAGCCGCCGATCGTGAGATTCTGGCTTTCGAGATCCAGTACGCCGTCCCCATTGCCAAGCTTGCCGAAGTCGACAACGGCATCCGTCAACGAAAGACCGTAAACGCTCCGGTCGCTCAGATCGGCATCGCCGTTCACCGTCAGCGTTCCGCTCGCCACGGAGAGCGCGACGTTGTCCAAAACGTCGTTGCCGGCGGTCGTGAAGCTGTAATTCATACCGGTGAGCGTCAGTTTCGAGTCTGCGCCGAAGCCGCTGGCAGCTTGATCGGCGTGGAAAGCAAACGTGTCGTCACCGTCACCGCTTACAACGATTTCGCCGCCGGCAGCGGAGAGATCGAGCTTGTTGGTGAGCGTGGTTGCGCCGGATGCATCAACACTCAACTTTGACTTGCTGCCGGCAAACGTGATCGTGCCGTTGCCCAGCGACGCACCCGCATTGAAGTGAATCTCGGCATCAAGACCGCCGTCCTTGCCAAGCACGACATTGCCAGCGTAGCCGGAGTTGTTCTGGGAAACTACCGTTTCGCCGCTTTCGAGCGCAAGAGAACCGGAACCCGTGAGCGTACCGGTGAAGTCGTTGGTTTCGTCGGTCGTACCGAGCACGGTTAGCTTACCTTCGTTCAAGACGGCGCTACCGGAGAGATCGAAGATGCCGACGGTGTTGTCGCCCGAATTCGTGAAGCTGCCCGACTCGTTGACGTTGAGTGCGCTCGTCTTGCCGAGAGCACCCGCGCCGGCGACAAGGCTGCCCGTCCCGGCAACCGTCGTCGAACCGGTGTAGTCGTTCGTCTCGCCTTCTTTATTCGTAAGCGTCAAAGCATTCGAAACCAGGAGGTTGCCGCTGCCCGAAATCCGGACATCCAGGCCGCCGGACTCGCTGATTTCGAGGGTCTGCAGCAAGTTGATGAGCTGCAGTTCATACTGAACGCCGGCATGCTTGCCGTCTTCACTTGCAACAAGCGTGTCGCCAAAGCCGAAAGTTCCTTCAGCAACCGTATTCCCGCTGCCATCCTTGATATCGGACACGACACTGGTGTTGCCGCTGACATCGAGATTCGTACCCGAAAGCTCGTCGTTGGTGATCGTTTCATCGGTGCCGGTCACCTCAATCAACGACTGGAAGCTGCCGCTGTCAGCGACATTGAGGAGTTCGGAGGCATCAATCTCGCCGCCCGAACCCGCTGCGGACGAAGCGGTCAGGTGGATGGTGCCGGTCATGTCACCGAGACTGCCGACCTTAAGCTGACCGAGCTGCGTCGTCCCCGTTCCGCTTACACCGAGCGTGCCGTCGAACCAAATGTGACCGCTGCTGCCCAGCGTGAGCTTGTCAAGCACCTGCGCGTCGTTGCCGGTGGCCACATGCAGTACGCCATTGGAGCCAACATTGAGATGGGCCGTATCAAGGACCGCCGCATTGGTCGCACCGGACGAACCTTGATCTCCGCCAAGGTAAAGAACCGACGACTGCAGCGTTACCTTGCCGCCGGAAATAATCTGATTCGTTCCAGCGAAATTAACGGCTTCGTCGTCTGCGGCAAGCACAAGCTCGCCGCCCTCGACAAGGTTCAGATCATTACTGATAGTCCAGCCGCTGCTGCCATAGAGCCGAGCGATACCGCCCGACTTAATATTTACAGCGGCGTCGCCGAGTGCGTTGTCGGCATGCATATCATTGACAAGAACCGTTGCTCCGCTGGTGACAAGGAGCTTCCCGAACGCATTATTCGTGTTAAGCAGCTCGAGGTGCATCTTGTCCGTTCCGTTGCCGATCTGAACGGTACCTGCCCCACTCAACTTGTTATTGATCTTGGCGTAAGTACCGCCATCCTCAAACCCGGATACCGCAAAGATGACCGACGTGCCGTCGCCCAACGAAATGGTCGTATTGGAACCGCCGACGCCCGAAGCGTTCTGAATTGTCAGCGTCGTGTTCGAGCCCGAGAGAGCAACCGTACCCGAAACGTCGTTGGCGCCGGAAATGGTCGAAGCGCCGCTCGTGAGCGTGAGCGAACCGCCTGCCATCGACAAGCCGTTCTCGCCCGCAACCGAAATCGAGCCGATTGACTGAGCCGTGCTTCCGACCGAGACGGTGCCGCTGCCGGTAACTTCAAGCAAAGCCGAATCGCCGAGCGCTTCGTTGGCAGCGAGCTCGAGCTTGCCGTTCGTTACGTAGGTGTTGCCCGTGTAGGTATTGTTGGCATGATTCAGCTTGATCGTGCCGCCCGCAAACTCAATGCTACCTTCACCGGTGATAAGCGCGCTGATGGTCCCGGACTGTCCGCTTTCGCCGGAAGCGTTGATCAGGAAGCCCTCGCCGTTGCCGGACAACAGGTTGATCTGCGAAAGGGTCCACGACGCGCTGATGCCGTCCGTGTTACCGACAAGATGGCCGTTCGAATAGGTGAGCTCGGCCGTTGCGGAACCGTCCGCATGGCGACCAGACTGCGTAACCTGCTGAACCTCTTCGAAGGACTCGCTGAAATTGAAGATATTCATCGACCAATTGGTCAAATCTACGCCTTCAATGAGCTGCACCGAAAAGCCGGAATTGTGGTCAAAAACACTGGAACCCGCAACATCTGCAGCAAGACCGGTAATGTCCTCAAGAGCAACACGGAGAGTGGTGAGCCCGTAATTCCCGTTAAAAGTCAACCCACCAATTTCAATTTGCCCTTTTTCAGATCCTTCGGTCATTTCGCCGAAGTCAATCACGCCGCCAGCCAGTTCAAGCCTTCCGACTGTGCGATCATCAACTTCGCCGACGGTATTGACGACGACATTCGAACCACCGGACACCAACAGTGTCGCGCTTGCAAGGGCGCCGCCGTCTTCATAGAGGTGATAACCGGCGTTTTCCAGTGAGAGTCTGCCGGTAAAGGCGCCGCTCTTCTGATTCTGGCTGAAGTCAAAGACATTCCCGGAACCCGAAAGATCAACGGAGATGGTTCCGCCGCCCGAATAAGTATTCGTAAGCGTCGTCCCGCTTGTCCCATTGACATAGACAGTGCTTGCGTTGGATACGAAATTAACGCTTCCCGAGCCGATACCTGACACATTGTCAAGTACGAGATCGGCACCGGAAGAGAGATTCACGCTGCCTGAGAACGCGTCGTCATCGATATCACCGCTGACGGTGAGCTGGGTTTTCTGAACATTCAGCGCGCCGCTGCCGGCAATGACACCGTCCGTAATCGTGGAATTGTTTCCGCCGGTGAGCGTGAGCGCCTCGTCAAGCTTGATGGTCGAACCACCGGCGTTCAAGTAGCCCGCGCTGTTGATGCCTTCATTAATGAACGAAACGTCGCTTTCAAGCAAAAGTGCGGTCGTGTTGCCGAGGCCGGACGAACCGACGGTAAGCGAAGCGTTAGGACCCGAAACCCGGGTGACGCTTTCGTATTCGTTCTGACCAGTCAGCTCGATCTGACCCGTAATGTGGAGCGTGCCGGCGCCACTCGAGTCCGTAATCACGGCGCTGAGAGAGCCGCTGTCGGAAAGCTTGAGCGTCATGTTGTCGACAATGTCGACCGTCTTGAGCGTGTACTCAATGCCAAGCGAATCACTCTCCGAATTAACCTTACCGGTCGCAAGCGCGTAATCGTAGATCGCATGCGCGACGGTATCCGTATCGTCGGCATTGCGAACCGCCTGACGAAGGCCCGAGCCCGTAGTAGTTGGGCTGCCGTTGAGCGTCCATCCGTTCTCCGAGACCGAGCCGGTCTCAGCCGTGATGAGCGCCTGGAAGTGCGAATCGTCGTTGATCGTCAAAAGATCGTTCTGACCGATCGTCTGGTCAACCGTATCGCTCGAATCGGGAATCGCGAGCGCAATGTTGCCCGAACCGGTAAGCGACCCCACCTGCAGCTGACCAAGCGCTTCCGTCGTCGTACAGAGGCCGAACGTGCCGTCAAGCTTGATCGTGCCGCCGTTGACGGTGAGCGTGTCGAACGTATCGACAACCGAATTCTGCGTTGCAACGGTGATCGTCGAAGCACTGTCAAGCACAATGTCCGCATTGCTCAGATTCGCGCTATTGTAGGCGCCCGTGGAGTCGGCCTCGCCGCCCACGGTCATGTTGATGCCGGACTGAAGGCTGAGCGTGCCCGTAAAGGCGGCCGTTTCATCGTTGGTCCAGTCAGTACTGAAACCGAACGCCTGACCCTGCGTGCCGCTCACAACGAGCGTACCCGCACCGGCAAAGACGTTGTCAACGATGATGCCGCTCGAAGCCTGCGAGAGCGTGAGCGTGCTGCCCGTACTGAGCAAGAACTTGCCGCCGCTGCCGAGGATGGCGTCGGCGCTCAAAGCCGCCGTGCCGCTCGCCGAGGCAGTGGAGTTCGCCGTAAGCGTCCAGTCGCCCTGATAGGCCGAATTGTCGGAGGTGATGTTGAGTCCGGAGCCGGAGAATTCAACGGTACCGCCCGCGCCCGCAACCGTCTTCGAGAAGTTGCCGCCGAGCGCGTCGTTGATGACGAGCTTCGTGCCGTCAACAAGCGAAACCGTCCCGCTCGAACCAATGCCGAGCGTGTCGTTGAGGGTGAGCGTATGCCCGTTCGCGAGCACCACATCGGCCGTGAAGCCAGAATGCGCGCCGCTGATCGACGAGGTTCGGTTCTCGTAATCGGCGCTCCCGAGCGTGACGGAACCCGAGCCCGTGATGCTACCTGAAGTTCCGACATTGATAGCGCCGAGCATTTCGCTCCGGCCGTTGAAGTCCACCTCACCGCCCGCAACGTTCAAGAGTTCGGTCTTCCCGAACGAACCGCTCTTGTTGAGTGTCACCGAACCGGCTGTGACATAGGTCGTGCCGGTGTAGCTGTTAGCTTTTTCGTCCGCCGTTCCGGCGCCGATCGTGATGTTGCCGCCGCTGAAAGTAATGTTGCCGGCGGCAAGCGTGGTTCCGCTCGCGTCCACATAGTCCGTAACGAGCGCAGAGAGCGCTGCGTCGACACCCGTCGCATTCGTCGTCTGCAGAACAAGGCCGGCGCCGGATTCGTCGTAAAGCTGAATGCTCTCAACGCTGTAGGACATGCCGACCGTACCGTCCTGGTCATCGTCCTCATCACCCTCGCCGAAGACAATGTCCCCCGTCCATTTAACAAAGGCAACCGTTTCGTTGTGCTGTTGGATTTCGGACGCCGAGAAGTCGGTCGACGGATTGAGATTGTCAGGTTCGCCCTTCAGTTCACCGTAATGGATGAGCGTCGACTCGTAGATGTCCTGGTCGTTCGCGAGAATGTCGAAACTCTCGTCGATCTCTGCCGACACGGAGAGCGTGCCGCTGCCCGTGAGGTCGAGAACACCCGTCTCGATGACGGCCGAGGAAGGCGCATCGGCGTTGGCGAGCGTGACGTTGGTTACGGCAAGGTCGCCGCCGTTTTCAAACGACAGTTCGTTGTACGTGTACTGCTCACCGTCCGAGAGCGCACCGGCATCCATCGTGACGTGAGAGTCGAGCGAAAGGACGAAGTCCGCTGACGACGATGCCGTCTTGTAGTCGTTGTCCGTCGTGCCGCCGATGTTGAAGTTGGCATTGAGTAGCTTGAAGGTCGTGCCGGACAAGTTGTTGCTGGCATCATCGAACACAACGCTCGCATTGCCGCTGCCGCTCTTGCCGTAGGCGCCGTCGATCGTAAACGTCGCGCCGGAAGCACCTGAGACGGTGTTGTGGATGACAATCTCCGACGTGCCGCTCGAGATCAGTTCATTGCCGTCTTCGCCCTCAACTTCGAGATAGTTCTCGATCGTGAAACCGCCGCTCTCGCCGAGCTGTAGCGTGCCCTCTCCGGCAAGCGCACCGACCGTCTGGTTGACGCCCGTGCCGAACGAAACGGTTGCCCCGTTTTCGATATTGAGTTCCTGCGTATTACCGAAGGCGCTGTCCTCTGCGGCTGTGACGTTCGCACCTGCAAGAACATAGGTCTTGCCGGTGTAGTCGTTTTCACCGTTGCTCGCGTCGCCGACGGTGAGCTCGCCGTCAAGCCGCAGATTGCCTTTCCCGGTAATGCGGGCGGAGAGAAGCGGAGTTCCCGCCCCCGTCGCGCCGCCAGCATCGACAAGCAGACCCTGGTCGTCCACTGTCCAAAGGAGCTCGATTTCCTTGAGCGAATACTGCAGATAAACCTTATTCAGATCGTCGTCGTAGATGAACGAGCCGCTGTCGCGCGTCATGTTCGCGACGTGTTCGAGTTCACTGTCCCCATCGGCATTCTGCAGCAGGTTTTCGGTCGTGCCCGAGAAGATGGAATCGGTATGGAGACCAGTGACGCTGCCCGAAAGATCGCCGACATTCGTGAAAATGTCGAGTTCGAAGAGGCCGCCCGAGAGGAGGTCGGAACCGTCGCCGATGTTGCGGTCGCCCGATTCGGAGACCTGCGCCTGCGAATCGAGAACGATCGTATTGGAGCCTTCGATGACGAGCTTGCCGCCGTTGAGGCCGATCTGGCCGTGCTCGCCGTTGAGCCCGCCGAGGTCCACCGTGCCGCCCGCGAGTTCCAAGCCGGAGAGCGTCTTGTTCGCCAAGCCATCGTTCGTGAGCGTAGAACCCGTTTCAACGCGCACGATCAGCTTTTGGGCCACATCGTCGTTGTTGTTGGCATCCGTACTCGTGAGATCGAAGATCGCACCGTCAAGCACAAGCTTGCTGCCGGTCGCGAGTCCAGACTGGTTCGTCGCAAACGAGAATTCGCTGTCCGAGCCCGTCAAGCTGACTGTGATCGTGCCGATGCCGCCCGTCAACGCGTTCGAGAAAGCCGCGTTCCCGCTGTCGCTGATCGAAAGCTGCGAGCTGCCGGCATCGGCAAAGTTGACGCTCCCCGAGCCGAGCGCATTGACGCCGACGAGCTCGAGGACGGTACCGGAACCGAGGCCGACCCCGCCCGAGTAGTCGGTTTCTTTGTTTTCCGTCACGGTGAGCTTGCCGGACTCAAGCGTTATCCCACCCGAACCGTCAAGTGCACCCGCAATCGTGCTTGCCGCATCAGTCGCGCCGTAGCCCGCATGCGCAATCGTGAGGCTGCCGTTGAGCGTGAGTGCCCCGGAATCGGCAACCGTCAGGCGCTTGACTTCGTTGGCGCCGGTATTGGTGAAGCTCCCCGAAACGACAAGGTCGTCAGTTTGACCGAGAGCGCCGGCAGCGGCCGTGAGAGCGCCGCCCGCGTCAACGGTCGTGTCGCCCGTATAGGCGTTCAATCTGTTCGTGAGCGTGATGTTGCCGCTCGCTGCGATCGTGAGGTTCCCCGCGCCGCTCGAGGAAGTGAGCTGCGCGTCAAGCAAGCCCGATTCGGAAAGCGTCAGGGTCTGATCTGCATGAATGTCAACCTGCGTCAGCGAGTAGGCGACGCCGAGGTCCGTGCCGCTGTCGCCGAGCGCGAGATCGTAGTTGTAGTACCCCGTCGCGACGTCGGAACCGTTCGACCGAATGTTCTGTGTGACCTGATCGGTACCAACGCCCGAGAGAACGAAACTGCCAAGAACCGATTCGTCAATCGTATTGTCCGTCGCAATGAGCGACTGGAACGCATTGACGCCACCCGAAATGAGCGCAGTTTGGTTCACGGCGCCCAAAATGTCGTTGTTCGCGCCGACCGGATCAAGAATAATCGTCCCGGAGGCGCCGTTTTCGAGCGCAAGCGCGTCGATCTGAAGCTGCGTCGTCCCGGAAAGGGGCAAACCGGCCGAGAACCCGAGAGCGCCGAGATCGAATCGCGCCGAGTCCTCAACCGTCACCGTATTGAAAGCGTTCACGACAGTGCTGCTTTCGACCGTGAGGAGCGACCCGCTCGAAAGATTGAGGTTCGCACCGGCAAACCCGGCAGCGTTGTTGGCTCCGACAGTGCCTTCACCAGTACCCACCGTCATGCCGATGCCGTCAAGCGAAAGCGTGCCGGCAAAACCGGAGCCGCCCGACGAAAGGCCGAACGTCTGGCCGGTCGTACCCTTAACGACAAGCGATCCGTCACCCGAAAGAACTTCGTCAATCGTCAGCGCAGATTCGCCGGCTGCAAGCTTAAGCGACAAACCGCCGCCGCTGAAGCTGAGCGTCGCACCGGACCCGAGCGCATTGTCGATGTCAGTCGACGTACCGGAAACAGTGACATTGCCCGAGCTGCCGAGCTGCCAAGTGCCGATGAAAGCCGTATTGTTGCCCGACACGTTAAATGTCGAATTGGCAACAGCAACCGTTCCGGCACCCGAGAGGTGCGTCGAGAACGTTCCGCCGGTAGCGCCGTCAATGGTCAGGACGGAACTGTCTCCGAAGTCAACCGTCGCACCGTCCCCGATGCCGGAAACATTGTTGATCGCAAGCTTGTGACCCGCCCCAAGGACCACCGTCCCGGAAAAGTCGTTCTCGCCCCAGATGCTGGATTCTCCGCCCTCGCCTGAACCAAGCGTGAGCGTGCCGGCGTCGGTGCTGCGAAGTGCATTCGAAGCATTCTGATCTTGACTGCCGACAACAAGCGATCCGACCGTCTGATTCTTGCCGCCGAGATCCACCGCAGCGCCCGAGGCAATCGAAAGCTTCGACGTATTGCCGAAACCCGAGTCCTTGGCAAGCGTCACGGTACCGCCCGTCACTTCGGTCTCGCCGGTGTAGGTGTTGGGTTCGTCGCCACCGATCGTGATATCGCCGCCCTCAAAGACAATTCTGCCGGCCGTTTTGTTGTAATCGGTGATTGTCGCAGAAAGAATGGTGTTAGTCGAAAGCCCGAACGCATTGAGCTTCAGGCCGTTCGTCGCATCAGCAAGTTGAATTTTCTGGAGCGTCAGTCCGACGTCAAGCGTCTTGTTGCCTTCGGCAATATCGCCCGCACTCCAAACGCCGTAAGCTGCCGGATTTTCATCGGTACTGGCATTACGGATTTCGCTCGTACCGACGCCGGTCACGAGGAGATCGTCAAGGCTGCCCGAAACACTACCGCTGAATTCGGCAATGGTCTGCTTGATGCCGTCGTCAGCCGCAAGAATATTCGACGTACCTTCGAGCTTCACGCCTTCGACTTCGATCGTGCTGTCGCTCGAGATCACGATGTCGCCCGACACCGAAACCTTGGCGCCCGTATTGTTGCCGGCTTCAATATCGCCGACTCTGAGCGTACCGCCGTTGAATGTGAAGTCGCTCGTGTGGATCGACCCGCTCGCATCCGCATTGAAAATCGCGCCGCCATTGAGCGCAATGTCGGTCGACTCAAGCATCGAGTCGTAATTGGTCGAATTGGCTACGTCGAAAAGAAGGTTGCTGAGCGCAAGCGTACCGGTAAAGTCGGTAAGAGCACCGGTATTGGAAAAGACAAGCGCGTTGCCGGAACCGCCAAGGTTAACGCTAAAGGTACCGTTACCCGTAAAGCTGTTGGCAATGGTCTGTCCGCCGGTTTGGTCGAGCTTCAAAGATCCGTCAAGTGCGATCGAGCCGCTCGCAACCTGATCCCAACCGGTTACATTCTGAGTAATGCCTTGCCCGATGACGAGCGAACCATAGTTGGCGAGTTCGGACGTACGGCCAAGCGAGTTGCTCGCACCAAGCGTAACGGTCGTGCCGTTTTCGATTCGCGTGGCGACTTGGTAGTCATTACTGCTGTTCGAGACCAGAATACTGCCGCCCTTAAAGACAATGCTGCCCGAAGCGGATTTGCTGGAGAGTTGCGCAACGAGTTCCTTCTGTGCCGAAGCATCTCCAGCAATCGAAAGCGACTTGCCGTCCAGGACGTCGATTTTCGTGAGCTGAACCTGAGCATTGAGTGCCGTACCGGTAGCGTCTATGTCTGAACCGATCGTCCAGGTCGTCTCGGCGACAGGATCGGTACCGTCTTGCGTGTAGTTGCGAACAACCTGCTGACCGGACGTATTGGCATCCTCGTCGGCAACATTGATGCCAAAACTGTCGCCCGCAGCGTTCGTGACCGAACCCGCGGTGATGAATTTGTTGTCAACGAGGCCGCCGTCAAAATCGATGAGATTGATGTTGTCGGCGACAACGACATTGCTGACGTCAAACGAGCGGCCGCTGTCAAAGCTGAGCGCGCCGTTGACGGTCAGTACGGCATCACCGCCGATAATGAGCGTATCGGCATTCAGATCGGCATTGCCCGTAACGGTGAGGCTCTCAACCTTGCTGCCGCTGCCGAACGTAAAGTTGGTGTTCTCGCCGAGGATAATATTGCTCGTGCTGAGCGCGTCGGCATTCTTGCTGAGATTGAGAGAACCGTTCGTCAGGTCGAGCCAGCCCGAGAAGGGGTTTGTCGACCCGAACGTCAGTTCATGGCCGCTGCTGCCGAGATCGACCTTAAGCGTGCCGCTGCCGTCGATCTTGTTGGTAATGTTGGCGTCCGAATTCTGCGTGAGCGCATATTCGGCACCAGAACCGAGCACGAGCGAGCCCGTCCCGGAGAGGCCGCTCCCGGACTGCTTGACGCCGGTGCCCAGGGTAACACTGCCACTGCCGGCAATGGTAAGCGTCCCGGAACCCGTACCGAAACCGGAGTTTTCGGTCAGGATGACGTTCGTGCCGTCCGTGACCTCGGTGTCCCCCGTAAAGGTATTGCCGCCCGAATGGCCGATGTTGACCGTATAGCCGCTCGCATCGACCTTCAGATCACCGCTGCCGGAAATGAGCGCCGAAAAATCCTGTCCGCTGGTTGCCGAATTCTCCTCGGTGGAAAGCGTAAACGTCTTCCCGTCGAGGATATCGATCTGCGTCAAGGTGTACCGGATGTTGAACGAATCGCTGGTTGCGCCGTCCTCAAATACAAGCTTGTCGTCGAATTTCCAATGCGCATCGGCAACATGATCGTTGCCCTGCATGACATCGGTACCGGATTCGCCTTTGATCTTGCCGTCCAAAGCAAGTTCGTGGCCGTTCGTAACAATGCCGCCGCTAACAACGATCAAGGCATTTTCAAGGCCGTTATCCGCATCAAAGAAGCTCTTCCCGGAAACTGCGCCTTCAAGTCCGCCGTCAGTGAGGTTGTCGATACTGACGGTGCCGTCGCTTTCAAGCGTCAGCTTGCCCGTGACATTAAGCGCCGCTTCGCCGAGCTGAACGTTCTTGAAGGAGAGTGCGTTTCGATTGTTGCCGTCGTCAGTCCAACCCTGATTGTTGTTCAGAACAAGGTTGTAGAGGCTGTCAACCGACGTACCGTCGATCAAAAGCTGCCCGCCGCTCTCCAGACGAAGCGTCGAGGTCGTCAGGATTTTGTTGGGCGAATAGGTTCCGCCGTTGAGATCGAGCTTCCGAGTTGCATCGTAGCCTTCGATCGTCGCATCGGTGAGCGCAATGACGCCGGTGTATTCCGACGCGTCGTTTGAGAACCGGACAATGTCTCCAGCAACGGCGTCGCTCAGCTTGATGTCAATCCACGCACCTGAAGCGGGATCAGTCGTGTTGCCCGAACCAGTAAACTTGTTATCGATACGAATGACACCTTCGGCATCATCGTAATTGCCGGTCGTTTTGCCGCTTTGCGCGAGTTCCAGATTGGCGCGGGTACCGAGGTCGATCAGACCTTCGCCCTGCAGACCGTGGACTCGCTGGAAGTAGTCTTCGGTCTTGCTTTCGCCGCTGATGAAGACCTCGGAATCGGATTCAACGTTGAGGTTGAGCGTATTGCCGAATGCCTCGGTCTTGCCAAAGAAAATCGTGGTAGGCGCAGCCGACTTCTGTCCATCAGATGTGTAACCGACGAACGTTCTTCCAGAGTAAATATTTGTTCCATCGCCAGCGAGTGTCAAATACCCATGTTGGGCGGTGCCGCCGTACCCGAAAGTAATGTTTCCGCCGCCAGTAAGCGTGGCCTTCAAATCTGGGTAGGGCGAATCTTGAACCTCGGTGCCTACTTCAAGATACTGTCCGTAAGTGCCGTTATCTTCGGTCAGGTCGATCTGCTTCAAGACAAAACTGCCTTGAGCCAAATGTGTATACGAGTTGTACCCGCCGAAATTCACGTCGTACAAAAACGTCGCGAAATTGTTGTTGTCTATCCCTAGCAAGCCACTGGGAACCGGATCACCATTTTCATCAACGAAGGTTATTTGCAGACCGTCCGGAGCAGACCAGCTTCCGTTAACCCTGAAAATGCCGATCGTTCTATCTGCCTCATCCTGATTGAAAATGTTCTGGTCCAATCCTGTGAAAGAAGACTCTCGGAGATCGATTTCAATCGATTCTCCCGCAGATGGAAGGTCAGCCACCTCGTAAGTTGGTAATTCCGTCGTGACTCGACCGCCTCCGAGGTCGATCACCATACCGGGAAGATCCATCGCGAAGGCTCCGCCGCCAGCCATCATTGTGACGGCTGCAGCGGTAGCCAAAACGCTCCGCTTGAGAGTGCGACCAGATCCTTCCATGTGCACCGCCTTCACCGAGCAAGCCTTTCTGCGGCTGCGGCACATTTCGTTAACGACCTGATAGAGACGGAGTGCGTCGTTCCAGATGACCTTATAAATCGCGTTCATAGCTTTACTCCATATGCGGAGATTCGTTCGCGGCGATCAAGACCCATTCTTGTCGTCTGATCGCTTCGAAATATTGATTCCCTGGGGAAAAATTCGGGCTGCTTGCGCCAAATGCAAAGGCTTTGAAGTAGGCGAAAAAGGTGCGCAACACCCCTTGCCCATCTTAGAGCACTGATGAAATTCGCACCTATAGAGGCTATTAAAGGAAGCCTCCCAAATACCAGAACCTGGTACACCAGAACCAACCCCTCCGATCAGCTCTACCTAAAGCATAAAATTCAAACCTCAGCTAGGCTAGTCATGTGATCTTTCAATCCAAAGACAGCTGCCGAATTCAAACTCTAAAAAAAACTTATTACTCGAACCAGAAACGAAAGTGAAAACAGCACTTTGAACTGTCCCCAGAAAGCGAGACACTTTCTGGGGACACTTTTATGAGCAAGAAA
>OOBY01000545.1_pt1 | contig 25414 bp, 37 predicted proteins | sample 1671751 | NCBI WGS metagenome assembly OOBY01 (sample SAMN06348189, study PRJEB24527) | human gut metagenome | biome: human gut; feature: ankylosing spondylitis patient; material: feces | host: Homo sapiens | place: China | collected 2015-10
AGGTTCGAATCCTCTCACCCCGACCAGTTTTGCAGAAGGAGATGTTCTACGACGTCTCCTTTTTTGTTATCTCCGTCTACGGAATCGCCTTTATCCTCGGGCTTCTTGCATGCTCGGATAGTCTCTTTCGTTCTTTCTCGTTCTAACGTAGAATCTCACAAGCTCAAGTGCGAATGCTCCCAACTATGCACCCAATGAAACGGCATTGGGTGCTTTTGCCGTAATTTTTTTCGGATCCATTGGGAGCATAGACCCTTACTTTGCCCATGGATCAAAGATGAGAAGCGCTGAGCGAATGACAGAGCGTAAGCTCAAAACCCTCACAAAAGACACAGCCTGTGGAGTTGTCCCAGGGCTGTACGTCTCAATCAGAAAATTGGCCGACGGTAGTTTGGCCAAATACTTCGTTCTAAAAGTCCGATCAACTGGTCGTTCCCTTAACTTGGGGCGTTACCCAGCAATGTCTCTTGCTGAAGCCTTTGCCAAGGCTTCTGATTGGCGTCAGAAAGTGGCAGACGGCATCGACCCGGTTGCTGAAGAGAAAGCCAAACGTGCCGCTTTGTCCAAGACCCCGCAAGCCACTGATGACTCAGTCCTGACCTACGAGAAACTTATGTTCCAGTGGGTCGAGTTCAATGACAAGCGAGGACGTTGGAAAAACCCAACCAAACCCCGAGCAGAGATTTGGAAAGGCTTCTTTCGCAATCACATCCCAGACGATCTAAGGCTCTGTCCAGTATCCGATCTTACGGCCGAAAAGTTCGCCGCCGCGTTTTACGTCAAATGGCAGACGATGATCGACACACCTGAACGTATCCTGGCAGATACTCGCAACGCGATAGATTGGGCAATTCGGTCAGAGATGATCCCTCCAATGATCAACCCGGCACAGGTCAATAATGGAAAACTCGGGGATCTGCTTCCACTCCAGCGACCGGTTGGCGGGCATGAACCGGCTCTTCCTCCTGAGCGTATGCCCCTGTTTTTCAAAATGCTTATGGAGTACACGCTTTCAAGTCCAGCCGCGAGATGCCTTGCCTTTGCCATTTTGACTGCGGCTCGAAACTCGACTGCCAGAGAAGCCACTTGGTCTGAAATTCAACAGGACTCAGATGGGCAATGGATTCACCTCATCCCCAGAGATCGGATGAAAGTAAAAGCAGAGCGGTTACCCTTTGATCGAAAAACACCATTATGTCCAGCTGCAATTGATCTGCTTAAGACTATGCCGCGTGTGCAGTTTGATGGGCAAGAGTTCCTTTTCCCAAGCATTAACCAAAGAAGTCTGAAACCGATTACACCAGATGCTTTTCCCAGGCTAATAAAACGAATGCACGCTAGGCAGTTCAAAATCGACCGCATCGGTTGGGTTGATCCGGAACAGAAATCCAAAAAGGGAGAACCTCGGATCGTGACACTTCACGGCTGTGCTCGAGCAACATTCAACACATGGGCAAAGGACGGAAAGCGGTTCCATCACGCATTTTTCCCAAAAGAAACCCGAGAAAGTTGCCTAGACCACCGCAACGAGTCCTATCAATGCGCCTATGATCGCGAGCAGGCTTTGGGAGAAATGCGAGAGGTTTTCGATGCCTGGGGTGCGTTCTGTACAAGCCTGATCAAATGAAAAAAAGCTTCGGGGTAGGACGTTTTTCTCCTACCTCTATTCTTATTGTGCATTGTGAACCTTCGCTAAGGCATCATGCTTTTCTGAGATTCGCTGAGAAAGGCTTGCACCTTCGACAGATAAGTCTGCACCTTCTGAGAGTAGCTCTGCACAGTGGGCGAGTCGCTCTGCAAAATGCTTGCAGGAACTTGCACCGGCTGCGGACAATCGCTTGCGATAACGGTCGGACTGGATGCGCACCCGCTCAAGCTCGATGCGAAGATTCCCAGAATCGGCGCGGCTTTCAGCCAATTCAGCCTTGCGTTTTTCGACCTCTTCCCACGCCTGTGCCAAGGCATCAGCTTGCTTGCGCTCATTTGCACGATTCTCCTTTTCTTTGTCTGCCAAGGCCAAAGCATGAGAGGCCTTCAGCTCGTCGATGTCTGCCTGATACAGCGCCGCAGCAAAGCGGTAGCCTCCGAAAAAAAGAGCGGCTGCCGCGATGGCAACCGCCCCGATCTTGATCCAAGTACTCATCACTGCACCTCTCCGATGCATCGACGGTACTCATTCTCCCGTCTGTCGACGAGTCCTTTGAGGCTCTTACCGCCGGCAAAGTGCCAGCGCTTGATCTCTTCACACGCGCCGCGATAATCGCCGGCGTTCAGCTTTTTGACAAGCGTAGAGCCGCAAAAGTTTGTCTTCCCGATGTTGTAGGCCAAGCTCGTGTACGCATCCATTTCGCCTTGCGTCAAAGGAACCGTCACGCAAGACCGCACGGCATCCTCGGCCACTCGCACGTCTTTTTCGAGGCGATTAAGCGCATCCGGGACGCTAATTGTGTCTCCGAGTTTGACGCCGTCGGTAGATCCGAAGCCGATGGTCGGTACATCACCCTCGACGGGTATATAAGCCTCGCTTCGAAACCCCTCAAAGTCAGCAATCGCGAGCAAACCCGCTGCAGTCAAAGACAAGCCGCCGACCGCGATTCGCGTTCCCATTCTCATAGAAACCACTCCTTGAAGCAGTGCGCCACGTACCCTGCGCAGAAAAGCGTTCCGAGTACAAAGGCCGCCCATCTTGTCAGCCTTGTCACCCATGGAAGTTCTCGGTCTTTCTTCATCACGAGCCATATAAAAATGGGGCTTAACGCCCCAGCCAATTTGCTATCGCAAAGAACACCCAATCTTTGAGACACGAAAGCCGCAAGCGTTCCCGCGCCTGCGGCTTTTCCTTTATTCAGCTTTCCCTCTCACCTTCTCGATTCTTTTGGTCACTGCGTCGTCTGATACTTGGTAAAAGTAGGACTCAAGCTTTCGTGGCCGCGCCATGCGCCAAAAGAAGCGGAGTGTCTCAACGATTTTGGGCAACGCGCCGATGATCATGATCAAGACATACACACAAGTCAGGATCGTGACCCAAGACTCAAGCGGCACGCCTGCGATGCTCAGAGCCGATACTCCTATAGCTGGTGCTGCTTTGGCGGTGCCACTGGCAGACCCCGAAAAGATTGGGGTAAGGATTCTTTTCAGCACGCTGTCCTCCTCCATAACTTACTCCCAGAGGAAACAGACAATGCACACCAGAAGGCAAGCTACTGTTGGAACAACCAAGTCATAAATGGCGTCTTTCGACCATAGCCGTATTTCAAAACCGATGTACCAAGGATCTCCTCCTGCTTTGATCTCTGCCTGTGTCACCTCGCGACCTAAATAAAAGCCAACTGCGAGAAGTGCCCCCATCGTCAAGCCCGTAAAAAAAGAAGCCCCGAAAGCAAAAGCAATCAGGGCTGTAACGGCTTGCACGGCGAGCGCTAAACCCGCGTGCGCAAAATTGGTTAAGTTCACAAGATAACCTCCGGTTTTGATGGCCATTCAATGGCATTAGGGAAGCCCTCCTGCTCGGGCACGTCTCTTAACGCCTGCCGATACGTCTTAAGCGCCACAAGCGCTTCTGAGCTGATCGGGTAATCAGGCATAAGCAGATAGTCCGTTTCTGCGAGAAGTTGATCGCGCTTCTCACGTATCGACTTAGCCCGATCCTCATCCGTCAAAAGCTCGTCGCCTACGGTGTAGCCGTAAAACTCAAGCGTTCGACGAAGATATGAAACATCGCCCAATGCTCCGCCCCTTCGAAGCGGGATGACTTCCGCCTGAGACGGAACATCATCAACAAACCTTGCTACTGCCACATTCCATATACGGCCATCTGCAATTTGGTAAAAAAAGCCTTTTTCCATCATTCACTCCTAGTGACCAGAATCCTTTCTACGAATAGAAGGAGTAAGTAGAGGAATTAACCGTACCTGCGATTGTTCCAGGGAAATATTCTGGCCCTGCACCTTGTGTAATGATGCGGCCACCATTTGATGCGGTATAGCGAATTCCGGTAACACCACTGTCTACAAACTGCATAGGAACAGAGTTATTCCCTGTAGTCAATCGAATTGTTGCATCGCTTACATAGGCGACAGAATAAAAATCTCCACTCAGAGTAATGGAATTCTGTTCTGAAGTAGTCCCTGCCATTAAAGCTATAGTACCTGACGACGTTGAATAAAGTTCAAACATGTATTTGCCAGGATAATTTGCACCATTTACTAGAGAATGAACAGACTGGTCATCTATATACACAGAGGCACCTGCTGTCGAACAAATAATGCCAAGCCAGTTTTGAGGCTCTACTGTCAAATTAACTGTTAAATCACAACTAACCACATAGAGAGTGGCTGAATTTCCACTCGCAATAACTGGACAGGTAAAATATGCACCGCCAGAGGCGTTTGCACTTGTAATGGATAGATCACTATCAATATCTTGCAAATACCAAAGGCCAGCTAGACAACGAACACAATTTCCTGAATTGCTTGGGTTAGTAACTTTTACTGTCTGTCCTTCTTGGGCTCTGATTAAAATTCTGCCTGTTGTTCGAGAATAGTCGGACAGAGTAAGGAGCTCGTTATATATTCCTTGTGCAACATAGATCGTAACTGAATAAGAAACAATATTATAATTTTCAGTTACGTATTTAACGCACGCCTGGATTGTTTTAAATGGCTTACTGGAGGTTTCACCTCGACCATCGTCAAGCGTATCGCTTCCAGTTTCTCCGTTCACATAAAAACTTTTGTTTGCCGTCAGCCAAATCGGCACACGAATAGACTTGAGCAAGTCCTCGAACTTGTCGGTCGGCATCTGAGAAAAGTCGACAGCAATTTCACCCGCTTCATTGATCGTAATGCCGTCGTCTCCCGTGATCTTCACGCCACCAAGTTGAGTTTCGGATGCCTTAGGCAGATCTTCCTCTAATGCTTTCTCAATAGCTTGTTTTACACGTAGAGGCGTCATCAGAACGTCATCGGCCGTACCCGCTTCAGCCTGAGATTTCGTTGCCAAAAGAGCTGTGGCAATCTTTGCGATCGTAACAACGTGATCAGCGAGCTTTTCAGTCGTCACAGACTCGTCTGCAAGGACATCTGTTTTGACCGATTCGCTCGTCATCCATCCGAGTGATTGAAGCGCTTCGAGAAACTGCAGTGGATCGGGCGGATTCGATGGAGTCTTTCCTGCCGCAAGAATGACAGACACACGAACGGCAGCCATGATGTTGAACCAGGCTGCCCCAGGAAGCGTCGCCTTTTGCCCCGTAACCGGGTTTCCGTCCTGCGCAAAACCCGTGCTTGTTTGTCCCGAATAATCCGGAAGAGTTTGAGTGGCCGCATCTTCCCAGTAATCGGTCAGCTGATTTGAATCAACCTTCGTTGCCATTGTTCACCTCGTATTCAAAAACAACCTCTGCGTGCGCGGGTGAGTTCTTTCTCACCATGCACTCGAGAAACGAAATACCCCACGATGCAAGACGTTCATTTGCCCGTGAGGTAGTTCGAAACAAAATCTTTTCTGTCTGCAAGTTTGTCCGGATCACCAAAACGTAGGCGTGCCCCCACTCCGGGCCATAGAGACGCTCATCAACTCTTGATCGCGTCGTAAATGGGTCATAGGATCCCACATCAATGTCGATGTCAAAAATGTCGCCGAGTTGCTTGTAAAACTCCTCCGTCAAACCACTTCGCCGTACCAGCAAAAGCAAAACCTGTCGGTATTGCTCGTCTGTCAAATCCAAACCTTTCAGGCACTCATTGGGTAACCCGTACACGCGCAGCCAATCCTGCAAAGTATCCGTACAAGTCCTTGGATCCGCCTCTTTCACCAGTCCCATCGCAATCGCATCAATGCGCGCCAACTCGGTGGCACCGACGCTCAGAACTGCACTTCCCGGAGAACCCGTCACTCGAGTCCAGGCCGGCCCCGGAGGCAAAAGATTGGTTAGAGCCTCATCGTAGTTTCTGTCACTCATACCCAATGTCCCCCACGACTGGCAGTTCGTAGTTTTCCGCCGCGACATTTTCTGTCGGGTACACCAGCACATAGTCTTCTTCGCCGGCCGCAGAAGAAATAGCCTGCTGTATATGGGTTATCAGAACTACCCCGCCGGGACTGGCTTCGCGCAGAAACAGGCTTTTCAGCTCGGCTGCAATTTGCGCTCGTACTGCTTCAGTATTAGGCGTTAAGTTTTTGATTTGAAAGGCAATCGGTTTTACAACCGGAGCTAACACAGTAGTCGCAGCCGTCACCGGGGCTGCCTGGGCAATGTAATCAGCCACGATTTGGACCATTCCCTCGGTCGGGATACCTGTTTCTGTAAGTCCGTCTGTGGCAAATCGGACAACTACTGTTCCCACCCCCTGCTCCTTGGGGAAGCACCAGGCTCGAGTAACTCCCGGCACTTCTTTAGCCCACGCCACATAATCTGTGGCTGTACCCCCACGAGGTGGATTGCGGAGTCGATACAGAAGACGTTCGCGTAGACTTTCGTCAGACTCAGCCTCGGCACCTCCGGCCATCTCGCTACCGATAGCTTCTGCATCTAAACCCGTCACAGGGCTGACGAGCGTGTACGTCAATCCTGCTTCACGGTTTCCAACCGTGCCTGTCTCCAGGCATTGCACCGGCACCGTGTAGCTTCCGACTTCAGGCGCCGCCGTCGTCTCATATCGAGTCTGGTCGTCGGCCATGAAGATCGTACCGATCGGCACAGTGGAACCTTCGGTGTAGCTTACCGTCAGTGTCCCCGTAGCTTTGCTCGCTGCCCGTCGGTAGATGCCTTGGATGGAAGCTTGCCGTTCTAGGTACTGAGCTTCGGCCGTGTCTGCAAAGAGTTGCTTCAGGATCCAAGTAATAAATCCGTACAAAGCGTGGCATGCGTACGCGAAAACCTTTGGCAGCACGCGCAAATTCGACTGACGGAGTTGTTTGGCGCCTGCTTCGCGCTCGGCGTCTGTAGTCATCTGCGTGATCAGCTCGCGCAGGGTTGGACGATCAAATGCCATTTTTCAATCCCTTCCAAACGTCTGCGAACTGCAGACGGATGTTGTCAGCATCTCGTGAAATCGTCACGAGAAGATCAACTCGATCAAGCCCGTTGCGCTCAACCTTGACCTCGATCTTGTCGGCGACACTTTCTTTGACCAACCAAGCCAAAGCCTGCTCGGCGTAGTCTTTGCACTTTTGCGAAGTCTCGTCCGTGATCTTTTGTCTGCTCAGGAGCCAAAGTCTTGAACCTGTCACAGATGTCGCGTCATCTTCGTAGGTGTCCCCCCAGAAGCCATTTCGTCGGCCTCCTTCAATTTCATCGTCGTCGCGAGATCGAGCCCAGGAAAAAAGCGAGATAATCACGGATCGCACAAGTTCATTTCCGGCATAAAGCGACATCTCGCTGGGTACGCCGTTGATGATCAGAATCTGCTGCATGGTTCACCTCACTTCGCGGGGCCGGTCGAGCCGCCATGCGGGCAGTCGTGTGTATGCCTCTTCAGGCTGATGCCATCAGCCGTCACATCGCCACCCGACACAGCCAGAGACCCGGACACCGAAGCCCCAGAACCGCCACTGATCGCCAGGCCACCCGTACCGGTTATCTGCTCTGAAACTTTCAGCGTTCCTGAGATCTGAACGTTCGACTCAATCAAAGTTTGCGGAGCCTTCAGCGTCACGTTTCCGCCCACCGTAGCCGCCATCTCACCGCCGACCGTTGCGGTGAGATTTTTCGGCGTATTGATCTCGATACCGTCACGTTTCAGATAGACTCGCTGACCTTGGTCATCAAAGACAGCCACCTCACCTTCCAGTACATGTAACCGATACCGTCTATCGGCAGTCACAGCAACAACACCGTGACTGCGATCACCGTTAAAGAAAAAACCGAGGCATTCCGCCCCGGCCTTAGCCTTGGAAGTCCAGCCGTATGGCTCGAAATGCTCGAGACCCTCGCGAACTTCCCCTTTCAAAAATTCACACTGCAAGGTGCGCATCTTTGGTTTGTCGTCGGACATCACCAAGGTACCTCGCCCCAGCATTGACTTTAGTCTTTGGATAATGCAAAAGCCCATCATTGCACCTCATCGAGCCACGACGACGTCTGAGCTTGCGTCTGTCCCAAGGTCGGTGCTGCCTCGAACGCTGCAAGCGGAGCCAAATTCAGGGTCGCAGTGCTCCCCTGCTCCGAAAGTTGGTACTGCACTTCAGCAAGAAGAAGATCATCATCAATGCCGAAACAGTTGTCTCTGACGTGAACTATTGAGTTTGGAGTCCATAGCTTTCCAAGTGCATCACGCCAACCGACAACTGTGTATGACACTCCTTGCAGGAGCGCGCGACGGCGGCGCTGTTCGAACGACGCGATCTGTCGGCAGGTGTCCTGTGTCATCTCGCCGTACTGGTCAAGCGCAAGTAGGCGAAACCGAGACGTTTGCGAGTCCGTTGTGCTCGCCATGATTTGGTTTGAAGCAGATCCATAAGCCTGATCGCTTCCGGACCTCTGGCCAGTCACGACGTAGTCTGAGAAGACCTCTGCGGCGTCTCGCTGTATTGATCCTGTCAAAATGTTGACGCCCATCTCCAGACCGCCCGCGGCATTTCCGCCTGCACCGGGAGAGGTCAAGACAAGGCGTCCAGCAGCGTCGTCCGTGGCAAAGAGCTGACCGTTGGCCAAAAGTCTGTTGATCGAATCGAAGACGGTCTCGCCCGGATCGATCGCGTGTTGAGTGATCGGATCCCCCGTCGACACCTGTCGCACGACATCGATGCCGTATGGGCCGCACAAGTCCGCCGCGATCTGCTCGATCGTCTGGCTCTTCCACTGAGAAGCCTGCGGAGTTACCGGCGCAATAATGGTTCCGGAAGGCGGCACTAGCCGCGCTGCCGACCATTGTCCCGTCTGCGTCGATGCAACGCTCTTTCCAAGCCAAGCAGCAGGCGCACAATCGACGATATCAGCCGTTCGGCTTCGACCGGACACTGACACTTGAAGACTCATCGCAGAGTAGGACATCGGCGTGGCAAAGATGTACCCCGAGACCACTGGATCGCTTCCGATCCAGACCTCGACCGGGTCGCCAAGATTGACTGCCGAGATGACATCCTTCGCCTGAGGCCATTGATAGGTGATGCCCACCGTAAAGGAGCGAGCTGCCATCGTGATACCGGCCGTGATCGCTACGTCCGTCCATCCTGTCAGCTCCTTGCCGGCAGTTCGAAGAATAACCTGCTCACTCATTGATAACCTTCAAAACATTTGGGCAAAACAGCGGGTGCGAAACCGCGTTTCGAACCACGATCTCCTTTGCTCTGGCAGCGTCTCCGTAGAGCTCCATCGCCGACACACAAGCAGGAAGAACAGCTCCGGCATCGTAGTCTGAGAGTCGTGCCGCATTACGTGCGCGATCAGAAAGATCACGCGATACGGCCGTCGCAGCATTGCGCAGAGCCGTGAACACGGAATCGCTTGTCGTGTCTAGCATTTCATCGTCAAGAGTCCCGACAATTCGATCCTGCGAGGCCTGCATTTCGTCGTAACTCACAGTCGGTTCAGAACTGGAACTGTCGTCTTCGTAATCAATCTCCGCAATCGCGGCTTCGTCGTCATTCGGCAGAATCGAGGAAGTCGACACCGTGCTGTCGATGTCAGTTCCGATCAACGTCGAGACGCCAACAGCCTGAACCAAGATCGCGCATCGCGCCAAGGCATAGACAGCTTTACGGTTGGTCTCAATCACCTGTGCAGAATACGGCTTAACCTCGCTGTAGACCGGCTCTTCTTCTTCATCATGCAGTCCATCCACAAGCGAGCACAAGGCCGTCCCGACTCGCTGCCAACCTGCGACTGTGGTCGCCAGTCCAGAAAGCCCACATGCTCCCATGAGTTGAGTTGCAAAAGCTCTTGGATCCGTCGACACAAGGTCGAGAGCCGAGTTGGCCAAGTCGCTGACGCGGTTGGCAAATCCAAGAACAGTTGCAATCTCAGAATTTGAAATGATCCCCAAGCTATCGAGCAGATCACCGTTAAGAGCATCCTTCACGAAGTCTTCCACAGCATCGAGATTTATGGCCTCTGCGAAGGCATCGCAAGCCGAGCTCATCAAGCCGTCCGCGGCCGCGCGGGACTGCGATTGAGTGGCCTGCCCCATTTCCGGGAAGGCGTTAAGCCCTGCCTCGACAAAGCTCAGCGTAAATCGCACGATACGCTGGGTCTGGCTGAAAGACATCGCTCCACCCGGGCGTGCAATCACCTGCACCTCTCCGAACTCTGGATGTACCAGAGTTCCTGGGCCAGGCTGTTCGATCGCGTCACGCACAGCGTAGGCCTGATCGACGCAGTCGTCGCCAAGGACAAAAGCCGAAAGCTCGTACTCGCGAGCAGCCCGACCAAGGTCTTCAGTAAAGGGCTCGTCTCGCTGGGGGTACTGATGTGTAACGGTGCGGCGCCCGGCGCTGATGTCGCTCGACTCGACAAAAAAAGGAACGCCTCTAAAAGAGGCCGTAAGTCTTTGAGCCATGTTGTTACCAGCTCGGCGCGTTCACGCCGCGCCCGCTGCCTTCTGCGTATCGGATGGATGTATTAAGTGCCATGCCGTCGGAGGTGCTGCGAGTGATCCGAGTCCCGGGCTGGGCGTTCGCAAAATTCACGTCCAGCCGGCCTCGCATTTCACCAAACTGCGGCTGTGTCACAACCTGCACAACCCGAGGGTTACTGAAGTCTCCACGCGTGCGATAGAAGTCCATTGACGGTGCATTTCTATTACCCTCTCCTTGAACACCATCACGATTGCGATAGAAGTCTCCCGCACCCATCGCCCGCGCTACATCTTCTTTGACGTCAATAGAGATGGTCTTTTGCGGTGAATCATCCGAGAAAAGATTCATCAGCCACTTCGGCACGACACCTTCCAAGGAGTCTGTAAGGCCCGCGAAAGTTGCCATGATGCCGTCAACTTTTTCATTGATCCAATCGCCGATTGCATCAAATGTTCCTTTGATGCCCTCCCAGATCGAATTCGCCACAGCCATGATGTCGTCGCCCCACTTTTGCCATGCGAGACTGAAGACGCTAAAAGCCGTCAGCGCCCATCCGATCGGACCGGTCTTCAAGAAGGCCTTGCCCAAAAACGCCAAAGCGCCCCAAGCAACTTGTGCGAACTTAACGAAGCCTGTGCCCCATTTGGCCAACTGCGTCAAAACAAGTTTGGGATCCAAAGCCTGCAAGACTCCTGCCACTCCCTTCGTGATGCTCACAAAGGCAGTACCAATCTTCCAAGCGCCAAAAGCAGCCTGCACGCTGACGATGCCAGTTAGCAGAGTTCCCAAATTATCTGAGACAAAGTTAATCGCCTTTCCAACCACTCCGAACTCTTTCTCGAGCTTGTCACCTCCGGCCAAAAGTGCATCGATTCCGCTCACGAAAGCGTCCCAATCGACGCTTTCAAGCCAAGTGGTCAGCCGTTCCGCCCACTCGTCCATCCTGGCTGAGATGATCGGCTGAAGCTTCTCAAAGACCGCCTGGAGCTTTTCGGTCAAAAGACCGAAGGCTGGAGCCAGAGATCCAAGCGTCGCGATGCGCACTCTGTCAAAAGACTTCGTCAGCGTAGCCCACTGCCCTCGGAAAGCCTGCATCCGCGCGATGTCAGAGTCCGAAAGTGCATTGCCTGCAGCTGTCATAGCCGCTTCGGCATTCTTAAAGGCCTCGGAACCCTGCCGCAAGATTGGCAGAAGCTTGGCGCCTGTATCTTCACCAAAGGCAGAGATGGCCATGCGAAGTTGGATGGCTTCATCCTTCTGCCGAGCCACAGCGTCAGCAAAGTCCAAGAAGACTTGATCGGCCGTCTTGATGTGCCCGGATGCGTCGCGCGCTTCAATGCCGACGCGCTTGAGCAGTTGCGCAAGTTCATCCTTGCCGCCGGTAGCAGCATCAGAGAGCTCAATGTTCATATCTCTCAGGCTCTCTGCAAACTCCTGAGAGTCCATGCCTGCGCTTTCAGCGACTGTCTGCCAAGCCTGCAACTGCTCGACTGCGACGCCCGTCTGATCGCTCATCTTCTTGAGCTCGACCGCCGTCTCAGACGCCGATAAGGTTGCCGCCCAAACGCCGGCTCCTGTGCCGGCGAGAGCGGTGAGACCGGTCATCGCAAAGCCCGCACCTTTCGCCAAAGACTCGAAGCCGCTTCTCATGTTGCGACCGGCCACTCGCATCTCGCGCTGCATCTGCTTGAGTGCGGGACTCATCCGGTCGACAAGCGTGAAGACCGCTTTTAAGTTTGTCTCATGGGTTGCCATAGCTTTCCCGTATCTCTTCTTTCATATCGCCCATCTCTTCCACTAAAACGGCCAGAAGAGGCAGTGGCGTTTTCATCAGCTCTGCGGGCGACATCCTCCAAAAGTAGGCCGTCCGCAGAGCGACGTGACGGAAGGTTAAGAGCTCGGACTCACCGTCTACTCTTCCGAGCCCGCTCCAAAAGCAAGCTGAGTGATCACGAAGTCGCGCATCTGCATGAAGTCATGTAAAGACAGCTTGCCGATCTGAGACTCGGTCAGGCCGCTCACGCGCGTGATGTACGCGCTAAGGACCTTGGTTTCTTCGAGCATCCGACGGCGGCCTTCCGCATCAATCATCGGAGCCATCACAGGCCCCAGACGGATGTAGTCACCCGTCTCGATGTCGCGAAGAGTCACCTCCGAAGTGCCGTCGACTTCCTTCGTGAGTTTCATCGTCAAAGGCATGTCTTAACTCCACTGACCGGACTTACCGGCAAAGTCAAAGGATGCTTCGCCCGCCTCAGACACCGTAGGTGTTCCGCGCACGAAAGCGTTCGAAAGCGTGAAGACTCGGCCGTTTGCCAGCTCGGTTCGAATAGTCATCGCCGTGGCATTGCAGATCTTCTCGAAGTCCGTTTCGTCGGTGATCTGCACCGTGCATTGCATGTACGGCGCAATTGTCTGCTCGTCGTAGCCTACGACTTCGTCGCCGACAACGATGTCGGTGCGGTTCTTGGTGGAAAGCGGGATCGTGAAGGATCCCTTGGCAGGGATCGTCGTCCCGTCGACCGTCACATAGGCGGTGCCAGACTGACGTCGAAAAGTCATGGTTGAATCTCCTTAGTACTGAAGACGGAACTGGACCAGCATCGCAAAGATGCGCAACTGGTTCACAAGATCGGGCGGGAACAGAACATCCAAACGGTTCGGATCCGTGGCATTGCGCTCCACGACGATGTACTGCTTGAACGCGTCGATGTTTTCGACCAAGCCCGCTTCCATCAAATCCGTGTAGGCCGCGATCAGCTCGGACTTGATGATCGACGGCGTCACGATCGCCTGACCTTCACCGAAAGTCGTGCCATCGTCAGCAAGCTTGTGGCGGCCGTACTTCGAGGTGATCTGAGTGCGCAGATAGCGGATGATGTAGCCCAGCGTGTGCAGGGTTTCCGCATCCTGATAGGAGTTGTCCGTCGCACCGTAAGCGTTCTGGATGTAGGTCGTCACAGCGCGTTCGATCTGTGTGTTGCTCGTCGTATCGCAGAAAGTGGCCATGCCGGAAGCGAGAAGGTTTTCTCGTTCCGTGCGTGAGAAGCGATCTGCCACTCTCGGAGCCGAGATGCCGTTCAGCACAAGCGTCTGGAATGGGCGGGCAGGATCGGCCTTCACCGAAACTGCGATCTGGCCTACGGCCGCGCCCAGACGATCAAAGCCGAAGTTTGGATCCGTTTCAGAGACTGCGAACACCGTCAAGTGCGGGTCGTTCTGGGCCTCGCCGATCTCAAGCAAGTCATCAACTGCGCCACGCGTGGCGCTGTAGACATGGCCGTAGAGCTGCACGTTGTACGCCCAGCGCTCGGTCATGGCGGCCTTAGTAGCGTCCAGACTGGTCTTGTCGGAATACGGCAAAGCGATGAACTCGAAGGGTTCTTCCTTCAGAGCTGCAAAGGCGGCTTCGATGTCCGGTACTCCGGTTCCAGCCGTACCATCTGCGACTGCCACACTTACGCCATCAGGCAGTTCCTGGCCGTTGGCTGCACCGAGCAAATTGACGTTGACCGTCAGATCGTTTCCGATCACGCCCTTGTGCTTGGAAGTAACCGTCACCACACCAAGAGCCGCCTGAGCAGTCACCGGAAGATCGACGTCCGCATTGATCGCGGCCGCGATGTGGCCGGCAATGTCCGATTCCGCTTCGCTTGCCTCGACGCCGACCTGCACAAGTTCATAGCCCACATAGAGGCTGATCGTTCCGGCAGCACTTGCAGTACCGGTAACTGTCACGGTCTTGGTCGCGGCTACGCCGCTGTCCGGATCCGCCAAAGGCATTGCGTAGAGCATGCCCGTAGAGTCCTGATCGCGATAAGCGGCGACCATTCGATGAAGGATCGAGCCGTGGCCGAAGAGCTCGGCGGCCTGCTCAGCAGACGAGACATAGGTCAGCTCGCCTGCGGTGGCCTTGCCCGTCGTCAGCATCGGTCCCATGATCAACGCCTGCATGTCATCGACCGTGGTGTTCGCGGCCGAGTTGTCCACTTCCGCGTAGAAGAGAGGCGTGTAGATCTTCTGCGGGATCGTGTTGAAAGAAATCGCCATGAGTATCTCCGGCTATAAAAAAAAGGCGCTCTCAAGCGCCCTGGGTTTCGATTTTGATTCTGGCCTCCGGTGTGCCGTCCGGCTTGTGCTTTCGAGGCCCAATCTCGTCGACGTTGATGTCGACGCCTTTGAAAGGTCCCATCCGTTCGTAGGCCACCTGCTGCCAGGTGTCATCCTTCTGGACGGTCGTGAAGGTCTTGAACTGGTAGGAGTAGATCAATCTATCGCGTGTCAGCGTCACCAATGATCCACCCGTGTACTCGATCTTGTCGTGAGCCGCGTCCGGACACCACCGAAGCAACGCTTTGAAGAGTTCTGCTCGGATGTCGTCAAGCTGATCTGCCGCTTGCTGTGCTCTTGGGTCTTGGTTGTTGAGAATTACCAGAACCGCAAAGTATTCCGTGATCTCCTGATAGCACTCATTACCCATGTCCTCGAGGATTTCGCCGTCCTCGTCCAAACGAACCACGTATGCCGCGGGAAGTTTGGCCTGAGAGATAGCCATCTCGAGATCGTCTGTCAGAGCTCCGGCTACCTGAGTAAAGCTCGGGCACTCAGCTTGTATCTGAGCAATGATGGGAGAAATCTTCATTTCGAAAACATTCCTTTGAGTGCAGCGTCAAGACCTTGCATCACCACATCCATCGCACCTTGCTCATGCTCGAGCGCGGCGTCATTGATGTAGTCCCTGCGCTTTTCGATTCTCCAGGAATCGAGTTTCTGCCCCTTTTTCCGACGCTTCACACCAAAGCGCAAGAAAGCTGGGTAGAACTGCCAACGGTCATTCTTAATGCGACCGCCCGTGTTGGGAACTTCCTGCAAAACCTTGAAGCCATAACCAGACTTGAAGTATCGAACTCTGATCGCCTTTGCCAGTGCGCCTGATCGCTTGCCTGGGTATTCGCCTCGAGCTGAGACTTTTTTCTGGCTTGCTTTCTTCCTGGCGCTCTTTCTAATGCCGTTTGCGATTTGGCGAAGATATGGGCGAAAGACCTTCTTGTCGATATCCGCGCGTTTGATCTGGAGCTCCTCAAGTGAGAAGCGAACCTCTTTGGTCTCGATCTTCACTCGACCTCCTCGACGCGACACACGTCTATGACCGTAAAGCGTTTTGCGCCTTCCAAATCTGAAGTTCTCAGGATCTGATAGCGAACGCCTTCGATCTCGATGCACACTCGACCGGCTAACGTCTCAGGCCTGATCGCACTGGTGCGACGAATCGTGATTCGATGCGTCACGCCAGTCTCGAGCTGTTGCTGACCGAACCAATAGGTCAGCGCGCCAACGGGTTCGAGTTTCGCCCAAACCGTTGCGATCGGCTCGTAGACCTCCTTGAGCGTGACCCCGTCCTGAACGGATGTCCAAGACAGGATGGTAGCTCTGCGGTTCAGAACTCCCGGATCAGTCAGCATCTTCCGTACTCCAATCGATGTACCGGTCAAAAGCCATCTGTCGCATCACGCGATCGCGCAGCTCGACATCCGTGGCCGTTCGGTTCTCATACCAATAGGCGATGATCACGCAGACGGCCATGCGAAGGTCTGCCGGCACCTCATCGACGGTGGCCGCGATCGCATTCTCTTTCTCGACATCACCGACGATGGGGCGGCGAAGACGAGTCTCCGCCAAGCCTGTCGCGGCTTCGATCAGAGCCGAGATCACGCTGTCGTCATCGGATCCGTCGACTCGAAGATAGAGCTTGGCCTCATCGAGTTTTACGCAAGGTGTCGTCATGAGTGTCAGTCCCCGGTTACCCGGGGACTTCCGTCAAAAGTTAGGAACCGCTTTCCTACCCACCGGAACCGGCACCGATCGCCAGATCGCCGCCGACGAAGCAGTTGGCGCTTTCAACAGCGAATGCCATACGGGTTTCGCAACGGATCGTGTAGAGGTTCTTGGTGACGTTGTTGGCGTCCTGCTCAAACATCTCGATCACAGGAGCGGAACGTTCGTAGATCGTTGCACCCATGATGGGATCCGCGACCATGAACTTTCCTTCGGTCACTTCCGGAGATTCGACCACTCGCAGCCCCCAAGGGCGGATGTCGGTACCTGCCTGCAGCGGGCTGCCCATCAGGTAGTTGCCGTTCTTGTCCTTCATGCCTCGGATGGTGTCAAAGTCCATAGGGTTGAGGAAGACGACGGACGGCGTATAGCCGACCTTGCGCATGGTGGCGCCGCATCGACGAATCAGGTCGAGGACGTTGGAGTCTGCCGGCATGTTGTCTTCGGTGAACCCGTGGACCGTGTAGTTACCGGTCGTGAAGATGCCCGACAAGTTCTGGCCGGTTCCGTCACCGACAATCAACTGCTTTTCAATACGGCGGTTGAGACCGTACATCATGCGATGGTTGATGTAGGCAGCCAGAGCCGGAGCGTCTTCCGCGAGCTGCTTCGTGACTCGGATGAAGTGTGCGATGGTGCGAACCGGTGCATCGGCTTCCGTGAACTCCATCTTGGATTCGGGCTTGTCACCGCCTTCAGCAGTTTCTGCTGCGGAATTGGTGAACGCCGATTCCTTGAGATAGGAGATCGAGTTCGAAGAGGTCGGAACACCAGGGAAGGCGTCCTTCACGGCGTTCGGCAGTTCGGGCTCAGCCTTGATGCCGCGGTAGTCAGCCGGCACAGAACCTGCAGGTGTCACCACCGGGGAGGCAGCAGCGAGAGTCGCCTTCGTCACCTTGCCTGCAATCAGGTCGGCATAGCCGGAGCTCTGCACAAACTGCGCGCCAAGGGTCAAGGGAGCTTCCTTGCCAGCTGCGACAGTTTGGGAATTCTGCTGGAGTTCCAGCATCTTCTTGCCGAGCTTGAGCTGTTCGGCGGCAAGAGCCTTGATCTGCTCTGCAAGGTCCGCCGTCTGCTTTTCGTCTTCGGCACGCTGATCGGCCAGCTCACCAAGCTTCTTCTCGATGGTCTCGGCCTGCTCAATCAATTTTTCCATGGGATCCATAAGTCACCTCAAATTTTTTGGATACGTTCAAAGATCGCCTGCAGCTCGTTCTGAGCTTTCAGCGCGACATCCCGTCGCGTATCTGCGGCAAAGCAGGCCTTTGCCTTGGAGAGCAGCCATCCCGACTGCCGATGTGAAAGGTTCGCCACATCCTTCAAAAAAGCCTCGAGATCGCGAACGGTTTCGAGGCTTTCGATGCGGCTGTCAATTTCGTCTGCTGATAGGGTCTGTGTGATCCGCGCTTTGGAGTCTGCCGGCGCTGTGACGATCGATATCTCGTCGAGCTTCCGGATCTTCGAAAGCGACATGATTCCCTTGTCGTCGGTCTCTGTATCGGCGGCGTCGAAGTAAATCGACACCGACAGGCCGTCTACCGTGCCGGCTTTCAGAGCCGCGTAGACGTCCTTGGCCTGTGCCACGCCTTGCGTGAGCACGCCTTCGACTTTGAGGCCAAGAGCGTTCTCTTCAAGCTTGTCCCATACCCCGATCGGCACAGAGTACGAGTCGTGATTGAAGAACATCTTCGGCTTTGCTCCGGACGCAACGATGTCCGAATACGCGCCGTGCAAAATCTTGAAGCCGTAGCAGTTGACGTTGTTGAAGCGCGTCGCATAACCCTTCACTCGCCACTCATGCGAGTCGTCAAGGCTCAACTCGACGTCTTTTAACGACAAATTTACAAGTTGCTTTTTCATTGCTTTACGTCTCCAACTGGAGTTTGAGGCGCATTGCTCGATGCCACCTCTCCGAGCTTGTCGAGCGGCGCCAAATTCGTCTGTGCCGTCGGCGTATCTCCGCCCTCAAGCGGCGGGTCGTTCTCGAGTGCTCGGACCTCGTTTCGTGTCTTAAATCCGTTCTGGACCGCTGTTGCGTAAGCGGCGTAACGGCTTTGCAAATCGCCGCGGAAGAAGGCGTCTAAGTTGAACTCGATCACCACGGATCCGCGCTCCTCGGATCGCAAGATGCGACTTTCGAGAGCCTGTTCGATGCTCTTGAGCAGAGGGTTCAAAGTGAATTTGTGGAACCCGCTCACGATTTCAGCGATGCCGCTTCCCCAAGTCGTGGCCCCGGATGCGCCGATTAGTACCGGCGGCACACCGAACCATCGGCAGATCTCTTCGACCCCGTACTTGCGGCTCTCAAGGAGCTGTGACTGCTCAGGCGTCAAAGCGACCTGCTGGAACTTCATGTCGGCCTCGAGCACGATCAGTTTTCCGGACTCGGCCTTGAAACTGCCGAGAGCGCGGCTTACCGCATCTGCCTGTCCCTTCTTGCGGTCCAGGATATGGTCGACCGTCAGGATGCCGCTCGGACGCCCGAAGTTCTGGGCGTTCTGCATCGTGTATTTTTGGGTTGCCATTGCCTCCTGGACACTTGACCCCATGAACTCCAGTTTGCTGAAGCCAAGGATCCCGGTCCCGATGTCTTTGATATGCAGGACCTGATCCGGAGTGAGGTCGTAGGTCTCGCTGTCACGGACATACTGATAGACCAAGCGGCCCGTCGCCTTGTCTGAAAAGACGGTCATCTGATCAGACGAAAGAGGCCACAGACTGATGACATCACCGACCGAGTCACGCATGATCTGCGCATAGGCATTGCCTCGCAAAGCCCACTGCAGGATCATGGCCTGCCAGAAGTCGCTGGCCGTCATCACGGCATTCGGTTGGTCGTGCAGGATCGTCCAGAGACGTGATCCGCGATCCACCTTGCGATTACCACGCGAGTCCTCTTTGAAGACCATCAACGGAAGAGAACTCACAGTCCCGGCAAGTAAACGCGCACACGCGTAAACGGTCGAGATCTGAAGCGCGATGTCAGGGGACATCGGTGCCGCGACAAGACTGGAAGGCGTTTCGAGCTGCTGCCCAGACTGGTCGGACATGACGCCACCCCACCCGAAGCGACTGAAGAAGCGTCGAATGAAAGGCATTTGTTACACCACGATGATGTCGTCGATGAAGTCTGCGAAGCTCCCGCCTTCGTCTCGCTCGGACAGGCACATGGCCAGTCCGTAGATGAGGGCCACGGGACCGTCGATCTTCTGCTCGTAGCGCTCCTTGCGCGGAAAGATGTTGTCCTTTGCGTCAAGCTTTGCCACGACGTTTCCCATCATCCATGTCATGGCCGGGTTCTCGTCGTGCGTGAGCTTGCCGTCTTGCACAAGCGCTTCGAGCCACTTCATCGGCTCTGAAATGTTTTGGACGGTGTTGCGGTACTCGACCATCGGAGCACCGTCCTCTGAAAGATTCACGGCAAGCTGAGTCGCTTGCCAAGGGTCATAGGCAATCGCCTGGACGTCAAATCGTGACAAGTCTTCACGGATCTCTTCTTCGATTCGCGACAGGTCTGTCATCGCACCACCGGTCACGGTGATGGCACCCGTATCGGCCCAACCTTGGTACTGTGAGTTCGTACTCTTTTCGATCGCAACCTCGGGAAGGTACAGCTTTGTCGATACGTAAAAGCGAGGCTTGCCGTTCTCGTCCTGCTCCTTGAAGACGATCACCCTGGCCGTCATGTCGTTTTTGGCACCAAGGTCGAGACCGATCACGCAGGGCTTGCCGAGCATGTCATCGAGATCTCGCACGTGCCCGCATCGCTTCCAAGCGGCCAGATCCATCCAGGCTGTGCCGGCGGAACACCACACGTCGAGGTGCTTCGTCTTGAAGTTGTTGGTGGCACTGGCGATGGCCATCGCCTTCTTCTGCAGCGGGATGATGACATCCGGCATCACGGACACGCCCCAGTTTGGGTTCGCTTTGATCAGCGCTTCCTCGGTCGTCCAGTCGTCATCCTCGTCGATCGTGTAGATGACGCCAAACTGCGTCTCGTCCTCGATCGTGCCGTCGAGCACACCTCGGACCATCGTCCGCACTTCGTAGCAAATTCCAGACGTGTCAAAGCCGGCAGTCGTGATCACCCACAAAAGGGAGTTCAAGCGCTTGCCCATCGACGTTTCGACCACGTCGTAGACCGCTCGAGTCTTGTGTGCGTGAAGCTCGTCCACACACGCAAAGTGGGTGTTCAAGCCGTCAAGGGTTGAACCTTCCGCGCTCTTTGCCTGGAAGGTCGAGTTTGTCCGCGGCACATAGAGGGCATTGGCCAAGACCTCCAGTCCGAAGTTTTGCCGCAGTGCCTGATTGGCTACGCACATCTGCTTGGCGTCGCCAAATACGATCTTGGCCTGATCTCGAGTGGTTGCAAAGGAGTAGACCTCGGCGCCCGGCTCTCGATCAGCCAAAAGGCAGTAAAGCGCAACCCCTGAACTCAGACAGCTTTTGCCATTGCCGCGACTCACTTCGATGTAAACACGCCGAAATCGACGTCCACCGTCAGCCCGACGTCTCCATCCGAAGATAGTTGACAAGATCCAGATCTGCCACGGCTCGAGTTTGATCTTCTGCCCAGCCAAAGCACCCTTGGTGTGAGTCAAGAGCTCGATGAACTTGCAGACGCGGTTCCCTTCGCTTTCCGAAAAAGCATACAAACCATGATCCTTGTATCGTCTGCGGTCTGCCTGATTACGGCGGACCGCCTTCTTGACGAACTCGCAAGCAAGAACCTTGCCACTCAGGACATCGGCCTCGTACTTTGCCGCCACTTTGCAAAAGTTTTTAGAAGTCACCAAACTCGTTTCCTTGATCGTCGTCTTTCTTCCGGACACTCACACGCGCGCGCGAACTGGGCGTGAATCCAAGCTCGGTTTCACACTTGGCCAAAATCTGCTGCACCTTGATGAGAGCATTGAATGTCGGACTCAGCTTTTCCGTCGGTTCTCCATCGACCATAAAAACGACTCCGCCTTTGTCGACAAGCTTTGCGAGCTTGCGATACAGCGCGTAGTTACGGGCCCATCTTTCGAGCACACCGGCATCGAGCGCGGTGAGCACGCCTTCCGGAGCGCACTCGACAGCCAACTGCCAAGCCGCCCGGGCGTCCTTGTTCAAACCCACCGGAGGTTCGGTCGTCAGCGTGGCCGCCGTCATGTCGATCTGGCGGTGTCGCCGGCACGGCTGCAGAGTCCCCTGCGCCGCCTTCACGGACTCATCCTTTCGTGGTCTTGCCAAAGCTCAAAACTCCCAGTTTTGCACGCATAAAAATCGAGGGGGACGGTGCGGTTTGGAAAAAGAAAGCGTTTTAGAGTTGAGCCGCCCCCATCCCATTCGTCCCGGAACGACAAAGTACCGCATCACTACCCTCCAACCTTGTAGAATGAGCTCATGCGTTTATTCAATCTCTTTGCCTTCTGGCTGATCTGGGCAGGCCTTGTCTTTTGGGTCTTCCCTGTGCCCGACACATTCTTGGGCCTTGTCGGCTACTTCGTTCTCCCAGCCGTCATCCTCGGCTTCGCCCGTAAGTAACTCGGCGATTGCCAAACCCTCCGTCCTCAGTCGCAGTCTTGCGCGAGTGGCATTCGTGACATAAGGCCTGAAGGTTCTTCTCGTCGTAGAGTAGGGATCGATCTCCCTTGTGAGGGACGATGTGGTCGATGTCGGTCGCCATCACGATCTTTCCCTGCTTGAAACACTCTTCACAGTAGGGGTGCTGTGCGATAAAGCGATCTCGTAACTTCTTCCATCGGTACGTGTAGCCGCGGGCGTTAGAGTTGCCTGCCTGCTGCACTCGGCGCTGCTCTCGCTTCTTAGCGGCACGCGCCTTCGCTTCAGCGTCCCGTTTCTCGCCGACGTCCTTGTGGCGCTCACAGTAGCGCTCGCCGCGAGGCACAGGACTGTGACACCCAGGATAAGAACAGATAGTCAGCAATGGCATAGAAACTTGGCCACTTGAACAAAAAGCCTCCTCGTGTATTGTTGGGTATCTCAACTCACCAACTCCACCAGGAGGCTTTAATTGACTGATTTGACACCTTTCATGAGCACCACAAAGACATTGGAAGACCTCAATGAATTAAGGCATCTCGTGAAATCAGCAAAGCTTTTGGATCACATGGAAACAGCCTTAAAACCCATTGATCAAATTTCTACAGCTGCACTACTCAGTTCTCAAGTATCGGCAGCGTCAAGGCTGATTGATCAACTTGCGGCAATACCTACACATCTAGAACTAGCAAACGCCTTCAAATCACCAGAAAGTCAATTTGCCGCCCTACAATCTCATTCGCTACGCTTAGACGAACTAGGTAATTTGGTCCAAAACGTCGCCTCGCAGCTAGATCAAATCTCGAACATTGCCTCGATCTGCAATAACCTAGAAGCCTTCTCCGGTGTTCTTCAACGGCTCAATGTTCCGAGCGAAACTGATCTGCTGGAAACGCTTTCTGGTGTCGAGCAGCAAGATTACGAACAGAAGCTTCGCGAATCTTTCGATGAGATTGATGCGGAGCAGGAGCCAAGCCACGACATTCTGGCAGACATGGCCGCAAACCAAGCCAAGAGGTTGTCGGAAATCATCTTCAAGCTGCTTGTCGTGTACTCCGTATTCCAGCAGATCTTTGGTTTGCCAACCCTACCGGAGCTTTTCGATGAAATCTCTATAGAGACCGAAGCAAAGGGAAATCTTGGTCCACAGATCAAACCATGCCATAGCCTCGGTTGTGCGCCCCAAAAAACAGATACCAACAATGGAAAACAACCACCCAATGATGATCGTTCGCCAAAGAACGACTCTGACACCATCATCCCTTCGTCCGCAATGCGGCTTCGCAAAGGTCACCAAGAGACCGATGAGCCATAGAACGACAGTATTGAGTTCTTGTATCGACATTTAATCCAGTTTTGGAATACGTGGAGTAAAGAGAGGCATTGCAGTCTTATGAAACCATGCCAGGTAGGGCTAACATGAATGCAGGAACGCTATCCGCAAAAGCCCTAGCAGCTCTGTACAGCTGGAACAGGATCCCAAGCAAAAGAGCACCTGAACCTACGGCAAAAATCCAAACAAGAAACAGTCTCACGCTCATCTTTGCCCTTAGCAAATAGGCTAAAATTTTCATGTCTGATCCATCTCATCAGATACGAAACAAGCCCACCGAGCCGCTAACTCGATGGGCTTTATTTTTGTCTGCAAAGTCTCCAAAAAAAAGCCTCGCTTGCGCAGCGAGGCCCGACTTCCTTTCCTTACCTTCCTCTGTTTCTTTCAGGTATGACAAAGCAGCCATCCGGCTGCCTTCAAACATCACAGAAACACTGGCTTTCACATTTTGGAAACATTGTGCTGTGCTTCCAAAATTTTTTCAAACCGAATTAACACATTTTCGATTTGCTTGCGTCCAAGGTTCAGGATCTTGTCGTAATGACGCTCCCTGAACTTCAGCTTCCTAGCCGTCTTTGCGATTGACTGTTGAGGCAGACAGTAGTGCGCTCGCAGTGCCCATTTGGCCTGATGGTACATGAACGGGCTTTCAGCCAAAGACACCCACGCGCGCTCGACCAGCAGCGCATCAAGAATATCGATCTTCGGCGGCTTGGCATCCTGCTCATCATCTCCTTCGGTTTCGTCCGCCTTGCCGTACTTCTTCATGGCACGCCAGAGGTAACTGGCCCCGATAGCCGGACGATCTGCCGCCCATCGTCCCCAGTTGCGAAGGCGATCATCGAGCGCCTCACGATCGCTTTGTGACATCATGGGAGTCTTTCTCCTTCGCTGCCTGGCCACCGTAGTAGTAACCCTTGATGAAAGCGGCACGCTCTTCATGGTCGTGGATAAGATTGGCTTGGCGGGACAGATTCTCACCACGTTGTGCGGCCTGCCATCCGGCTCTATAGGCCCACTCGATCCTTTCGCTCTTCTTCATGCTGTCTCTTCTCCTCTAACCGGCTCATAACATCTGCCACCTTCGCTTCGGCAATCGCCAGCGCGGCGAGCTCTCCCATACCAGCCTTGTCCTGATCTGCCCTCCGTGCAAGGGAGAGCAGGTTCAGGACGGTCTCAAAGTCAAGCTTGATCTGCCTGATGGACATCACTTGCCCCCAAAGAAGTCTCCGAAGATCTTCAAGGCCTCTTCAGCGGAGGCGCTCTTCTGTGGTGCGACCCCCTTGCCGAGATCATCAAACCGCTTCAGCGCCTGATTGTGCTGCGCCACGTACTGATCCCGAATTGCCACCGCGTCCTTGTACCGCCCGCAGTTCTCGAGCCAGTGCAAGACGTCCAGCAGCACATCACCATCGATCTCGATCTTGTATCTCATCCGATCACTCCCAAGACGTAATAGAGAATCCGGAACACGGCGTAAGAAATGACGCCAAACGCAAGCCACCCGACAAAGCCATAGAACGATGCCCAGAGAACCATGCGGCGCGTTGGCAGCCCTCGCTCTTCGAAAATCACGCGCAATAGCTGCATGATCGGAGCCTGCAATACCCACAAAAGAGTCTTCATCGCACCACCTTCATGTCGTACTGGCGAGCCTCACGCCTCTCGGCATTGCCAAGCGAGCGGGTGAAGCGGTTGTACGAAATTTCCTCATAGAAAGACCTCTGCCACACGCGCTCCAACATCTGATCGATCCGTCGAGCGTCCTCAATCGGCACCCGGACGTAGACCTTTCTCTTCTTTTCCTTCATTTCTTCTTCCTTTCGTCAGCGCCCCATTCGTAGAAGCACCATGTCAGTCCAGCTATGGATCCGATGAGGTACAGAAGCGCTTCGATGACCTTAAAGATGGTTTCCGCGCGACTTCCCAGACATAGCATCGAGCCCACAAGCATCGCTTCAACCCCTATGGCCAATGCCAACGCCTTGTAAAAACGACTACTCATTCGCTTTCAAACCCTTTTCGAGGCCTCCGTGAGATGATTTCGGTGTGTGCGCCAACACTTCCCATCAACCACCCCACGGAGGTAAAGATTGTTCTTCGACTCTTTGCTAGGCCAGATCACCTGTCAAGCGCAATGACTTTTTTCCAGGGTAAACGCAATGAGACCTTTCCAGAGAG
>OOBY01000568.1_pt1 | contig 24317 bp, 25 predicted proteins | sample 1671751 | NCBI WGS metagenome assembly OOBY01 (sample SAMN06348189, study PRJEB24527) | human gut metagenome | biome: human gut; feature: ankylosing spondylitis patient; material: feces | host: Homo sapiens | place: China | collected 2015-10
GTGAGGATAACCAGATGAACACTGGCGCATTTATGCACGATTTACTCGACTGGATCGACAACAACCTGGATAGCCGTCTGGATATTGAGTCCGTTGCCAGGCGTTCCGGCTACTCAAAATGGCACCTCCAGCGTCTGTTTAAGGAACATACTGGCTATCCCCTCGCCGGGTATATTCGCGCGCAAAAGCTGCAAAAATCGGTTGAACGCTTAACCCACAGCGACGAGCCGATTTTGAACGTGGCGATCGCGCTGGGCTTTGACTCCCAGCAGTCCTTCAACCGCAGCTTTAAGCGTCAGTATGGTCAGGCACCTGGGGCATGGCGGCGGAGCATGGGTGGCCCGGAAACACAGCAGCTGCGCCAGTAATGCATATTTTGCTGCAACTTCGATCTGTAGCTGATATACTGTATATAAACACAGTATAGCGAGGTGCACGATGGCTGTTGAAACAAAATTTGTTGTCGTAAGAAAAGGTGAAGAGAAAATGACTTTTGCCAGTAAGAAAGAAGCTGACGCTCACGACAAGCTGCTCGATATGGCAGACGCGTTCACCGACTGGCTGTTGCAAAGCGGAATGCAGATGGATGAAACGCAGGCTGAAAATCTTGGCCTGTATCTCGCCGAGCAGAAAGAGACCGTGCAGCATATTCTGCGTACCAGCAAGCTTCCCGATCTCACTGCCCCAGCTGCAACGGATAAAACTGAATCCGATGCGGCTGACACGAAAAAAATCAGGGCTGTAAAAGCGGCCTGATTGTCAGAAAGCGTCATCAACGATCCTGTAGCCGTAAGCAGACATCTGCTTGCGGTTTTTTTTAGCCCGAACAAGAAAAGAGTTAAGGAGATGACGTGCGGCAAGGAATGAAGGAAAAGATCATCAGGATCTGTGATTCAAAAATTGCCTCGAAGGGAAGCGACGTTGGGCTTTCGTTTTATGCTTTTTTTGCTAATAAAAATGACGATCCTGAACTGCTTATGGAAGTGGCGCACTGGTGGATTATGGAGATGAAACTGGACCATTTTGAAAAGGCAGAAAAGATCAGAAACCTTGCCTTAGCCCTGTAACACGCTAAAGCGGGATGGCCGGTAACATTGCGGGATTTCATCGCTCTGGCCGTCGCATAAATCTTCACAGACCAGTCAGCCAATCGTCGCTGCGCACGTAAGCCTGCTTCTTAGCGCGCGTTGTGCAGCATCCGCTGTTTCTTTGACGTTGGCGCTAACAGGGTAATTGTTGTTCCTGGTGCGGTCCGCTTTGTGCCAGGAGCGGACATTAACTCAATAAATAATCTGTCATCTTTTCCGCTCTGGTGAAAATTACTACTTGCTCACTAACCAATAAGCTCTTGTTGCACCACCCTGCATGGCATAAGAGATTCCGAATGACATCAGATCTGCGAGGTGGGCATCGATTGCATCGTTGCTTATCCCAGGTTGTACGCCCACGACAGTGAATCCAAGTTGAGTTGCCCGAGTGCCGTCAAGTCTATCCTTAAGTGTCTGCAGATCACCCACTACAAACCTAGATGGCGACTTAAAACGTTGACCCATTCGATCTGCCATGTGCGCAAGAAGCACAGATACATCGCAATAGAAAACGGACTTCACTAGCTGACCAGCGACTTCATACACATCACCCACTCGACCCCCGCTAGGATCTCCTCCTGCTCCTTTACAGTGGTACAACGCGATGTTAACGTCGCCATTGGTCTCCACGGTCACCGAAATGTAGTCGGCGGCCTCTCCAGAACGGTGGTCGTAAAACAATGCGACTATGTTAGGAAGACTAAGCAGGTGCTGCTCGAGGTGTTCCTGTACAGTCCTTTTACCCTTTAGCTCTGCGCGCTGTTTCCGTGCTTTTTCAGTGTCGTTGTCGATGACAAACTCGACCCTGATTTCGCATTCGTCCCAACCAATAACCTGTGTATCACCCTTTGTGAGTGAAACAGCCTGTAATTGCGGCGCAAGTATTAAATTCAGCCCTTCAAAGGTAGATTTATCAGAGGCATAGAACATCGGCGGGTGTTCACTCAACCAGTCTGCTAACGGCATCCATTGATCGCTAGCTGATTCGATCTCCAACACCACATTCTGATCGAGCAATGTCACCATTCGCCCCTGAGGCGAAAATCGCATATTGGCGCTCGCTTCCTCTGAGTGAATGCTAAAGAGCAATTGCGCTTCTGCAGGTCTGCTGTCAAAGTCTGCCAAGTCCCATTCAGTGAGGCGGCTATAAAGCGGTCGTAGATCCTCAGGATGACGAATCCTAATCCTCGGATTTGTTTTGAATCCAGCTCTGGGCCAAGTCCCTGCAATCACTAGGCCTGGTAGCCTCTGTAAGGTCGTAGCCGATCGAATAACATCGAGGCGTGTTTCAGAGAAGGGAGCATTGCCAGCGAGTCGACCATCTAATCGAGCGACCCACAGGTAAAATTCTGCTATGGAGAGGCGCTGATTACTCCAAATACGCGAGCTACTGCTAGCTCCGATAGTCTCTTTTTCTCCGCCACTCGAGCCGCTTCCAAAGAAGTGTCCTTGAGCGTATGCCCGGCTATCACCAGCCGTTACCGCACGTTCCGCTGCCGGCCCGGTTAACGTACGGTATGTTTCACTTTGTGAGTTGAATGTCGTATTTTTTAGTCCGACATTGAAGAATCGCACCCCTTCCAAACCTGCTCGCGCGCGGCTTGTTTCCTCGTAGCTCAATGAGCGATAACTCTGAGGGCAAACCATGTCCATCAATCCCAAGTAGATCTTTTCTGTTCTTCGAGTGGAACCGATATAGCAAAGTTGAGAGTTTGCAAAGTATAAAAGCAGAAAAGCATCATGCCGAATGTTCACAAGCACATCGGATGTGGCGAAATTTGGTGGATTTTCATCGGAGGTCAGGATTAGTGTCAGAGCTCCATCATCTGATGCCCATTGCTTCACTACTCGCAGGTCACGCCCCAGAGTTTCTTTTATCTGAGAGAAGATTGGGGGTGTGGAGCAACGGAACACGCAGACGTGTGCATAGAGTTCGATTGCTAAAGGAGACACTGCATCGTAGTTTGACTCGGCAACTCGCTTCAGCCTGAGCCGTTCAACCATTTCTAACTCAGCTGCATCACCAGCCATCTCTGCTTGTGCTGCAGCATCTATCATACTCGCAAGATCTACCCCCTCCTTCAGAAGAGCGCTAGGCGCCTCCAGAACTCTCGGGAGCGGCGCAATTAATGTCGCCTGGCCAGTTGCCTTATCCACCCTAGCGAAACGCCCAATGAACTGAATGGTGGGTACCAATGAACGATGTGGAGTGTGTAGTGCGGCCACCTTCAGTTTCGGAAAGTCGTACCCTTCCCCGAACATATCCACACACACGATCCCCTGCAGATCTCCACTGACCAAACGCTGCTCGCAGCGATCCTGGGCACGCTTCGTGATCTTACTATCCACCGCTTCAACGTTGACCCCAAGCGCTTGATAGATTGGAACCAAAGCCCTAGCTGCGTTGATCGTTGCAGCCCTCACAAAGAGGCGATGATCATGCCCTGCAGCTAAGTCCTGATGCAGTTGGTTTACAGCCGTCTCTGCAATGATCTGGTCAATGTGATGATCATCAACCGTGTTTTGAATAGGCGCAGCTCGGAAGGCGACGGGATGAAACGCCCCTTCATCTACGGCCTTCATTACCGGGTAGCGGTAAACCAGCTTCCCTGGAATTACTTGACCATCGCGGCGAAAGGGCGTTGCGGTCAGAAATATGAACCGGGCTTCCGTGTAGTACTTTAAGTACGCAGCCCATGTATTCGCAGGAGCGTGATGGGCTTCATCAAATACGATCAAATCGAACAAATCTGGCGAGGCGCCAGGTGCAACAGCTGGTGATGAACTACCTGGAGTCGAAACCACAACATCGTGGCTCTCTAAGACCTGCCAGACCTCCTCCGATTGAGGCCTCCCTTCATGTCGGAGCACCGATGGGTTAGCAAGATCCGCCGGAATTGCACCAATACGCTTTAGGGTAGAAAGTTCCGCAAAGTGCGATGATACCTGCTTGCGTAGCGCATTAGACGGTTCAACAACAAGCACTCGTTTTGACTGAAACAGAAACGGCAGTGCCATCATTACAGATGTCTTACCGTACCCAGTAGGAAGGCAGATTATCGCTGGGTCGGCATAGACCGAGTAATGCGCCATTGCAGCATGCAGGGCACCAAGTTGACCCGCACGAAAGCCTTGGTTCGGCACTAACTTTTGTACGGCTAGGTTCAGTGCACCATTCGAATCCCTGAAAAAATTAGGCATCTTCCCCTCGCTGGCTGACGAAGTTTTAACGGAACACGGTTTTTAATTAGAGGTTCGGAAGCGTCGCCATATGCAGTTTCGCGACCTATTACGCCTTACACTAGCGCATAGCATTACATTGCGCCACTTCCTGGCTCGCTACAGTTTTGTATACAAGATTGTCTTCTGGGCTAGGCCTGACTCAGTGAATCTAGAAAATCCGCTGAACTTCCGCTTCTCGCTCATAGCAGGCCTCGCCCAGCGAGCAGGTCTGCTCAGTGCCATAATTAGTATTATCAGCAGACTATAGTTGTCCTCAATCGGAGACATGTGGCAAGTGGGAGGAGCATAACATCCGTCAAAGAGTTCTCGTAGCTTAGGCATTTCTATGCTCGCAGCTTAGCAGTGTAACGTTTACTATATCGATCCACTTTAGGCTTAAGGATTCAATATGGCGCTGCACCTACTGTCCGCTGACCAAGTCGCGTCCTCATGCCGCCAGAGGATCGAATCGTGCGAACTCTGGTTACGCTATTTAATCCACAATCAACTTAGCATGACGTTTGGAGATGGCTACCTCACCGGCGTATCACCTTCTAACAATCCAATATTTTCGGCAAGTGTTCAACGCAGCGCCGCTGCACGGCATGAAACTGCTCGCATAAAGCCTCCGCGTCCGGTGGACACGCTGCTATTTGACGACCTAGCCCGCGTATTGGCTAAAGCCGACGTGTACGACAAATGGTTCAAGGCAGTACTCCACACAGATTTCCCCTTGGGAAGTATGCAGGTAAGGAACATCCTAAATCTGCTAGTACCCATTCGAAATAAGCTAGCGCATGCCAATGGAGTTACGTTAACGCTCCACGAAGCTGAAAGAGCACTTTGCTATTGCAACGACCTAATCTCAGCGATTCAGAACCACTACACAGGAGCCAGCATGGCAGATAAATTCCCTGCACCGATGTTCACTAGGATATCGGATTCTCAGGGAAATGTTCATTATCCGAGTGACCACAGGCCGAACTTCTATGGGAAGGAGCCGCTGAGGTGCGGTGACACGATCAGATTTGAAGTGGAAGTTGATTCAACTTTTTCACCGAATGAATACGATATCTCATGGGTTGTGAACAACATCGCGAATGGACAAAGAGGCACCGGTCCAATCTTCAGCGTTGTACTGGATGAAAGGCATGTTGGCCTCCAATTCGCTGTATCAGCTACGCTGTTGTCTCACAAGTCTTGGCACCGTGACCAGAATTTTGATGCTATGGCGACTTTGCGATACGAGGTTTTGCCACCTCCAGCTTGAACAGTTGCTCCGCCTGAGACCATGTAGCGGGGAGTGTGAGTATCCATGCTGAACTTATTTACGGGAAGGAAAAGCTGTATGGTGAAACCTTCAGTGGCAGTCACCGCATCCCAATGCCACTTGACCAGCTCCCGGCGCCTCCCCATATGGCAATGTTAGTATTACAACTATGGGCGAACGTCCGCTTCTCGCTCTTAACGGACCTAACGTTACCTACCCCACCTCTTCCCCTCAACGCTACCAGCCATAAAACCTGGTAGCTATACAAACGCACCAGGCTGTTACGTTAATACCTGTTTATCCCATAACGAGGAATCGCGCATGACCCCACATCCGCTACGCCAGATAATCGAATCCTGTGACCACGCCATCACCACCAAAAACTATGACGCCCTGATGGAGTACTACGCCGACGACGCGGCTCTGGTGGTCAAGCCCGGCATGACCGTGAAAGGCAAAGACAATATCCGCAGCGCCTTTATAGCCATCTCTGATTATTTCCAGGGCCAGCTGATTGTCGAACAAGGGGAGATGCAGGTAATCGAAGGTGGCGGCAATGCCCTCGTTATCATGGAAACCGTACTGCGTTTTCCTGATGGTCAGGGAGGGACAACAGAAATGTCGCGTCGCGCGACCTATGTTTTTCGGCAGGAAAGCGACGGTCGCTGGCTTTGTACTATCGACAACTCCTACGGTACGTCACTTCTGGATACCGGGAACTGATCGCATTAATTACATGGTTTCAAAGGGGCGCTGACGCCCCTCCCCGTCAGCGTCCTTAATGCGCAGTAATGCGCGGCTCCTTCACAAACTCAGCCAGCAGCCACACCATATCGTGCAGCAGGCCCGTCAGCTCTTTCGCTACGTGGCTGGGCAGCGTTCCCCCCATCACCGCTTGCGTCAGCGCCAGAACATAATCCACCTGAGTCAGGGTGTCCTGCCAACAGTCCGGCACGCAGGAGTTCAGTTTCTCACCCATGATCAACTGTTCTATCAGGTGGGGAGGAAGATCGACATCGCAGAGTTTACGCAGCCTGCGCAGGGCCTGAAGAAGACGCTCGCACAGCGCAGTATGGCTCGTAACATCATCGGTTTCGACCAGCACGCTCACCAGCGCGGCGCAGTTGTCGGCGACGTCAAATAGATCGGCATCAACCGGAAGCGGTCGGGAGATAAGTTGCAGAATGACGTTTTCGTCAGACGGAAGATAAGTCAGGGTTGGGATAGTAGCCATTGTAAGGCATCCTCAGTGTGCAAATTGGGTGAACCACCCGATGAGTTCCTACGCTCGAGGGGGTAGCGCTGACAGAGGTAGGAATACCGCCCACAGAGAAAACGGCCAGCCTTGCGGCTGCTCCGTCAGCGCCACCGCAATTTTAACGAGATCGGCGCTGTCGCGACATATAAATATCGCTCTGTAGATACGGGTTCCTACGCCCGATTGCGGATGTGCCGCAACGCAGGCACTTTACGACCGCGGCCCGTTGAGGAAAAGACATAACACTTAATTTCATAAGGTTACTTTGAGGTTTGCGAGGCGCCTTCCAGAATGACAACACAGCCCTAAATTTTAAGGACATCAATCACCGCTCCAGGCGCAGGCGACACGCTACGGTGCGGATATTGGGTTCTTGCCAGGCCGCGGCAGCCAATAGGGTATTCAGAATATTATCAGCCGTTCAGCCATCCGGGTGTTTAAATGGTTAAAATAAAATAATATTTACATTGCGGTAATAAATATTCTATGTCTTAATAGCGTCATCGGTTTGGAAAACAGACCTTATGAAAGCAGTTTTAGTAAAGCAGTCCTCAGTTCAGGTGTTATCCTTAGATATCCCTTCTTCATGAGCCTTCTCCTAAGTGCCAAATAAGTAACTCTCTCAATACAGGCCATCATCGCCGCACTATGTGGCTCATAAATTAAGGAATTATCTATGTCTAATAAAATGACTGGTTTAGTAAAATGGTTCAACGCAGATAAAGGTTTTGGCTTTATCACTCCTGACGACGGCAGCAAAGATGTATTCGTGCATTTCTCTGCAATCCAGGGCGATAACTTCAAAACTCTGGATGAAGGTCAGAAAGTGTCCTTCACCATTGAAAATGGCGCTAAAGGCCCTGCGGCCGGTAACGTCACTGCACTGTAATAGGTGCTCATTATCTGTGGCGCTTACGATAGCGATGAAGGCGTTGGCCTGAGCAGTTATGTGCTGCTGATAATAAAATGAACCCGCCCCGAGCGGGTTTTTTATTTATACTTCCTGACGTCTTCATCTCTTCAAATATTGTTAAAAAATAAGTCATCATCATTTTAAACGTGTATTATTTTTGTCCCCTTATAGCAGGAGCTCCCTATGTCAGTACGTAAAAAAACACAAACTCATCGTAATTATTTAGTGAAATGCACATGTCCAGGCTGTGCAAAAGATTCAGAACACAGCTTTAGCCGCGTTCAGAAAGGCTCTCAACTTGTCTGTCCGTCTTGCAATACCCTCTTTAAATCTTCCAAATGAATAAAGGCGTGTTCCTGCCATTCTCTTTATCCCTGAAATAAAGCTATATTTTCAGCGTATCGATCACAGCCCTCAAGGCAGGCGACACGTTGCGGTGCGGATAATAGAGGTACAACCCATCCATGCGCAGGCTATAGCGCTGCAACACCCGGATCAGCGTTCCGCGCTCCAGATCGTCAGCCACCAGCTCCACCGGAACATAGGCCAGCCCAAGCCCCAGCCGGGCGGCTTCGGCTTCCATGTAGCTGTCAGACAGAGCCCATTGCCCCTCTGGCCGATGGGTGATTTTTTTCCCGTCCTGCACCAGTTCCCACTGATAGTCACTACCGTCGGCAAACTGGTAGGCAATGCAGGGATGAGCCACTAAATCGGCTGGCGTCTGCGGAAAACCGTAGCGTCTGAAGTGTTCCGGGGCAGCCACTGCGGCCATTTCCATATCAGGCGTGATACGCACTGCAATCATTCCCTGCCCCACTTCCGGCCCCAGTCTGACACCCGCATCAAACCGCTCGGCAATAATGTCGACGAAGCGGCTTTCATTCATCAGCTCCAGCCTGATGTCCGGGTAACGCTGTTTAAAAATGGCAAGCTTTGGCAGCAGACATTTATCGATAGCGTGCTGGCTGGCATTAATACGCACCGTGCCGGACGGCGTCTGACGATAGTGTGCCAGGGTCGCCAGACCCGTATCGAGCGTATCGAATGCAGACTCGGCGGTCTGATAAAGCTGTTCCCCGGCATGGGTGAGCGAGAGCTTGCGCGTGGTGCGGACCAGAAGTTGAACGCCTAATCGCGCTTCCAGCTCGCGAACCGAGCGGCTGATCCCGGATTGCGCCAGCCCAAGCCGAAGCGCGGCCGCCGTGAAGCTCCCCTCCCGTACCACCTGCATGAACAGGTACAGCTCATTATAGTTTTCCCGTTTAGCCATCATCCTCACCAATTTATAACAATATGATATGAATCCTAGCAGCTTTCGCCCTCTAATCAGCACTATTTCTGCTAACTATAATGACCGCAACACAACAACCCAGGGTTCATTTCCATGAAAACATTTACCCAAAAACTGTCCGTTGCGATGCTGCTATGTGCATCATTAAGTGGAGTGACAACAATGAGTTATGCAGAAACCACCAACCCAAATGCACCGGTTTCGATGGTGACTACATGGGATAAAACCTTCGCCGAAAGTGACAAAGTCGATCACCGTAAGGTGTCCTTCCAGAACCGATACGGGATCACCCTGGTGGGCGATCTGTATCTTCCCAAAAACCGTGGCGACCGCAAGCTGGCGGCGATTGCGGTCAGTGGGCCGTTTGGCGCGGTCAAAGAGCAGTCCAGCGGCCTGTATGCGCAGACCCTGGCAGAAAATGGGTTTGTGACCCTGGCGTTTGACCCGTCCTATACGGGCGAAAGCGGTGGACAGCCCCGCAACGTCGCGTCTCCGGATATCAATACCGAAGACTTTAGCGCGGCGGTGGATTTCCTGGGGTTGCAGGAAGAGGTTGATCGTAACCGCATTGGTATTCTCGGCATCTGCGGCTGGGGCGGTATGGCGCTGAATGCAGCCTCCATGGACACCCGCGTGAAAGCGGTCGCCACCAGCGTGATGTACGACATGAGCCGGGCGATGGGCCACGGCGTGGGCGACGGGAAAGATCGCTATTCAACGTCTGACCGCCGTGCCGTTCTGCAGTATCTGAACGCACAGCGCTGGAAAGATGCTGAGAACGGGACCTTCGCGCACGGCGGTCATGACATTTATGTCGATGAGAACGGCAAGGTGACGGCGGCTGAACGTATTCTGCCAGAGGCGTTGCCAGCAGACCCGCATCCGGTACTGAAGGAGTTCTATGACTACTACCGCATGCCGCGTGGCTTCCACGCGCGTTCCGTCAACTCCACCGGCGCGTGGACCGCGACCACGCCATTATCCTTTATGAATATGCCGCTGCTGAGCTACGCCGGTGAAGTGACTATCCCGACGCTTATCGTAACCGGTGAAAAGGCACACTCCCGCTACTTTGCGGAAGATGCGTTTAAAGCGGTCGGCAGCAAGCAGAAGGAACTGGTGATTGTTCCGGGCGCAAACCATGTCGACCTCTACGACAACGTTGCCGGGAAGATCCCTTTCGCGCAGTTTGAACAGTTCTTCAAAACCAGCCTGAAATAAACCTCTCCGCCGCCCGTGTTGAGCGGGCGGTGCTTCGTGAAAGATGACTATGTCCACTCTGAACCCTACCACCTCACAGAATGAGGAACGCGCGCACTGGGGCGGTATTTTTGCCATGACCCTGTGCGTATTTGTCCTGATTGCCTCGGAATTTATGCCCGTCAGCCTGCTCACGCCTCTTGCGAGAGATTTGGGCATTACAGAGGGGCTCGCTGGCCAGGGGATCGCGATTTCCGGCGCGCTGGCGGTTCTGACCAGCCTCTTCCTTTCCCGGCTTGCCGGGAATATGAACCGCAAACACCTTCTGCTGGGCATGACGATCCTGATGGCGCTCTCGGGGATGATTATCGCTTTCGCCCCAAACTATCTGGTTTACATGACAGGCCGCGCGCTGATCGGTATCGCAATAGGTGGGTTCTGGTCCATGTCTGCTGCAACGGCCATTCGCCTTGTTCCGCAGCATCAGGTATCGCGCGCGCTGGCGATATTCAACGGGGGGAACGCGCTGGCGACAGTGGTGGCAGCCCCACTGGGGAGCTATCTCGGCGCCACCATTGGCTGGCGCGGTGCCTTCCTGTGCCTGGTTCCTGTAGCGATAGTCGCCTTCATCTGGCAGTGTTTTAGCCTGCCGGGTATGAAAGGGAATCAGTACGATGCCTCGCGTGGAAGCGTTTTTCGTTTGTTCCGTCAGCGAGCGGTCTCTGTGGGTCTGCTGGCCTGCGGCCTGTTCTTTATGGGACAGTTTGCGCTGTTTACCTACGTGCGGCCGTTTCTTGAAACCGTCACGCAGGTCAGTCCCTCTGGCTTATCGCTGATTTTACTCACCGTCGGCGTCGCGGGTTTTGTTGGCACACTGCTCGTTGCCATGGTTCTGAACGCGGCGTTTTACCAGACGTTAATCGCCATTCCCCTGCTGATGGCCGTCATTGCAGGCGTGTTGATACTGACCGGTCACAGCCTGTGGATCGTTGCCCTGCTGTTAAGCTTTTGGGGGATGCTGGCGACGGCGGCCCCCACGGGATGGTGGACATGGATTGCGCGAACGCTGCCGCAAGATGCCGAAGCCGGTGGCGGGTTAATGGTCGCAGTGATCCAGCTCGCCATTGCGCTCGGCTCAACGGCGGGCGGTATGGTGTTCGATCATAGCGGCTGGCAGAGCACGTTTGCATTGAGCGGAATATTGCTCCTGGGCGCGGTTGTATTGACGCTTCTGCTTTCGCGTCTTCACAAATCCCTCGCCGGATGATTTGTTGACGCTTTTCTTCACCGCTGGTGTATTGTTTTTAAACAATTCATCACTTTGAAGAGAAGCGGCGACATGATTAACATCCTCGGCAAAACCACCTCCATCAATGTTCGTAAAGTGCTCTGGACCTGCGAAGAAGCAGGCCTCGCGTATCAACAGGAAGATTACGGCAGCGGTTTTGCCTCAACGGAAACGGATGCCTTCCGCGCGCTGAACCCCAACGCCATGGTGCCGGTACTGATTGACGGTGATTTCGTGCTGTGGGAGTCCAACGCCATCTGCCGTTATCTGGTGCGCAAGGCCGGACATCACGCGCTGCTGCCCACAGAGCCGCAGGCCTGCGCCAACGTTGAGCGCTGGATGGACTGGCAGGCAACCGAATTCAATAACGCCTGGCGCTATGTCTTCCCGGCGCTGGGGCGTAAAAACCCGGACTTTAACGACCCTCGGCGCATTGCGGCGGGAATAAAAGAGTGGAACCACTGCATCACCATTCTGGAAAACCAGCTGCAGCGCACCGGAGCCTTTGCAGCGGGCGAGACGTTTACCCTTGCGGACGTGGTGCTTGGGCTGTCGGTGAATCGCTGGAAGATGACGCCGTTTGATAAGCCCGACGTGCCCGCGATTGAGGCCTGGTTTGAACGTCTCAACCAGCGCCCGCCGTTTTTGCGTCACGGCAATAACGGCATGATGTAAAGTATTTACGCCCCCATGTTGAGCAAGGATATTTTATTTAATTACTTAACCCTGAAAGTCGCCTGCGGGAATAATAATTAAGCCATATCCTGGACAGCCCGTTGCACCGCTTTGCTAGCCTGAAAATTCAGGCAGCGCTCAACCTGGAGGTATTCTTGCTGATTAGACTCAAGAAAGAACGAACGCATAAGGAGGATCGCCGGCTTGCTCTCTGGCTGGCGACCTCGGCAGGTTTGCTGAATGCCATCGCCCTCGGCGCATTTGGTTTTTTCCCCTCACACATGACCGGCAACACCTCACAATTATCCAGCGAAGTCTCTTCCACCGACCTGAGCGATATGATTTTCTTCGGGTCGATTATTCTCTCCTTTGTCGCAGGCGCCATTATTGCGCGCACAATCGTGATATGGGGCATTATCCATAACGTCCGGCTGGTTTTTTGCCAGATCCTGTTTGTTGAAGGGATATTGCTGACCGGCGTCTCCTTCTACGAAATGTTTTTTCATACCCTCACGAGCAACCGAGAAATTATTCTTTTTCTGTGCGGCCTGATGGGCATTCATAATTCCACTTCCACGCAGCTGTCCAGCGGACGGGTGAGATCGACGCACATTACCGGGACGCTGACTGACGCGGGAATATCCCTGGCCTCCGTACTGGTTGCAATGCTCCGCAGGGATTACTCCAAAGATACGGCGGCACAAAAAAGCCAGTTGAAAACCCACTTAACCACCCTTTTCTCGTTTATTACGGGCGGTATAGCGGGACTGCTGCTGTTCAGGTGGATCGGGTTTAACGCCATGCTGGCGCTCGGGTTGATGCTCGCCGTGGTCGCTATCGTTTCAATTATCACCGTCTCGACGCGGGTTCGACGGGTGCGTGCCTCTCAATGAAGATTGAGATTGATATTCGGTGTAAGCGCTTTTTAAATGTGACGGCGTCACTTTTAAAAAAGCGCTTTAGGACTATTCTGTCTGCACCTCTATCAGCCCTTACGCCATAAGGCTTAACCCGAGGTTGTCACTGTTTTCATAGGGTTACTGATTTTACCCCTTCGCTGGAACCCTTCCCAAACGCTTGCTATAGGTGAAATACCCCTGCCGAAACATGGCATAACAACAGGCAACCGGTGGTTGCTATAACGCATGCGCACAGGGAGACACATCGCAATGCACCCATTACTCAAACGTTCTCTGCTGTTTGTCGGCGCCATTATCGTGGTTCTCGCCCTCCTCGTCTGGGGCATTGGGCTGGAGACGATCAGGGCGCGCCAGGTTGACCTGGTCTATCTCGGGCAACAGCACATGATTCTGGTTTTCTCGTCGATGTTTTTTGCCCTCCTGGTTGGTATTCCGAGCGGGATCCTGCTGAGCCGCCCTGCGGCGCGAGGTATCGCCGAATACGTCATGCAAATCTTCAACGTCGGCAATACGCTGCCGCCGCTGGCCGTTCTGGCGCTGGCGATGGTGGTGATTGGCATTGGCGATACGCCCGCCATCATCGCCCTGTTCCTCGCCTCTCTGCTGCCGATAGTGCGTAACACCTACGCCGGGCTGTGCTCGGTCCCGCCGTCGCTGCTGGAAGCGGCAAACGGCATCGGGATGACCAAATGGCAGCGTCTGCGTCAGGTTGAGCTGCCAGCCGCCTGGCCGGTCATGCTCTCGGGGCTCCGCATCGCCACCGCCATTAACGTCGGTACCGCGCCGCTGGCGTTCCTGATTGGTGCCAGCAGCTACGGCGAGCTGATTTTCCCCGGTATTTACTTAAACGATTTCCCGACCCTGATCCTCGGCGCGGCGGCCACCGCCCTGTTCGCCCTGATCCTCGATACCCTGCTGGCGGCGCTGGGTCGCGCGATGAGTCCCCATCTCGCTCGATAACAATAACAAGGAGCTTTTATGAGACTGTTTTCCAGCCTGACGGCGCTGTGTGCCGCGGCGCTGTTCACCAGCCAGGCGATGGCAGCCCCGCTGATTCTGGCAACCAAGAGCTTTACCGAGCAGCACATTCTCTCGGCAATGACCGTGCAGTACCTGCAAAAGAAAGGTTTTCAGGTACAGCCGCAAACCAACATTGCCACGGTGATCTCCCGCAACGCGATGATCAACAAGCAGATTGACATGACCTGGGAGTACACCGGCACGTCGCTGATCATCTTTAACCACATCAACAAGCGCATGTCGCCGCAGGAGTCTTACGAGACGGTGAAACGCCTGGACGCGAAGCACGGTCTGGTCTGGCTCAAACCCGCCGACATGAACAACACCTATGCCTTCGCCATGCAGCGCAAGCGCGCCGAGGCGGAACATATCAACACCATGTCGGAGATGGTGGCGAAGATTGAGCAGATCCGTAAAACCAACCCGGACAAAAACTGGCTGCTGGGCTTAGACCTGGAGTTTGCCGGACGGAGCGACGGCATGAAGCCGCTTCAGGCGGCCTACAACATGGAGCTGGATCGCCCGCAGATCCGTCAGATGGACCCGGGCCTGGTATACAACGCCGTACGCGACGGGTTTGTCGATGCCGGACTGATTTACACCACCGACGGGCGCGTGAAAGGCTTCGACCTCAAGGTGCTGGAAGACGATAAAGGCTTCTTCCCGAGCTACGCGGTGACGCCGGTGGTGCGTAAAGACACGCTGGAGGCCAACCCCGGTCTGGAAGAAGCGCTCAACACCCTTTCAGCCCAGCTCAACAACGACGTTATCACCGAGCTGAACAAGAAGGTGGATATCGACCATCAGTCACCGCAGCAGGTCGCCCGCGATTTCCTGCGTAGCAAACAGCTGCTGTAGGAGGCGCTATGGAGACGATTCACTACATTCTGGACAACTGGGATTACCTCTTAACCCTGACGCTGCAGCACCTGTGGCTGGTGGCGCTGGCCGTAGGATTAGCCATCATCATCGGCGTACCGCTGGGCATTCTGATTGTCCGCCATAAGTGGCTGGCAACGCCGGTGCTGGGGATAGCCACCATCGTGCTGACCATTCCGTCCATCGCCCTGTTTGGCCTGATGATCCCGCTGTTTTCGCTGATCGGTCAGGGTATCGGTGCCCTGCCTGCGATCACGGCGGTGTTTCTCTACTCGCTGCTGCCGATTGTGCGTAATACCCATACGGCGCTCGACAGCCTGCCGCCTGGCCTGCGCGAAGCCGGGCGCGGCATCGGCATGACCTTCTGGCAGCGCCTGCGCTGGGTTGAGATCCCGATGGCGCTGCCGGTGATTTTCGGCGGGATCCGCACCGCCGTGGTGATGAACATTGGCGTGATGGCGATTGCCGCCGTGATCGGCGCGGGCGGTCTGGGGCTGCTGCTGCTCAACGGCATCGGCGGAAGTGATATTCGCATGTTGATCGCGGGCGCGCTGATGATTTGTCTTTTAGCGATTGTGCTCGACTGGCTGCTGCACCGTCTGCAGGTGGTTCTGACTCCAAAGGGGATTCGATAATGATAAAACTGGAAGACCTCACCAAACAATTTTCACAGAAGCACGGCCAGACCTTTAAGGCCGTTGATAACGTCAACCTGAACGTGCCCGAAGGGGAAATGTGCGTCCTGCTCGGCCCGTCCGGCTGTGGGAAAACCACCACGCTGAAGATGATTAACCGCCTTATTACCCCGAGCAGCGGGACAATCCTGATCAACGGTGAAGACACCAGCGGGATGGACACCGTCACCCTGCGCCGCAACATTGGCTACGTGATCCAGCAGATTGGCCTGTTTCCGAACATGACCATCGAAGAGAACATCACCGTCGTGCCGCGCATGCTGGGCTGGGATAAAGCCCGCTGCAAAACACGCGCCGTAGAGCTGATGGATATGGTGGCGATGGATCCGCATAAGTTCCTCAACCGCTACCCGCGCGAGATGTCCGGCGGCCAGCAGCAGCGTATCGGCGTGATCCGCGCCCTGGCGGCTGATCCTCCGGTACTGCTGATGGATGAGCCCTTCGGCGCGGTGGACCCGATCAACCGCGAGGTGATCCAGAACCAGTTCCTGGAGATGCAGCGCAAGCTGAAAAAAACCGTCATGCTGGTGAGCCACGATATCGACGAAGCCCTGAAGCTTGGCGACCGTATTGCGGTGTTCCGTCAGGGGAAAATCGTGCAGTGCGCCAGCCCGGATGAACTGCTGGCGAAACCGGCGAATGAGTTTGTCGGCTCGTTTGTCGGTCAGGACCGTACGCTGAAGCGTCTGCTGCTGGTATCCGCAGGAGACGTGACCGACCAGCAGCCGACCATTACGGTGCGGGGTTCTACCCCGCTTCCCGAAGCCTTTGCGACCATGGATGATAACGACATTCGCGCGATTACCGTGGTCGATGAGCACGGCAAACCGCTGGGCTTTGTGAAGCGTCGCGAAGCGCGTAACGCCAGCGGCACCTGCGCCGACATCCTGCATCCGTTCCGCATGACCGGCAAGGCGGAAGACAACCTGCGTGTGGTGCTTTCACGTCTGTATGAGAGCAATACCAGCTGGATGCCGATCGTGGATGAGGACGGGCGCTACAACGGCGAGATTTCTCAGGACTATATTGCCGAGTACCTGAGTTCAGGGCGTACGCGCCGGGCGCTGAATATTCATAGTGAGAGTTAATCTTTCAGGCCGGGCATCGCCCGGCTTTTTCGCACGCATACCTTTTGCTAACCCCACGATTTCCCGCCACAATATTGTATCTTTCCCGCTGACTCGCGACCCATGCAACGTCTTCACGCTTACCCCGACATTCGCGCGATGCTTCGCCGACTCCTGATTGCCACCGTCACCGGCGTGTTGGCCGCGCTGGCCGTTGCGGTATTCCGCCACAGCATGTATCTGCTGGAGTGGCTGTTTCTCAGCAACGACAGCGGCAGCCTGGTGAACGCCGCCGCCGCATTATCGCCCTGGCGACGGGTGCTGACGCCCGCGCTGGGCGGTCTGGCTGCTGGGCTGCTGCTCTGGGGATGGCAACGGTTTACCGCGCAGCGGCCTCACGCGCCAACCGATTATATGGAAGCGCTGGAAACCGAAGACGGACAGTTTGATTACGGTGCCAGCCTGGTGAAATCACTCGCTTCTTTGCTGGTGGTCGCCAGCGGCAGCGCCATCGGGCGTGAAGGGGCGATGATCCTGCTTGCCGCCCTCGCTGCTTCCCTGTTCGCCCGGCGCTTTACCCCTAAATCAGAATGGAAATTGTGGATTGCCTGCGGGGCCGCTGCCGGGATGGCCAGCGCCTACCACGCCCCCTTAGCCGGAAGCCTGTTTATCGCTGAGATCCTGTTTGGCACGCTGATGCTGGCCTCGCTCGGCCCGGTGGTGATTGCCGCGGTGGTTGCGCTGCTTACGACCCGCCTGCTTAGCCCCAGCGCAAACACCCTTTATCAGGTCCACCTCAACGAGAGCCTTACCGCGGTAGATTATTCCCTGATTGTCGGCATGGGACTGCTGGCCGGGCTGTGCGGTCCGCTGCTGATGTGGCTGATGTCCTACAGCCACGCTCTGTTTCTGCGCCTTAAGCTTTCGCCGCCGTGGCAGCTGGCGCTGGGTGGGCTGCTCGTCGGGCTGCTGTCGCTGCTGACGCCAAAGGTGTGGGGGAATGGCTACAGTGTGGTTCAGGCTTTTCTTCTCGCCCCGCCGTTGCTGTCAGTGATTGCAGGCGTGTTTATCTGTAAATTGCTGGCGGTACTGGCAAGCAGCGGCTCGGGCGCGCCCGGCGGGGTGTTCACACCGACGTTATTTGTCGGCATGGCGACAGGAATGCTGTTTGCGCAGCTATCCGCGCTGTGGTTTCCAGGTGCTGAGACGGCAATTTTGCTGGGGCTGGCAGGTATGGCAACGCTGCTGGCTGCCACGACGCATGCGCCGATTATGTCGGCACTGATGGTCTGTGAAATGACCGGGCAGTATTTTTTACTGCCCGGCTTGCTGGTCGCGTGCGTCGTCGCGTCGGTACTGTCGAGGACGTTACGCCACGACTCTGTCTACGGACCCCATACTGCTGAAAGCAGAGAGGTCGATGTATTGCGCTAATTCGCGCTGCTCGGCGCGCGGCAGGTAGGGCAATTCACCCACTAAAGGCCCTGGGAGTTTTTTGCTCAGCACCTCGATGATTTCAGCATAGTGCGCAAGCCCCGGGTTAATACGGTTAGCCACCCAGCCCACCAGCGGCAGGCCGTCATTGGCAATGGCCTGTGCCGTCAGGAGGGCATGGTTGATGCACCCTTCCTGAATGCCGACCACCATCACCACGGGCAGCTGTTCCTGCACCACCCACTCGGAAAGCGGGCGTAAATCATTCATCAGGCTGCGCCAGCCGCCGGTACCTTCAACCACAACGTGGTCAACTTTCTCGCTCAGGCTTGCCAGACCATCGGAAAGCAGGCTGTAGTTGATCAGACCGCTGTGCGCCACGCTGCTCTCATCCTCGCTCAGCGCGATAGGATTTACCGCGTGATAAGGTAATTCAATGGACGAAACGCTTTGCAGCACCAGGGCGTCTTTATTACGCAATCCGTCTGGCGTCTCTTTACTGCCTTTTGCGACCGGTTTGTACCCTGCCACGCGTTTACCGCTGGCTGCCAGAGACTGCAGCAATGCGCGGGATACGACGGTCTTGCCGACAGAGGTATCAGTACCAGTAACAAAGAAACGCTTAAGCATGACTCATTCCACCTCTTGGGTATGCTTCGAAAATATAAACCAGGTAAATAATTCAGTGGGGGAAGTCTACGGGATGCGTGCGCTACCCGGCTTGAGATAGCGCAATATTTCTTACATCTATGGAAAAGAGTTAACCCTGCAACAAACGGATCAGTAAAGAGCCGTTATACATCGCATCTTTCACCAGCGCGGCACCGGCCATGGTTCCCTGGTTCGAAAACTGGGTGCTTTCGACCACGATGTTTTTGCTGTACGCAGGCAGCGCCTGCTGGTTGATGCAGGCAGAGATCGCCGGAAAGAGAATATCCGCCGCCTGGCTGAGCGGTGAACCAATCAGAATTTTTTGTGGGTTAAACAGATTGACCATAATGGCGAGAATGCGGCCCACGTTGTTACCGACGCCCGTGATGATATCTTTCGCCAGTAAATCCCCCTGTCGGGCTGCCGCGCAGAGAGAATCCACGGTAAGCGGCTGGCCGTGAAGCGAGGAGCTCATCGACTGGCTGAGCCTCACCTGCGCCAGCTCCAGCACGCTTTCGACGCTGGCAATGGTCTCCAGGCAGCCGTGGTTCCCGCAGTAGCAGCGTTTACCGTACGGGTCGACCTGCGTGTGACCGATTTCCACCAGGCTGCTGCTTCCGGCGTGCAACAGGCGACCGTCGGTAATCACCCCCGCCCCCACGTTGTGATCAATCACCACCTGAATAACGTCACGCGCGCCGCGAGATGCGCCAAACAGCGCCTCCGCCATGGTCCAGGCGCTGATATCATGCTGAATGTAGACGGGCACGCCGGTATGGTTTTTCAGCACCTCGCCCAGCGGCATCTCTTTGACATTGTCATAAAACGGCATGCGGTGCACGATGCCATTCTCGGTATCAATGATACCCGGCATGGTGATAGCAATCGCCGTTAACCGTTCAAGCCGCTGCTGATGGCGGATAAAGAAGTGATCGATATGGGCCAGGATGGCGTCAAGAAGCGGTTGTTCCGCATCGAGCGGGAGCTCCAGCCGGTCTTCCACCACCAGCTTGCTGCTGAGATCGCGCAGCGCAAGGAAGATCTCCCCCCGGCTAATGCGCAGTGACAGGTAGTGCCATGCTTCCGTTTCTACCACCAGCCCGACAGCAGGACGTCCACGGCTGCCCGGCTCCTGTATTTCCGTCTCCTGGACCAGATGGGCTTCCAGCATTTCGCGGACTATCTTGGTGATACTGGCGGGTGCCAGTTGTGCCAGGCGCGAAAGATCGATACGCGAAACCGGACCGAGCTGATCGATCAGGCGATACACTGCGCCTGCATTGGTCTGCTTAATCTGATCAATATGCCCTGGCTGGCTATCAGCAACCACCTCGTACTCCCTTATTTTCGAGCTTCGAAATAAACTGTTGGCTATGGTGAAGCACTTCACCAGGCGTCGTCAAATATTTACTTAGCCATGTGATTTACCGCACATTTTTACCCCAGTTTCCCTATAAATATCGCCCTGCCGAGGCTGTGATGAGCTGCTTTTTAAACCGCTGCGCCGCCTGACTCTGTTCGCGATGTTTTGACCAGACCAGCCACATCTCGGAAACCGCCTCTTTTTCGGCAATCGTCACCCAGCGCATTTCCTGCAATTGTACCCGCTTAAAGGACGCCGGGAGAATAGAAACCCCAAGTCCGGCGGCAACCAGACCAATAATAGTCATGGCCTCCCCCACTTCCTGAGTAATAACCGGGGCGAGATCGTGGCGACGCATCAGGCCCAAAATATCGTCATACAGACCGGTGCCGACCTGAGGGTCAAAAAAGACAAAGGGCTCTTTTGCCAGCTCTGCCAGCGTCACGGAATCTTGCGACGCCAGAGGGTGATCCTGCGGGATCATCGCCATCAGGGGTTCACGCAGGATAACCTGCCACGCCAGAGTATCCGGTAGCGCGGTATTACGCATCAGCCCCAGGTCGAGCGCCCCCTCGTTGAGCGGCGAAATTTGCTCGCGGGTGTTTATTTCGCGGGTCTGAATATGCACGTCCGGGAAATGGCGGCGGAACGATGAAAGGGTTTCTGAGACGGCGCTAATGAAGGGCGCCGACGAGGTAAAGCCGATCCGCAGTTCGCCGGTCTCCCCAAGATACAGCCGCTCCGCCCTGGCAGCGGCGTCATCCACCATGCTCAGAATTTGCCTGCTGTCGGCCAGGAACTGCTTGCCCGCGGCGGTCAGGCTCACGCTACGGTTCGTACGCGCCAGCAGACGCGCCCCAACCTGCTGTTCGAGGATCTGAATTTGCTGGCTGAGCGGTGGTTGAGAGATGTTCAGCCTCGCCGCCGCGCGGCCAAAATGCAGCTCCTCCGCTACCGCCACGAAGTAGCGTAAATGACGCAGTTCGATATTCATATTTTTAAAGTATCATTTGAGATTATTAATATATTAGACAGAATATTTACATTTTCCTACTCTGATCTTGTGGTCATACCCGTCACCAGAAATCACGGGGATGTTTAAGCAAGGAACATGTGTGAGTCGTACAACTACCATTGATATCACTCCGGCAAATGATATTGATGATTTACCTGCAGCATCTCAGCCGGTGCAGTTTATTAAACGTGGTACCCCTCAGTTTATGCGCGTCACGCTGGCGCTTTTCTCAGCGGGTCTCGCAACCTTTGCCCTGCTCTATTGCGTTCAGCCGATCCTGCCCGTGTTGTCCCACGAGTTTGGCGTGTCGCCTGCGAGCAGCAGTATTTCGCTTTCTCTCTCCACCGGGATGCTGGCGGTCGGTCTGCTGTTCACCGGGCCGCTCTCAGATGCGATTGGCCGAAAGCAGGTCATGGTCACCGCACTGATGCTGGCCTCCGTCTGTACGCTGCTTTCGACGATGATGACCAGCTGGCACGGTATCCTGATAATGCGTGCGCTGATCGGGTTATCGCTGAGCGGCGTGGCGGCGGTCGGGATGACCTATCTCAGCGAGGAGATCCATCCGAGCTTTGTCGCTTTCTCTATGGGGCTGTACATCAGCGGGAACTCCATCGGCGGGATGAGCGGACGCCTGCTGAGCGGAGTGTTTACGGATTTCTTTAACTGGCGCATTGCGCTGGCGGTGATTGGTTGCTTTGCGCTCGCCTCTGCGCTGATGTTCTGGAAAATTCTGCCGGAATCACGTCACTTCCGCCCGGCTTCCCTGCGTCCTAAAACGCTGTTTATCAACTTCCGCCTGCACTGGCGTGATAAAGGGCTGCCGCGCCTGTTCCTGATCGGTTTTCTGTTGATGGGTTCGTTTGTCACGCTGTTTAACTACATTGGCTATCGCCTGATGCTTTCTCCGTGGCATCTCAGCCAGGCGGTGGTCGGCCTGCTTTCCGTCGCGTACCTCACCGGTACCTGGAGTTCGCCAAAAGCCGGAGCGATGACCGCACGCTACGGTCGTGGTCCGGTGATGCTGTTCTTCACGGCGGTGATGCTGGTCGGCCTGCTGCTGACGCTCTTCTCCTCTCTGTGGCTGATTTTTGCCGGAATGCTGCTCTTCTCTGCAGGCTTTTTCGCCGCCCACTCGGTCGCCAGCAGCTGGATTGGCCCGCGCGCCCGTCGTGCAAAGGGCCAGGCCTCGTCGCTGTATCTGTTTAGCTATTACCTGGGATCAAGCATTGCCGGGACACTCGGCGGCGTGTTCTGGCACAACTACGGCTGGAACGGCGTGGGCGGGTTTATCGCGCTGATGCTGTGCGCGGCGCTGCTGGTGGGGGCCAGTTTGCATAAACGTCTGCATTAACATTCTGCGGCCTTCGTGTTTAAATCGAGCCGATGCTAATTTTTGTCATCGGCTGATTCAGACACGAGGACTTCATGAAAAACAATAACTACCAGCAACTCACCCGCACCTTCCAGCGTCTCTCCCGCTTCTCCCACCTCTCCTCCATCGCCAGTTGGGACATGTTCACCATGATGCCACCGGGCGGCAGTGCCGCGCGCGGTGAAGCGCTGGCAGAGATGAGCGTCCTGCAACACCAGATCCTGACAGATAAAAAAGTGGGTGACTGGCTGGCTGCCGCGACAAGCGAAGACCTGAATGATGTCGAACAGGCCAACCTGCGTGAAATGACGCGCCATTATCAACAAGCAACATTGCTACCCGAATCGCTGGTGGAAGCAAAATCGCTGGCAGGCAGCAAATGCGAGCACGCGTGGCGTACTCAGCGCCCCGCCAACGACTGGCAGGGGTTTTCCGCCAACCTGAAAGAGGTGGTGAAACTGAGCCGCGAAGAGGCTCGCCTGCGCGCCGACGCCAAAGGGTGTTCGCCCTACGACGCGCTGCTCGATATTTTTGAACCAGACATGACGAGCGCGCGTCTGGACGTGCTGTTCGGCGACATGAAATCCTGGCTGCCGGACCTCCTGGCAAACGTCGTGGAAAAACAGGCTCAGCGGTCGTTCGTTCCGCCGCAGGGCCCTTTCCCGACCGCGACGCAGCGTGAGCTGGGTCTGGAAGCCATGAAGATGCTCGGCTTCGATTTTAACGGCGGTCGTCTGGACGTCAGCGCCCACCCGTTCTGCGGCGGCGTGCCGGAAGACGTGCGTATCACCACGCGCTACGACGAGGACGAGCTGCTGAGCGCGCTGTTTGGCGTGATCCACGAAACCGGACATGCGCGTTACGAACAAAACCTGCCGCGCGCCTGGGCCGGGCAGCCCGTGGCGCTGGCGCGCTCAACGGCAATCCACGAATCTCAGAGCCTGTTCTTTGAGATGCAGCTCGGGCGTAGCGAGGCCTTCCTGAAGCATCTGCTACCTGCCGTTCACGCCCGCTTTGGCAGTCAGGCTGCGTTCAGCGAAGAGAACTTTATCGCCTGGAACCAGCGCGTGAAGCCGGGCTATATCCGCGTTGATGCGGACGAAGTGAGCTACCCGGCGCACGTGGTGCTGCGCTATGAAATTGAACGCGCGTTGATCAACGGCGACATTGAGGTGGACGACATTCCGGCGCTGTGGGATGAGAAAATGCAGGCCTGGCTTGGGCTATCGACCAAAGATAACTATCGCAACGGCTGTATGCAGGATATCCACTGGACCGACGGCGGCTTTGGGTATTTCCCGTCGTACACGCTGGGTGCGATGTACGCTGCGCAGCTCTTCCACGCCGCGAAAACGGCGCTTCCGGGTCTGCAAGCATCTATCGCTGACGGCGATTTCTCAGCGCTGTTCGACTGGCTGCGCCAGAACGTCTGGCAGCACGGCAGCCGGTTTAGCACCTCTCAGCTGATTACCCAGGCGACGGGGGAAGATCTGAATATCCGCTACTTCCGCGAGCACCTGACGTCACGCTATTTGTAATCTGTTTGGCCGGGGTTGAGGGACCTCCAGTTAACTTTTTAAGCAGAAGCGATACAGATTTTCGAAGCGTAATGATTGACTCGCAGCGATGCCCTGGTCCGGCTGTAAATCGCTGAGGCGTTTGCCTTCCGGCCGGGGCGAGGCGCATGGATGCG
>OOBY01000572.1_pt1 | contig 24069 bp, 25 predicted proteins | sample 1671751 | NCBI WGS metagenome assembly OOBY01 (sample SAMN06348189, study PRJEB24527) | human gut metagenome | biome: human gut; feature: ankylosing spondylitis patient; material: feces | host: Homo sapiens | place: China | collected 2015-10
TTGGAGACAAAGATAACAATTTATAAATTTACCCCTCAGGTTTTTACATTGACCCCATATCAAAGCATTCTTTCGGTGTACTATTCGGTGTACCTGTTTGCCTTCAATGTTAGGTACACCTATTAAGTAAATAATTCATTGTTTATCAGTGTTTTGCATCTTGACTTGTTGCTCTTGGAATTTTAGTTTTGTGATTAAAAAACAAGTAAGATGGAAAGAACAACATTTTGTCTATTGTTCTACATTCGTAGGACGAAATTGAATCGGAACGGTGAGGCTCCGATAATGATGAGAATTACAGTGAATGGAGTCCGGGTTGATGCTTCAGTGAAGAAAACAATTCTTCCGGAGTTCTGGAGTGCGGCAAAAGGAAAGGCTCTGGAAAAGAAGCGTGAGTATAAGGAACTGAATCTGTATCTTGATTCTATCCGTTTGAGGATAATGAAAATTCAGCGTGAACTGGAAATAGAAGGTGTAGCGGTTTCTGCCGGCAGTGTCCTGGACCGTTTTTTGGGTAAGGATGCTCCCGTACAGCGTACCCTGTTTGAGGTTTTCCGTGAACATAATGATAAATGCGCCCGATTGTCCGGTACGGACATGGCGCCTGCAACCGTGCAGCGTTATGAGACATCCTTGAAGCATACTCAGGATTTTGTCTGGGAGACATATCATAAGAAAGATATTCTTTTGGATGAAGTTTCCCGCCAGTTTGTTGAGGATTACGAGTTCTGGCTTAAGACCTCGAAAAAGTGTTGTCATAATACAGCCACCAAGTATCTGAAGAACTTCAAGAAGATTATCCGTATCGCTTTGGCCAAGGGATGGATGAAGAATGATCCGTTTTTGGAAATCAGGTTCTCGTTGGATAAGGTGGAGCCGGACTTCTTGGAAGATTCGGAAATCCGAAAACTGATTTCAAAGGAGATTGATATTCCGAGGCTGGGTCAGGTACGGGATATTTTTGTGTTCTGTTGCTTCACCGGTCTGGCCTTTTCGGATATTCACGGATTGGGAAAGGAGCATATCGTGGAGGACTCGAACGGTGTCAGATGGATACGCAAGGGAAGGCAGAAGACCAAAATCATGTGTAACATCCCATTGATGGAAGTTCCGTTAAAAATATTGGAGAAGTATTCCACCAATGAATATTGCAGGAAACATGGTGTGCTTTTTCCGGTGCTTTGTAATCAAAAAATGAACGCCTATCTTAAGGAGTTGGCTGATATTTGTGGCATAAAAAAAACATTGACCACCCATGTGGCGCGTCATACTTTTGCCACTTTTGCCCTGGCTAATGGTGTTTCGATAGAGAGCGTTGCTAAAATGCTGGGGCATACCAATGTTCAGATGACCCGTCATTATGCGCGTGTGGAAAATATAAAGTCGATTGACCCATTATTATACTCTTAATTGACCCATCAAAAATATCTTAGAATTAAGTAGAGAAAAATGCATTTTAACCCGGGTCAGTTTCAATTATAATTCTTTACAGTAGATACTACTTCTTTTTAGCATTAATCTTTCTTACAGAATCTCCCGTTAGTTCAATTTTGTGTGCAGTATGTACAATTCTGTCCAGGATTGCATCAGCTACAGTAGGATCTCCAATTGCATCATACCAGCTTTCAACTGGAAGTTGTGATGTTATTATGATTGATTTTAGTCCGTGTCTGTCTTCTATTATTTCCATAAGTATTGACCTTTCCCTGGCATCCAGTCCTATAAGAAACAGATCGTCTAAAATAAGCAGTGAACACTTTTCAATTTTTTTCATTTCAGATTCTATAGTTCCCTTGTTTTTGGCCATTTTAAGTTGTCCCATAAGCTTTGACGCATTTGAATATAATGTCCTGATTCCATTTTTACATGCTTCATAACCTATTGCTGAAGCAATATAGCTTTTACCTGTTCCGGAGCTTCCTGTAATGAAAATATTCTGTCCGTCTTTTATAAAATCAAGAGAAGCAAGCCTCTCTATCTGGTTACGGTCAAGGTTACGTTTTATGGTATAGTCTATTTTCTCCATATATGCCTTATATCTGAAGTTGGCAGACCTTATCAGCCGCTCAATGCTTACATTGCGTCTGTAATCATACTCACTTTCTAGAATCCATTTAAGGAATTCATCATTTGTCATACCATCAGAGGATGTTGTCCTGCAGTCATTTCTGTATGTTTCAAGCATACCGTAAAAACGTAATTTGGAGAGTAATTCCATTATTCTGTCCATATTTTTTCCGACAGTTCTGTTTGTTTTATTATTACTTGTCATTTTTATCTATGTTTTTAGAGTTAAAATAATCCTTACCTCTGAGATTTCTGTGTTTAGGGGTAAGTTCCGGAGCCTGTCCTTCCATTTGGACATGATACTTTTCATCTTCCCTGTTTACAAGAATACTTTCAAGTTCGTTGAATCCGAACATGCAGGATTCCATTGCTATCCGGCATGCAAGGACCATTCTGTCGTGTCCGAAACGTTCCACAAGACTTAATATACCATCAGCTGAACGTACTGCTTGAGCCGGATATTTTTTGGCTACGGCCACAAGCTTTATGTACTCCTCTACTATCGGATCGATTTCACGTGCCTTGCAGTATACATCATCCATTCTGATTCTGTATTCATGTAGTACTCCGGGAAGTTTATGGGAAGGTTTTTCTGAATATGTGAAAGGTGTATCATCCCTGCGATGTGTCGTAATGTGCCTGAATTTATGATATATCTCCACTGTATCCCCATCATACAGTAATTCTACGGTATCGCCGATATACTCTTTAGGAACACTGTAATAGTGGTTGTTAAGCGATATATAACTGTTTTTCATGACAGTTGCCGTTTTCCGGCTTTTTGATATAAATCTTGTTACCGGTAATGTATGCAGCCTGTCTTTCTCTACCTCAAGGAAACGCTCCTTACGGCTGTGGCTGCGGTTGTACATTTTTCGGCTGTTCAATGCGTCCGTATGTTTCATTATCTCTATGTTTAAGGCTTCAAGATCATTGAATTTCAATCCTGTCATCTTTGAATATACCTCCCTGTAAAGCAGTCTTACGGCATTTTCAACCAAAGCCTTGTCTTTGGGTTTACGCACCCTTGCCGGAAAGACTACACATCCGTAATGGTCTGCAAAAGCTGCAAAGTCATCATTTATTACAGGCTCTATTCCACCGGGCTTTGTTACGGCAGATTTGAGGTTGTCGGGAACTATGGCATTTGGTACACCTCCAAAATAATGGAAAGCATTTTCACACGCCTGGATAAGATATTCTTTCTTTTGTGATGGTACAGCCTCGTAATAAGTAATCTGGCTGCAAGGAAGTATTGCAGCAAAGACTTCTACGGGAACCTTATCACCTGTATTCCTGTCTGAAATATAGAGTTTGTCACCGGCAAAATCCACATATATCTGATCTCCGGCTATATGATCAATGCGTCCAACCGGTACTTTTACCTCCCTTTCACGTCTGAGATACAGGCAAAATGAACAATAACTGTAACCTTGGGGACGGTTTCTCAGATACTCCTCATACAAGGACCTTCTTGTTGTTCCACGGGATTTAAGTCGTTTAATGTACTCTGGTATATGTTCTTGAAGATACTTATATTCTGCAGTTCCTGTTGATTCGTTGTCAGTCTCCGTACCGAAAAGTTCATGCAGATGATGCTCGTCCATTTTCAACAGGCGTTCCAGCTCTATACCCATATCCTCGTATATTCGGATATACCGTTTTACTGTATTACGTGAAATCAGAAGAGAAGAACTGATACTACGGATACTCATTCCTGACTGGTAGCACCGCAGTATGTGCTTGATTCTTATTTTCATTCTTTAAAATTTTTATTCGGTTAATAATACCGGGTTAAAATGCTTTTTAAAGTACAAAAACAAGACTGAAATGTGGTAATTCTATAGGGTCAATTTTTATTATAATCTAAGTAGGTCAGTTTTGGTTATAAAGGTGGGTCAGAAGACTTTTATAATAATGGGTCAATCGACTTTATATTTTCCACCATATATTCATGGATGTTCTCTACCTCGTAATATCTGCATTGCTGCGCTGCTGTCTTGTTTCTTCTTGCTCTCATACCTCTATCTGTTTATTTGATTTCTACTATTTCGTTAATTCTACCGTAAATGGCGGCTCTCAAACTTGTCTTGTCGGGTGCGTGATACTCGTTCCAACTGCCGTATTGGTTGACAAGGTATTTGTGAAGCACGTCTGAAAAGTCAAACCGATAACCCTGTAAGGGGACTGCCGTTCTGAAATAGCTGTTGCTTCTCACGTTCTCGGCTAACCAATTCTTTTCGGCTCTGTCCATTGTTCCGCCATTGTTCAGTTTCACCCGAAGCGCATAGACTTTGCTGTTTTCCAATGTTTCAAGGGCAGGTATGTCCCAACTCACAAACTTGATTGCAATAGGTAATGTATTCATATATATCTGTTTTATCCGATTAATATCCAAAGTATTCCACCGATGATACAGGCATAGACAAGGCAGTAAATAACTATTGCCAACGCTATGGTAAAAAGCAAGCGGATAATGAATTTGCCTGCTGCTATTCCTACTAACCACCACCAAAAACTACCACCTAAAAGTGCTGAACCTGCTACGGCAACGAGTGCCCAAACTGCTATTTTATAACTTGTCTTCATCGCTGTTGTTTTTTAAAGTTTATGCGGATTCTTGAGGTGAGGGAGTTGAGTTTCATTTTTTTATCTGCCTCTTGTGAATCCGACATTTTTTTATGCGTCTTTCCGTCGGGTCGGTCGTTTTCGTTTCAGGGGCTTTCAAAAGGTGCAGGGTTTAGGACAAACAAGGTTTATGGGAAAAATACTCTCAAACGAAGTGCAGCAGGAAGATTTTTTCCATAACCGCTTGCGGCTCGACCTTGTTTGTCCGTGAAGAACCCGTAATTACCTTTGTCGCTGAGAACGAAAACCGGCCTGACGGTTTAGAATCAGCATAATGTGGAGGATGCACGATTAAAGAGGCAGATTGAGAAATTAATAAAAGTCTTACCATAGTAGGCAACGACTATGGTATCAGAAAGAAGACAAACAATCATAAAAGCTACCGCTTCGCATAGCCGGAAAAAGAAATATCCCCTGTCTGCAAAGTGATTGTTCACTGCGGACAGGGGATTGTTCGGCGGCTATGCCATAGGATGAATATGGTTGCCTATTTATAGGGAATGGTATTCAGACGAAAATAAGGACTTTTATACCGATGAAAAGGGTGGAGGTATATTCTAAAATTAGATGGAATATTTTTTGATTAATTCGTTTTTTTGAGCTACTTTTGTTATAGAGAAGTTATTTGAGGTTATGCAAAGCACAGAGATTTAAAACATCTGTACTATAACTAATTCGTAACCATTTTGTGAGTTACGACAACAAAGCTAATCCTCTATCAATTTCTAAATCTCTTTTTTGTCTTTGCAGTTATAAAGTGTGATTTTTTGTGTTTTTTAGTAATTGTCATCGAAAATGAAATTCAAGTCGATGCTTGAAGAGATGAAATCCAATACTTGTCGATCTAATGGCTCGGTTGGATTACATGGAAAAGCGATAGGAGAAAGGATAAAGAATAAATGTAAAGAAGATGAATTATGAAATGCTATTTTCGTTCATTTGATGCAGGTATTGGTGATTGTAATATTATTCGTCTTGTAAAGGATGAGGGGGCGCAATATGTGATTATGGTAGATTGCGGTAGCTACACTGAACCCTTGAAAGAATACTTGCAAAACGCACTACACAATCATATAGATCTATTGATAGCCACCCACATAGATAGCGACCACATACAAGGGATAGTTACTATGCTAAAAAAGCACGAAGGTCTAACTGTAGGGGAAATATGGTATAACTGTTATAGACGGACAGAAGGTGCAGAATATATAGAACTTAATGATCAGCAGAAAGCAATCCTAAAGCAAATACAAAAGGCATTGCCCGTAGAGTTTGATGCTATCAACTACCGAGAAATCACTGCAACACAAGGAAAAACACTTGCTCAAACTATCCTTTGCAATGAGAAACTTAAAAGAGTTTGGAAAACGGAATATATCACGTGTAATACAGAAGACTTTGATATACCCGGAGGGTTTGGAAAGATTGTTTTCCTTGCCCCCAAGCAAGAAGCACTAAAAGCAATTGAGAATAAATTCAAAGAAGCTTTTGACAAGTATTTCATGCAAGCTTGGAATGAAAGTATAGAGAATGTTGAGGAATTACAAGAACTGCTGATAAGGTTAGTAGATGCCTACCATGATAAGTTTGGAGGCAAGCAAATTTCTGCCAAGAATCAACCTGTCTATAATGCGGCATTTGTGAGGAAGCAAGCCAAGGAAGAAGGTGTCGATGACTCTGACACCAACTATTCGTCTATAGCGTTTATGCTGGAATGTGGTGAACATAGGATAGCGATGCTTGGTGATGCTTTTGCCGATATTATTGAGGAAACTATTGACAACAAATACAAGGACCAAGCAAAACCTATGGAGTGTGATGCCATTAAAGTGTCACACCATGGAAGTAATGGAAATAGCAGCAAAACTTTGCTTGACCGCATCAATTCACATATATATTTCATACCCGGAGGAAAGGGGGAAAAGTATCCCGCATGGGGAACATTTGGAAGAATAGCAGAAAAACATAAAGACGATCAAGCAAAATTGATAGTTTTCAGCCGCCTGTGTACAATCACGGAAAAGATGAATGGGTTAAACGAGGAAGTAAAACGTGAATTAGGTGTAGAAACTATCATTACTGAGCAAGAGTATGAGTTATTTGAATGGTAAAACAGTAGAAACACTAGTAGTGCCTGTACACTGCGAATCGGAGCAGGGAACGGCCTTTTTTATCAGCGACACACAGCTGCTAACAGCGCGCCATGTGGTGAAAGCCCATTTCCAAAGTGTGGCGGCACGTGCCGCTATTTATATTGATGTGGCTGGACAATCCCTGCTGTGTAAGGGAGAAGAACTGTCAATTCCGGAAAACACTATTGATTTGGCATTGCTGACCGTAGTACCAGAAGCAGACTATCATGCAACAGAGTATATGACCTTATTGTGTGACGTGTATGTGAAGAACATGCCCATGGCTATCCACAAGAAATGGCCATGGGGTGTAATCTCGTGGATTTGGAGGTGAGAAACCGACTTGAGATAGAAGGGGGTGTATGGAACAACCGCACCCTGATACGTGATGATAAACTGACTCTACACAATTTCGATGGTTTGTCTGGTTCACCCGTGGTCAGTATGTCTGGCAGGGTGACAGGCATCATTGTCCTTCAGATAAATGAGACGCTGAGCTACCTATCGGTATCAAAGGCTAAAGAACATCTTGACAATAAAGGCATTTGTTATGATACCGACTGGACTGCAGACGATATTACCACTATGGGTACTGGCCGTAGCTATCAGCTTTGCAAAGATGCTGTGGCTACGGTTCATGGCAGGTATATGCCCAAGTTGCATCAAGAGAATAGGGACTTAGAAAAGACACTTGATAATATTTCGGATAAGCAGCAATTAGAAGAAAGTGCCGAAAAGGCAACGGCATTGGCAGAATGTATCAGTAAACTACCTGACAACATGAAGGAGATGATTCAGAACAAGCTGAAAATATGGCAAGATCTGGATGTTGATATGTTGATGGCCGATGGTTGTAGCATTTTGAAACGCTGCTATGATTATATAGAAAGAGAGCATCCTTTCAGGTCTGGAGGATACAGTGACAAAGTGAGGAAACTGAATGAAAATATCTATGAACTGAAAGAAGAAGATTTTGAACGACTTAGATTTATTGAAACAAAGAACCTTTGTTTGATAGGGAAAGCGGGTTCCGGCAAGACACATAGTTTATGTGAATATGCCCTAAAGAATCAGACCAAGACAAATATATATCTTTTCTTTGGGACGGACTTCAAAGCTTACCAGTCTGCTATCAGCTATATTCGAGACGTGGTTTGTCAAGAGATGAGTTTCGCGGATTTCAATCAAGAGTTGAAGAACCGTGGTCGCTATGCTGTGATAGTGATAGATGCTATCAATGAAGGTTTGGGATGTAGCTACTGGAATAATCATCTTGGTGCATTACGCGTGGAACTGGAAAACTATGACCATATTCGGCTCATTATTTCCGTAAGGATACCTTTTGACAAAGAGGTGAATGACCTTTTGGAAAGTAAGAAGTGGCACATACAAATAATAGAGGGATTTGTGAATAAGGCTAAAGCTATTGATGATTACTTTGAAGAGTATGGTATTGATCAACATTACCAAAACCATCGAATAGAAGCGTTCAAGAACCCATTGTTCCTGAAGATATTCTGTGAGACCTTTCATTCACTAACAGAAGATGAAAAGAGCCACGTCAACAAGCAGATGCTGTACAAAAGGTATGTGGCCAAAAAGAATGAAAAGGTGACGGATTTGGTGGATGAAGACCCAGAACTGAATATTGCAGATAAATATTTGTCAAAGTTGGCTAACTATAGCGTTTTTTATGGCCATTTTAATCCTATAACGCGGCACAAAGCTCGCCTATACGGACAACGCATGGCTCCATACAGGCTGTGGGAGAAAGACCTGCTGCACGCGTGCCTGACAGCTAATCTGCTTTTAGATGACCGTTCACATACAGGTGAACCCGCAGTGATGTTTGAATATGAAAACTTGGGTGACTACTACAAGGCAGGTGAGCTGTTGCAGTCGAAGATGGATGTGAAGGGACTATTGCGGTGGATAGATGATGAGAGAAAGTATTTGGAGCGGAATACTACAGTGCCGTCCGAGAAATTCAGGACAGCAGTCAAAGCTCTGTTTGACTGCTGGTATTATAAAAAACTGGCAGTTTATGACGAGAGGCTGGTACAAAAAGGAGGTCCGTTGTATGAACTCTATTATGACTTTCTGATGGAGTCGGATATAACCGATCAACAGCTTATATCAATTCTACAGCGACTTGACAACGATAAGGTCAACCCCTTGCGTCTTGTACAGAAATTCGGTGAGGTGACATTGGATGAGGCTTTACAGATACACGAGAAGTTGAAAACCTACCCAACAGTGGGACGCAGAGACCTGATATGGACACGCTATGTCAACCAGATGTACGAGATGTATGGCGATAATTATATAGGAGAGGCTCCTCTGGAACAAGATTATACATTAGAGGTGAGTGATGGCGAGAGGGAATATCTGATATGCATTACATGGATGCTCAGTTCTTCGCACCCCAAGTTCAGAACGATTATCATCAGGAAGCTTAGAAAGATACTCCAGATACATCAGACGCTAATTTTATGGCTGATAAGATTGTTTGAGAATGTCAATGACCCATATGTGTTAGGCGGACTATATTGTGCTGTCTGCGGTGTAGTGCTACCTTCCCAGGATAAAGAACTGACCGCTGCTATTGCATGCTGCATATTCCATCTCCATTATGAGCGTGAGGAGACAGTGCCACAAGATTTAATTGTTCGCCAATGGACATTGAAAATCATAGAGCGAGCATACTATTTGGATGAAGCATGTGACTATTGGAAACGCATCAGGACACCATTCAAACCACAACCTATAGATGAAAATGCCATTCCTGAATACCATCATATAGCGCGAGATTATTTTGGTCTTCAACAGGGTTCAATCAAGATGTATAACTCCCTGTTCGGTTTAGAGGATTTTAACCGTTATATCATTGGAACTAACAACAGAAATTTCAGTAATGATTATTTTCTGCCAACAGAAAACGGAAAGTACCAAGGTGTTTCTCTTCCTGATATTATGGCAGAAATGGCCTACTATATTATGCGAATATTTGGTTGGAATGACAAGTTAGGTTATTTGGACAATGGGAAGTACTCACCTGACAGATCGCATAATAACCAAGAAAGAATAGGAAAAAAGTTTCAATGGTTGGCATGGCATAGGGTGAATGCCCATCTGATGGACGCTTGTCGTACTTCGAAAGAACAATACTACTACAGCGAAGAAGCAGAGGAGAAAGATTTGACACCTAGCCCCTATCCGTGGAACACTGCAGAAATATCCCGTTTTGACCCAACACTTGATATGGAACAGAAGTACGAACTCGAAGCGGGATTGACAGGGACAGAAATACAGTCAATTAAAGGTAAGGAAGAAGAAGACTGGATAAACAAGAATGAGTACTTGCCAGACTTCAGATGTATGGCTAAGCTTCAGGATGGGTCAGAGTATGTGATGTTGATGGGTTATGATACTTCAAAGGAAGATGAAAAAGAAACATTTTTGTTTAGCAATGCGGGTTTCGTAAAGCAAGAAGATGCTGAGAAGTTTGCTGATTGGGCAAAGAATCGGAATTTCTATGGACGATGGATGCCAGAGCATCGTGGTATGACAGAATTTCTATGGAATGATTATCCCTGGGCTGATGTGTATAAGTCGTCAATTGAACATGAAGTATGGTCTCGTTCGCCTGATTGTCCTTGCGATATGCAGTTGTCGTATGAAGCACAACTTCAAGAAGACTGGGAAGGAATAAATAGAGAAAATGAGTTTCTGAGTACTGTATATATGCCCTGTGTAGAAATGATGGAACAGATGGGGCTTTATTGTTCAGAGATAAGAGGCGTGATAAAGTCTACAGACGGCAGCGTGGCGGCTTTAAATACAGGCCACGGTAACTGCGTTAATGGTCTTTTCGTACAGAGAGACGTATTGAATGATTATCTGAAGCGTAATGGTTACGTGATGTTCTATTATGTGCTGGGTGAAAAGGTCCTGAGAATAGGTGAAATGAACTCCATTATTAAAGATCTTTCAGCGTCATATCAGTATCAGCCCGAAAATGAGGCTGTTGTTATACAACCTATGAGAGTAATAGAAAGAGAGTCACCTAAAGAGGTTAAGGTTAATCCGGTACGGAGAGTTGCCCTGAAGAAGAAAAATGATGAAGAGGGGGTGATATCACGCGAGATGATTGAACTGGCAAAGTTGGAGAACGAAATGACTGATGCAGATTTTTTGGAATTGCTTAAAGCAATACCGGAAGATGACGATGAGTAATGTGTGCTGTTATGTTTGATAGACGAAATATATTGCCGAGTCTTTCTAATGAACTTATCAAAGTCGTTGATTTCTTGAATGAAAAAGCGGCTGTGGGTGAATTTGAGTTCAGTGATTCCGTATTCTATTGGAAAGATAATGAGACCATTATCAAACCGCTGGGATTGAGACATAATGGCGGTGGATATTATTTTGCTGAGACTCTCGCATATATTGCAAATATAGAGGATGGGGATATTGTTTTCTCTGAATATGATAATGCCTGGAGATGGATATGGCACGTTTCATTTTATTTCTGGAGTAGTGGAATGGAATCCCGACTTTGTGAAGCGGGTTATTCAGTTCTTTGTCGTGACTTTATGAGTCACTATTTTTATGATAGAAAAACAGTGTGACGAATCATTTGTCTAAATGTGTACTATTATAATTTGCTATTATCAATCATTTCAATTTTATTTATTGTATAAATTACTAAAAATGGAGATACCTATTTTGAACCAAATTAAATTTCTAGGCATACGTCCTCTAAAGGAAGGCGAGAGTAATCCAAATGCATTGAAGATTTTTAGAAATCTTCATCCCGGAGAAATGTATTACTTTTACGATGGATGTGATATATCTGAAGAACGCATAGAACTAAAATACATTATCTCACAATCTCTATACGATTTATCTATACTTGGGGGAGGAACTGTGAAGAATGAACTGAAAATTAACATTTGTGCCATCGTTGGTGAGAATGGTTCAGGGAAAAGTTCTATCATTGATTTGGTTTTGAGAGTAATCAATAATTTGGCTGCATATATTCTTGGAGAGTATTATATAGCAGAGAAATCTGAACATTTACATTATATTGAAAATGTATTTGCTGAACTTTATGTTTTGATAGACTCTTATGTTATCCATATAAAATGTATGGGGGAAACTCTCGAAGTAACTTTTTGTCCAGCACAAGTTAGTGATGAACCAGCAGTTGTTGATTTTAAGCCTAATAAAGGTAGTGGATTTTCTTTTACAGATACAATCTCTTATGATTCTGTTTGTTCTATGCAGAAAGATAAAATTGATTTGTTACGTCATTTTTGCTATACTATTGTAACAAATTATTCATTGTATTCATTCAATCCTAATACCTATAGGGCAGAATGTAATTCTATACAGAAAGAGAATCTAATAAGAAAAAAAGGAGCTGCTGATGGATATGGAGTTGTCTCATATAACACAATGAAGAAAAATTTAAAAGATGATGATAATCGAGATATTAAGTTGATTGAATCTAAAAGTTGGATTAAAGGTCTATTCCATAAGAATGATGGATATCAAACTCCCATTGTTATTACGCCAATGCGTAATATTGGTATTATTGATACAAATACAGAAATAAAGTTAGCGGAAGAGCGTTTGATGAGTTTGCTCTTTGAGAAGGACAACGAAGGGAATCACTTTTACAAAGAAATTAATGGAAAGTTAATAGTAGAATCTCTAAAAATATCAGAGGATAAATATATATCCAATAAATATTCGTCTTTGGTAACTAGAGAAGAAGCAAAATTAGAAATTCTTCCGGAAAAAGTATTTGAAGAAATAAGAACTTTGATATGTGACTATACTAAATGGGCATTTAAGTTAGATAAAAAGAGAGACCACTACGATAGAGTTTTTAATTATATTATTCATAAAACGTTCAAAATATTTCATACCTACAATTCTTTTAAAGATGTTCATGAGTATTTGAAAAGTCTTAAAGCGGGTCTTAATAAAGATAGCGAGAAGATAATTAAAGCGAAATTAGATGATTTGTGGCATTATAATTCCCATATTACTACTAAGCTATGGAGGTCGATTAACTACTTGCGATACGACCATATTGATAAAAAGAAAAAACTGGTTATTGAAGACTTTTCTCATGAGATAGATGGAATTCTAAAGCAAAAAGAATCGGATAATTTTTATTCTCCATATAGATATGAGGAGTTACTTCCGCCTCCTATTTTTAAAGTTTCATTTATCCTTTATAATATTGACGATTGTAAAAAAAAGACTCCTATTCCATTTGAAACGCTGAGTTCCGGTGAAAAGCAACTTGTTTTTACTGTATCTTCATTTATATATCATTTGATAAACATAGAATCAGTTGGCAATTATGGTCATCGAACTAACAGAAGTCATCCTATTCCTTCTGAGTTCTACAAGGAAAACAATTATTCACCAATTGAATATAAATACGTGAATGCGATATTTGATGAAGTTGAATTGTATTTTCACCCTGATATGCAAAGAACTTTTATTTTTAATTTACTACATGGTTTAAAGCAAATCCCATTTCGTCGTATTGGAAGTCTTCAAATTATGTTAGTTACTCACTCTCCGTTTATATTGTCGGATATACCTAAGCAGAATATTCTTTTTCTTGATAAGCATGGACACAGAATAGAGAGTAATTGTATGCATACTTTTGGAGCAAATATTCATTCGATGTTGCGACATAGTTTTTTCTTAAATCAAGGCTCAATGGGCCAATATGCTAAACACTTGGTAAAAGAAGCGATTGATAAAGTGAATTTTTACTCTGTATGGAAGCTAATTCATGTAGATGGAAGAAAAAGAGAAGAAGTGATAGCGGAGAATGCTCGGTTAATAGATTCATTGCATAATAGTTACAAAAATAGGTGGGACCTCAGTGCTGAAGATATAGAAAAAATTATGGATTGGGAATTCCTAGAAAATTTTGTTGACATAATTGAGGAGCCAATAATAAAAATGCGTTTACAAGAAGAGATTAATGCTTTTAAACAAAATTAGAGATGTGGATATTGAAACCTGATATAAAGAAAGCTGAAGAATATGCTGATTATTATTTCAGAACATTTCCTAGACTATTTAATAAGGAAGGGAAAAGAAATTATTGTGGAAGTTACACACATACAGAAACGTATAAATACCTAACAAAAGAACAGTTTAGACAATTTCTTGTAGCCAAACCCCACGAGCTACTTTTTTTGCATGAAGAACTATTCAAGCGTATAATAAACCCTTTTGATCAGAAAGAATGGGAGTTATATATACAAGAAAAGGAAATTAAAACTCACAATTTGGATAAGAAGCAGGTTGAGCGACGTAAAATATTTGATAAAGTACAAAATGAAATACAAGCAGTAAATTTATTCTTTAACTATGATGCATATGTTTCTAAAAATAAAATTTTGAGTTATTATCTTTCAGAGAAAATGGGTACAAATACTTGTACATATTGTAATAGGACATACACATTGACTGTTTATGAGCAATCGAGTGCAGGAGAGTTTGAAGGCTTGATTCGCCCAGAATTTGATCATTGGCTACCCCAATCCTTATATCCTGATCTAACTCTTTCATATTTCAACTTGATACCATCATGCAAACTGTGTAACTCATCTCTTAAACATAAAAAAAAGATGGATTTGGATAATTATATACATCCATATATTGATGATGGGGCTGGTTTCAATTTTAGATATATTCCTTTATCTGATGGACATTATGCTGTAAATATAGTTATTGAATCAACTGATGCTACGATGCGTAGCAAGATAAAAAACACACTAAGATTGTTTCATACCCAAGAAGTTTATAATGCTCATGTTCCATTTGAACTGCAGGACATAATGGATTTAGCTAATGCCAACAGTCAGGATTATATAGAGCCACTTATTCATAATACTATTAGAGATTTAGGAGTAACAGCGAGAGATGCCTACAGAATGATTTTTGGAATTGAGTTCGAGAAAGATTTGTTTCTTAATAGACCTTTTTCCAAATTTAAAATGGATATACTAAAACAATTAAAGGAAGAAAAGGTAATAAAAAAGTAGATTTCATAGGAGGGTTTTTATTTCGAGCAAATGTTTTTTTTGAGATTTGATTGTTAAAAAATTATTAGAAGGCTTTGGTGTGCTAATTTAATTCTTACCTTTGTATAGTAATGTTGGATGAGCGGACACCATGAAGACAATGTGAGACTGAATCAGACAAACTTCAGTTACTAAAACATTACTAAGAGTAAAATTGACTTTTTTATAACCTTGTAAATAAGGAACTTGGAGAGAAAAGGTTCATAATCCTGTCTCTCCGCGATAAATGCTGAAAATCAGCAAATTGCAAAACAAACACCCAGTTTTACACCCAATAATGTAAAGCTGGGTGTTTTTGTGTTATTTAAGAAATGATTTTTTGCTGGGGTTTATGGGTCACTTATTATTCTTGGGGATTTAAATATCATATCACAAACAAAGGGAAGAATAAGCCGTTCCCCGGGGTCGGCCAAGGTCTTTTGAACGGAAGATTATTACAGTCTGCGGCAATGGACCGTACAGTCCACTGTAGCAGACTGTACGGTCCACTGCAACGAATCATACAGTCCGCTGCCGGAGACTGTAGTAATTCGACGGACAGGCAGGCATAATCTAAAGGACGAAAACGCTTGGTCCGACTAACGAAACGACGTAGGGAGCTTAAAACAATCTCGAAGAATGGGGGTATCCGCAATTTAATACAGTCATCAAGATATTTTTGAAGTTTCTGTTTCATGTGCCAAAGATAGGGTTTTTAACTAATTCCCCCAAGTTTTCAAACTGAGCCGGGTTTATTAAACAAGATACTATTTTTTCTTAAAATAAAAAGATACATCAAAGGTTGCCTATGTACATGCGAATGCATTAGATAGGCAACCTTTAGTTATTTAAGTGGCATTGCATTACTTAGGAAATGTGGCTTCAATTTGTTTGGCAACACGTTTTATAGCACCTCTAATGTCTGCAGATACGCTCAATCCTAATGTACTGTATGCACCACGACATGAAGCTATCGGGCGACCCGTGAGGAAATCTATGAAATTCACAGTTACAATGGATTCTTCTTCTAAAATATCTACCCCATATTTTACCATAAGCAGTTTTGACTGTTGTGTTGCAGTCAGCTCATTTATACGCATATCACTGACCAACGTAAGACGAGAGCCTTCTACTGCATCAAACAACTGTATTTCGTATTCCATCAGTTGGGCAGGAATGTGATAGGTGTCATTGTTGATGATTGAGGCATATTCATATTTAGACAAATCTGCATTTTGCGACACAACGCTTTTAGAGGTTGTGCAAGATGATACGGCTATTCCGATAAAAAATAGGAATGTGATAATTACTCTATTCATAAATACTTATTTAGGTTCGATATGCAAATAATAGCTTTCTTCTGCCAATCCCTCCTCATCAGGAAGCCGATGCAACATCAGCATGCGGGTGGTTTCGTTTTCCCAATACCTTTCAGCCACTACACCTTTTTCAGGCAGACATTTGAATAGACTTTCTTTGCCGTTGGCATTTTCTCCAGTACCAAGACTGTTTTCCATCAGTATCATGACTGCCTTTTTAGTTGTCGGCAGAAAGTCTGCATCCGGCAGCAATTTATGGTTTACTGGGACAAATCGAGAATAAGGATTATAGCCCTTGGCAACAATGTCATACAACTTGTACTCATAATTTCGATCCAACAGACAATAGGCCGTCAGATTCGTAGGCTTCTGTAGATTAATTGCGCCCCATTCAAGTCCCAAAAAATCGCGGTCATAAAGCGTGATGCGATGCGAAGTTTCATATTCCACTTTTCCATCGCGGTAGCCTTTCAGATGGCTCTTTACCGTACCGCTCTTGAAGAAGTGCGAACTCCATTGTGTAGTGATATGTGTTTCAGCGCTTTCTGCAGAAACTTTGTTTTCAGCCACTTTGAATGTGTGAGGAAAATCATCTGCGCTCCACACAATAGAATCATAATAGTGTGTGAACTCAGGGATGTCTATGGGTGAATATTCACCGTTTATATCCGTGATTCGGAAGGTAATCAAATCGAGAGGTGCCGGCAGCGGACTTTCAATTCTCATAAAGGGAGTATATTCTGCCATAATCATTTTGAACTTCACTTCTTCGGGCAACTCCTCCGGTTGGGGGTCTGTTGGTCCATCATTGTTAATAGCTCTGGATAAACAGATAAGCGTATAAGCTTTTCTTTCCCCATCATTGGCTGAAATCTGAATCTCTTCGTGTGCAACCTCGTCAGAAGTCGATGGAGGAAAATGAATTTTCACCTGATTGCCTTCTACCTTGAGGGTGGCCCATCCACAATCGTATGCGTAAGAATCAGCTGATATGGGGTTAAGTACGTCAAAATTCTCGCAAGTCATTACCATATCACCTCCCTTGCCATTCGTCTCAAAAAAATAGGCAGGGGAAACCTCTGCAGTGGATTTTAAAAATTTGACGTTTGCGGGCGTAAGGATTTCATACGACCACTTCATGGAATTGGCTGGCGAAACTTCATCCTTGTCGCAAGCCGTCAGGAGCAGGCAGATAATCGCCATAAAAGGCATGAACAATTTATTCATATTCGTATCATATACTCTATTGGCCCCATTTGAGTGGCTAAATGGATGATGAGAAACGTGAGCCAATTATGCTTCATCCTAAGCAACCAGATGAACATACCGTTTCTTTGATTTCTATTCTTGGGTAGATGATTCTACACAAATGTAAAATTAGTCATTTAATCGAGATTTTGCTTTATGTTGAACGAATTTATAATTTGAATCCTCTGTTTTTTTGTTCTCTCTGCACCGAGTTACGCAGATTCTGCTGTAACTTTTCCCATTGTTCCTTAAACCATTGTACTATGGGCTGTCGGTTTATGGTCAGCACTAACTTGTGTTCCTCAGTCAAATCGTCCTCAATCTTGCAGACCGCATCCTTTATTTGAAATGACTGCCTATACTGTGTGGAGTACAGCTTGCCACTGCAAACGATGGGCTTCCTTTTAGCCAAAAGCACGTCTATCATCTCCTGCGTAAATCCAGCCGACTTGCAGAACTTCTCCATTTGCAGCATTTCTCTCATAATGGGGAACTATTTGAACGCTTTGCCGATGATTTCGTTCAGCTCTTCTATTTTCTTCATCTTCATGTTCAGCTCCTGTCGGTGTATCTCCTGCTGGCAGTGTTTCTCTGTGCTATGACGCTCTTCCTGCATCCTCATGTGCTCGTTCAGCAGACGGATTTGATTGTCACGTTTGTCTATCTTACCCTGTAGTTTTCCGTTGGCTTGTTCCAGCTCCTTCAGCTTACCGCTGCCGAAAAGAGAACCGACCCCGCTGGCAATGGCTGTCATGGCATCCGTAGCCTTGTTTTTCAGTTGCTCGGTTCTGGCTTCACTTTTGATTTTAGCCAGCTCGCTTTCCGCCCGTTCCTTTTCGGCAAGCAGCAGACCGATATTTTCCTGTATGTCCTCTGTCTGGTTCAGCAGGTCACGGTAGTATTGGGCGGTGGTGGTATGCCGGGCTTCCGAGCCGACAATGCCACGTTTCAATCCGTATTTTGCCATAGCCAGTGCATACCCGTCCTGATAGGCTTTCAGCTTATGCCGGGTCATGATGTCATTGGCTGACAGCCGTGCTGCACCGCTCGGCTTCTTGCGGTAGTTCTTCTTCACCAGTTTTTCCGACTTCTTCTTTCTGCGTTCGGTCTGGACGATTGGCTATGTCCTGTCTCAAATTTTCGTTCTCCGCTTCCAACCTCTTAACCTTGCTGCCGCCCAAAAGAGAACTCACCCCGTCTGCTATGGCTGTGGTGGCGTTTACCGCCGCATTCTTCATCTTCTGCGTGTTGATTTCTCCCTAGACTTGCTTCAACCTCTTTTGCGATTCCTCTTCCAGTCCCAGCAGGGTTTCTATGTTCTCCTGCAGACTGTCTTGTTGCTCTATCAGCTCCTTGTAGTATTGCATGGTGGAGATGTGTTTTGCCAGTGAACCGTCTATTCCTCTTTGCAAGCCATATTTGCCCATGGCTTGTGCGTAGGTGTCCTGATGGTGTTTCAGTTTGTGCCTTGCCATGACATCGTCAGCACACAGCCGCACGTCCTGCGTGCTCTTCTTGCGGTATTTCTTTTTCCCGTTCTGTTCTTCTTTTTTGGCTTTCCTGCGCTCTCCGGTCACTATCGGTACGATAGTGGCGTGTATGTGCGGTATCTTTTCGTCCATGTGCAGAATTCCATCATTATTCATCGGGAATATATGGAAAATATCACTGATTGATACGATATATAGGCTAATTTGTCTCAGAACAATTTTTTTAATCCTAAAAAAGCATAGCTTTGCAACATAAAAAACAACCTTTAATTAGAAAATACTTATTTAACATTTGGTTTTATTATGCAAAAAATCTCTTCTTCTGCGTCATTTGCAGATTCGAAGCCTCATTATGACTTATTGGATGGGTTGCGAGGCGTTGCGGCTTTATTAGTAGTATGGTATCATGTGTTCGAAGGTTATGCTTTTGCCGGAGGAACCTCTATAGAGACAATCAATCACGGTTATCTGGCTGTGGATTTTTTCTTTATTCTATCGGGGTTTGTCATTGGCTATGCGTATGATGACCGTTGGGGAAAGACACTCACGGTGAAGAATTTCTTCAAGCGCCGTCTGGTGCGTCTGCATCCTATGGTAGTATTGGGGGCAGTGTTGGGGGCAATTACTTTTTTCATTCAGGGCAGTGTGCAGTGGGACGGAAGTCATGTAGCTACTTCTTTAGTAATGGTGGCTCTTTTGTGTGCCATGTTTTTTATTCCTGCTGTGCCCGGTGCAGGATATGAGGTGCGTGGAAATGGCGAGATGTTCCCGCTTAACGGTCCGGCATGGTCTTTGTTTTTCGAGTATATCGGGAATATCTTCTACGCATTGTTTATTCATAAGTTTTCTACCAAGGCATTGACGGTAATGGTCGTGATATTGGGTATCGCATTGACAATGTTTGCTTGTTCTGATGCCGCCGGTTATGGAAGTATCGGTGTAGGTTGGACATTGGACGGAGTCAATTTCGTGGGCGGATTGCTGCGTATGTTGTTTCCTTTTTCTATGGGTATGTTGTTGTCGCGTTGTTTTAAACCGGTGAAAATTAGAGGAGCTTTCTGGATATGTTCGATTGTGTTGCTGATTTTGTTTCATATTCCTTTCGTAGAAGGTTCGGAGCCGATACTTATGAACGGTGTGTTCGAGATGTTCTGCATTATCTTCGTTTTTCCGGCGTTGGTATGGTTGGGAGCATCGGGCAGCACTACAGATAAAACATCCACCCGTATCTGCAAGTTCCTTGGTGATATTTCTTTCCCACTTTATATCATCCATTATCCGTTTATGTATCTGTTTTATGCTTGGCTCATCAAGAATGAATATTTCACATTGGGTGAAACTTGGGAGGTAGCTGTGTGTGTATGTGCATGGAATGTGTTGCTGGCTTACGCTTGTCTTAAACTGTATGACGAACCGGTAAGAAAATGGTTGAGCAAGAAATACCTGACTAAGAAATAAAAAATAAATGTGTCAAAAGTAAAGCCGGTTTTTCCGGAACTCACTTTTGACACATTTTTCTATTCTTTATATTGTTGCCTTTTTATTTTTTATGAGCGTCAGGTTTATTGGGCTGATGCATAATCTTCAGCAAGTCACGATGAAACTTGATCTCCGCTCGTTGCAGTTTGAATAGTTTCTTGGGAGAGAGAATCTTTTTGAAACGATTTAAATATTCGATGTCCAGTTTGTCAGACTCCAAACGGGCATGAGCGATTTCATCCACAATTTCTTCGTATTCAGCATCGGTGGTATTGGGGTTTTTTCCTTTACGTGCTTTTTGCCAGGCTTTGTCATTGATAGCTTTTTTACGATCTTGCAATTCAAAATAAATAGGGAAGAACTTACCGGCTTCTTCTGCTGTCAGTTCTGCCTTTTGAGTGAGGTATGCCTCTTGTTTGGCTCTAAATTCTTCTTTAGAAAATCCCGGTTTCTTTTGTGCCTGCACAGATAGGGTGAGGCATAAAATAAATAGTAGAGTAGTCAGTTTTTGTATCATTTCGACTAAAGTTTTAATTGTATGTTTCAGTATCGGCCTCTGTCAGATATTGATAAAGTGTGTAGTCATCCATCATAGAATGCTCCATGATAGTTTCTATATATTCGTCAGAAAACTCGGCCGCTTCCGCTGCTGTAAATATAGGTGTATCTTGTTTAGGTCGTCCGACAAAAACTCTGACGCTCAACATGAGTCCGCAGAACATGGCTGTCATATATATCCATGGTTTCACACGTTGCCATGTAGTGATGACAGGTTCGGAAAGGGAGATTTCCTTTTCCGGCAGTTTTTCCATTAGTTCTTTAGAGAAGTTTTCGAAATAACCTTCGGGTACTGTAAACGGATTCTTGGTCCCGCACTTCCTCAGCAATTCATCTTCTTCTTTCATAATTCACTCTCCTTTCTGTCTTTTAGATGCTTTTAATTTGAAAAGGTTTAAAAGCATTCTTTTAAAAAACTCTCTATTTTTTTCACTGCATGGTGATAGGAAGCTTTCAGAGCTCCTACACTTGTACCCAATATTTCGGAAATTTCTTCATACTTCATTTCCTGAAAGTATTTCAGGTTGAAGACTATTCGTTGTTTGTCGGGTAGTGTATGCAATGCTTTTTGGAATAGTCTTTGGGTTTCGTCTCCACTGAAATAACTGTCTCCTTCCAGTTTATTCACCATTTCGGCATCGGCTTCATCGATGGATAACTGGTTATTTGCACGTTGTTTGTTCAGGAAGGTAAGGCATTCATTTAAGGCGATGCGATAGAGCCACGTAGACATTTTAGCTTCGGCACGGAAGTAGTCAATATTTATCCAGGCTTTGATAAATGTATTCTGTAACAGGTCATTGGCATCATCGTGCGAAAGCACCATGCGGCGAATCTGCCAGTATAGCTGCTCGCTATACTGTTTCACGATGCATTCGAATGCTTCCCTTTGTCGTTTGGGATCTTGCAATAATGCTATTATTTCTTTTTCATTATAGGTATCCATGAACCGGTTTTGTGTTTTCTTTATAGTGTAACCTTCAGGTTCTCTTTAGCAAGAAGTGTATTGGGAAATACACTCCTTGCTTCCTGCAATAGAATGTTTTCATCTTCATAACGGGCGGAAAAATGTCCGATGAGTAACTGTTTTACATCTGCGTCGCGAGCTATTTCACCGGCTTGCATGGCAGTAGTGTGAAATGTCTCTTTGGCGCGTTGGGCATCACATTGTGCAAAGGTTGCTTCGTGAAAAAGTAAATTCACCCCTTTTATTTGCTCTATGATAGGGCGATGGAAAATAGTATCCGAACAATAGGCATAGCTGCGGGGCGGAGCAGGCGGAGTAGTCAGACGGTTGTTAGGGATAACAGTACCGTCCGGCAACACATAATCTTCTCCGTTTCTGATACGGTTAAGTTCGAATACGGGAACTTTATAAAAATCAATCATATCCCTGATGATATGGTTGGGTGTCGGTTTTTCCGCAAAAAGGAATCCGCAGGTAGGAATGCGATGACGCAGCGGGATACTGCTGACCGTTACGGAACGGTCTTCATAAACGACTTCGGCTTTTGTGGGGTTAATCAGATGGAATTCCACGTTGTATGCCATTCCTTTGCAGAAATATTCCAGTTGAGGCGTGAGTATCCGTTCGAGGTCGGCATGGCAATGTATATGCAGTGTAGCCGTGCGCCCCACCAGTCCGAACGTAGAGATAAGTCCCATCAGTCCGAAGCAATGGTCACCGTGCAGATGAGATATAAATATATGGTTGAGACGCGTAAATTTCAATTTAGAGCGACGTAATTGTAACTGTGCTCCTTCTCCGCAATCTATCATAAATAACTTTTCACGGATATTCACGACTTGCGAAGAAGCAAAGTGTCTTGTTGTTGGTAATGCCGAACCACAGCCTAATATATGTACTTCAAATTTTTCCATCACTGCAAAGATACTATCTTTTTGGATGAAAAATATAAAAAGGTTGTAAAAACATATACCGCTGTCGGGGTTATTTCTTGTGTTTGATTTCTATGGCATTCATTCCTCGTGGTCCGCGTTCCAGTTTGAAAGTCACTAAATTTCCGTCTGTTACCTCGTCTTGCAGACCGCTTACATGGAAAAAGTACTTCTCTGCATTTTTCAGGTTTTTGATGAAGCCATATCCTTTGGAAGTATTGAAGAATTCTACTCTTCCTTCATATTCGGTTATCACAGGTTCATCTGTTTTACGTGGAGTGGAAACTTCGATAGTGCTGATATCTATTTCCTGAGGCTTTTCATTTGTAGTAGGAGGAGTGTCGGTTATTACACCGTTTTCGTCTACGTATGCTATCATATCTTCGAAAGATGATGTGCCGCTATTCTTCCTTTCTTCTTTCTTTTGTTGTTTTGCTAAACGTTTTTCTTGTTTTTTCTTTTCTAAATCTCTTTTGGTAAATGAAATTGGTTTCGCCATTTGATTCTTTTTAAATTAGTATATACGCGGTATTATATATGAATACTGCATTGAATTAATAAATAGGTAATAAGAAGACGGGGAGAAGTCGTTGTGAAATGCTAGCTCGAAATTTTATTACTTCATAAAGATACGGTTTTTTATCGGATATTCCATAAAAGAGTTTACTTTTTAAGGAATAATGGCATAAAAAAAGGATGCACCGATTGAGGTACATCCTTTTCTGTGTTATTTTAAAGTAATCTGATTACTTCTTTTTGTTTTCCAACTGTTCTTTCAAAGCAGCCAAAGCATCGATATCGCCCAAAGTTGTAGAAGCAGCCTGGTTCTGGATAGCAGGAGTTTCTTCTCTCTTAGTAGCTTTCTTTGCGTTAGAAGCTGCTTTCTTTTCAGCTCTTTCTTCTGCTTTTGCAGCATCTTCGAAAATACGGCTGTGAGAAAGGATAATTCTCTTAGCATCCTTATTGAATTCAATTACTTTGAATGACAGTTTTTCGTCCAACTGAGCCTGAGAACCGTCTTCTTTTACTAAGTGTTTCGGAGTTGCAAAACCTTCTACACCGTAAGGAAGAGCTACTACAGCACCCTTGTCCAACATTTCGATGATAGTACCTTCGTGTACAGAACCTACAGTGAATACTGTTT
>OOBY01000586.1_pt1 | contig 23207 bp, 17 predicted proteins | sample 1671751 | NCBI WGS metagenome assembly OOBY01 (sample SAMN06348189, study PRJEB24527) | human gut metagenome | biome: human gut; feature: ankylosing spondylitis patient; material: feces | host: Homo sapiens | place: China | collected 2015-10
TGCAACACCCATGTGCGTCTTTTTTTACGGGTCAGGAAAAATGCCGTTTTGCAGCACTTTTTCGGGGTCAACCGCCGTATCGCCGACGACAATCCGTAGGTGCAGGTGCGCTGGCAGGTCACATTCCTCCGGCATCGAGCGCCCGATGAAGCCAATCGTCTGCCCAGCGCGAACCGGATCACCCGCGCGAATCGCGTAGAGCATCGACAGGTTCGCATAGCGCACGATGACGCCGCCATGGTCGATTTCCGCATACGCGCCGAAAACACCGCTGTCCGCGCAATTGATGACGGTGCCGTCCGCCATGGCGCTGACTTTCGCACCCTCCGCCCCGGCATAATCCGCCGCATCGTGCAGCGCCCACAAGCCCGTGGCACTGCTTTGCCGCATCCGCGTGTTGTCGAAGGGACGTAGCAGCGTCATGCTTTCGAGCGGCGTGGTAACGCTGCGGACAGTAGGGGCGGTCGTCGGCGCAGGCGTGGCGGTCTGCGCACTGTCAAGCGACTGCTGGAGCAGCTGCGCAGCGGATATGTCGCCGGAGATGGGCGGGGTCGGCGTCACACGCGCAAATTCCGCCTGCCGCGTCCACAGCGCCGTGCCGACAATCACCGAGACGCACAGCAGCGCCATCAGCAGAAAAGTCCACTGCTCCCGGCGCAGATGCAGCGCGCGGAAAAGAGAACGAAAGTGACGGTCAGCCATGAGAAAATCACCTCAACCATGCCGTGTAGGGCGTTTTCTCCTATTATGAGCCGGAAAAACCTGTTTTATCCATCCGCGTCAGCTGCGTGCCGGGGTAGTAGTGCGCCAAAATCTCCGCGAAATCTGCGCCGTACGCCGCCATCGCCTGTGCGCCTGCCTGCGACAAGCCGACGCCGTGCCCGTATCCGACGGTGTGGAAAACGATGCTGCCGCCATCCGCCTCCCAAGTGAAGTAGGTGCTTCGCAAGGAGAGCGCTTTGCGGAAATCAGCGCCGCGGACAGTTTGACTGCCGACCAGCAGCGTCGCGACGCGCCCGGAAGCAGTCGTGGATTGCAGACGAATCGCGCTGGGCAGCGTGTCCGCCGTCACGCCGCAACCGGGAAAAGCGCGCAGGAGCAGATCTGCCGCTTCCTCGCAGGAGAAGGACGTGTCGGCGCGGAAGCCGGCGTATCCCTCTTCGCCGGGACTGTCTACGCTGACCAGATACGGCTTGGCGGACGCGAACACGGCGGCGGCATCTTCAGTTTTTCCGCCGGAACAGGCGTGGTACAGCACTTCGATGGGCAAGCCGCCGCTGGTGAGCAGCAAGCCGTCTGTTGCGCGGACCGCGCGGTCAATGCGCGCGCGGAGGACGACGTACTCGCTGCCCCAGCGGGCGTGCAGCTGCGCATCCGTCTGGTATGCCTGACAGCACGCGCTGTCCGTGCAGATATCGCAGTCCGGGTGGCGGACGCACCCGTTTCCGCCGAACGCGCGGCTCTGCGCGACGGCACGCGTACGGGCGGCAACTGCTTGGCATTTGAGCGCTTCCGGCGCGTAATTCGCGGGCATCTCTGCCGCCAATGCGCCGAAAACGTAGTCTTCCAGCGGCAGCAGGCGGATTTCCTCCGCATCGGCGAAGTAGACCCGAAGTGTTAAGCCGCTGTCAAGCGAGGAATCGGTCGGCGCGGCACAGGAAGAAAGCATCAGGATACACACAAGAAACGACAACAGCTGTTTTTGTTTCATGGGCACACGACCTTTTCGCAGAAATTTCGGGAAATGTTCGGATTGCACAAATCGCCGCACGGGGGAAACAGTTTTCGCTCCGACGGCGCAAAACCAGTTTATGCGCGGAAAATTTCGTGCATGAGCAGGAATTTATGTCGGCAATGGCGAAATACTTACCGCATCGTCTACGGTCAAAATGAACGCACTTTCCGAAAATCACAAAAAATGCAGGAGAAAATGCTGAATATGACTTGACGAAAATGCATAAAAGTGATTCAATAGTAAGTGAAAAGAGTGAAGAAAGCAAACGCGGCTCTCCGTGATTGCAGGCGGAGGAACGCAACGCAAGCAAAGGCAGGTGTAACTATGCGCTACAACGGCCCGACCGCCGCGGTGCGGGATCAGTTCCATCAGGGAACGAACCGCAGAGCCTATGAGATGCTCGGTGCGCACCCGGTGACGCAGGACGGACAGGAAATGTGGCATTTCGCTGTCTGGGCGCCGAACGCACGGGCAGTTTCTCTCATTGGCGAATTCAACCAGTGGGACAGGAAAAAAACGCCCATGCAGAAGGTCTACGACGGTACATGGGAAGTGCGGCTGCCCGCGGAAACCTTCGACGTGAAGAGCGACCCGAAACGCTATGATTATCCCGACGCTGCAAAGAAACTGACAACCTACAAATATTGCATTCAGGCGCAAGACGGGACGTGGCAGGACAAGGCTGACCCCTATGGGTTCGCCATGCAGATGCGCCCCGACACTGCCAGCCGTATTTACGACCTGAGCGGCTACCGCTGGGGCGACGCGGACTGGATGGAGGCACGCAAGGCCTACGACCCGTACCACAGTCCGGTGAACATCTACGAGATGCACCTTGGCTCGTGGCGGCGGCACAAGGATGGCACGTTCCTGACGTACACGGAGATTGCCGAACAGCTCGTGCCGTACCTCAAAGAAATGGGCTACACGCATGTGGAGTTCATGCCGGTGATGGAGCATCCGCTGGATATGTCGTGGGGCTATCAGGTGTCCGGCTACTATGCGGCGACGGCGCGCTTCGGCGAACCGAAGGAACTGATGGCGCTCATTGACGCGCTGCATCAGGCGGGCATCGGCGTGCTGCTGGACTGGGTTCCCGCGCATTTCCCGCGTGACGCAATGGGACTGCGCCGCTTTGACGGTACGCCCTGCTATGAGCATCCCGATCCCCGGCGCGGCGATATGCCGCAGTGGGGGACGCACATGTTCGACTACGCGCGCGGCGAGGTCAACTCGTTCATGCTCTCCAACGCCTGCTTCTGGCTGGAGTGGTATCACGCCGACGGGCTGCGTGTGGATGCGGTTACGTCCATGCTGATGTACGACTTCTGCCGTGAGCCGGGGCAATGGCTGCCCAACAAGTACGGCGGACACGAGAATCTTGATGCGATTGCCTTCCTGCGCCGGATGAACGAAACCGTCTACCGTGATTTTCCCGGTGTGATGATGGTGGCGGAGGAATCCAGCGCCTATCCGATGGTGACGCGCCCGATTTATCTGGGCGGGCTGGGCTTCGGGTTCAAGTGGAACATGGGCTGGATGAATGATATGCTGGCGTATATCAAGCTCGACCCGGTCTACCGCAAGTATCACCACGACAAGCTGACGTTCTCGCTGATGTACGCTTTCTCGGAGAACTACATCCTGCCGTTCAGCCACGACGAGGTGGTACACGGCAAGCACTCGATGCTGGACAAGCAGCCGGGCGACTTGTGGAAGAAGTTTGCGGGACTCCGCGCACTGTATGGCTACACGATGGCGCATCCGGGCAAGAAGCTGCTGTTCATGGGCGGCGAATTTGGGCACTTCATCGAGTGGAAGTATGACGACCAGCTGGACTGGTTCCTGCTGCTGTACGAAAATCATCCGCAGGTGCAGCAGTGCTGCAAGCGCCTGAACGAAATCTACCGCACGACGCCCGCGCTCTACCAGATTGATGACAGCTGGGATGGCTTCCAGTGGATTCAGGCGAACGACAGCGATAACTCCATCGTTGCGTTCCTGCGCACGGATAAACGGGGCAACTCGCTCCTGTGCGTGACGAACTTCACGCCTGTGTTCCATCCGCAGTACCGCATCGGGCTGCCGCAGATGGGTACGCTGACGGAGTGCTTCAACACCGACCGCAAGGAATACGGCGGCTCGAATCAGTACAACAACTGGGCGATTCGCACGGAAGAAGAGCAGCTTCAGGATTTCCAATACAGCTGCGATATCTGCGTGCCGCCGCTCGCGACGGTCTACTTCACCTACCAGCGCGACCCGCTGCCGGAGAAGGCGAAGAAAGCGCGCGTTATCCCGGAAATCGCGGATGTGCCGCCAAAGAAAGCATCCAAAACGGCAAAGAAACCGCAGCCCCTGCCGGAAAAGTCCGCCGGCAAAGCCAATTCCATTTCCATCGGCTGAATCGGCGCTCGCCGCAATCAGGGGAGGAGCGAAAGCGCTGTTTCACATACATCACCGTGCCACCTGATGCACCGAGGGCGGCGCGAATCCTGCACGGTCGGTGCGCTTCGCAAGAAACAAGGATGAAGGAGCGTGTTCTCATCATGAAAAAGAAGACCTGTGTTGCCATGCTGCTGGCAGGCGGACAGGGCAGCCGTCTGGGTGTCCTGACTAAGAAGGTGGCAAAGCCGGCTGTTCCCTACGGCGGCAAGTACCGCATCATTGACTTCCCGCTGTCCAACTGCACCAACAGCGGCATTGACACCGTGGGCGTGCTGACGCAGTATATGCCGCTGGAACTGAATTCCTACATTGGCTCCGGCGCACCGTGGGATTTGGACTTGTCCACCGGCGGCGTGTTCGTCCTGCCGCCCTATCAGACGGGCAAGACGGGCGACTGGTATCGCGGCACGGCAAACGCCATCTATCAGAATATGGCGTTTATCGAGCAGTATGACCCGGATTACGTCCTGATTCTCTCCGGCGACCATATTTATAAGATGGACTACAACGCCATGCTGCAGTACCACATCCGCAAAGGCGCGGATGCGACGATTGCTGTGCGCCCTGTGCCGTGGGAAGAAGCGAGCCGCTTCGGCATCATGAATACAGACGCGGACGACAACATTGTTGAATTTGAAGAAAAGCCCAAGCAGCCCAAGTCCAACAAGGCGTCCATGGGCATTTACATCTTCTCGTGGGCGAAGCTCCGCGCGTACCTGACCGCGGACGAGGCAGACAAGACATCCGCCAACGACTTCGGCAAGAACATCATCCCCGCGATGCTGAACGACAAGCAGGTTATGGTGGCATACAACTTCGAGGGCTACTGGAAGGACGTCGGCACGATTGAGTCCCTGTGGGAAGCGAACATGGACTTGCTCAGCGTGCCCATGCCGATTGACCTGCATGACAAGAAGTGGCGCATCTATGCCAAGAATCCGGGCCTTGCGCCGCACTACATCGCCAAGGGCGCTGTCGTGAGCGATTCGCTGGTTACGGAAGGCTCGGAAGTCTACGGCTCTGTGCAGCACTCCGTGATTTTCGCAGGCGTGACCATTGAAGAGGGCGCAAGCGTCATCGACTCGGTTGTCATGCCCTATGCGGTCATCAAGCGCGGCGCGGTTGTCCGTCGGGCGATTGTGGCGGAGAATGCCGTGATTGGTGCGGGCTGCATGGTCGGCGAAGAGACGGGCAATATCGCCGTCGTCGGTCAGGGCGTCACCCTTCCCGCCGGTGTCAGCGTGACCGCGGGTCAGCAGGTGGACGAAAACACCAAATTCTGATAATCACAGCAGCGGAAAGGATGTAAGAAAATGAAAAACGTAATGGGTGTTATCTACACCGGCGAAAATGACGCCAATCTGCGCGAGCTGACCCTGACCCGCGCCATCGCGGCGCTGCCTGTGGGCGGCCGCTACCGCGTCATTGACTTCCTGCTGTCCTCGATGGTCAACGGCGGCATCAAGAACGTCGGCGTTATCATGCAGAAGAATTATCACTCCCTGATGGATCACATCGGCTCCGGCAAGGAGTGGGATCTGCACGGGAAGAATGACGGTCTCAAGGTGCTGCCGCCGTTCCTGACGCGCGAGAATGTTGGCGTGTACTCTGGTATGCTGGATGCGCTGCGCTCCAACACCAACTATCTCTCCCGCTCCAAGCAGGAATATCTGGTGCTGAGCAACTCCACCATCATCTACAACGCGAATATCGCGGAGTTTGTGGCGTATCATCAGAACAGCGGCGCGGACATCACCATCATGTACACCGCTGATCCGAACATGCAGCGCGACGAACTGGGCTGCTATCTGGCTGTGGATGAAAGCGGCATGGTGACGGACATGGAAGTTGATCCGACGCATCCGAACCTGCCGCTGACGAGCATGGAGGTCGTCGTGATGAAGCGTGAGCTGCTGCGCACGCTGGTGGACAAGGGCGTGGCGCACGGCTATCATGACTTCAACCGTGATGTGCTGCTCCGTCTGGTGACGGAAGGCACGGCGCGTGTGAATGCGTGGGCGTACACTGGCCTGTGCTGGCGCATGGACTCCGTGCAGAGCTACTTCAAGTTCAATATGGATATGCTGGATACCCAGATTCGCCATCGTCTGTTCACGGCGGAGCTGCCTGTGTACACCAAGGTTCGCGACGAGATGCCTGCCCGCTATGGCGACAATGTGACCGTCGTCAACTCGCTGGTGGCGGATGGCTGCATTATCGAAGGCACGGTGGAGAACTCTGTGCTGGCGCGCGGCGTGCGCATTGCCCCCGGTGCGCATGTGAAGAACTGCATCATCATGCAGGATGGTCAGGTGCACAACGACGCTTCCATCGAAAACTGCATTCTGGACAAGCAAACGGTCATCAAGCGCAGCGCGCGGCTCATCGGCCCGGCGGCGTACCCGATTGTTATTGCCAAAAACGTTGTTATCTAACCCACGAATCGCCTAAATCGAATTGACGCGGTTCGGATTTGCAAACCGCGCCAATATGTGCTATACTGTTGGTGCGGTTTTTTGGATACGCTTTTCAGATTCGCCTGAGCCATCTGCTCGCGCCTTTTTCCTTCCTGCGTCCGGTCGTTCCACTTAGCGTAGCGCTGCTACGCTGCGTTTCACTCCCGTTAGCAGGAAAGAAAAAATTCGCTTCGCATCTTGGCTCATTCTCATCTGAAAATCGTATCTGAGCTTAATTCGCTGAATTTCCCTGATTGTTTTTCCCTTGCCCCCGGCAGGAAATATTTCTGATGGAGGATAGAAACGATGAAGATTCTCTTTACGGCGAGCGAGTGCGTCCCGTTTATCAAGACCGGCGGTCTGGCGGATGTTGTCGGCGCGCTGGCGCCCGTTCTGGCGAAGCAGGGTCACGACGTGCGCGTGATGCTGCCCCTGTATGCGGCGGTGCCGAAGCAGTATGTTGACCAGATGACCCATGTGACTGATTTCGAGGTCGCGCTGGGCTGGCGTCGTCAGTACTGCGGCATTGAACTGCTGGAAAAGGACGGCGTGAAGTTCTACTTTGTGGACAACAAGTTCTATTTTGGCCGTCCGTATATCTACGGCATGGGCGGCGACGAGTACGAACGCTTTGGTTTCTTCTGCCGCGCGGCGTTGAACGCCCTGCCGCTGCTGGACTTCCAGCCCGACGTGATTCACGCGCATGACTGGCAGTCCGGCATGGTGCCCGCACTGCTGAAAATTCAGTATGCGCACCTGCCGTTCTTCGCGAATATCAAGACCATGTTCACCATCCACAACCTGCAGTATCAGGGCGTGTTCGGCATCCGCGAAGTGCAGGACGTGCTGGGTCTGGGCGACAGCCTGTGGACGGACGACAAGCTGGAATGCTACGGCTGCGCGAACTTCATGAAGGCTGCGCTGGTGTATTCCGACATCATCACCACCGTCAGCCCGTCTTATGCCGAGGAAATTCAGACGGCGTACTACGGCGAGCGGCTGGATGGTCTGCTCCGCGCGCGCAAGCATGAAGTGTTCGGCGTGCTCAATGGCATCGACATGGCGGACTACAATCCCGCGACGGACGCGCGCATTCCGGCGGAATATACCGCGGATGATCTGTCCGGCAAGGCAAAGTGCAAGGCGGAACTGCAGGAGAAGCTCGGTCTGACCGTTGACCCGAATGTGCCGATTATCGGCATGGTGGGCCGCCTGAGCAGCCAGAAGGGGCTTGACCTTGTGGACTACATCATCGGCGACCTGATGAGCGAGAACGTGCAGCTGGTTGTGCTGGGCATGGGCGAGAGCCGCTATGTCAATCTGTTCTCGTGGGCAGAGGGCGAGTTCAAGGGCAAGGTCGCGGCGCGGTTTGCGATGGACCACGCGCTGGCGCATCAAATCTACGCGGGCTGCGACATGTTCCTTATGCCCAGCCAGTTCGAGCCGTGCGGCTTGAGCCAGCTGATTGCCCTGCGCTACGGCACAGTGCCGATTGTCCGCGAGACGGGCGGTCTGCGCGACACGGTGCTGTCCTACAACGAGTACACCGGCGACGGCAATGGCTTCACGTTCTTCAATTACAACGCCAATGACATGCTCAATGTCATCAACCGTGCCATCGACTACTACGAGAACCACAAGGATGTGTGGCACACGCTCCAGCAGCGCGGCATGACTGGCGATTACAGCTGGACGAACTCATCTAAGAAATATATGGAACTGTACGAAGGCTTGGTGAGCGGGCGTTTCGACCATGACTCCGCATCGAATCAGGAGAAGACATCTTCTGACGACGACGCGGAGGCGAACCCAGTGGTCGTCCCGTATCCGTATGAGAAGGAAGAACCCGTGAAGCCCAAGCGCGTCCGCCGCACGAAGGAGCAGATTGCGGCGGACAAGGCGGCGAAGGAAGCGGAGAAGGTCGCGAAGGCTGTTGAAGCGCCTGCAAAGCCTGCCCGCAAGCGCCGCACGAAGGCGGAGATTGAAGCGGAGAAGGCGGCAAAAGCTGCTGCGGCGGAAGTGACCGCGGAAGCCCCCGCGAAGCCCGCCCGCAAGCGCCGCACGAAGGCGGAAATCGAGGCGGACAAGGCGGCGAAGGAAGCGGCAAAGGCAGACAAACCCGCCCGCAAGCCGCGCGCGAAGAAAACGGAAACGCAGGAATAATCCGCATTATCCGACAGGCGTTCTGACCTGAACCCAACAGGTCGGAGCGCCTGCCTTTTTGTGCGTGACGGAAATTTCCAGCGCGGTTTGTTACAATCTGCATGACACGCCGGGCGCTTTCTGCTACAATGGAGGAGAAGTACCACCACAAGGAGGATTTTCCCGTGCAATTCCGATACCAGCGGGCGCTGTGCCTGCTTCTGATGCTTTTCCTGATGCTCTCCGCAATGCCCACATCATTCGCCGAGGACACGGCGGATGTTGCCGTGCACGCCGCGCCGCTGGAGCGGAGTGCTGCCACACGCAACGGCATGGTGCGTGTGCGCCTGCTGTCCATTGGCAGCAATCCCGCGTCGCTCACGGTGACGGCGGTCGGCGCAATGGCGGTCAGCGGCGGGCAGACGATGGCGCTGGCGAATGGCGAGAAAGTCAGCATCAGCCACAGCAGCGCGACGGGCGAAATCCGCCTGACGCGGGGCGGCGAGACAGTCAGCATGGGGCGGGAGATGGCACTCAGGCGTCGGCAGACGGACGGCGGATTCCGCATTGCACAGGCAAGAAGACCGCAAAACGTCTACCCCGGTGACCTGCACCTTGTGTCGAAGCTGGAAAGCGGGACGTATCGGCTCTATGTCGTGGCGAACGTGTACATCGAATCGTACCTCTATGGCGTCGTGCCGTATGAAATGGGGGCCTCCTCGGCATTGGAAGCCCTGAAAGCACAGGCGGTTGCGGCGCGGACGTACACCCTGCGCGCAATGAATGCGAACGCATCGAAGGTCTACGACGTTGTGGACACGACCGCTGACCAGGTGTACAACGGCAGTCCGGCGGAGCGCGACCGGGCGGCGGAGGCGGTGGACGCAACGCGCGGCATCGTCGCCATGAACGACGGCAAGCTGACCGGGACGTACTACACCGCGTCCAACGGTGGGCAGACCGAATCCGCCCGCAACGCGTGGGGCTCATCCGGCGTGAATTACCTGACGGTTAAGGACGACCCGTTCGACCGCATGAACCCGTACAGCAGCACGCGCAAGATGACGATTTACGCTGCATTTGCCCATGCAAGCCAGAATCAAAGCCTGACGCGACTATTGCAGGCGAAAGCGCCGAATGCGACGATTCTGCGCATCGAGGCCGTTACGCCGCACACGCCGAAGTACGCCGCACCCAGCCGCTTATATACGAAGCTGGATTTTGACGTGACGGCGCTTGTGAATGGCGAAACACGCCGACTGACGCTGACGTTCGACATTTTCAGCGAGCTGGAAAGCGCACTCAATCTGTCCATTAACACGACGAAAAACGAACTCTGGTCGGTCAAGGCAGATGGGGAGACGTTCGTGCTGACCGTCAGGCGCTACGGACACGGCATCGGCATGAGCCAGCGCGGGGCACAGCAGATGGCGAATTTAGGATATACATACGACCGGATTCTCGGCTTCTACTACGAGAACTGCGTGCGGATGCAGTACACCTTCACGCACACGATTCTGCCGCCCGTGGGCGACGCGCCCGTGACGGCGACTGAAGCCCCCGCGACGATTTCGCCCGCCGCGCCTAATCAGGCAATGGTGACGCTGGTGAATGTGGAGGACGTGCTGAACGTGCGCCTGACCGCCTCGGACAACGGCACACTGCTGACGACGCTGCCCGCCGGAACCGCCGTGACCGTGCTGGCAAAGGGCGAAAATTGGACGCTCATCCGCTTCGGGCGGATTGTCGGCTACGTCCGCACGGAAAATCTGACGTTCACCGGCACGCCGCCGACGCAGAGCGACGAAAACCCGACACCCATCACCCGCTGGGCGACCGTGACCGGCACGAATTCACTGAATCTGCGCGCGTCCGGCAGCTACGACGCGGCAGTGCAGTCCACCATCCCCGGCGGCGCGGTGCTGTGCGTGTTCGCGGTGGAGAACGGCTGGGCGAGCATACAGTATGGCGCGAAAACAGGATACTGCGCGGCGGAGTATCTCACGTTCAGCGATACTTATCCGGGCAAAACGAGCCAGACCGGGCGTTCTGCGATGGTCAGGACGGCGACAGCGCTTCGGGCGACCCCGTCTACTGCTGCAGTGGTGCTGATGAACCTGCCGCAGGGCGTTCAAATTGCCGTGCAGAGCAGCGACGGCAGCTGGTGCCGCGTGACGGCGGGCGGCATTGACGGCTATGTGCTGGCAAGCAGCCTTGATTTCAGCGCCGTCGGCATCGAATTGACGCCTGTGCCGACGACAAGCGGCGAACAGACCGCGATTGTCAATTCCACCGCCTCGACGCTCAACCTCCGGCAGGGCGCGGGCACAGAATACCCCGTGCTGGCGGAAATCCCGAAGGGAACGAGCATCATCGTCACGGCATACGGCGAAACGTGGTGTGCCGTTCGCTGGGGCAGCCTGACCGGGTACGTCATGACGCAGTACCTGCGCTTTGATGTGCCGACGGCGACGCCCACACCGGGCGGGACGCCCACACCGGGCGCAACGCCCGAACCGACGGCATCCCCCGAACCAAGCGAAGCGCCAACGCCTGTCCCAGCTGCGTCCGAACCGCCTGCGAAGGTGGAGGATGATGTGTCAGCTGGCAGCTACGTTGCGTGGGTGAGTGCGGACAATGCGCCGCTTCGTCAGGCGATGGCTGCGGATGCGGCAGTCCTGGCGACAATCCCGCGAGGAACGGAGGTGACAGTGCTTACACAGAGCGGCGATTGGTGCTATGCCGCGGTCGGGCAGATGACGGGCTATTTCACGGCGGATGCGCTCTCCTGCGAGCAGCCGGACGCGCCGCTGGGGCAGAAATACGTCAGCACAAAGTCGGATTCGCTGGCGATGCGGCAGTCGCCCAATACGGGCGCGGCGATTGTGCAGTGGCTTCCGCGCGGCGCACTGGTGACATTCATTTCGCAGGAAAACGGCTGGAGTTACATCCGCTACGGCGGCAAAGAGGGCTACTGCGCGTCGCAGTATTTGAGCGACAGCGCGCCCGGTGCGGTCGTCATCAGCGATACGCCGATTCTGGACGTGACGCTGGAAAAAGTGACTGGGTGGACGGCGAGCATCCGCCAGGCAGAAACGCTCTACCAGTGGTGCAGCGCCGATGCGCCCGAAACGGCGAAAGTCGAAGCGGATTTGGTGCTGACCGTGCTGGAAAAGGGCGAAATCTGGTGCCGTGTGCGGACAGAAGAAGGGGAGGAAGGCTATTGTCTGACAAGCCGATTGACGCTGATTGCGCCGGAAAACTGACCATCCTGCCCGGCGAACGGGTGGACGAATTGCAGCAGGCGGGGCTGCGCATCCTGCAAAAGGAGCAGGGATTCCGCTTCGGCATGGATGCCGTGCTGCTGTCGAGCTTCGTGCGGGCGGAAAGCCGCGACCGCTGTGCTGATTTCGGCACGGGGACGGGTATCCTGCCGCTGCTGCTGGCAGGCATGGGGCGCGCGAAAAGCGTCGATGCGTTTGAAATTCAGCCGGATATGGCGGATATGGCGCGGCGGAGCGTGCGGCTCAACGGGCTGGAACATATCATCCGCATCCACGCTCTGCCGGTGGAGAGTGCCGACGAGGTGCTTGCGCCCGGAAGCATCGACGTAATTGTGTGCAATCCGCCGTATGGGCATCATGGCACGACACTGCCGAATCCGGCGCAGACGCTGTCCTTGGCGCGCCATCAGCAGAAAAGCGGGCTGACGGCGTGGTTCAAGATGGCGTATCATCTGCTGCGCGGCAAGGGGCGGATGGCGGTCATCTATCCGGCGGCGCGGATGCTGGAAGTGATGAAGGACATGGAGAAAGCCGGACTTGCGCCGAAGCGGTTCCAGCTGATTTACCCCTCGGCGCAAAAGGCGGCGAATCTGGTGATGATTGAGGCGCTCAAGGATGCGCGCCCGATGCTGCACCCTGAACCGCCGCTGATGATTTACGAGCCGGACGGCACACTGACCGCGCCGCTGCGGAAGATTTACGCCATGGAGCGTGCATCAGGGGTTCATGCGGGCGACGGCGAAATTCAGCACGCCCGCGAACGTCACCCACAGCAGGTACGGCACGAGCAGCCATCCGGCAAGGGGCTTCTGCCGCCCGAACTGCACCGCCATGATGAAAATCAAGCAGAGCAGGAGAATCAGCCAAAAGAAGGAAAGCCCAAGCGCTTTCAGAATAAAGAACAGCACGGGCCACATCAGGTTGACGGCTAACTGGGCGATATACAGCCCCAGCAGCAGAAAACGGTCGCGCCCCTGCGCGCGCAGGACGAGCCACATGCAGTACGCCATCAACGCATAGAGGATGCTCCAAACGATGGGGAAGAGCCAGCCCGGCGGCGCAAAGCCGGGTTTGTTCAGAGCGTGGAAGAAGTCCATGCCGTCGCGGGTGAGAAAGCCGACGAGCGCCCCTGCGCCAAGCGTGGCGGCTTCCAGCGCGACGAGTGAACGCCAAGTGGCCTTTTTGCCTTGCTGCGTCAAAGTTATCGCCTCCTATGACACGGATAGCCTATGTCATCAGGCAGCGCGGCATACAGGAAAGAAGCGGAGGAAACACAGATTATGGGAAGCGTTTTGGTCATCGGCGGCGGTGCAGCGGGATTGGCGGCGGCGATTGCGGCGGCGGAATGCGGCGATACGGTCACGGTGGCGGAAAAAATGGATCGCGTTGGCAAAAAAATCCTCGCGACGGGCAACGGCCGCTGTAACCTGATGAACACGGGTGCGCCGCGCTATCCGGGAAATGCGGCGTTCGCGGCGGCTGTGCTGTCTTGCTGCGGCGCAGAGGAACAGAAAGCCTTCTGGGAGCATCTTGGACTGCGGCTTCGGCAGGAAGAGGCGGGGCGCGTGTACCCCGTCAGTTCGCAGGCTTCAAGTGTGCTGGATGCGCTCCGCCTGCAATTGACTGCCTTGCATGTGCGGGTGGTGACGGGCGTGTCCATCACGGCACTGCAACGTGAAAATGATGGCTGGACGGCGCTCTCGGCGGATGGACAGCAATTTCGGGCGAACCGCGTTATCATCAGCGGCGGCGGATGCGCCCAGCCCAAGCTCGGCAGCGACGGCAGCGCCCTGCGTCTGCTGACGAATCTCGGCTGCCCCGCGACGACTTTCGCGCCCGCGCTGACGCAAATCATCACAGATAGCACGCCAATCAAGGGGCTGAGCGGCATCCGCGTCAAGGCGCAGGTGGCGGTTATCGACCGGAAAAGCGTCCTGCATGAGGAGGACGGCGAGCTGTTGTTCGCGGATTACGGCGTCAGCGGCGTGTGCGTGATGCAGTGCGCACGGTATGCAAAGGACGGGCGGGTGCTTCGCGTGTCGCTGGTGAAGGGCATGGGTTTCGCGGATGCGGGCGAGTTCCGCCGGGAACTGCACCACCGCCGGAAAAACTGGGCACAGCGCCCGATGGCGGAGATGCTGACCGGGCTGTGCGTGCCGCGATTGTCGGCGGCGCTGATGCGGCAGGCAGATTGGGGAGTGCGCGAAAGCAGCCTATGCGGGCAGATGACAGCGGACATGGCGGAGCGCCTGACGAAAACGGCGGATGCGTGGCTGCTGCCGATTCGCGGCGTGAAGGGCTTCGAGAGCGCACAGGTGGCGTCGGGCGGGGCGTCGGTCGTGGATTTTGACCCGGCGACATTGCAAAATCGCCGCCTGCCGGGGCTGTACGCGGCGGGCGAGGTGCTGGATGTGGACGGCGACTGCGGCGGCTTCAACCTGATGTTTGCTTTCGGAAGCGGCATTCTGGCGGGTCTGGACGGACGAAATGCCCCGTGGACACATGAAAATGCGCAGAAAAGCTGATTTTTCTCGAAAAAAAGTGATTTTCCCTCTTGACAAATCGCTGAATCGCGCTATAATATTATCTGCTGATGCAAACGCCGCTCATAAGGTGGACGGATGCTTCGCAGATGTGCACCATTAGCTCAGTTGGTAGAGCACCTGACTCTTAATCAGGGTGTCTAGGGTTCGAGTCCCTAATGGTGTACAGCTGCATGACCCTGCTTGCAGGGTCTATGCACCATTAGCTCAGTTGGTAGAGCACCTGACTCTTAATCAGGGTGTCTAGGGTTCGAGTCCCTAATGGTGTACAGCTGCATGACCCTGCTTGCAGGGTCTATGCACCATTAGCTCAGTTGGTAGAGCACCTGACTCTTAATCAGGGTGTCTAGGGTTCGAGTCCCTAATGGTGTACCACATGCCGAATCGCAATCGCGGTTCGGTATTTTTGTGTCCGGAAAACGGCACGCGCGACAAATTTTCTTCCCCAAAGGTGCGGAAAACCCTTGTCGGACAGGGCGAAAATATGGTATAATACACTGGTTGTGTCTGTAAAGGACGCTTCATTCGGTATGCCTGTCTTTTTCGGGCATATGAAGGAGGAAATGCCTTTGACCCTGCGCGAAGAAGCGCCGATGACCAAAGATGATGCACGCCGCCTGAATCCACTCCAGCTGGCGTATATCGGGGATACGGTCTATGATTTGCTGACCCGGTCGCGCCTGCTGTACCGGGGGTATAATCTGCATCACTGCCATCAGGCGGCGGTCACGGTCGTCAATGCACACGCACAGGCGGAGGCTTTGACACGCATCGAGGGAGCGCTGACCGAGGAAGAAACTTCCATTGTCCGCCGTGGGCGCAATACCCACGCGCACCACGCTGCGCCCCGAAATCAGACCGCCATGGATTATCAGGCAGCAACGGCGCTGGAAGCCCTCGTCGGGTATTTGTACCTGACTGGGCAGGAGACGCGGTTGCTTGAACTGTTCCGAAAAAGTCAGGAGGTTGCATCATGCCCCGCTCAACCATGAAAGTCGCCCTGATTCGCCATACGCTTTCGCCGGAGGAGGTCGTGGCGCTCGGCGCTCGGCTGTGCTACTCCCGCGCGACGGTGGACAGCTTGCAGCAGCGCGTCAGCCGTGACGACCAGAGCGAATTCGTCAGCCGGATTTTGTCGATGGGGCATGAATCCGTGCTGGAACATGCCAGCTTCACCTTTGCGATGGAGGGCGTGTCGCGCGTCCTGCTGGCGCAGATTACCCGCCACCGGCTCGCCAGCTTCTCAGTGCAGAGCCAGCGCTACGTCAGCTATGAGAAGGGCTTCGGCTACATCGTTCCGCCGAAAATCGAGGCGCTGGGTGAAGATGCTGTCGCGGAGTTTGAGCGGCAGATGGACACCATGCACCAGTGGTATACTGGGTGGCAGGAGAAGCTCGGCGCGGGCGAGGGCGGCAATGAGGATGCCCGGTTCGTGCTGCCCGGCGCTTGCGAAACGCGCATGATGGTGACAATGAACGTGCGCGAGCTGCGGCACTTCTTCAGCCTGCGCATGTGCAGCCGCGCACAGTGGGAAATCCGCGCGCTGGCGACGGAGATGCACCGCCTGTGCATGGAAATTGCCCCGGCGCTGTTTGCGGACGCGGGGCCCGGATGTCTGCGCGGCGCGTGTCCGGAAGGGGAAAAATCCTGCGGCAAGGCAGGGGAGATTCGCCGGACAAGGCGCGAATGGCTCGATTCGCTGGCAGGCGAACAGAAAAAGCAGAATCAATCAACCGACAATGAATAAGAATAGAGGAATTTGAAATATGGCATACTATGACAATGCACCGTCCCACAAGCCGCAGGGCAAGAAGTCCTTTGGGCGCGAAAAGTGGGTGGAAGAAGGCTCGGAGTACCGCGGGGCGCGCCACGGCGGCCGTCCCAGCGGCAAGCGCGACGACAACCGTGCGTATGGCGAAAAGAAGTCGTTCGGCGACCGGAAGCCTTACGGCGAGAAGAAGTCGTTCGGCGACCGCAAGCCCTACGGCGAGAAGAAGTCCTATGACGACCGGAAGTCTTACGGCGAGAAGAAGTCTTTTGGCGACCGCAAGCCCTACGAGCGCCGCGACCGCTATGATCGCCGCCCGGAAATGGCCGACGAGCGTCCGGCACCGTCCTATCGCGATTCGGAGTACCGCCCGGTGGCTGTTGCGCCCGTGATGGCGCAGCCCGTGGCGGAAGAAGCAGTGCAGGAGAACCTGCTGGCAGGGCGCAACCCGATTCGTGAGGCGCTCAAGGCGGGTCGTGATATCGAAAAGCTGCTGGTGCAGAAGGGCGAGCTGACCGGATCTGCACGCGAAATCGTGCAGATGGCGAAGGAAGCGCACATCCCGGTGCAGGAAGTGGAACATCAGCGCCTGAACGAGCTGGCGAAGAACCATCAGGGCATGGTGGCGTTCGCGTCGGCGTACCAGTACAGCACGGTCGAGGCGATGCTGGCGGAAGCGGAGGAAAAGGGCGAAGAACCGTTCCTGATTCTGCTGGACGGCATCACCGACCCGCACAATCTGGGCGCGATTATCCGCAGCGCCGAGTGCGTGGGCGCGCACGGTGTGATTGTGCCGGAACGCCGCGCAGTCGGGCTGACCCCGGCAGCAGTCAAGGCATCCGCGGGCGCGATTGAGCACATCAAGGTTGCGCGCGTTGTGAACATGACCCGTGTGATTGAAATGCTCAAGGCGCGCAACATCTGGACATACGCGCTGACGATGGACGGCACGGATTACGAGAAGGTCAACTTCAAGGGCGGCGTGGCGCTGGTTGTCGGCAGCGAGGGCGAGGGCATCAGCCATCTCGTGCTGGAAAACTGCGACCAGAAGGTCTCCCTGCCGATGGCGGGGCATCTGGACAGCTTGAATGCGTCCGTTGCGGCGGGCGTGGTGATGTACCGCGTGCTGTCCAGCCGCCGGGCATGAAACCGCTGCTGATTGTCGATGGCTACAACGTCATTGGCGCGTGGAGCGAGGCGGAGAAAAAGGGCTGGTCGCTGGACGAATCGCGCGACCGGTTGATGCGCCAATTGGAGGACTACGCCGGATTTTCGGGCGAGGAAATCCTGCTGGTGTTCGATGGTTACCAGTCTGAGCGCACGACGACGACCGAAGAGAAGCACGGCGATTTGACGCTGATTTTTACCCGCCATGGCGAAACGGCGGACAGCTACATCGAGCGCGCCGCGGCGCAGACCCCGCGCTATCGGGAACTGCGCGTCGCTACATCGGACGGGCTGGAGCAATCGCAGGTGCTGTCCAGCGGCGCGATTCGCATGACCAGCCGGGAACTGCTGCGCGAGCTGCGAGAAATGCGCAAAAGCGGCATGTCGGCGCACCAGAATCAGCCCAACATGAACCGAAACACGATTTTTTCCCGAATGCCGGAGGACATCCGCGCACGGCTGGAAAAGCTGCGGCGCGGAGAGTGAAGCGGGAGACGCGCCCTGCGCCGCCCGAAAAGCAGGTGAACAGTTTGTCAGACGATCGAATGAATGCAATGAATCAGGACAATGACCCGATGGAGCAGGAAGAGCCGATGCTGCCGGAAGACGATGCGTTTTTGCTGGATTTTCCGTTGAGACAGGCTGTGCCCGGCGAACCGGAACAGCCTGCTTCCGTGCCGCTGCTGAGCAGCAGTGCCGCCCATTCGGTCTATGAGGGCATGACGGACGAGGACGTGGTGTCGCTGTGCCGCACGGGGGACTCGGTGGCGGTGGAATATCTGCTGAACAAGTACAAGAACTTCGTCCGTTCCAAGGCGCGCAGCTACTTTCTCATCGGTGCGGATCACGAGGACATCGTGCAGGAAGGCATGATTGGACTCTACAAAGCGATTCGCGACTTCCGGCCGGAGAAACTTGCGTCCTTCCGTGCCTTTGCCGAACTGTGCATCACGCGCCAAATTATCACTGCCATCAAAACCGCGACGCGACAGAAGCATATCCCGCTGAACAGCTATGTGTCGCTCAACAAACCGCTGTACGACGAGGAAAGCGACCGCACGCTGCTGGACGTCTGCGCTGAAGGGCATTCGTCGAATCCGGAAGAGCTGATAATCAGTCAGGAGGATTTGCGCGGTATCCATCAGCGCATTGACGAGGTACTGTCAGATTTAGAACAGGAAGTGCTGGCGGCGTATCTGGACGGGAAAAGCTATCAGGAAATCGCGGACAACCTGGGTCGCCACGTCAAGAGCATCGACAACGCCCTCCAGCGCGTCAAACGCAAACTCGAACGTTATCTGGAGGACATGGAAGCGCAGAACAACGACTAATACTATTTCCTGCATTCGCCTGCGCCATCTGCTCGCGCCTTGGCGCATTCTCATTTGGAAATAGTATGAATCCACATAAAAATATGCAGAAAAGCAGGAGAGAAACAATTTTCCTCTTGCTTTTTTGCGCTTTTTGCGCTATGATAGATGCCAAGAACAGACGAAGGGAGCAGGAACGCCATGATGAACCGTTTCGCGGTTGGTTATTATTACGCGCTGCATCAAGAACGCAGGGCGTGATTTGGCGTATTCTCCCGGAGATGAGAAAAGCGCCCTGCTGGCCAGAACATTGGCGGCAGGGCGCTTTCGCTGTTTCAAATTGTAGTGGACAATGATGTCCGGAAGTATGGAGGAAACACCATGATTGTCATCTTGAAGCACGAAGCACGGCAGGAACAGATTGACCGACTGAAACAATTTCTCCTTGGCATGGGGCTGCGCATCGACGAATCGAAAGGCGAAAACAGCACCATTCTGGGGCTGGTGGGCGACACGACGCGCGTGGACGCCGACCTCATTTCCTCGCTGGATGCAGTGGAGGCTGTCCGCCGCGTTCAGGAACCCTACAAGAAAGCAAACCGTAAGTTCCATCCGCAGGATACGATGGTGGATTGCGGCGGCGTGACCATCGGGCACGGCTTGTTCCAGATTATTGCCGGCCCCTGCTCCGTAGAGAGCGAAGAGCAGATGGTCACGGTTGCCAAGGCGGTCAAAGCGGCGGGCGCAACGCTCCTGCGCGGCGGCGCGTTTAAGCCGCGCACCAGCCCGTATGCGTTTCAGGGGCTGCATGAGGACGGTTTGAAGCTGCTGCTGAAAGCGAAGGAGGCAACGGGACTGCCCGTTGTGACGGAAATTATGGATGCCTCGCATCTGCCGCTGTTCGACGATGTGGACGTCATTCAGGTTGGCGCGCGCAACATGCAGAACTTTGAGCTGCTGAAGGTGCTGGGCAAGACGCATAAGCCGATTTTGCTCAAGCGCGGGCTGGCGAACACGATTCAGGAGTGGCTGATGAGCGCTGAGTACATCATGGCAGGCGGCAACGACCAAGTCATCCTGTGCGAACGCGGCATCCGCACTTATGAGACGGCGACGCGCAACACGCTGGATTTGTCCTGCATCCCTGTGCTGCGCGAAAAGACGCATCTGCCAATTCTGGTTGACCCCAGCCACGCGACGGGCGTTGCGCGACTGGTGAAGCCGATGGCGATGGCAGCGACGGCGGCGGGTGCGGACGGCTTGATGATTGAGGTACACAATGACCCGAAACACGCGCTGTGTGACGGTGCGCAGTCGCTGACGCCGGAGGAATTCGCGGACGTGGTGCGCCGTGTGCGGGGAATCCGTGCGGTGGTGGAGGAGTAAAAGGAGGAAAATCCGATGGAAGAACTGCGTTTGACGCGCCCAACGGAGGCAATGAGCGGTGAAATCTCCGCGTATCGGCAGGCAATGCTGGACGCGGGCAGCAAGATGGACGGCTGCGGGCCGCTATTGCGCATGGCAGATCCGGCGGAATGGATTGCGTTTTGCAAAACGCTGGATGAAGGAACGAACGTGCCGGAACGCTGGGTACCGGCGACGCAGTTTGTCTGCCTTCGCGGGGAGAAAATCGTCGGCATGATTCAGGTGCGGCGCGAGCTGAACGACTATCTGCGCAATTACGCGGGGCATATCGGCTATTCGGTGCGCCCGGATGAGCGGCAGCAGGGTATCGCGACGTGGATGCTGCACAACGTGCTGACGTACTGCCGCGAAATCGGCTTAAAGCGGGTGATGGTCGCCTGTGAACCGTGGAACGTGGGCAGCCGCAAGACGATTCTGCGAAACGGCGGCGTCTACGAGAAAACGGTGCATGAAGACGGCGAGAATATCGACTTGGAGCATTACTGGATTTCACTGACATGAACGAAGCGCGTCTGGCAGAAACGTCAGGCGCGCTTTTTCGATGCGAGCAGTTGAAGTTCATCTTGCAATGCCGCACGGAACTCCTCCGCCAATGGGCGAATGTCGCCGCTGGCATCGCAGCGCAGGACAATTCGCCGGACGCAGCGCGGGTCGTCAATGGGCAGCAGCTTGATGCCGTCGCCCGGCGCGCCCCATGTGTATTCCGGCCAGAACCCAACGCCGCAGCCGAGCGAAATCAGGTTGCGGACGGTCGACGGCCCGGTGCACTCGTAGGCATACTGCGGCATGAATCCACTCTGCTGGCAAAGCTGGCTGCACTGCTCCCGGAAACGGCGGTTGCCCATCACGCTGATGAACTCCTGCCCGCGCAGGTCGTTCAGGTGCAGGGAGGTTCGCACTGCGAGCGGGGAGGATTGCGGCACGGCGAGCAGAATCCGCTCATGAAACCCGTCGTCGCCGTTCATCCCGTCCGAATCCACCAGCAGGTCATACGGTGGATGCGCCGCGTCGCTGATGCGGGGGAGCAGTGTCATTGCAAAATGCACGTCCGGGTGTGTCTGGCGGAAGCGAACGGCGGCGTCCGTCACCAAATCCGACGCAGCAAGCACACACACATGCAGTGTTCGCGCCTGCTGATTCGCCATCTGCCGCATCACTTCCGGAATGTGCGAAAGTTGATTCAGCGGCTGCTGCAATTCGTCCGCCAGCCGTTGACCGTAGGGTGTGAGCGCAATGCCGCGCCCCTTGCGCGCAATCAGCGGCACACCCAATTCGCTCTCCAGCCGCTGCACCGATTTCGTCAGCGCGGGCTGCGCAATGTGCAGCGCTTCGGCGGCGCGCGTCATGTGCTGCATCTGCGCGACGGTCAGGAAGTACGTCAGCTGGGTCAGTTCCATCAATCATTCCTCCAAAATATGAATGCCATAGCAATTATATATTTTACATCATGGCTTGTCAAGCGTAAAATGAGCGATGGATTACGCACAGAAAGAAGGCATTCCTCATGAAGGATTTGACCGTCGGCAAGCCCGGCCGGGTGCTGCTGGCTTACTCGCTGCCCCTGTTCGGCAGCATCATCTTCCAACAGCTCTACAACATCGCGGACAGCTTCGTTGCGGGGCATTTCATCAGCACCGAGGCGCTTGCTGCCGTCGGCAACAGCTCCGAAATCACGCTGATTTTCATCGCCATCGCGTTCGGCTGCAACATCGGCACATCCGTTGTGACGGCGAACCTGTTCGGGCAGAAGGAAATGAAGCAGGTGCATACCTGCGTGACGACTGCGCTCATCTTCTGCGGCATTCTCGGCGTGCTGCTGAGTGCTGTCGGAATGCTGACGTCCGAATGGATGCTGACGCTGCTGGACACGCCTGTGGAGACGATGAAGGACTCCGTGGCGTACATCCAAATTTACCTCATGAGTTATGTTTTCCTGATGCTCTATCAGGTCGCGACGGGCATTTTCTCCGCCTTGGGGGATTCCAAAACGCCGTTCTACTTCCTCGCCGTGTCCTCGATTGCGAATATTTTTGTGGATATCCTCTTCGTCCGTGACTTCCACATGGGCGTGCCCGGCGTGGCATGGGCGACGTTCCTGTGCCAGTCCATCAGCGGCATTGTCGCCGTGATTTTCGTACTGAAGAAGGTGCATGAGGTCGTCGGCGGCGAGAAATGCCCGCTTTTCTCCGGAGTGCTGCTGAAAAAGATGCTGATTATCGCCATCCCCAGCGCGATTCAGCAGAGCTTCATCAGCGTCGGCAACATCCTTGTGCAGCGCGTCATTAACGGCTTCGGCACGGCGTGCATGGGTGGCTACACGGCGGCAATCAAGCTCAACAACATGTTCGTCACGTCAGTGACGGCGCTGGGCAACGGCATGAGCAACTATACCAGCCAGAACCTCGGCGCGGGCAAGAACGAGCGTGTGCGCCACGGCTGCCGCAGCGGTGTCGCCATCGGCATGACGATGGGCGCGATTTTCGCGGTTGTGTTCTATGCCTTTGCGAAACCGCTGGTTTATGCGTTTATCAGCGACGGCAATCTGGAAGCTGTCGATGTCGGCGTGGACTTCCTGCATATTGTCACGCCGTTCTATATGTTCCTGTCGATTAAGCTGATGGTGGACGGTGTGCAGCGCGGTGCGGCGCGGATGCTGCAATTCATGATTGCGACGCTGTCGGACTTGTTCCTGCGGGTGGTGCTGTCGTTTACGCTGTCGCCGATTTTTGGTATTCGCGGCGTGTGGTATTCGTGGCCGGTCGGCTGGGTCGTCGGGATTGTGCTGTCGGCGACGCTGTACTTGGTTTGGGCGCGTAAACTAACGGCAGGGGAAGAAAAAACGCCGGTAAAGGCAGAGTAAGGGAAGTGCGCTCAAGCCTGGACGCCGAAAAAGGGTCAAGGGACAATGTCCCTTGCGGGGTCAAGGGGC
>OOBY01000588.1_pt1 | contig 23161 bp, 30 predicted proteins | sample 1671751 | NCBI WGS metagenome assembly OOBY01 (sample SAMN06348189, study PRJEB24527) | human gut metagenome | biome: human gut; feature: ankylosing spondylitis patient; material: feces | host: Homo sapiens | place: China | collected 2015-10
CGCCCAGTTCTTTTTCCGCTTCGGTCACCGCATACAGCAGCCATTCCTTGATTTTGGCAATCTGTTCTTTGGTAGGCAGCTTGAAAAAATTCCAGCAAATAACGCCAGCCATAACCACCATCACAATGGCAGTCACAATGAAATACCAATTTTCAATAAAAAAATTCAAAAAATCTTTCATACTTCAGACCTCCTTATTCGTCCAAACTTCTTCCTGTTTTGCGTTATTTGTTTCCCGTTCCAATCGCAATTTTTCCTCCTCTTTTGTTTCCTTAAAGGACTTGATGCAATAGGTGATGACTGTACCGATGATAGCGGTCACCACAGTCATGGACAGGTTTTCTGCGATTTCAACACGACCCAAAAAAGCCAGCAAATAGGATAACTGCAAGTCTATCATCGAGATTGCAAGAATCCATTTCACCAGCTTTTTGGTATATGTATTTCGTTTTCGTCTCATTGGCTGTACCACTTCCCATCCAGATCATGAAGTCGCTGTTCATGGTTCTGCAGCATGGCATCTTGATTCTCGTTATGGCTCCACAGCCGTTTATGTGCTTCTGTCTTTTTCTCATCCAATGTGTCTACCTGTTCCGCCAAAGAATCAATCCGCTCTGTCAAACGTGTGAGCGCATTGGTCAGCGGAATGATGGTTTTCACAATGGTGATGATAAATCCGGCAAGGAGCACAATTCTCTCCACATTATCCCAAGTCATATGTACCACCTCATTTCATACCAGTGAGAATTTTTTTCCATGTTCCAGATTCTTTCACGTAAATTTCGCCAGGCTGTGCGTTTTGATACACCGTGTACGGTTCTGCAGGTGGAGTGAAATCGGAAGTCCAGCGGGCTACGTTGGAAACTCTCAATTCATCGACCCAACCAGTATATCCAGATGAAAGAGAACTTGTGTTTCGGAAACCAATGTCAAGATACTGTCCCATATTTAATGTTCCAGATGTTGATAGTTCTGTTTTTTTAACGCCATTTTCAAAAGCATATACTTTATTCCCTGATTTAATTAATGCTCTATGCGTCCATACCATAGGCTTGACAGTTCCTATAACGGTAACGGGTATATAGTCCCATCCTGTATTGCCTGCGAAAAGTCTTGCATCATTACCATTTGGATACCATGTAACAAAACCGTTATTTCCGTTTGGCATACAGATAATAGACCCTTTTTTGTCCTGCTCAAATTCAGGCATTTCCCACCATTCCAATGTCCAATCTTTGTTAAAATTAATTCCAACGTTTGATAAATTCGTACGTAAATAGGAAGAACCATCAAAATACAGGCTTTTTCCACTGAATTTGCTTTGCTTGTTTGATACAGAAACACCGTTATTGGTAAACGTTACACCGTGCATACTGCTGTCTTTCAAATCTTCACCATGCAGTAATAACAGTGTATTTTCGTCTGCAACGCCTTCTACTTCATGTTTAATATAATAGTCGCCGTCTTCACCTAAAGCGTCTGACGGGGCTTCTGTGCCGTGTAAAACGGATGTACCGCCACCGGTTCCACCACCGCCGACCTGTTCGGATGTTACTCTGTGGGGATTGTTGAAGTCTTTCAGATGTTGCTGTAACAATGTTTCAGCATTGTTTGATTTCCCGTAGGCAGTGTTTGCAATCTGTCCAGCGTTCGCCCCTCTTGTAATAGGACTTGTGACTGTCGGAGAGAAATCACCAAGCTCCATACTCTTGTATTTTTTCAAAATAGGATCAAATTTATATGAAATTACTTTTGCCTTTTTTGAAAAACCCATCTTTTGATTAAAAACAGTAACCGTATCCCCAAGAAAAACCTTCTCCAGGTTGGAATACTGTTTGTATTCTGCTGTCTGAGATAGGTCGGTAAAATCCACCTTGATGTTTACTTTTGGGACGTCCCCGCCATTTGCGAAATAATCCTCGGCGATTTTTTGCAGATCGATCTGGCTTTCCGCATTGGTATCCTCGATCACCTTGATTTTGGGATATGGATAATTTCCAATATATGAACTGTCTATGTACTGACCGGAAAGTGTTAGACCATCTTTCCCGATAGGGTAGATTCTTGTCCCTACATCAGAAATATCCTCTGTGACTTCCAACCCCACAAGGTTTTTACGGTAAGCAATAAAAACACCCCTGTCACTGCCCAAGGATTCTAACATCGAAACGTTGAAAAAATCCCGTTTCAGTTCTCCGCCGTAAAAATAAAAAAAGGACTTTGTTTCGCCTTCCTGATCATCCCATTCTTCACGCAAAAGCAAGGAAACAGGGTTGTCCATCGTACACCGGATGCCGCCTTTGTCCCATGTAATGTCTGTATAGAATGTAAACGGCATAGGAACGGACATCCCTGCTTTGATGGCGTCCATAGCCCCCTGTGCACTACCGGAATACTCCACACTTTCACAGATATTATCAAGCAGATCATAAAATAGATGTCTTGCTTGGACTTCAATTCCGTCCATGGTGGGCTTATGATAATAGATACGAAAGGGCTGCTTTCCTCTAGGTGTTTCTGCCAAAACAATACGATCTATTTCAATTCGTTTCCACTTGCCGCTAGTATCGTAAGGGTGCTGAAAGGTCAGTGTAAAATCACCATTAACTTCTTCGTAAACCTCCCCAGAACTAGGAATTAACGTTCCCAAACCAAAAGTATCAAATTTTTGTTCGTCCTGCTCGAACATAATCATGCAATCACCACCTGATTATTCTTCTACACCGTATTTTGCCAGAATTTCTCCACATACAGCGTCTTTCAGAAGGTTCTTTACTTGACCTGGTGGGAGGTTGTCGATCAATGTCTGGAAATCTGAGGATTTTTCCTCAAATCCCGCAATTTCATTTACTCGTTTTTCCACTGCTTCCTTAAGCTTCACTTGTATCAACCCCCAAATCCTTTAAGTAACCCAAATATTCTTGTTCACGACTGGCAACGCCGGAAAGAATTTCTGCTTTTTCTTCCTCTGTGACGGTTTTCAGACCGTTTACCTCATCCGTAGTGATTGCGCCGGAGGCATACAGGCGTTTCAAACTTTCGATTTTTACGCTCACAAAACCCCCTCCTTAACCAATTCTAAGTTGTATCTGTCGATTGCGTTGTTTTCAATATCAGTGACGCTTTGAACAAGTAAGCCCTCGATTCTATCTAACTGTGTTGGCTGTGGTGGTTCTGGCTCTGGCGGCTCGTAAAAACTGTTCGTATTTTCGTTATAGTACATCCCAATTACAACACTTTCATTGCACTGGACTGGTATTACTTGGTTGCCGTGAGCGTCAGGTGGATATATGGGTACGGTATCTGAAGTCTCCACAGAAATTACCCTGTTCCTCAAAACCATTGCATATTTCATTGTATTGCATCCCCCCATCTAATGATAACCAAACCATCTCCTCCATTGCCACCACTTAAATCTTTAGAAGTTTCATTATGGACTGCACCAGAACCTCCGCCGCCTCCATACACTCCGTTTTGTTTAGTGGAAAATTCTGTGTTATACAGTGCTCCATCTCCGCCTTTTCCGTAGCTACCGCCGCCACCACCACCGCCCCATTTTCCTCCTGCAGTGCCCCCTGCTCCTTTTAACCCTGCATTTCCCTCTGCTGATGGTTTCGACCTTGAACTTCCAATGCCTCCATTTCCACCACCTGCTCCTCCGGATGTCCCTCCTGCTGATTGTGTGTCATACCCACCAAGTTCAGCAGGTATACCACCACCGGCTGCTGTAACAAACCCGGAAACATAAGAAGCTTCTCCTGCAGTCGGGTCTTCACCCTTTTCTTTTGATCCTACTCCACCTTTTCCTACCTTTATCTTTAAATAAGAATTTTGACTGTTAACATCATACTGTTCTATTACACATGCTCCGCCTCCTCCACCACCAGCTGTTTTCCCATAGCTTGATGGACTTGTATTTTGATTTCCTGCTCTTCCGCCACCACCACCGCCTACTACAACAAGTTGTACTTTTTTAACTAAATATGGCAACTGAAAGTTGTACTCTCCTGGAACGTCGTATACTTGAACTCCGCTATTCACGTTTGCCAAAATTTCATTTACTTTTCCAAATAATGTTTCTGTTTCAAAATCATCATTTGGATTTCCCACTTTTTTCGGCAAATCATATGCTACAGCTGTTGATACATCCTTGCGCATTTGCTCAATAATTCCCCAGAATGTCAATATGCCTTGCTCAATGGATTCCCGTGACGGTTCACCGAAATTCTCTCTAATTGCGTTCATGTCATCAAGGGCGTTCTGGATTTCGGAAAACAACACAACCAGTGCGCCGAATTCGTTCGACGCTTCGATTTGCTCATCGTTTCGCGGACTATCAATTACATACAGATTAAACGGATTTGTGGACAGGACTTCCTGTTCACCAGAGAAAACGGAAATCTGTAAAATAATAACGCCTGTCTGCCCAAGAATATCCGTTTCAAGTTTAAACTGACAACGCCCGTTTATTGCCTCTGTAATTTGCCCGTCAATGAATTTATTGATAGGGACTTTGAAATTACTGTCAGGATGCGATTTTGCGCTCATAGTCACTGTGTGACTTGTCAAATCCAGTGGCACGCTGTCATTAAATAACTGCACGTCAAGGTAACGAGAATTTACATCCCCTTTTACAGCAGTCACTTTGCTTGTAATATCCTCGTTGATTTCAATAATCAACTTTGTATAATGCTTCGCCATTTACAACCACCTCCATCTTGGCTCAATTTCTATTTTTTCCACATTTCCGGTCCATGAGATTTCATTGTTCCCAACTTCCAATCTAGGAAACAAATCATCATCCAGATCAGGCGGGGTATAGGTTACCCCCGCCCCGTCCAACACTTCCATCATTTCCGACTCTAGCACCACAGATTCCTGCAGCCCGTCCAGCCGATACTCCTTGCCATTAATGATAAGCGTAACACTGCCGGTTCCGTAGATCTTGATCTTTGGTTCCGCTGCTACCGTTCCACGATTACGCAGTAAAGACGGCTTTGTCAGCACAACAAAATCATCCGCTGCGTTGACACTGTACTTGAACGGATAGGTGTCAAAAGTCACTTGGAATTTCTGGAAATACTGGAGCATCTTCCCGATGCTGATCTGGTTATCTACTCGGACACGATAAACCTTATCTGGTTCTGTGGAAAAAATGGCTTCGCCGCTGCCGTCCAGCCATGCGCAGATGCCATCCAGATTGGCACGCTCCACCACGGCACATTCCACCACTTTGTTGTAATTTTCATAGGTTCCCTCATCCACATGAAGGACTCCATCCCTTCCGGGGATTTCTTGTGTGCTCACCCGTCTTTTTGGTTTGTACACATCCGGCATGGAGGTGACGATGACCCCCATGTCCAGACTATTTTTTCCCCGGAAGATAAAATATGGTTTATACAGCGTTTCAAACCTCATGCTTTTCCTCCTTTCCGGGTGCTTTGCTGTCTACGGAAAAATTCCAGTTCTCTGGCAAAGGTTTCCACCGATCTGCCATTTCCATTATCGATACGGTCCACATGGATATTGATATCTCCGTAAGCATAACTGCGGCTATTGTTATTCTGCGTCACACTGCCGGAAACGCCTGCCGGGCTTGGTACAACCTGCTGCATACCGCCGGTAATGATACTGGAAAGTTTTTTGAGTTTCTTGATCCAGCCGACGCCAACACCCTCCGCCATATATCCGCCGATTTCTTCATATACGCCGGAAGGGCTATTGATGTCCATAGCTGCTCTGGCTGCCCGTACCGCTGCTGCCAGCACTTCCGCAATGGCATTGACTACACCGCTCTGCCCATCTCTAACCCCTTTTGCGACACCTTCCATGAGCATCAAACCTACATTCTGGAATTCCTGCTGGAACCCCTGTACCAATGCGATCAAACGATCTTTCAATGCTGTCAGATATTCCGTCAGGATGGGTTCCTGTTCCGTCATTCCGGCAGTTACACTTTGGAATGTCTGAACGGCTGTCGTTTCCTGACTTCCAGAAACAGCATTGCCCACAGCCTGTTCCAATGCGGTTCCCATCTGTGTCCCCTGGGATTCCATACCAGCCATGAACTGTCCGGCAGCCTGCGTACCTGCCGCAAAAAGCTGTCCCTGCATATCTGCAATACTCTGGGGCAATTTCTGAAAATAGTTCTGCTCCAAAGAAGAAAACTCAGACTGATATACTTTTGCCGCTACTTCCTGCGCCGCTTTCTGTTTTTCCGCAAACAACTGCACATAATCATCAAAGGCACCATCAGACATGGAAATCAGCTTGTTCATGTAATCCATGGCATCTTCCATGCCCATATTGGTGATTTCCGATAACAACCCATCTGAAAGTCCTCTTTCCTGCAGCTTATCCAGAGCATCCCCATATTTCTGGATCTGGTCGATTTCCTTCTGCAAATCTCCCAGCTGGAATTTTTCACCGATCACATTGCCTTCTTCGTCTTTGATGTCGATGCGCTGGAACAATTCTCCATAATCAGCCAGCTGATCCTGCAAACTTTCCTGTTTACTTTCGATGGCATCCAGAGCCGATTCGTATTCCTGCTGGAATGTCTGCAATTCCTGCAAACGGGCTTCATTGGCTGCTTGGGCAGTGGTTCTGGCTGCCTCCACCTGTTTTTTGTTCCACTCTGCTTCCAGCTTTGCAATTTCCTCCCGGATTTTCTGTGCGTTCTCTCCTTCTGCTTTACTCAGTTCCTGATATTTCTTACTCAGGTTATCCTGATACTGCTTCAATTCTTCCGCAGCCGCTTCCTCTGATGCTTTCTTCTGTTCCGCTTCGATCTTCTGATTGATCTGATTGATTTCGGCTTGCAGCACATCTCCTACTTTTCGGGCAGTTTTCTTTGCCACGGTAACTGCCCCATCCATTTCACTTGCCGCATGAAGCACACCATCTGTCAAATCCTCCATGGCAGAGATTGGGACATCCGCCTTCCCCTTCAGACCATTTGCCAGACCAATGTCAACATTTTCTCCCACATCCTCTGACCACTTGGATGGGGAATGTGTATCAAACCCGCTTTTCCCTGTGAAGATGTTTTTGACGGTGTCCACAACCTCGGATGCCGCCGTTCCGATTTCCTTTACCTTTGATAGAATACCTTCTTTCAAACCATCCAGGATATTCTTCCCGATTTCAACCATTTTTCCTGGCAGTGCCTTAATGGCATTGAGGATATTGGTCCCAACCTCGCGAACCACACCAACAGCTGTTTTTGCCATAGACTTCAATCCGGCTGCAAGAGAAGAAATGCCATTGGAACCGATGGTTTTCAGTGCCGCCGGGATATTGGAAAGTGTCGTTTTGATGGAATTGAAAATATTACCGGCAGTTGTTTTTATCGCCGGTCCCATAGACTTAATACCATCTTTCAGTGCAGTCATCAGATTTTTCCCCAATGACAGCCAGTTGAACGCCAAAAAGGCACTGACAATTGCCTGTATGATTTTCGGTATATTTGCCACCAATGTGGGGATGGCTTTTACCAAGCCAATGGCAAGATTCTTGATCAGCGTCAATGCTGCCACAATGAGTTTCGGTGCATTATCATTGATGATGCCCGCAATATTGATGACGATCTGGGGTATGGTTTCAATCAGCGTCGGCAGGTTTTGAATGATACCATCTGCCAATGTCTGCAGCAAGGACAGCCCCGCATCCACCAGCGTTCCGACCCCACTGCGTAGTCCTTCCGTAAATCCCACCAAGGACTGTAAACCACTTTCAATCATCAAAGGAAGGCTTTCTTTCAGCTTCGTTTGTAAACCGTTAATCAGGTCTGTAATGACAGAAAAACCGCCTTCTACACCACCGTTTTGAAATCCGTCCATGACATTCAGCAGATTTGTCAATAAAGCGTTTCCCAGATTTGTGACGCTTGTGGTCAGCGGCATCAAAGCCGTTCCCAAACGCCCTGTGGTCTGCTCCCATGCGGCGCTGGCACGGTTTGCCGCTTCCAGTTCGGCGTTGTTTTCCCGCCAAGCCTCTGCCGCCTGCGTCAGCCCTTGTTTGGATAATTCCTGTAATACCAGATTTGCCCGTTCACTTTCGGTCTTTGTGGCTTCCAGTTTTTTATTGAAGTCATCCTCACTGGTACCTGCCCAGTTCAACACATCCGCAAAAGAACCTGTTACCGTTCCCGCTTTGACCGTTTCATTGATGGATTCCGCCAAGCTGTCAATGGGAATAGAATCCCCGTAGGTTGCCCATGCGCCGATTGCACCGTCTGTCATTTGTATCAGCTGTTCCTGAGATAATTTCAACGCCTGCAGGTTTGCCGCTGCCGTTGCTGCCGATTGATTATCCCCCAATACGCCATAAAGCTGTGTATAGGTCTGTTGGGTCTGCTCTGCGGAATATCCCGCCTTTTGGCTGGAAACTTCCAGCGTCCCCATGATTTTATTGTATTCCTTGGTACTTTCCACCAACGAAACAATGCCGCTTACCAACGACTGAACAGCTCCGGCAATGACACCGCCGGCAAAAGCGTCTTTGAAGGAACTTCCGGCAGACTTGGCTTCTCTCCCCGCATCCTGTAAATCATCGGATAACTCATCCGCTGATTTTCCCAGACGATCCATCTGCCGCTTCATTTTGTTCATATCGGCTGTGGCACTGTTGATCTGGGATTCCAGATTATTTACCACACGCACCTGTTTGTTATAAGCATTTTGTGCCCGGATGGCTTCTGTGGAATTGGCGCCGAAGCTTCTGGTGGCATCATCCAGTTCCCTTGCCAGTTGGTCCAGTTTTGCTTTTGCACGCTCGGACTGTCCAGTCAAAAGGGAAATCTTATCTGCACTGGCTTGGATAGACCTTTCCAGCACTTTTCCCTGGGCAGTCAAAGATTCCTCACTGTCCTCCATACCTGTGAAAGAGGAAACCACCGCTTTCATTTCTGAACCCAGATTTTTTAACTGGGCATTGACAGCACTCAAACTGTCCCGAAAGGATTTCTCACCATCGATGCCGATTCTTGCACCAATGTCTGTTGCCATTTCATCTCACCCCCTTCCGGAAAGAAAAAAGCGCCTGTAAATACAGACGCTTACTTCAACTTCAATATTTCAAAAAATTCTTCTCGTTCTTCTTCCTCCGTTTTGATGTGCTTCAGCTTTGCCCCTTCTTTCTTGATCTGCTCAATGGCGATCAGGTCGCACAGTTCACCAAAGGGCATCTGCCAAACCAATCTATAAGGAATGCCGATCCTTAGACCGTACCAGATGTACCATCGGATACTTTCGTTTTTCTGCTCCTGGGCTTTGGGTCTTTTTCCGCTTCTTTATCTTCTTCCGTTTCCACTTCCCGTTTCATGTTTCCGGTAATAGTCGCGAAAATATTGAATTTCAGTTCTGCGATATCATCCACCCCAACGGCATCCAGAAGAAAATCTTCTGTCAGCGGTTCCGGTGCGTCGTTTCCCATCAGTTTCTGGTAAGCGCTGCCGGCTCTGCTCATTTCCGACAGCAGCCAGAAGCATTCTGTCAAAACCTTTCCAATATCTTCAGCTTCACTTTCCAGCGCACTGCCGATATTGTCGATGGAACCATATCTTTTATTACACTCCACAATCACCCTTGCGCTGAAACTCAAAGGGTACTTTGTCCCCGCAACCTCCATCATGCCTGTTTTCATTCGTTTCCTCCTTTATGCTTCCAAAACTGCAAAATCAATCTTGCCCGTTTCTATGACCGGGCTTATGGCTCCCCCGTAATCGACAGGAACTGTTTGATTGCCGCTTCTGCGTCCGCCTCGCTCTCCATCACGCTGGAAACTTTTTTCCATGGATGTTTGTCCGCGTCGCTGCGCAAAATGGTACCCGGAATTTCCGGTGTACCAAATTCGATGGTTTCTCCCTGTGTGGTAAAGGTATCGCTGGGATTGTTCAGCTTGATTTTAGGCAAGATCACTGCCTGATACCCAATCACATTGTTATTCTGCACTTTCACAATAGCGCCAAAACCAAGATAAGGCGTACTCTGGTCATCATCCCAGTTATACCATTTGGGCGTTTCTGTCTGGATTTCTTCACTGATAATGGATTCTTCTGTAACACCCAGCACCTTCATCATCACGTCCGGCAGCAAATCGTCTGTGGTCAGGGTCAGGCTGCCGCCGCTGAAGGTATTGGCGCTTTCCGCCGGACCGTTATCCGCATACAGAATATTGTCGTCGCCTTCTTCCAGTTCAATGGACAGTTCCACCGCTTTGCCGATCAATGCCCCCTCGGAATAAGTGACCGTGCTTCCTGTGCTGCTGTATTTTGCAAAATAAGGCTTGCTCAAACCAATCTTTGCCATCTATCTCACTCCTTCATCTTTTCCTCTATTGCTCCTTCAATGGTTTCTTTCATGATTTTCTTTGCTTTGTTTCTCGTTAACCTTATGGCATTGTCAAAAAATGGCTGCTTACTGCTGAATGATGTTCCACTGTTGAATATCCTTGCCACCATCACATTGGGCTGTCCATTGGGATATTTCGGTGTTCTGACGCTGTTATATCCATCGAAACCCAGCTTTACATTTTTGAATCCGTTCTCTTCTTCCATGGGAGAAATACCGAAGCTTTCCAAAAGTCCCTGCTTCTGCTTTGCCCGTCGTTGGGATTCTTCCGGTGTTTCGTTGCCGCTCAGACTGCCGGTGTTCAGCCAGTGGATACCGGCTTTCACTTCGTCCGCCACTTCTTTTGCCGCAAGGTAAATGGCTTCGTTTTCAATACGTTCTATATCTTTGGACAAATCCTGTAATTTTTTCTCGTAGCTTTCAAAGCCATAAAATGTAATTTTTGCCATCAGCCCACCACCTCCCACCGCCATTCGTAATGAATATACCTTGTTTCTTCTTCGTATTGTACGGAATTGAGGTAATAGGAGATTTCCGCGTTTTCCAATGCCGTTTGGATTTCCACGATAGCTGAATCGTTTTCTGTTCTGGTAAAAAAATCAATGGTGCCGGAAAGTACCTGCCCGACCTTTTGATTATCTGCCGCAAGTTCTTCTCCCTCTCCGTCCTCTGCCCATACCATATATCTGTCCGCCTTATGAAACGCGTAGAAGTGAAACACCGGTACATGAACTTGTCGTAATGCCTGTTCAATCATAGCTGTTTGGAACATCAGCACTCTCCAACCTTTCTAATGTCAGCTTTGTGATTTGCAAACCATTGTCATCTTTCATTTTCTGTGCCAATAAAACACGAAAACCACTGCCATCATCCAATTTTACAATATCTGTCATTCGAATATCCTGCCACAGAGGTATATTTACGACCGCATCGGCTTTTTGCTGGGCTTGCAAAGCCGTATAATACCGCTGAAATCCCAAAGTATCATAGCCAAAGTAATGCCGATCTTGTAAGACCGGCGTTTCCTTCGGCATGGCACCCGGCGGCGCCGCATTTTCCATGCGGTAAATTTCTAAAATACCGTCATCAAATGTCATAAAGCACCACCCTTCTGTTTGAACAGGATGTTATTCAATTGGTACCGTAAAAATCTTGGCATGGTTGTTTCAGCAGAAGCACGTTTGCGGAATAAGTAAGCTGCGTAACTGATCACAGCCATATCACACGAAATATCATTTTTTATCAAGGTAATGCCTTCCGTTTTGATGGCTTCCTCTGCCTGACTGAGCAGTTTTTTCAAAAGTACGTCATTGGCAGAGGTCAGTAATTGCAAATCACATTTCAATACTTCCAGTTTTTCCTCTGCTGTCATCACTTTCCTCCTATGCAGTTACGCCTCTTGCTTTCAATTGTGTAATGATTTCATTGACCTTATTGGCAATGGTCGCCGCATCCGCAGATTCCGGTGTCGCAATGGCTGCAATGGCTGTCGCTGAGCCTGTCAGTCCTGCGCCCGCGGGACCTTGGTCACCTTTTTCGCCTTTTTCTCCCGGATCACCCTTGGGACCTTGTGGTCCTGTTTTTCCGGTGTCACCTTTTGGTCCCTGAGGTCCTACCTGTTCATTCGCGACACCCTGTTCCAATTTATTCATTTTTTCAGCGGTGATCACATCGCCTTTGTTCCATGTTGTCGGTTCATATGCCATATTCATGCCTCCTTATACAGTTTCGTTTTCCGCAATGGTTGCCGTTCCAATCATTCCCGTCCCGATTACGGCATCTGTGGACGGGGGCGTTACTCCCCCTTTGTGATCTGAACAGTATATACTTTCACGGCGTTTCCATTTTTCACAGTAACGGTCAGAGGATGTGCGGTACTGTCTGCCAGGAATGTGACTGTGCCGCCGTTTTTCACATTCTTACCGTTATAGGAAATTGCAACAGAAGCCTTTGCCTGTGCTGTGGTTGCTTCTACCTTTGCACTTGCCGCAGAAGCCGCCGCGATAGTATAGGTCAATGTATCTGGATCAAATGCCGGATTCAGGCTTTCTGACCCAATGACCAACTCATCCAGATCCGCATCATTAGCGGTATCTGCTGCGAAATCCATTTCTGTAGTAATTTCCTGATTATTGATATTAATGGCTACAAATGCCCCTGGAATGACAGGCTGTCCATCGGCACGTTCTTTTCCACGGAATACAGTGTTGTCCTGAATGAACTGTACTTCTGTAGACAGATCAATCTGCATTGCTCCTCGTTCAATCCACAGATACAGATCCCCATATCCGCCGATAATATCACCGTCAGGGATAAACTCCAGAATATCCACATTGCCATCTGTGATCGGCATTACGCCCGCGATTCTGGATACAAATTCACCCGTAGCGGTGGCGCTGATCAGTTTTGCCTGAATCTGCGCATAGGTCTTGGAATTCATCGCCCAGAATTTATCCCCGCGGGCATATCTTGTGTATGTATTGCCGGCAGCCAACGCAAAGGCAGAAAGAAATGGAATGGGGTCCAGACTTGCGCCGTCGATTTTGATGATATTCGTGTCGGTCAAATCTACCCATTCCGGCGCATTTGCAGGGTATCCTGTCGGTTTTGTCTTCTGTGCCAGTCTTGTCACAATCCCCAAGGGCATTTTAGATGTCGCACCTTTGCCGTAAAGGATTGCCTTGTCAATGGCATAACCAATTGACTCAGACAGCATTTCCACGATCCAAGAAGCCAAATCCAGATTGCTGGTGGTATCTTCCAACAGTGCATTGCACACCGGAACATAACCAGCCACTTTAAATCCATCCAGTGTGATCTGATGGAATACAAAAGAAAGTTCATTGATCGCACCGCACATTTCTGTCCAAATCGCTTCCGGTACTGTGCCTGCAATGGTCTGTCTGGCTTCACCCGCAACCTGTCTTACACGCACACGGTTCAGCAACTTGGAATAACGGTACATATTTTCGGAAATCAGTTCCATGAAAACAATTGGAATTTCCAGATCACCGCCGGAAATTGCCCGTTTACTGCCTTTCTGCTCTCTCATTCTGCTCAGGAACGCTTTCACATCTTCCCTCTCCACAATGGCAGTTCTCTGTTCCATTGACAAAGAATCAAATGCTCTCACATTCATGGGAAGGCTTCTGATCTCAAATCTGCCCATCATTCTCTCCATCCTTTCTGTTGTTCCATTTTTTCCTGCTGTTCTTTGCTTAGGTTCTTCCGGTTCCTTTTCTGTTTTTTCCAGTTCCGACTCCAAATCGTCAATTTCATTCTGCAAACTTGTCTTTGCCGCTTCATGCGTCTTTTTTTCCGTTTCAAACTGATCGACCGCATCCGAAACAGTCTGCTGTTCCTCCTCTGTCTGGGCTTCTGCAATAGCAGCCTCCAACTCTGACTCACGCTTGATAAAATCATCGTCTTTTTCTCTCAGTGCGTCCAGTTCTTTGTTTTTCTTATCCAGCTTTGCTCTCAGCATAATTGCTTTCAATGCCATTTTTTACACTCCTTTCAAACGGTTTCGCATCATTTCCCGCCATTGTTCTGCTTTCTGTTCCTGTATCTGTTCATATCTGTGCTTTGCCTCCGCAAAACTTTCCTGATTTCTTGCGGAAATGCTGGTTGCCTTATATGCCGGGAAAGTACATGGGGAAACCTCAAACAACGGGTCAACTTCTGTGATTTTCGTATGATAAATGCCCTCGTCGTCCCACCATTCTTCCTGACGTGCAATGTCAAATCCGAAAGAACAGCCGTCCACATCCCCTCTGGCAACTCTGGCATAACCATTTACCGCTTCCTGATCCTTTTCGTTGATTTCTACGCTGCCCCACAAACCAACCTCATCTTCCCGCAAAACCGCGGTTCCGTTTGCGGTAGAACCCATCACGATATTGCTGTCATGGTTCCACAGGACTTTGACGTCCTCACCGGAAGCAAGATAGCGTGCGAACGCACCCCGCTCAATGGTTTCTATCCATCCGGACCAAACCTCATACGTCTGACCAAATACGGCAAAATACCCTTCCAGATATTTTTTCCCGCCTTCTTCTCTGGTTTTCATATCCTGCATTTTTAAAATCCTTTGTTCCACTTACTCACCCCCTTCATTAGATGGAATCAGCTTGCTCTGTTCTCCGATCATCCCTCTGGGAATATAGTTTTCCAGGATCACCAACTCATCCAGACCTTCTCTTGGCGATAAGCCCAGCCAATCCCTAACCTCGTTTCCGCTCATAATCCCTCTCACAAACTGATCATCCGCAATGGCTGCCATATCTCTGAGTTCATAGTTATACAAGCTGCGGGGATTGAAACGAAAATACCACTCGGGTTTTATCAAAAGTTTCCTGCTCAATTCCTGCTCCATCATTTGTGCTATAGGCATGATGGTGGAAGAAATGAAATTGTTCCATGCCTCCCTTTTGAATTCCCCTACGCCCAAAACAAAAGACGGCACACCCAAAATAGAAGCTACCGTCTTTTTATCAAGCTGCACCATATCCGCCAGAGCCAAATCCGAAAGAGATAATGGTTTTACCTGTTCAATTTCAAATTGTTCCGCCGGGATCATCCAAGGTTCTCCCGCCTGTGTCGTATCGATGTAGCTGTTCAGCAATTCTCTTCTGCCTTCCGGGCTTGCGAATTCTTCCGTCAAAGCGTCTACCTTCACAATGATGCTTGGTTTCCACTTTGACTGCATAAACCCTTTTTCTGTCGCGGCTGCCTGTTTCAGATTATTTGCCACATCCCGCAGAGCAATCGAAATACCTTCTCCCTTCCATGGGTAGCTTGTGCCTGGATGCAGGACAAAATGCAGGATTTCATCCGGATCAAAGGACATACCATTGATGTCCACCCTGTAATCCCATGTGGTTTTCGGAACAAAACTGACCATTCTTGCCGGAACAGGGTTCAAATCTTCCAAAAGTCCCCTTTTCAATTTAGGCAAAACAACCGCATTTCCGTCACCCTCCAAAAGCATCGTCCGAACAATCCATTGAATAAAGGCAGAACGTGTCATGTTTGTATTTGGATAAATATCCAGTTTACGGCTCAGTTCATTTCTGACACGAATATCCCCGTCCTCTGTGTTTTCCATCAGATGAATGGTCATGCTGCCGATCAGCTTGGCAATGCTGTTGACTGCGGTAATAATTTCCGGATTATGAGAAAGGCTTGTATATCCATGACAAGTCAGGACATCAAAAGCATCGGTACTGCAAAACCATGCCGTTGTCCGCTTTTTCATTGGCTCCGCTCTCACTTTGTTCTTTGATCGTCTTCTTTTGTTACTCATGTTTACCATCCCTTCCAAACCATGCGTTGGCTTTTCTGCTGCGTTCCATATTTTCTAAATAACGGACACACGCAAAAACCGAAGCGTCAAACAAATCAATGCGATGCTCCGGCTGTACTTTTTCATACTGTATCATGTCATCTGTTTTTTCTACGGCTGTTACATTTTCCACACAATACTCATAGGCTTCTGAATGCAAATAGTAAAGCTTGCCGTCTTTTGCGCTTTTTTCTATGTGTCGGAACCCCTCAGATTTTTTGTAATAATACTGCGGCTGGTCAATGATATTGAAATGCGCTTGCTTCATGCCGATAAAATATTCTCTGCAAAACTTTCGGTCATGCCCAACCTGTTTGATTTTGAATCCTCTCTTACGCATATCCTGAAACCACCGGATCACATCCGCCTGATTTACGGTAGGGCTGTTGCATAGTGTAAGCCATCCATCCTCTGCCCACCCAAACAAAGGAATGTTATCCTGGTCTGCTTTCAGGTGTGCCGCTACCACCGGGAAAAACGCGTGGGGGATGATGATATCCACTCCCTGATAATTGCCGAACAACGCCGCGGCAGTCAAGTCATGCAGCTTGGACAGATCGGCACCCCCATACCAGTCAATGGGAAGTTTCGCAAGCTGGTCCAATGTCCAGTGATATGTTCTGTCACTCTTTCGGAATTCGTCAATGTCAAAGTATGCTTTCAAAGAATTGGTATAGACATTCAAAGACTTTGCAAAAAAATCCTTTCTTTGCTGCGGGTCATTCTGTGCCTGCAAAGCGTCATTCATGATCTCATTCGGTCTGATGGATACACCGTAAGCAGGATTTGCCATCTCATGTATTTTGGGATCTGTAAAGTCCACACTGCCATCTTTGATGCCTTCCGGCGCGCAGCACATGAAAATAAAATACTGCTCATCCCGAACCGTTCCGTCTAATACTTTTCTACAGTATTTCAGTCTTTGTCCTAAAAATAACTGCTCATCATCCCCAGCAGTGGAGATCCCGATGATCAGTTTATTGGTATATGCTTTTTGTGCCTCTTTGAAAAGATTGTATTGTTTTGGTTTTTTGAGAGCATGTACTTCATCTACAATACAAATGTTGGCATTTAAACTGTCTTGCGCATCTGGATTCGCTGCCAATGCTCTGATAAAAAAAGAACCATCCGGCAGCGATGATTCCATACTATGTTCGTTGTTGTTATCAATTACCTTGACGGCTCCACCATCTTTGCTGTTTTCTCCCATCCTGTTGATGTTGTACTTTAAAAAGTTGAAACTCTCCAATGACTGCATCAACGCCGCAGAAGCAATATAACACTTCGATCCGCTTTTTCTGTACAGCAAGGAAAGTGCCCATGCCAAAGCTGCAGCAAAGCTAGTTTTGATGTTTTTTCTAGGAATGTAAATCAGGGCTTCATGAAATCTTACGATCTCCGTTCCTTTTAATTTGAATCCCACCAGATTGTAAATCACAAATTTGTGGAATGGTTCCAACAAAAACGGGGTTCCTCGAAGCGGCGTCCCATCCAATCTTTCCCCTTGCTGGTGGCAGATCGTTTTCTCTATGATCTGGATACAAAACTCAGCCGCCTTGTAATCCATCCAATACTCCTCGTTCTCCAAATCCGAAAAAAACCGTTCCACAGCCTGTTTTAATTCTTCGCAAGCGATTTTTCTACCTTCTCTGATGCTTGTGGCGTACTCCATAACAACCGCCCAGTGCTTAGCTTTCGATTTCCGCAAGTGCCGCTGCCAAACCTTTCTGTCCAGTATCTTTTTTTACTCCATCCCCTGTCAGTTTTTTGTAAGACGATGGGGTAAGCCCTAACTCCCGCCAGTACGCCAATGCGGTTTTATTCAGTTCATCCCAAATGACCAGAATCGGATTTTTCGTCATATTTGTTGAGCCGCCTTTGTTGGTATATTCAATAACAGATTTTCCTCCGTTTTCTTCGAATTCCTTTCTCGTCTCATCTCTCTGAACCAATATGAGGGCAAGGGAGTCTATGACACTGTCGTAGTTTTTCCCCTCAATTCCAAGTGCAGAGAGCTGCTTTTGTATTAAGTTTTTATACTTTGCTTTTGTCATCGCTGCCATTCCTGCACCCCTTTCACCATTTTTTCGCTCAGAGTTGGAAAAGTTTAAACCCAAGCCACCAAGTCGTTTTCATTCTCATCCGCCATATAGGGGCGGGGTCACTTACGCCAGTCAACGCCTGGAATCGTCCTTCTTTGCAATGCAATTCCCATTTCCGTCAATGCTCCTGTACTTCTGTTTTCCAGCTTATTGTGCGTTGCCATGCTCACAGAGATCAAATTCCAATCACAATAAGCATATTCAGGATATTCAGCCGCAGGATAGATATGATGCACGATTGTTGCCTGTCCTCTCCTGCCGTATCTGAGTTCTATACGATCAAGGTATTGATCCATACGAAGGATGTGTGCCCTCTTTCTTTTCCATTTCTTGCGGGTATAATCCATAACTTTCCCCCCTATGCAAAAGGGACACCAACAAAATGCCGATGTCCCAACAAGAATTCTTTTATTTAAGATTCCATGATATCATCATATCATAAAATCATAGGACATTCTAGGACATCTTTATAGAAGTTCAAAGTGCTTCAAAGCATATCCATGAAGTCTGGTGATGTTTCGGTAACTATACCCCATCTCCACTGCGATCTTCTCCCAGCTTTGTCCAATAAGATAACGCCTTGACAGTATTTCCTGTTCTATTGCATCTGGAACCATCCCGATCTGCTGACGGATTTCTCGGTAAGTCACCATCTGCATTTCCTTTTCTGCTTCCAGTTCCCTTACCAGCTCGTCCCATCTCGCTGCGTATCCAGACAAATCGGATGTACCACTACCATGCGGCAACCCATCCCCTAACCCAACAGGGCTTGTCTTGCTGGAACGCAGCTCGTCAATTTCCTCCTGAATCATTTTCGCTCTTTTCTTAGCTGCCTGATATCTGCGAAGGTACTGCTTCTTTTCTTCATTGTTCATCGGTATTCCCTCCCCGTAGGTTTATGCCGAATCTGGATACGCTCAATAAGCTCAAAATCACAGATACGCAATAAATCTTTGATCAGTTTGATGATACGGTTGGCATCCTCATCGGCTTCCTGCTCTCGTTTATGTATGGCATGTAAAACTGGCGATGCAGTCGGGTCATAGTATCCGCTGCCATTGCGACTGAGTTCGTCCATGGTCATCCCTCGCTTTCTTCCCAATTACTGCAAAATTCCCTTGCTTGACATGTTTCACACTCACTCATTTCTATGTATTCGCAGGTAAAATTTGCATCTTTTACCATTGCAACCCTGTCTTCTGGGTCGAACCAGTCCATTGCTGTTTTTCCATCTTTGTAGTACTTGTCCATTTCAGGTGCTCTCCGAACTTCAATTTTACAAAAATCAGCATTTTCAAGTGGTTCCGCTCCCATAGCTAAAGACTTTGCTTTTCCACTTGTTTCTGCAAAAACAACTGTTGCACAAAATTCGTCTTTTTCTCTCACAACCCATGCTTTCATACTGCATCCTCCCATTATTTCCTCACAGCGGTTCGCCCGTTACAAAATAATACACAAGCTTGATAAACGGCGTAAAAACAAAGAAGATTGATAATGCAACAACAAATAAAGTGGCTGCTGCGGTTTGCAAATGCGACTTTGTTCCAACTTTAAACGAAGCGTATATAATCACAAAAGCCAGAAACATCAGGGTCAGTTTATCCAACGCATAAAATACAGCTTCAAAAAATGTCTGGATATTCATGTCGATTTTTCCCACCTCTCTTTTCTTTTTTGGGATTTCTCACTTTACTCTCATAAGCCTACAATATTTCTCATTTGCTTCTTTGGAACGTTTGAGGGCTAAATCCGCCTTTCTCAAAACGTCCATAGGGACTTCTAATATAGCCTTCCCCTCATACGGTTTTAATAACTGCACATATTCTTCCGTTGCTTTTCTTGATATTTCTGTAAGTTTTTTCGCCTTTTCTATCCGCTCCATTTCCCTTTGAAACTGCAGGTCATTTAATGCCCGGTTTATAATATTCCGTGTTTCCCAATGACAGCTTTCCAGCCTGTTCAATCACCCATATCAACTCTGATTTAGTGCAATCAGTTAAATTCATTCCATCACCCTAAAACTTTCTTTCCAATTCTTTCCAAGCTTCCTCTGTCAGCGGTTTGCCGCAATATTGGCAAAACTTCTTTTTTTGAAGAATCCATGCTTCCGGAAGTCCTTTTATTTTACATATCTTGCACGGTTCCCATTTTTCCCGCATTTCTTTTTCTTCCCCAGAATCTTTTCCACGCATCATAACCAACGCTTTCCGTGCAAAAAAGTATGCTTTAGCCTGTTCTTCACTATCAGGGACGGCAATCACAAAATATTGAATTGCTCTATCAACGTCTTCTTTATCCCCGATCTTGTGCAAACGAACATCTTCCAACATACTTACCGTTTCTCGCAAAATCCGGCAGCCATGCACCCCACAATTATGTTCATAGCCACATCCTAGGCAAACTAAACTTCCCGTTTCTACTTGCATCCTCTTGAGTGCCTTTATCAAATCTTTCAAAACCATCATGATTTCACTTCCCTTTCTTCAGCACCTCATCCGCCACTTCCATGATCTTCTGACAAATGATTTCAAACCATTCCCGGTCACCGTTAAGGATTGTCCGTGCCAAATCCCGCATCAGTCCTTTTTCCTCTACCCGCAACCAGATAGCAATGAGATTGGGTTCATTGGGCATCTGGTTATCAAATATCCGATAAAACATGTACGCCAGCAGATGTTTCCGAATCTGCAAATTGATTTCATCAAATGTTTTCTGATAATTGACGATTGCATCTCGTCCCTGCTTTAACGCTTTTCCTCTGCGTCCAATGAGCGTCAGATACTTTTCTGCCTGTTCTTTCGTTTCTATCTGTACCATACTGTCCTCCTTCTGTGGATTTGTGCGACTTTTTGTATTTTGTGCGAATTTGTGCGAAAAATAATCGCACATCTAAAACCCTTGATTTTATTGGCTTTCCTCAATGTTTTTTTCTATTGTGCGACTTGTGCGAAGGTTTTTGCATACCTCGCATACGTAGAAACGTGTATATAACTATCTTGTATATATACTCCTATATATAAGGTGTGTGTAAAACGTCGCACATGTCGCACATTCGCACATTTCCAAAACCAAAACAATGAAAAACATTGAAATTTCAAGGAAAACAGAAGATTTGATTTTTTCGCACATGATTTTTTACATACTCCAAAAGTCGCACATCGATTAAAATGGACACTCCTCACTGTCTGGAACATCCTCCAACTGTAACTGTCTATCCGGGTCTTTGATGACCCAGATGCAATGTACCGCCTCGCCATTGATGCGTTTTGTCTTGGTATATCCCTTGCTGACTTCGATTTTCCCTGTCTGTTTCATCCAGCTTAGCAAGGATTTTGCACTGTATCCGGCTTCCGCGCAGATTTTCTCGAAGCGACTCTTGATCACATAAAAATATGTATCATCCACCATGCCCCAGCATTCCATGATGTCGTCATCCTCATCAAATTTCTTTTTGTTGGCTGCCAGGGTTTCCCGGATGTATTCATAGGCTCGTTCATTCACCGACACGTCCTTTTTCGATTTCAGGAAGGGTTTCACATCCTGTGGCTTCAGTGCCAGCCCGTCATGGAATATGGCTTGTTCCGCCAGAAAATCCGCCGCCAGTATCAATGCCATTGCCATGGATTGTTTCCCCGTGGTGTCCATCTGTTCCATCTCTTTGGAATAGATTTTGTAAAGCTGTGCCGCTGTCGTAAAGCTAGGATCATTCCGTTCCAGCCATTCCACAAAATACCTTCCGGCAAAACCAAAATTCTGCAGACAGGTATCTGCCACGTGCTTGGGATCAGCAAATAATGCTGTGGTACATTCCACCTCAATGATACGGTTCACCGCCCCACCACCGCTGGAAACCCCTGTAATGGGCATTTCCCCGTTGGTCAGGATGCAGTTACACCATGTAGGCGTTTCGTCTACACCGCCGGCTTTGTTCCCACGGGTCTTGCCAACGCCTTCTGACAGCTTGTATATCTCCTGGTCAAAACTTTCCCGACTGGAAGCAATCTGCAGTTCATCCATAATCAGTGGCATATTGTAAACAAACGCCGCAGAGCGTTCTTTCCCTACGGCAGTGCTGTTAAATGTCTGAATATACCGCCCCGGTCGCGGGTCTGCCCAAACGGAAGCGGCAAGCATCAAGCCAACAGTCTTCCCTGCCTCTGTACCACCCCAGAAATGGACGAAAAAGGGCAGGCAGTTCAATGGCTGCACCAACACCGATGAAAGACTCGCCGCAATGAGAAGACGCCCATAGAGACTATTTTTTCGGACATCCAGAGCCATTTCAAACCACTGGGTAAAATCTCCCACCTGTTTCACGCTGTCAAAAAAGTTCTTGCAGGACACATCCCCGTCAAACTCCAAATGCTCCACATAAGGCGAAAAACCATAGCCTTTTACCCAGCCCAAACGACCAATGCTGCTGACCTCCTCAATGCGCTCATAGTTGAGATTTTCCGCATCATGGAGATACCTCACCAGAAGTCTGGCGTTCTCGCTGTTCACTGCCACCCCACGCTCTGCCAAATCCAGAATCTGGGATGCACTGGCGAGGGTTCGCTTGCTTTCTACCAACGACCGCCAGAAATTGCCTTTTTTGTATTCGATCTTCAGCTTTTCCGTATTGTTGTCGATATTGACCAGACGCTTGGTGGGCAAGATGGGGTGGATGCACGCCAGCATCTCCCCCATTTCTGTTTCCACCCGGATGCCGTCATCATCGGCGATCCAGTTACCACAATCCAGCTCTATGGGCTGCCCGGAAAAATTGGTGGCGTTTTTGATAGCACGCCCCTGATTGCCCATAGACTTGCAATATTCTTTAAACAGTGCCTTGAAATTTTTTACCTTTACTGCTTGGGCGATTGCCGTCATCTGCTCAATAGCTTGGATAAATACAAAATTATTGTCCCGATAGCGGTAAACGACCTCATAAGGCTCTGTTGTCTCCAGAAAATCTTTTTTGGTATATTCTCTGAATTCCAAGCTTACCGCCTCCTTTCTCCAAGCAATTCTGCAATGATTCTGCCAGTACTATTTTTATGGCAGAAGATATATTTCAGGTTATGGCGCTTCTGATAGCTAACCATATAACGGTAAAGTGTAGCCCCAAACAGTTTCGAATGCTTACTCGACCAATTCTGTACATCTTCCAGACAACTGATTTTTTCTTCAATCAAAACATATACTGTAGATTCTGGCGGAACTCTTTCGAATTCCGCCTTGATTCTTCTGCCATTTTCTTTTGTAATGTTTCCTGCCAATTCCAAGAGATTTTGTTTTCGTTCAATCCATACACCTGTTCCAGATGTATAATCACATACATCAAGTTTCTTTCTTTCATAGCAAATGCCATTTTTTTCAAA
>OOBY01000604.1_pt1 | contig 22563 bp, 18 predicted proteins | sample 1671751 | NCBI WGS metagenome assembly OOBY01 (sample SAMN06348189, study PRJEB24527) | human gut metagenome | biome: human gut; feature: ankylosing spondylitis patient; material: feces | host: Homo sapiens | place: China | collected 2015-10
ACGACGAGGGCTTTGTCAAGTCCATCACCTGCATTGAGATGGAGCTGGGCGAGCCGGATGCTTCCGGCCGCCGCCGCCCCATCGAAAAGAAGGGCAGCGAGTTCGAGCTGGATGTGGACACGGTCATTATGAGTCTGGGCACCAGCCCCAACCCGCTGATCCGCTCCACCACCCCGGGTCTGGAGACCAACAAGCACGGCTGCATCGTTACTGACGGCGACGACGGCAAGACCAGCCGCGATGGTGTGTACGCCGGCGGCGATGCCGTGACCGGCGCAGCCACCGTCATCAAGGCCATGGGCGCAGGCAAGGCTGCTGCAAAGGCCATTGACGAGTACATTCAGAGCAAGTAATCCCCTGTGAAGATGGGCACCGCCCACTGAATACCGGATATGAAAAATCCCCTGTGCCAGTGCACAGGGGATTTTTTGCATCTTATTCTGCGGTCTCCGTTGTGAGCGCCGGGTAACTCGTCCGCACGCACCGCACAGCGCACCGGGCGCTGCCGCCGGTGGTGCAGGTAAAGAGGGTCAGATCCCATTCATCGGACTCCTCCGTCTTTTCGGTCATTTCTTCAATTTGCGTGGGCTGCAGGTTTTCCACATAGGAAACCTCGTAGGTCCAGCGCATACCGTCCATATCCGTAAAATAGACCTGCGCGCCCTCGGTCAGCCACTTGATGGGGCTGAAATGCTTTGCATAGTTGTGGGCGCAGACCACCATGTTATCCGCATAGGTGGAACCGGAGTAACGGCCCGGTGCGATTTTCAGGCCCGCATAGCTCCACTGGCTCATCACCGGCAGTTCCAGCCCGATGGACGGAATGGACAGATAGCCGATGTAATCCCAGCCGTTCAGTTCGGTCACGGTCATTTCCTGCGTGGGGTCCAGCTCCGGCTGCAGCGCCACGGTATCCGATTTTGCCTTTTCCTCAATGGCAGCGTTCAGGGTCTGCTCCAGCTCGCCCAGCACCTCCTGCGAGGCCTTGTCTGCACGGGATGCATCCCACTTGTTATAGGCCAGCAGGGCTGCTGCCGCAAGGATCAGCAGCGCGCCCAGCACCATACACACTCTTCCGATTTTCTGTCGCATAGCAATGTTTCCTTTTTGTTCCGCGGTAGGTTTCATCCCTTTCAGTATATGCGCAATTGGTATGTTTGTCCAGTAAAAACTTACCGCACTGCCCGGTCCGGCACAAGGCGGCACACAAACCGCACCATCAGCGGGGTCAGCGGCAGCCACACCAGCGTGCACACCACATTGAACAAGGTGTGCGCATTCGCGATCTGCCGGGCGATCACGGCAAGCTCCGGCCCTTTGGGCGAAAGTGCAGCCGTCAGCCGCACATACAACGGCAGACCGGCGCAGAACACCGCCGCGCCGGTCAGATTGAACACTGCATGGGCCGCAGCCACCCGCTTTGCGTCCCGGTTTGCGCTCAAGGATGCCAGCACTGCCGTGATGGTGGTGCCGATGTTATCGCCCAGCAGCACTGGCAGCGCACCCGCAAGACCCAGCAGACTGCTGCCGTCCAGCCCGGGGCGGGCTGCAAAGTTCTGCAGCAAGGCAATGGTAGCCGAGCTGCTCTGCACTGTCAGGGTCATGCCAAGCCCCGCCAGCAGCCCCAGCCATGGGTGCTGCCGCACCCGACCCAGCCAGTGCACAAACACCGGGCTTTGCGCCAGCGGTTCCATAGCAGTGCCCATATCGGCAATGCCCTCGAACAGCAGGCCAAAGGCGAACACCGCCCGGCCAATGGCCCGGGCCTTCCGCCCCGCACAGGCAAAGCAGAGCAGCAGCCCGGCCAGCAGCACAAGGCCGCGCATATCTTCCAGCCGGAAAGCCAGCAGCTGTGCGGTAACGGTGGTTCCGATGTTGCAGCCAAAGATCACCGGGACCGCCTGCCGCAGGGTCAGCAGGCCCGCACTTACAAAGCCCAGCACCATCACCGTGACTGCCGAGCTGCTTTGCAGCACCGCCGTGACCGCAGCCCCCGCCAGCACGCCCCGCACCGGGCTGCCGGTCACAGCGGCCAGCAGGCTTTTCAGGCGGCTGCCTGCCGCTGTTTCCAGACTGTGGCTGAGCGCATCCATGCCGTATAAAAACAGTGCCAAGCCGCCAAAAAGTGTAAAAATTCTTGTCAGGTTCTGTTCCACTGCCGCCGCCCCTCCCGCAGAAACGTTTCTTATTCTATTTATGCAGCTGCCGGGCGGTTCAGGCTTTCTGCCGTTCTCCCCTTTTTGTGAACTTTTTTAAAATTATCCTAAACTGCCCTTGCATTCTGGGTGCCGGAGGAATATTATTGTCAGGCGTTAATAGTTAACAGCTGTTAAGCATTTTGCAATGAGGAGGGATAAAATGTTGAACGAGACCGAAGCCGCGGCGAGCTTTCACGGCCTGTGCCATTTTTTCGGACGGCTGAGCAAGGCGTCCCGGGCCGGCATGAAGGCGGCTCTGCGGGGCTGTCCCAAGTGCCACTTTCCCATGCTGGAGGGTCTGGCTCACACGATCAGTACCCGCGGGCAGAACGGAGCGGTGTATGTTTCCGATTTTGCCCGGGAGGCACACCAGCCGCTGCCAGCCATCAGCCGCAGCCTGCGCCAGCTGGAACAGGACGGCCTTGTTCTGCGCGAAGCAGACCCGGCTGACCGGCGCAAAACGCTGGTGCGCATCACGCCGGAGGGCTACGCCGCCTGTGCCCGGTGTGAGGATGCACTCAGCGATTATTTTGCCTGCGTGATGGCCCGGCTGACACCGGAGCAGGTGCAGCAGATGAATACTTTGCGCGGCGCACTGATGGATGCCATTCTTGCGGAAAACGCTTCCCGTGAAGCAAAAAACAACGAAGGGAGAACCGAACTATGACGAAAATTTTCAAGCAGCTGGCCCGGCACTGGGCCGTCTGTCTTGTGGTGTTCGCGCTGCTGTTCGTGCAGGCGTACTGCGATCTTTCGCTGCCGGACTACACCAGCAGGATCGTGGACACCGGCATCCAGCAGGGCGGCATTGAAAGCCCCCTGCCGGAAACGATACGCCAGAGCACGCTGGACGCCCTCACGCTTTTGATGAGCGAAGAGGACGCCGATGCGCTCCAGAACGCCTACGGGTATTATCTTCAGGACGACGGCGTGCTGAAGCTGCGCACCGACCTGACCGATGACGAGCGCACCGCGCTGGAGGATGCCGTCACCACGCCGGACATCGTGCTGTATATGGCCGCCGCGCAGGCAGCGAACGCCCCCGCCGGGCAGGACACCATGGGCATGACCGGTCTTGCTGACATGCAGGCGGCATCCTCTGAGAGCACCACCACGGATAGCGAGACCGTCACCCCCACTGCCGAAGATCTGGACACCGTATGCGCCCAGTTTGCCGCTATGAGCCAGATGCCCGGCTTCACCCGCGAAGCTGTCCAGCAGCAGCTGGCCGGTGCTTTTGCCAGTCTGGATGATACCCTGATAGAGAACCTCAAAAGCCAGTCCATGCTGCTGGTGCAGCTGGAATACGAGGCGCAGGGCATTGCCCACGATGTGCAGATGCGCTACCTTTACCGCGTAGGCGGCCAGATGCTGGGCCTGACTTTGCTGATGGTGGCTGTGTCCATTGCGGTGGGCTTCCTCGCCTCCCGTGTGTCCGCCGCCATTGGCCGTGACCTGCGCCGTGAGACCTTTGCCAGCGTCATCGGGTTCTCCAATGCAGAGATCGAGAATTTTTCCACCGCATCTCTCATCACCCGCACCACCAACGACATCCAGCAGGTGCAGTTCGTCTGCGTCATGCTGCTGCGCATGGTGGCCTATGCGCCCATTCTGGGCATTGGCGGCGTGCTGCATGTGCTGAACAGCAGCACCGGCCTTTCCTGGATCATCGTGCTGGATGTGGCCGTTCTGCTGCTGCTCATCCTCTTCCTGATGAGTGTGGCCATGCCCAAGTTCAAGATCATGCAGAAGCTGGTGGACCGGTTGAACCTCGTCAGCCGCGAGATTCTGACTGGCATCATGCCGGTGCGTGCCTTCAGCCGTGAAAAGTTTGAGGAGGAGCGCTTCGACAAGGCCAACAAAGACCTGATGAGCACCCAGCTGTTCACCAACCATGCCATGGTTGCCATGATGCCCTTTATGACCCTCATCATGAACGGCACCAGCCTGCTGATCGTCTGGTTCGGCGGCAAGGCCATGGACAACGGCACCATGCAGGTGGGCGAGATGATCGCATTCATCACCTACACCATGCAGATCGTCATGTCCTTCCTGATGCTGGCCATGGTGGCCGTCATGCTGCCCCGCGCCGGTGTGGCTGCGGAGCGCATCGACGAGGTGATCCGCACCAGGGCCACCATCAACGACCCGGACGAAGCTGCTGCAAAGCCCGCGCAGGAGCACGAAAACTGGCAGGGTGAGGTAGAGTTCCACGATGTGAGCTTCCGCTTCCCGGGTGCGGACAGCGATGCGCTGGAGCACATCAGCTTTACCGCAAAGCCCGGCGAGACCACCGCCATCATCGGCTCTACCGGCTGCGGCAAATCCACCCTGCTCAACCTCATCCCCCGCTTTTATGATGTCACCGGCGGCAGCGTGACCGTGGACGGCATCGATGTGCGCAATATGCCGCAGGCACAGCTGCACGACCTGCTGGGCTATGTGCCCCAGAAGGGCGTGCTGTTCAGCGGCACCATCGACTCGAACCTGAAGTTCGGCGGGGAGCACATCACCGATGCCGATGTAAAAAAGGCTGCTGCCATTGCGCAGGCCACCGAGTTCATCGACGCAAAGCCCGAGGGCTACCAAAGCCCCATTGCACAGGGCGGCTCCAATGTGTCCGGCGGCCAGAAGCAGCGCCTTTCCATTGCACGCGCCATTGCCAAGGACCCCAAAATTTATCTGTTCGACGACAGCTTTTCTGCCCTCGACTTTAAGACCGATGTTGCCCTGCGCCGTGCACTGAAAGCCCAGACCGATAACGCTACCGTTATCATTGTGGCACAGCGCATCTCCACTGTGCTGCACGCAAACCAGATCCTGGTGCTGGACGAAGGCCGTCTGGTGGGCAAGGGCACCCATGCCCAGCTGATGGCTTCCTGCCCGGAGTATCAGGAGATCGCCCGCAGCCAGCTGAGCCAGAAGGAGCTGGACCTCAAATCTCTGAATACCGAAAAGGAGGGTGAGTGATATGCCAAGACCCGGACGCATGACGACCGAACGCGCCAAGGACTTCAAGGGCACCCTGCTGCAGCTTGTGCGCACCCTTGGCCGCTACCGCCTTTCGCTCGTTACCGCCATTGTATTTGCCATTCTTTCTACCATCTTCAACATTGCAGGTCCCAAGGTGCTGGCAAAGGCCACCACGGCTCTTGCCACCGGCTGGATCGCCAAGCTGCGCGGCACCGGCAGCATCGACTTTGTGTATATCGGCCGCATCCTGCTGTTTTTGCTGGGCATGTACCTGCTGAGCAGCGCCTTCAGCTTTATTCAGGGCTGGCTCATGACCGGCCTTTCCCAGAAAGTCTGCTACGACTTCCGCAAGCAGATCAGCGAAAAGATCAACCGCCTGCCCCTTGCCTACTTTGAAAAGCGCACCGTGGGCGAGGTGCTGTCCCGCATCACCAACGATGTGGACACGCTGGGCCAGAGCCTGAACCAAAGCATCACCCAGCTCATCACCAGTGTGACCACCATGATCGGCGTGCTGGTCATGATGCTGTCCATCAGCCCGAAGATGACCCTGATCGCCCTGCTGATCCTGCCGGTCTCGCTGGTGCTGGTGCTCATCGTGGTCAAGTTCAGCCAGAAATACTTCAAGGCACAGCAGGCCATTCTGGGCGTTGTGAACGGTCAGGTGGAAGAAGTCTACTCCGGCCACAACGTGGTCAAAGCCTTCAACCGCGAGGCCGTGGTGCTGAACGACTTCAACGCCGCCAACAATAAGCTGTACGAATCCGCATGGAAGAGCCAGTTTCTCTCCGGCCTGATGATGCCCATTATGAACTTTGTGGGCAATCTGGGCTACGTGGCAGTGGCCATCGTGGGCAGCATTTTTGCGGCAAACGGCACCATTACCATCGGTGACATTCAGGCCTTCATCCAGTACGTCAAGAACTTCACCCAGCCCATCCAGCAGCTTTCTCAGGTGTCCAACATGCTGCAGAGCATGGCCGCTGCCGCTGAGCGGGTGTTCGAGTTTCTGAACGAGCCGGAAGAGGATCAGCAGGCAGACCCGGCCCGCCGGGCCGACCCCGGCTGCATCAACGGTCAGGTGACATTCAGTCATGTCCGCTTCGGCTACACCCCGGACAAGACCGTCATCCACGATTTCAGCTGTGAGGTCAAGCCCGGCCAGAAGGTGGCTATCGTCGGCCCTACCGGCGCGGGCAAAACTACCATGGTCAAGCTGCTCATGCGCTTCTATGATGTGGATTCCGGTTCCATCACCCTGAATGGCCACGATGTGCGTGACTTTGACCGCAGCGCTCTGCGCGAGGGCTTCGGCATGGTGCTGCAGGACACATGGCTGTTCAAGGGCACCATCATGGAGAACATCCGCTATGGCCGTCTGGATGCTACCGACGAAGAAGTGATTGCCGCCGCCAAGGCTGCCAACGCCGACCACTTCATCCGCACCCTGCCCGGCGGCTACCAGATGGAGCTGAACGAAGACGCTTCCAACGTGAGTCAGGGCCAGAAGCAGCTGCTCACCATTGCCCGCACCATTCTGGCAGATAACCGCATCCTGATTTTGGACGAGGCCACCAGCAGTGTGGATACCCGCACCGAGCAGCGCATCCAGACCGCCATGGACCGCCTGATGGAGGGCCGCACCAGCTTTGTGATCGCACACCGTCTTTCCACCATCCGGGATGCCGACCTCATCCTTGTGATGCGAGATGGCGACATTGTGGAGCAGGGCACCCACGACCAGCTGATCGAAGCAGGCGGCTTCTACGCCGACCTGTACAACAGCCAGTTCGAGGACGTGGTGGAGTAAGCTGCCCGTCATCGCAGTATAAGCACAAAAATAGCACCTGCCGCCTTCCTTTCCGAGGGCAGCAGGTGCTATTTGTTTTACCCTCTCAGTCATCGCTACGCGATGCCAGCTCCCCCGAGAGGGGGAGCTTTTCAGCAGTTACCGGTCAGCTGCAATAGGGCTCTCCCTTCGGGAGAGCTGGCGCGAATGCGCCTGAGAGGGTTTTCTTTTTTCTTTATTCTTCCACCGCTTCCAGCTTCAGGCCGAACAGCTTTTCCGAGAGGGACGGCAGCAGCTGCTGCAAAGCGCGGACATAAGCCATTACCACCGGGTCCTCGCGCTTTTGTCCCAGCACGATGCCGAAGCGGTGTCCCCTGCCCCAGTCCAGCACCCGCACAAAGCTGAGGTCCGGTCTGCGGTAGTAGACTGCCGGGACCAGCATGAGCGCCGGGTCTCCGTAGGGTGCACTGCGGATGCCGCCCACCGGCGTAAAGTTCACTCCGCGCTCCAGCCCCTCCTGCAGCAGGCTGGTCTCGTAGACGGTCTGGTACATCTCTTTGACGGGCAGCCAGCGGTATTGCAGCGCCTGCTCCAGAGTCAGCCTGCTCGTCGGCATATCGGCAGGCGGGTGGATGGGGATGCAAAGCTCCGGCACATAGAACAGCGGCACAAAGGTAAGCCCCTGCGCGTAGAATTCTGCACTTTCCAGCTGAAAGGAAAGATCCATCTCCCCTTTTTTCAGGCTGCGCCAGATCTCACTGCGGTTGGCGCACTGCCCCAGAATGGGTGTGTATTGCAGGCACAGCTCACTTGTCAGCGAAAACACATCATACACGAACATCCGCATCGCTTCGTGACAGCCGGCGATCACCAGATACCTTTCCGGCGGGTTTGCCTGCTGCTGCACCGCGCGGGCATGGCGCACCGCCTGCTGATATAAGGTGACCAGCTGTTTTGCTTTGGGGTAAAAATCCTGTCCGGCAGGGGTCAGCATCACCCGGCGCGGCACATGCTGAAACAGTTCAAACTGCAGCTGTCCTTCCAGCGTGCGGATCTGCTGCGAAAGTGCCGACTGTGAAAGATACAGTGCCTCTGCCGCCGCAGAAAAGCTGTTCAGCTCCACGATCTTTACAAAGCCCGCCAGCGCGCTCTGGTTCATTCTTTCCTTCCTCCTAAATACATTAGGTTTTCCTAAATTATAATATAAAGAACTTGAATTGTAAATAGTGCCCTTCTACGCTACAATTGTTAAGGATTCGGCAAAGTGTCTTTTACTTTGCTGCACGACAAGAAGGAAAACAAGAAGAGAAAAAAAAGAAAGAGAGCGTACCTATGAACAAGATCTCCCGCAAGGGCTTTATCAAAATTGCCGCTGCTGCCGCCATGAGCGGTGTGACCGCCGGCGCTCTGGCCGCCTGCAATGCCGCCTCCGGCTCTGCTTCCGCTTCCACTTCCGGTGCTGCCGGTCAGTACATCCCCGGCACCTACGAGGGCACCGCCGAGGGCATCTCCTCCACCGTCAAGGTCACCATGACCTTCTCTGACAGCGCTGTCACCGACGTGGTGGTGGACACCTCCGGCGAGACCGCTTCTTTCGGCGCTGCCGCTGCCGATGAGCTGCGTGAGCAGCTGATGGCTGCCGGTTCTGCCGAGATCGACGGCGTTTCCGGCTCTACCATCACCTCCGATGCCGTGATGAAGGCTGCCAAGAGCTGCTACGCACAGGCAAAGGGTGAGGCCGTGGTGTCCAGCGTGCAGCTGCCCACAGGCGACGCAAACGACTGGCTGGGCAAAGAGCCTGATATCGACGAGACTGCCATCACTGAGACCGTGGACACCGACATCCTCATTGTGGGTGCAGGCAACGGCGGTATGTTTGCTGCCGCCTATGCAGCTGCGAACGGCCTGAATTTCCGCGTTATTGAGCAGAACGCCAACGTACAGGACACCCGCCACTGGTACGGCGCTATCGACTCCGCTGCCGCCAAGGAGGCCGGTGAAAAGCCCGCCGACCGCGCCAAGCTGCTGAGCGAGATCTCCCGCTACGCCTCCGGTAAGTGTGACCAGCGCGTCGTCAAGACCTGGATCAATGAGTCTGCCGCTATGCACGACTTCATGCGCAGCATTCTGGAAGATAAGTACGGCTGGGTGTGCGATTTCACCTCCGGCAGCGAGGCTGCATGGCCCACAGAGAATGCTGAGCACAATACCGACTACCTCTTCCCTGTGCAGGAGCACAACTACATGGCCAGCGAGAGCGCATCCGGCCTGCCCCGTAATGAGCTGCTGCTGCAGTACATTCAGGAGCTGGGCTACGATGTGGACTTCAAGACCAGTCTGGCCAAGCTGGAAAAGAACAGCGAGGGCCGCATTACCGGCATCATCGCCCAGAGCACCGAGGATGACCACTTTATCCGCTACAACGCCAACAAGGGCGTGCTGCTGGCCTGCGGCGGTTTCCCCGGCAACCCCTACATGATGGAGCAGCTGGACCCGCTTGGCACCAGCGTGACCACCGCCTGCTCCTACTCCCCCGCCGACAAGGGCTACGGCATCCGCGCTGCTGTATGGGCCGGTGCCAATCTGGACAAGGAAGCCGCTCCCATGCTGTTTGACCGCGGCGTTGTTGCCCCCGGCGTGGATGGCGGCTATGTGGACAGCGACACTGCCTTTGGCGGCAAGGCCTTCCCCGGCAAGATCCGCCAGTACAACCCCGGTACCCAGCCCTTCCTGAAGGTGAACCGCAACGGCGAGCGCTTTGCCAACGAGAGCTGCCCCTACAACGATATCGTCTACGCTGCCGCCCACCAGCCGGGCCGCGTCTACGCACAGATCTGCGATGCCAACATTCTGGAGGACGCAAAGCGTTTCCACACCATCGGCTGCTCTGCCCAGACCCGCAACGGCGGCGAGAAGTACATTCAGGGTAAGATGGACGAGGCTATTGAGGCCGGTGCATTGTTCAAGTGCGATACGCTGGACGAGCTGGCTGACAAGATGGGCTTTACCGGTGCTGCCAAGGACACCTTCCTTGCTACCGTGGAGCGCTACAATGAGCTGTACGACAAGCAGAACGATGAGGATTTCGGCAAGCCCGCTTACCGCCTGAGTGCCATCCGCACCGCGCCCTTCTATGGCTGCTGGCTGGGTGCCTCTCTGCTGACCACCGAGCAGGGCATTGCCATCAACGAAAAGGGTCAGGCGCTGGACAACAACAACCAGCCCATGGAGGGCCTGTATATCACCGGTGATATGTCCGGCAGCTTCTTTGCCAACAACTACCCCTGCCTGATGGCTGGTGTGGCCATGGGCCGCACCCTGACCTTCGCCATGAAGGCCGTCAAGCAGATGGCGGGTCTGGATAACGCCTGATCCAGCGCGGTTTTCCGGCACAACTTAAGCGTTTTTCCATTTCTTCTTTCTTCATGAAGAGAGGCGGTCCCTGTTTGGGGCCGCCTCTCTTTGCCATTTTTTCGCCACGTGCCCCCTACACAAATCCCCACGATTGTGCTATGATAAAGCTGAACAGCCGGTTTGTGCCAGACAACCGGCAAAATCGAGGTGTTTGTACAAATGTCTGATCTCCTTGAAACTCTGCAGCAGGAAGGGGTAGACCCCGCTCTGCTGGAAGCAGTCCAACAGTACCGCGCTGCCCATGCCCTGCCGGACGCACTGCGCCCGCGCATCCCTTCCCCTGCCTTTACCTACTACGGCAAACAGGTGTGGGAGCAGGCGCTGGCGGCGCTGCTCTGCGGCGAAAACCTGCTGCTGGCAGGCGGAAAAGCCACCGGCAAAAACGTGCTGGCCGAAAACCTTGCCGCCGCCTTTGGCCGTCCTGCGTGGGACATCTCCTTCCATGTGAACATGGATGCAGCATCCCTCATCGGCATGGACACTTTTGCGGACGGTCAGGTGGTGTTCCGGCCCGGCCCGGTATACCGCTGCGCCCAGTGCGGCGGCTTTGGTGTGCTGGATGAGATCAACATGGCCAAAAACGAAGCGCTGGCCGTGCTGCACGCGGTGCTGGACTTCCGCCGCGCCATCGATGTGCCCGGCTACGACCGCATCCCGCTGGCGGAGGAGACCCGCTTTATTGCCACCATGAACTACGGTTATGCCGGCACCCGTGAGCTGAACGAGGCCCTCACCTCCCGTTTCGTGGTCATCCAGATGCCCACCATTACGCAGGACGATCTGGAAAAGCTGCTGCGGACGCAGTTCCCCGATCTTACTTCCAAGTATGTGCGCCAGTTTGCACTGTTGTTCCTTGACCTGCAGAAAAAGTGCGACAGTGCAGAAATTTCCACCAAGGCGCTGGATCTGCGCGGTATGCTGGATGCCCTGCGGCTGATCCGGCGCGGCATCCCGGCAGGCGCGGCACTGGATATGGGCATCACCAACAAGGCCTTTGACTCCTACGAGCAGGGCCTGATCCGTGATGTGATCGCGGCGCGCATTCCGGCCAAGCTGGATGCCGCCAAGCTCTTTGGCTGATGGATGCCCAGAGCTACACCGCGCAGGAGCGGCGTGCGGCCAATCAGGTCTGGGCTGCTGCAGGAGCCTATGGCTTTGAGCCGCTGTTTCTGGCCCGCTATACCGACGGCACCACCGATTTTTACATGAACACGGTCGTGGGCCTCATCCATAAATATTACGGTGACGCGCTGATCCGCAGCATCTTTGATGCATGGGACGGTGATCTGCGGCAGATCATGCTGGACGACATGACATGGCTGTATCTGGAAAACGCCGCCTACCGGCTGGAGCTGCCCCGCCGCCCGGTTCTGGAAGCGCTGCGCCATGCCCATGCAGATTACTTCTTTGCGATTCAATACAAGCTCTCCCGTCAGGAGTGGATGGCAAAAAATCAGCTGGTGTACACCATGCAGGCTGCACGCTGGCGGCGTGTGCTGGGCCGTGCCGACCCGGTGATGACCCCTTATGAGTCCGGCCTTGCTGCGGCTCTTTCCCCGGAAAAAGCGCCGGCAGCGAAACAGCTGAAAGCCGAAATTTTATCGATCTACGCAAAATTCAACCTGTTCGACGGCACTGTGCACCAGAGAGCAGCTTTGCATCTGCATCTGGACGGCCTGCTGGCAAAGCTTGCCACCAAAGCCATGCCCACCCAGATGATCAAGACCGACCGCGTTACCGTGGAACACTCAAGCTCCGTGGATGCTGTGGGCGGCGGGCTGGCAGTGGACAAGCGCCGGGCCCACATCACCCTGAAGCAGAATGCCGCGCAGGACAGAGCCTACATCGAAAGCTGCTTCGGCCGCTCTCTCTACCCGCCGGAACGGCTGCGCAAGGCTGAGCAGGAGCTTTGCGTGGGCGACCATCTGGGGTGCCATTTGTGGTTCAGTGCCGGTGTGCCAAGCCCGGAGCAGGCCCCCACCCCGGAAGCAAAGCATCTGGCTGAACAGGCTGAACTGCAGGCCGACCGCAACCGCGCTTATTACGCCAAAAATCGGGAACTGCACCGCAGTGTGGTGCTGCGGCTTACCGAGCAGATCCGCAACTGCATCCTTGTGCACCAGCAGCCCAACGCCCGTGTTGCCCGCAGTGGCAACCTGAACGCTGGACGCATCTGGCGCGCACCACTTTTGAACGATGACCGGGTGTTTTTGTGTGCCGAGGAAGAGAACCAGCCCTCTTTTACGGTAGACCTTTTATTGGACGCATCCGCTTCCCGCCTGCACTGTCAGGAAGTGATCGCGGCTCAAGGATCCATTTTGGCCCAGAGCCTTGCGGCCTGCGGTATCCCGGTGCGGGTGTCCAGCTTCAGCAGCCTGCGGGGCTACACCGTACTGCGTGTGCTCAAAGGCTTTGCAGACAAAAACCTGCAAAACATCAACCGATATTTTGCTTCCGGCTGGAACCGTGACGGCCTTGCCCTGCGGGCCGCAGGCGACCTTTTGCGGTTTGCGCCCGGTCCTGCGCCGCGGCATCTGCTCATCGTACTGACGGACGCTTCGCCCAACGACAGCCGCCGCATCCCGCCCAGTGCAGAAAACCCGCTGGGCTGCGGTTACGAGGACGCTGCCGGTGTGGCTGACACTGCCGCGCAGGTGCGTGCGCTGCAGCGCATGGGCATCCGGGTGTCGGCTGTGTTCATGGGTGAGGACAGCTCTGCCGGTGCCGCTGCACAGATCTACGGCAAAAACATGGCCCGTATCCGCGGCATGGACCAACTGGCCCGCGCGGCCGGACGGCTGATCCAGAACGAGATCCGTGAACTGGGCGATTGAACCATATTTTACCAGAACAGCCCACAGATGGGAGGCTTTGGCCTTGCCGTCTGTGGGCTGTTTTTGATACAGAACACAACTGATTCACTCTTGCAACAACCATGTTTCGGGTCACTGTTGCAGGATGCGCGGAAATATTTTGTTTTTCTGCAAACTTATAGTTGTTTTTTGTTGCGAAGTATGCTATACTATGTTCAGTCAATAAAACATTCCTGCGTAAACCGCCTGCTGTGCACCGGGTCGTTTGGCGCAGTGCCCATCCGTTATACAACGAACTGCTGTGTTATAGTTTCAGGAGGGAACCGATCATGGATGCCAACCGTTATTTTGATGCCATGCACAACGCTATGTCAGCTCAGCACCCCGGTGCGCAGCTGCTTTTAACGGTAAAGCTGCAGGACACCTGCGGCAACGATGCCTGCCTGGAGCTGAAGCAGCTGCCCGGTGAGAGCACCTCCATTCTGTGCTACTCCACCATGGGTCGCCGCTGCCTGAACTTCCAGCTGTTCCGCAAGGGCTGGCAGCTGTGCCACAACGCCGATGGCCAGCTGGTGGGCCGCTTCCCTTCCAGCGCCGACGGCCTGATCGACGAGACCGATTTCCGCGCTTACTGCCGTGAGGACAGGCTGGATATGGCCCGCACCCAGCGCATCACCGCCGAGCTTCGCCAGTGCGCCGGTATCAATTATCAGGGCAGCATCCCGCAGAACGCCCGCACCGGTGCCGTTATTACCGTGGAGAGTTTTGTAGGGGCCGGTGCCCGCTGGACCTACTGGAGTCAGGATGTTCTGCCCAGCCTGCCGCTGGGTGCCATCCTCTACTGGCTGGCGGATCATCTGGCCGGTGCCGAGCGCCGCACCCTGCAGGCCGACCCGCAGGCAGCCCGCCTTGCCGCCCAGTGGCTGGCCGGTGATACAGCCGTATTCTTCCATCCGTCGGTGCCGATGACCGCCATGAATACGGTCTCTTCCGGCTCTGCGCCCGCACGCCGCCGCACCACTGTGCCCGCTGCCCGCAACAAGAGCTGGCAAAGCATCATGGCCGTGATGGCAGGCATGTGAACGAAAAAGCAAGGAAAGACCGATCGTCTCTCCTTGCTTTTTCAGTATTATTCGAGGTACGGGTCCAGCAGGGCATCCACCGTTTTGTTCCGCTTGGGGTTCGGCTTTTTGATCACATGGCCGCGGCAGACCACCAGTTCCAGATGCTGCAGCGCACGCAGGTCTTCCAGTGGATTGTGCTTTGTCACAATAAAATCTGCGCTCTTGCCTGGCTCAATGGAACCGGTCACGTCTCCTACTCCGGCCAGCTGAGCATTGCGCAGGGTGGCCGTGTACAGGGCGAACTGGTTGCTTACACCGCAGTATTTGTGGAAGTAGCACAGCTCCCGCCAGAAATCGTACTGGGTGATGTAGGGGCAGCCTACATCGTTGCCCAAGGCCACCGGGATGCCGTTGGCAAGGGCGGTCTTTGCGCTTTCCACCACACCGTCAAACACGATCTTGCCGTTATACTGGTCCTTTTCCGATGCACCGGAAACCGCCGTATCAAACAGTGCGTAGGGCAGCGCCGGGGAGATAGTGGTGCACACAAAGGCTCCCCGCTCCTTGTATAGCCGGATGGTCTCATCATCCATCTTTGCGCCGTGCTCAATGGAATCCACGCCGTTTTCCAGCGCCACCTTTACGCCCTCTGGCGACTCGGTGTGTGCCGCCACGGTATAGCCCAGCTTGTGGGCCTCGTCGCAGACGGCTTTGACCATTTCCGGCTTCATCTTCAGCTCGCCGGGGGTTCCCTTTTCCGTAGCATCCAGCACACCGCCGGTGATCATCAGCTTGACAAGATCCACCTTCTGGCCGCTGGCCTTTCTGAGCTGAGCAAGTGCTTCGGCATTGTTATGGGCTGCCACCGCCACCGAGCCTGCCATATGTCCGCCCGGCACCGAAATGCCTTCGTTGGCAGCAAGGATGCGCGGTGCCAGCAGCTTGCCAGCTGCAGCATCATCACGGCAGCGGGTGTCAAAATCTGCAATGCCGCCCACGGTGCGGATGGTAGTCACGCCACCCAGCAGTTCCATCTTCGCGTAGCTGCATACCAGCCTGTAGGCCACCGCACGGGTCAGGCCATTGCTCAGAATTTTGCGCACCAGCGCAGCATTGTCCCGCGGCTTTGCGCTGGGTTTGCCGTTGCCTGCCAGATGCACATGCAGGTTGATCAGGCCCGGGCACAGATAGCCTCCGTGCAGATCGATCACCTCATAACCGTCCAGATCCACGCCCTCGTCGGCAATGGCAGTGATCTTATCATCCTCGGTCAGCAGGATCTTGTGCGCTTCCGGTTGCATCTGCTCGGTGCCATCCAGCAGGATCCCGTTCGTATAGGCACGTTTCATTGGGAACATCCTCTCTTTTTCAGATTTTTCGGACAGGAGTTGTTTTATTCCAGTATAGCACGTTCCGGCAGATGGTGCAATGCAAAAACGGGCAGGAAAGGTTCAGCCCTCTCCTGCCCGCTCGGTGTTTTTATTTACTGTGCGGCTGCGCTGGAAGCTACTTCGGAAGCAGCAGCCTCAGAAGATGCGGCTTCCGAAGTAGCAGCTTCGCTGGATGCGGCATCTGCGCCGCCGGTCACGCCGCCCTCAACGACCAGCTCATCCTCATAGTCAAGGCCGTAGGTATCCACCAGAGTCTCCTCATAGTCCTTGTGGAAGAAGTTCTCTTCGCCCAGAGCCTTGATCTCCTCGTTCAGCCAATCCAGAACGGTGGTGTTGCCCTGGCTCACAGCGGGAGCAATGGTGTCCTGACTGCCCAGAGAGGGAATGCCGACCGTGTAGCCGGGGTTCTGCTTTGCAAATGCAATGACCTCGGTGTTATCGTTGGCCCATGCCACGCCGTTGCCGTTCTCCAGTGCATTCTTGGCCGTTGCATAGGAATCGTACTTCTGCAGCGGAATGTCGGGGTACTCCTTGGTCAGGTAGGTCTCGGCGGTGGTGCCGGAAATGACGATCATCTGGTCGTCAGCGTTCCAGTTGTCCAGAGTGGTGATAACGTTGCTGTCCGGAGAAATGACACCCAGAGCCACGTTCATGTAAGGCAGAGCAAAGTCCACTTCCTCTGCGCGCTCCGGGGTCACGGTGAAGTTTGCCAGGATCACATCCGCCTTGCCGGTCTGCAGGTACTCGATGCGGTTGGCAGCCTCGGTAGAAACAAAGTTGATCTCTACGCCCAGATCCTCGCCCAGACGGCGTGCAAAGTAGACATCATAGCCCTGATATTCGCCGTTCTCGTCCACATAGCCGAACGGGTTCTTATCGGAGAACACGCCGATGTTGATGGTGCCGGACTCCTTGATCTGATCCAGAGTGCGGTAGACCACGCTGCTGCCGGATGCTGCGCTGCCGGATGCTGCAGTGGAAGCAGAAGAAGAGCCGCCGCATGCGGTCAGAACAGCGGCAGCGGAAACTGCGCCCAGACCCAGCAGGAAGGAACGACGAGAGATCTTAGACTGTTTCATAATGATTACTCCTTTACAAAATCTTTCCCATTTGGCTGCGGAACACCCGCAGCCTTTATCTTGATCTGTGACTCATTTCACAGCATCAAACGTGAAGGTGCGCAGGAAGCGTTGCGCGCGCTCGGTCTTGGGCTGGTCAAAGAACTCGGCCGGTGCAGCTTCTTCCACGATCTTGCCGCCATCCAGAAAGATGACGCGGTTGGCAATGGCGCGGGCAAACTGCATTTCGTGGGTGACAATGATCATGGTCTTGCCCTGCTTGGCAAGGTCCAGCATAACGTCCAGCACCTCGCGCACCATTTCCGGATCAAGGGCAGCGGTCACTTCGTCAAACAGAAGGATCTCCGGGTGCATACACAGTGCGCGCACGATGGCAACGCGCTGCTTCTGTCCGCCGGAAAGCTCCCGCGGGTAGCTGTTTTTCTTGGCAAGCAGGCCCACACGGTCCAGCAGAGCTTCGGCCTCCTGCTGCACTTCCGCTTTGGGGCGCTTCTGCACCTTGGTGGGTGCCAGAAGCACATTGTCCAGCACCGTCATGTGCGGAAACAGCTCGTAGCTCTGGAACACCATGCCGATGCGCTGGCGCAGCTGAGTCAGATTTTTACCGCCGTAGGCAACGGTCTCATTGCCCAGCCGCACCCGGCCGCTCTGGGTGGGCTCCAGACCATTCAGACAGCGCAGCAGGGTGCTTTTGCCGCAGCCCGAAGGGCCGACCACCACGATGACCTCGCCGGGCTTGACAGCAAAGCTGATATCATCCAGCACGGGGGTCTCGCCATAGGCCTTGATCAGATGTTCAACAGTCAAAATAGGTTCTGCCATGTACGGTCACTTCCATTTCTTTTCGAGATAGGATGCCAGCAGACTGATGGGCCAGCATACGAAGAAATATAACACGAAAACCGTGAGATAAATGCCAAACGCTGCGTTGGGGCTGGCGGTGCGGTTGGCCTCGATGATCTGCTGTGCTACCTTGATCACTTCCACCACACCGATCATCAGCACAAGGCTGGTGGTCTTGATCATGCGGGTGATCAGGTTGATGGACAGCGGGATCAGGCGGCGCACCGTCTGCGGAATGATGATGTACCAGTAGGTCTGCGCACGGCTCATGCCAAGGGCCTCGGCGCTCTCATACTGGTGCTTCGGAATGGCGATCAGCGCACCGCGCACAAGGTCGCTCATTTCTGCGGTGCCCCACAGCACAAACACGATGATGGATGCCGTCTCGCCGGAAAGGTTCCACCCAAAGGCACGGGTGGTGCCGAAGTAAACGAGGAACAGCAGCACCATCTGCGGCATGATGCGGACGAACTCCAGATAAAGCCGCAGGATTGCCTTGATAATGGGGTTGCGGGAGGTCATGAGCACGCCCAGCAGGATGCCCAGCGGCAGGCTGATGATCACCGAGACGGCGCTGATCTTGAGTGCAACGCCAAGGCCGCCCAGCAGGCGGGCCATGTTTTTGCCCTTGAACAGGACATCAAGACCCAAATCCAGCATAGCGCAGCCTCCTTTCGATCAGGCTGCCCACAATGGACACCGGCAGCAGAATGATAAGGTAGAACACCACCAGCAGAAACAGGCATTCGATGGTTTTGGAGTACATGCCGATGAGGTCCTTTGCCGTGAACATCAGGTCCATCAGGCTGATGGCGCTGAACACGCTGGTCTCCTTGAGCAGGAAGATCACATTTGCCATGAAAGCCGGCATACTGGTGGACATGGCCTGCGGCAGAATGATGTAGCGCATGGTCTGCCAGCGGTTCATGCCAAGGCTGTAGGCACTCTCGGTCTGGATGGGCTCAATGGCTTCCAGACCGCTGCGGAACGCTTCGGCCATGTAGCTGCCGCCCAGAAATGCCAGACCGGCAATGCCGCAGATCTCGGCATTGGTGCGGATGCCCACCTTGGGCAGGCCATAATAAATGAAGAACAGCTGCACCAGCAGCGGTGTGTTGCGGGACAGCTGGATGTAAACACCCACGATCTGCCGCAGAACGGGCACCTTATCATACTGGATCACTGCGCAGGCAAGGCCAATGATGATGGCAAAAATGATGCCTGCAACGCCCAGCCGCACGGTAAGCACAGCGGCTTTCTGGTAGAGCGGCAAATATTGCTGGATCGCATTCCAGTCCATTGCCGGATTCCTCCCTTGTATCCTGATTTGCGGGTCAAAACAAAACGCCCGGAAGCTCCCTCTTCAAGTAAGCTCCCAGGCGGTCAGCGACAGATCCTTCTGCGTGTTCCCACACAGAATATGCGGATATGCTCACACGGCATACCATACTGCAGGGCGGCCGGTCCGGGAAGCGTTTGCGGTACAACAACACATTGCGCAACAACACATCATAGCCGTTTCCTCCCTGAATGATCTCAATTTTCGGATTTGCTCGACCCGATGCACGTAGTTTACACCCTATTACCCATTATGTCAATATGATTATGGGGCTTCTTTCGATTCTTTGCTCATTCAGCCTAAAATCATATCATTCTATGTGTAAATTTTATTCATTTTTCAACTTGACCGTATGCGTCGTGCGGACAGCAAAAAGCCCTCCCGTCGGGGGGAGGACCGGGCCGGATAAAGATTTTTTAGGAAAGTTTAAGAAACAGCCGGTTTTGCTTTCTGCTGCCATATGCTCCCCTCCTGCCTTTTCTTTTATAAATAAGTATCATGATCTCCCGGGAAAAGTGCAATCAAAAGGCACCGGCTTGTGCAAAAAAGCCGGTGCCTTGGGGCAGGAATATTTTACAGGTTCAGCAGCACATTAGTCCGGAAAACGTTGCTGCCCGTTTCCACCGTCAGATTGCCGTGATACCTGTGCACGGCAGTTTCGACGGAAACAAGGCCGATGCCCTGTCCGTCATGCTTGGTAGAGTGCAGAACGCCGCCCTGCTTTTTCAGCACGCCGTCATAGCGGTTCTCCACCATCAGGCCCATCATGGCCGGGCTGAGCATCCGGGCCAGCACCTTGATCTGCCGTTCTTCCGGCGGCAGCTTCTGGCTGGCATGGAGCGCATTTTCCAGCAGGTTGCCAAGAATGGTGCACAGGTCGGCCTCCGGCAGGGGCAGGAGCTTGGGCAGTTCCAGCTTCCATTCGATCTGGATGCCCTGTTTCCGGGCCTCGTAGTCGTAGTGGCCGGCAAGCGCATCCACCGCAGCGTTGACGCACAGGGTGGGTCTGGCATCGCTGAGTTCGCTCTCGTACTGGCTCAGGTAGCTTTTCAGTTCATCCAGCCGCCCGGCCTCGGTCAGGCCGGAGATCACATGCAGGTGCTGGCGGAAATCGTGCCGCAGGTGGCGGGTCTGTTCCAGATAGCTGCGCAGCTCCATATAGCGGCGGGACTCCACGGCCAGCAGCTGGTTTTCGCGGTCCAGCTGGGAGCTGCGGGCATACTCCTTTGCCACACGGTACATCTCGTACAGCAGCAGAAAGATGCCCAGCAGCGAGATGCTCACTGCCAGCACCGCGATGATGCGGATGCGGTTCATCAGGATGACGCCGATCTCCTTCGGCATACAGAACACCAGAAACGCCGCGTACAGTGCCGGCAGCGGCCATGCCGACTCCCAGAAAGCTTCGCCGTGGTACTCCTGCAGCAGCCACCGGCTCCAGCGCACTGCCGTAAAGCGGAAGATGGCGCTGAGTATCACCGAGAGGGTCAGGCAGATGACCGAGGTGCTGGGCAGAAACACCGGCTGTGCATTGTCCAGCTCAGCTTCCGCGTTCAGCACAATGGCAAGCAGGGTGCACACAGACATCATCACCGCCGACACTGAGAACAGAAACATGGTCTGGCTGATCGATACTTCCCGGTCGGTGCGCCAGCGCAGCAGCCAGAAGCTGATGATGAGCAGCGGGATGAGCAGGAAATTCGTTTCTATGTCCAGCATGCAGCACACCGCTGCGCCAGCCAGACCCATCAGTGTGATCGCCGACGCACCGATGGCATAGGTTTTACGCGGTGCACGCAAGTGCTCCTGCAGCGAGGCAAGGCAGAGGTATTCTGCCGGATACATCATTGCAAATTCCAGAAAAAAACATCCAAACAATGCAAAATTCACAAGCGCTCTCCTTTCCAGGTCAGAATTCCCGCTGCATACCACGGAACTGGTACTGCGTAAATTGGGCAAGCAGGCTGTTTTTGTCCTTCTGCCGCACCGGCAGATGGGTCCCATCCAGCATTTCAATGCAGTCGCCCTCAAACCGCAGCACCTTGGACATGTTGATGATCACGCCGCGGTTGCACACCAGAAATTCCGGCTGGGTCTGAAGCTGTTCCTGCACCTGTGCAAAATTTGCCGTGGCCCGGCACTCGCCGTCATCCGTGACCACACGCACATAATGGTTCTGTGCCGTAGCATAGTAGATCTTGGTCAGCGGCAGCCGCACGATCTGCCGGGCAATGCGCACCTCCAGCTCCGGCTGCTGGCGGCACAGCACCCGCCGCAGCTCCCCTGCCAGCTGCTCAAACTTTTCTTCCTTATAAGGCTTGAGCAGATAATCGAATGGATGTACCGGAAAGGCATCCCACACGTACTCCGGCGAGGATGTCACAAACACGATCAGCAGGTCCGGGTCGGCCGCACGCAGCCGCTGCGCCGTCTCAATGCCATTGGTGCCCTCCATGCAGATGTCCAGAAACACCACCTGATACCCTTCGCGCCAGCCGGCCCGCAAAAATTCATCTCCGCTGGCAAAACAGCTGCAGGATATGTTCTCATTTTCAAATGCCTTTTTCAGCAGCTGTTTCAACCGTTCGGCATCCGGCTTGCTGTCTTCCACGATCGCCGTCTGCAGGTTCATTGCTGCACCCCCTGTTCCTTCTGCTTCCCTGTTTTTTATATTATAGCACAAGTTCTGCCTTCCGTGGTCTGCCATTCGCGCACAAAACAGCCCGTTTCGCGCAGGTTGCGGCAGTGGACAGAAATTTTTTTGTGTTTTCCTGCTGCAATGCAAAACAAAAAAGGCACCACACAATGTGTGATGCCTTTCTGATCTGGTGGAGAATACCGGGATCGAACCGGAGAACGAAGTGACAGCTGTTCGCATTGACTTCGTTGCACAATATGGATATAATATAATTAGAATTTTACTATTATAGATCGTTCAGGAGCAGGAGGTGCTTTTATGAATATCCGTCCATCTGCAGCGATTCGTCAGAACTACAACGAGATCGCCGATCTGTGCAGAGAAACCGCTGAGCCGATTTTTCTCACCAAGAACGGCGAGGGTGACTTGGTCGTCATGGACATCGAAACCTACAACCGCCGTGAAAAAATGCTGAAGCTCCGTGAAGAGCTGCTTTCCGTGGAAGAGGACCGGATGCGTGGAAGCGAGGGCTATTCGATTGACGAGGTCACCTCCATGATGCGCAGTGCGATCAAGGAGGCCGCCGGACATGGAGCAGCAAAATAAATACCGCGTGATCGTGTCAGCACGGGCTGCTCAGATGCTGGTGTCCCACGCCGCATTTCTGGCACAGGTCAACCCTGCAGCAGCAGAGCGGCTTACAGTGGAATTTGAAAAGGCTGCAAAATCTCTGGAGCAGATGCCGCAGCGCTGCCCATGGCTCAAAGGCGAATACATTCCTAAAAATGCTTACCGATTTATCTTGTTTGAAAAACGCTATATGCTTATCTTCCAGATCGTAGATCATACGGTTTATGCAGATCATGTGGTAGATTGCAGACAGGATTACGGCTGGCTCATCCGATGATCAACAAAGGCGGTGGCTTTCCCTTTTGTGGGAAGCTCCCGCCTTTTTCTGCGTCTGTATAAAAAGAAAAGCACCATACTTCCTACGAAGTACAGTGCTTTTTTGGTGGAGAATA